>WNEZ01001370.1_pt1 | contig 26120 bp, 17 predicted proteins | sample 5400521 | NCBI WGS metagenome assembly WNEZ01 (sample SAMN13153339, study PRJNA577476) | soil metagenome | isolation source: 120 cm saprolite under Douglas fir tree site 2 hole 1 replicate 1 | place: USA:California | collected 2015-04-18
TTCAACGCCATCGAGCCAGAGAACGTTGTGAAATCCTTTTTCCTGGGCGAGGCGCGCGGCGAGGAGGCCACCAGCGTAGTTGCCGGCGGCTTTGCTGTCGCCGGTGCCGCCGCGGAAGGCGCGGACAAAGCGTTCTTCGGCAAGCAGGCGAATAGGCTGTGCAAAGTACGGGCCGACGGGGCACGTCATCACGATGAGACGGAAGCGATTGGCGGGGCGAACCAGGAGAGTGTCATCAACGCCGAAGTAGGTTGGGCGGACGTAGAGGGCGCCGCCTTCGCGATGCGGAATCCAGTCGCGATCGAGGCGGACCAATTCAGTGACGCCTTCGAGGAAGAGCGATTCTGGAATTTCGGGCATGGCGAGACGCGCGGCGGAACGGTTCAGACGCGCGAAATTCTCGCGCGGACGAAAGAGCGCGACTCCGCCGGCCGTGGTGCGATGCGCTTTGAAGCCCTCGAAAATGGCTTGGCCATAGTGAAACGGAGTCAGAGCAGGTGAGAATGAGATCGGGCCGAAAGGAATAATTTGAGGTGGCTTCCAGTTGCCGGCTTCCCAATCGGCGACGAACATGTGATTACTGAAGGTCGCACCGAATTCGGAATTTTCGCGCAGCGCTTCGGTGAGACGGGATTGCGTAACGCGAGTGATGGCGATCGGTATGGACATCGGGCCTCACAGGAAAAAGAACGGGCGGGCCAAGGCCCGCCCCAATAGAAACCGACAAACTGGAAAAGCGGGAGAACTCTGCTACTTTGCGGCCTTCGCTTTGACGCTGTTGTAAGCCACGGTGAGGCGCGATTTGTAGCGGTTGGCGGTGTTCTCGTGCAGCACGCCTTTGGAAATGGCCTGGTCGATCGCCGACATCGTAGGTTGCAGCAGGTTGCCCGCAGCAGTGGCATCTCCGGCGGTGATGGCGGTGCGCAGACGGCGCATCATCGTGCGGACCCGGGTTCGGTTGGTGCGGTTGACTTCGGCGCGTTGTCGAGATTGCGCCGCTCGCTTCAAAACCGACTTTTTCTTCTTCTTAACTTTGGTAGCCTGTCCCTGGGCCATCTATTGCTCCTTTTACGTATCGCTCAAACTTCTAACGTTAAACGAGGCTCACGGCTTTGTCAAACGAGCTGAAAGCTCTGCGCGGGCGCTGAGCAAACACGACGAGGTGCGACTGCTGATCAATTCGCGGCACCCGATCATCACGGTTGAGACGCCGGAAGAGGAGCGACTCGAAGCGTTGCTGCTGGATGTGGCGACAGAACTGGGCGTGCCGCTATTCGAATGGAGCGTGACGACGGGGCTTGCGAAGATTGACGGGGCTCCTCTTTACAACACGGACAATCCAGAGAAGGCGCATTCGAACATTGCGCTGATTCAGGGCGACGGAATTTTTTTGCTCAAGGATTTTCCGCGCTACTGCGAGAACGACAAAATCTGCCGGCGGCTGCGAGATTTGGCGGAAAAGTTTCGGACCGTGCGACGTTCAATTGTGCTGACGGGGGTGGCGATGCAAGTGCCGCCGGATTTACAGGGCGACGCGATGCCGTTTCAACTGGGATTGCCGGCGGCGGAGGATTTGCTTCCGGGAGTGAAGCAGGTACTGGCGGAACTGAATCGCGAGCAGCATATTCCCGTAGCGCTGGATGCCGGTGCGATGGCGCAGTTGGCGCGGAATCTTGTGGGATTGCCGGAAGAGGAAGCATTGCGTGCGTTACGCAAATCCGCGATGGCGCGCGGCAAAGCGGATGCAGGGTTGCTGGATGCGGTGCTGGATACCAAGAGAGAAACGCTGAAGACTGAAGGATTGATCGAATCGGTGAGGCGCGATGCGTCGTTTGGCGACGTGGCGGGATTGCGGCACTTGCGCGACTGGCTGGGGAAAAGAAAAAGCGCGTTGACGCCGGAAGGCCAGCGATTCGGTTTGGTGCCGCCTAAGGGAATCCTCATCACTGGAGTACAGGGCTGCGGCAAAAGTCTGGCGGCGCGCGCGGTGGCGGGAGAATGGGGATACGAACTGGCGCGGCTGGATGCCGGCGCGCTGTACGACAAATTTGTGGGCGAGAGCGAGCGGCGGCTGCACAAGGCTTTGGAACTGGCGCAGAAGCTGGCGCCGATGGTGCTGTGGATTGATGAGATTGAGAAGGCGTTTGCATCGGCGGGGTCGAGCGGCGACGCGGATGCGGGGCTCTCGCAGCGGTTGCTGGCGACACTTCTGACTTGGATGCAAGACCGCGAGAGCGGCGTGTTTCTGGCGGCGACGTCAAACAATATCAGGGTGCTGCCGCCGGAAATGCTGCGTAAAGGGCGATTTGACGAAATTTTCTTTGTGGATTTGCCGAACGCGGAAGTAAGGGCAATGTTGTTCGCGCTGCATCTGAAGAAACGCGGACGCGATGCCGGTGCATTCGATCTTGTGAAGCTGGCCGCGGCGAGCGGGGGTTTCTCCGGTGCAGAGATCGAGCAAGCCATCGTGGCGGGTCTGTATACGGCGTTTAGCGCGAAGCAGCAGCTCACGACCGAGATTCTGGTGGCAGAAATTCAAAGCACGCAGCCGCTGAGCGTGACGCGCGCGGAAGAAGTGCAAGCCATTCGCAGCTGGGCGAAAACGCGCGCGGTGGCTGCGGATTGAGCATCCTCGGTAGGACATTTCCGGGCAAGTCGAAATATCGTTTCGGAACAGGGTCTTGGCCGGAAACGACGGGTTTTAGTTTCACAGAGCTGCAACTTGACCGCGGGGGAGTGCTGCGTTAGGGTGTAGAGAGTTTCTCCCTGAGTGGTTCCCGAAACAGCCACGCACAACGAGGAGGAATCCCATCGGCCACCCGGTTCCTGTAGCAGGAAGACCTTCCAATTGGATGCGACGTACCGTTCACATTTCCGGACAAATCGAACCCTTCTTTGGCACGCTGGATGAAAACGTGCGCCAGCTTGAGGAGTTGCTGCGCGTGCGCACGCATCTGCACGACACGCGGCTGACCATCGAAGGCGAGCAGGACTGCGTGGACCAGGCCGTGAAGATCGTGGAGGAGTACAACCACCTGACGCGGCACGGGCGGACGCTTTCCGCCGCGGAAGTGAAATCGCTGATGCGCGTGGCGACGGAGGAGCCGCACGAGTCGCCTCGCGGGATGTTCGAGCACGCGCGCACGCGCTCCTTCGGCAAGAAACAGGTCACGCCGAAAAACGCCAGCCAGAAACACTACATGGAAGAGATCGAGAAGCACGACATGATGTTCGGCATCGGGCCGGGCGGCACGGGGAAAACGTACATCGCCGTGGCGATGGCGGTGAGCGCGCTGCTGACGAAACAAGTGAACCGCATCATCCTGGCGCGCCCCGCGGTGGAAGCGGGCGAACGGCTGGGATTTTTGCCGGGAACATTGCAGCAGAAAATCGATCCGTATATGCGGCCGCTGTACGACGCGCTGTACGACATGCTGGACGCGGACAAGCTGGACCGTTTTCTGGAAAAGGGCATCATCGAAGTGGCCCCGCTGGCTTTCATGCGCGGGCGCACGCTGAACGATTCGTTCGTCATTCTGGACGAAGCGCAGAACACCACCAGCGAGCAGATGAAGATGTTCCTGACGCGGCTGGGGTTCAACTCCAAGGCGGTGATTACCGGAGACGTGACGCAGATCGACCTGCCACAGGGCAGGAAATCCGGCTTGATTGAAGCGCTGGAAGTTTGTGGAAAGATCGAAGGGATCGGCGTGATGCAGTTCGGGGAAAAGGACGTGGTGCGGCACAACCTGGTGCAACAGATTATCCGCGCCTATGAAGAGTATGATGTAGCTCAACCGCAGCGCGGCGGAAATGCCGTGAATGGCAAGGCGGGAGCGCCGGCGAGAGAGTCCGGGAAAGAACGCGACAAAGAAATTCAGCGAGGATGATTCTGAACCGCCAGAGGGCAACGCGCCTGGCGCGGCGTCCGCTCGAATTGTTTCTGCGCCGTGTGAAAAACGAACTGGGGCTGCAGGAAGCGGGCCTGGCGGTTTGCCTGGTAAGCGACGCAGAGATCGCGCGTATGAATGAGAAGTTTCGCAAGAAGAAGGGTCCTACCGACGTGCTTTCCTTTTCTACCGTGGCGCGGCGAAGGCCAGTCCGGCTGCGGCACGGCTTGCTGCCGGTAAAGCCCGGCGAATACCTCGGCGACATTGCTATTTCCCCGGCGACGGCGCGGCGCTACGCCAAAAAATACGGGCGTAGGCTCTCAAGCGAACTTCAAGTGTTGATTCTTCACGGCCTTTTACATTTGCTGGGCTATGACCACGAAACCGATCGCGGCGAAATGGATCGAGTAGAACGAAAGCTGCGAAAACGGCTCGGGCTGGCATGATGAATCTGAGCTGGCTCTATGCGTTGAGCGTCGCGCTGGTAGGGCTGACCCTCCCGATTTTCTCCTACCTGACGCTGATATACCGCGAACTGGGCCGCATGACCACGGGCCGCGTACACGAACATCTGGAAATTTTTGAAGCGGAGATCGAGCCAAAACTCAAGATCAACCGGAAGAGCGGCGGGCGGACTTTCAGAATCCTCGGTCACTTCTGGCTGGCGTTCCTGGTGCTGGAGACGACCCGCGGCGTGGTGTACTTCGTTCCAGGCACGTGGGAGTCTTTCGTACAGTTCTTCGTTTTTCTGGGGCTCGAAGTCGTCGTCGCCATGCATTTCATTCCGGACATGCTGCTGTACCGTACCACCGGGCGCTGGTTGCTTCCGCTCTTGCCTTTGATTCGAGGAGCGATGTGGTTCGTCTGGCCAGTGCGCGTCTTTTTGGAGGGAGCGGAATCGCTGGCGCGGATTTCCGAACACGAAGCCGAGAAGACCGAAGAGCAGCGCACCGAAGAGGGAATCGAAGCGCTAGTGGAGGCCGCCGAAGAAGAAGGCATCATCGAGCCGGAACAGGCGGACTTGATCGAGCAAGTGGTCGAATTCAGCGACAAGCGTGTGCGCGAAGTAATGACGCCGCGGCCCGACATCGTGGCCTTGCCGGCGGACGCCACGCTCGAAGAATTGCACGCCAAAGTGGTCGAGACGAAGTTGAACAAGATTCCCGTGTACGAAAAGACGCTCGACGATATTTTCGGCGTCGTCTACTCGCAGGATCTATTGCAAATCGCAGACCAGGATTTGCTTAAGCGCAAAGTGCGCGAACTGGTCAAACCCGTTCTATTCATCCCAGAAACAAAAGTTGGTTCGGAGTTGCTTCGCGAAATGCGCCAGAAGGGGCAGCCGCTGGCGGTGATTATTGACGAGCATGGAACCGTGGCGGGCATCGCGACCGTCGAAGACCTCGTGGAAGAGATCGTCGGTGAAAGCGGAAACGATGGAAAGCCACCGGCGCCCGATGTGGTGCGCGAACCGGATGGCGGCCTGGTGATGCGCGGCAGCATGCCTATCGGTGACGTAGAGGAATTACTTGGCGTGAAGTTCGGCGACAAGACGGACGAAGCGGTGACTACCCTTGCCGGATTGCTGAGCCATGTTTCCGGCAAGGTGCCAGCGCCCGGCGACAGGATTGACCTAACGGAGCATCGCTTCGAAGTCCTGGAAGCAAACCAGAGGAAAGTGTTGCGCGTCCGGATCCGCAAGCAGATGAAGGCTGTTCCCACGAAGCGGTAGAGTTCCGAGATCTTGGTGTTAGGTCCATATATCAAAAGCAATCCATCGAAGTTAGGGGGAAGAGATGCATGGAGTGATGTTCAGGAGAATCTGTGTGGCTGCAGGTGGATTGGCGCTGCCGATCATACTGGGAACGGTCGCAGCGAGGGCGCAGCAAGGGCCTGCCACGGAAGAGCCGGGCATTGACATGCAATGGGCGGTGAAGATTCCAGCGCGAGACGGAGTGAAGCTGAACGCCACGGTGTTCACGCCGCACGGACAGAAAGAGCCGCTGCCGGTTATTTTTACTCTTACGCCGTACATCGGAGACTCGTACACGGACCGCGCGGTGTATTTCGCGAAGCACGGCTACGTTTACGCGCTGGTGGATGTGCGGGGGCGAGGGAATTCCGGCGGCCAGTTCGAGCCGTTTGTGAATGAAGGCAAAGACGGATACGACGTCGTGGAATGGCTGGCAAAGCAGGCATATTGCAACGGCAAGGTAACTATGTGGGGCGGTTCGTACGCGGGATTCGATCAGTGGACTGTGCTGAAGGAATTTCCGCCGCACCTCGTTACCATCGTTCCGGCGGCTGCGGCGCATCCGGGGGTGGATTTTCCCTTTCAGTACAACATCTTTGGGCCCTACGACATGCAATGGCTGAGTTTTACGAGCGGCGTGACGAGCAACGCCAATCTTTTCGGGAACGGCGCATTTTGGACGGCGAAAGCGCGCGAGATGTATATGACGCATTCGGCGTTTCAGGATTTCGACAAAGTCATCGGGAACACCTCGACTGTGTTTCAGAAGTGGATGAAGCATCCGGCTCCGGATGCGTACTACGACGCGATGGTGCCGTCGCCAGAGCAGTACAAACGGATGAGCGTGCCGATCCTGACGATCACAGGCCATTACGATGGTGATCAGCCGGGTGCGTTCACATTTTACAAACGGCATATGCAGTACGGTGCGGCGGATTCGAAAGCGAAACACTATTTGATTATCGGGCCGTGGGACCACGCGGGAACGCGTACGCCGAAAGCGGAAGTGGGCGGATTGAAATTCGGCCAAGCAAGCGTTCTCGACCTGAACAAGCTGCACAAGGAATGGTACGACTGGGCGATGAAGGGCGGAGCGAAGCCGGAATTTCTAAAGAAGCGCGTGGCTTATTACCTGGTTGGAGCGGAGGAATGGAAGTACGCGGACAGTCTCGAGGGCATTTCGAACGTGGCAAAGACGCTGTATCTCGGTTCGAATGGCGCCGCCAGTGACGTGTTTCGGTCCGGCACATTGACGGAGCAAAAGTCACGCGCCTCCGCGGCGATGGATTCGTGGACGTACGACCCGCTGGATACGCGGCCGGGCAGTGCGGAGTCCGAGGAGGAGAGCAATTCCCTGACCTCGCAGCGCGCGGTGTTGAATTTGTTTGGAGAAGGAGTGGTCTACCACAGCGAGCCATTCGCGGAAGCCACGGAAATCGTGGGATTCCCAAAGCTAATGTTGTGGCTCAAGATGGACGTGCCGGATACAGACCTGGAAGCGGACCTCTACGAGATTTTAGCGGATGGCCGATCGGTGGCGCTCACCAGCGCTGCGATGCGAGCGAGATACCGCGAGTCGCTGCGCGAGGAGAAGCTGGTCGTAGCGGGGAAGATGGAAGAATACGCGTTCGGCAACTTCACATTTTTTGCGCGGCAAATCGCGAAGGGGAGCCGCCTGCGGCTGATGGTGCGCAGCACCAATTCGCCGGGCGCGGAAAAGAATTACAACAGCGGCGGAGTCGTCGCCGCCGAGACGGGGAAGGATGCCAAGACGGCGCATATCACGCTGATGCACGATCCAGAGCATCCTAGTGCGCTGGTGCTTCTGGTCGTGAAACCTTGATGTCCAAAAAGAATAGCAGCACGGAGAAACGGGATTTCCGCTCCGGATTTGTGGCCATCGTGGGGCGGCCGAACGCAGGTAAGTCCACGCTTGTGAATCGGCTGGTGGGACAGAAGATCGCGATCGTCACATCAAAACCGCAGACGACGCGCAACCGCATTCAGGGAATCGTGACCAAGCCGCAAGGGCAAATTGTTTTTATCGACACGCCAGGCCTGCATCAAGCGGATTCGGCGCTGGGCCGGCAGATGATGCAGGAAGTGGCGGCGGCGTTGGAGGGCATCGACGTGCTGCTGCTCATGGTGGATGCCAGCCGGATGCATCCGCATGCGGACGATTTGCTACTGGAAAAAGCGCAACGCTTTCGTGGGAAAACGATTCTGGCGCTGAACAAAGTAGATCGATTGCCGAAGCCAAAGCTTCTGCCGTTGATCGATGCGTTTGCGAAAGCGTTCGAATTTGCAGCGATTCTGCCCATCTCCGCGCTGCAAGGCGCCGGCTGCGAAGAGCTGCTGGACGAAATTCTGAAGCAGTTGCCGGAGGGTGAGCCCTACTTCCCGGAAGATCAGATTACGGACCAGCCGGAGCGGTTTCTGGCCGCAGAGATTATTCGCGAAAAAGCCATTCAACTGATGTACCACGAAGTGCCGTACGCTCTGTCCGTGGTGGTTGAAAAATATGAAGAGACACCCAAGCTGCTGCGTATCGAAGCGGTCATGAACGTGGAGCGCGATTCGCAGAAAAAAATACTGATCGGCCACAAGGGCGAGATGTTGAAAAAAATCGGGACGGAGGCCCGCAAGGAACTGGAGGCGATTCTCGGGAGCAAGATTTACCTGGGACTGTTCGTGAAAGTCGCACCAGACTGGCGGGAAAATCCGCAGAAAGTGCGCGAACTCGACTGGCGGTATCAACTCGAAGGGCTTGCGAGTGAGCTGGGGGAAAAAGAATGAAGATGCGCGTCCTAACGAAATCGGCGGCGGAGCTGGCCTTTAGAGTTCACGATTTGATGGCTAGAAGCCGAGATTAATAGACCGCAGGCGCTCCTTGATGGCCGTAGCCTCCGAAAGACCAGCGCACGCCAAACGTTGCATATAGGCCATAAGAGCCATTCGTGTGAAGATCCGCTGTACCCAGGGGCCCCTTGTAGCGTCCAAGCCAGTCCACCTGGTGTTGCGTCGCGCGAAGCTCGAAGTTTCTTGGCAATTGGAAGCCAATTCCAATCGAACGCTCATAAGCAATCGGCGCCATGGAGGCGGAGTACGCGAGCTGTGGGATATTCCTTCCGAAGCTGAATTTAGGTTCGAAGAATAGAAAGAAATGCCGGGCGGGAGTGCGGCCCAGCGGCTGAAACTCAATGTATCCGCTGAAGACATACCGCGCGTAGGCCGTGCAGGTAGAAGCTGTTCCGCCAGCGCTTGCCGGCTGGGGAAACATGCAACGGCCAAGATCCAGTTCGTTGTGTGAGGGCGCGACTTCAAAATCGGAGTAACCGCGGATCCAGTTTTGGGGGAAAAATGCTCGCGACTGTGTAGCCAAGCGGGAGACGTGGCTGGAGTCGGCGGTGGTGGTCTGCGCCTGCGCGGCAGCAACAGAGACGTTCAACAAGACCGTCAAAAAGACAAAGACTATCTTCATCGGGACTCCCCCCAGTTTCCAAGGTCGTCTTAATGCGATTGGCCTGCCGGTGAAGAGTTCAGAATTCCAGTGAATGAAGCGGCGGGTGGACAGAGAGCGTCCGGGCGAATCCGCTGATCCAGTCAGTAGTGCAATGTGTGAGGCACCGGTTGAGCGGATTTTACACGAGTTCGGTGCCTTACGGAAACCAGAGAAATGGCATTTCGCGGGCGGAGTCTTGACTGATTCGACAAACCCTAGTCAGGCGCAGCGATTCCCAGAGACTTCATTTTCCGGTACAGGTGACTGCGTTCCAGACCAAGAGCACTGGCCGTTTGCGTCATGTTCCAGCGGTGCTCCTGCAACTTCCGAAGGATGAATTCCCGCTCATAGGCGCTGCGGGCTTCGTGCAGCGTCGTGTAAGGATGGTGGGGACTCTCCGCTGCCCCGCGAAAAAATTCGGGTGGGAGGTGCTGCGGTTCGATACGCGCCTGGGGACACACGATGACCAGCCGCTCGACGAGGTTTCGCAGTTCCCGGACGTTTCCGGGCCAGGGATAGCGGATAAGGATTTCCATGGCGGGGTCGCTGAGCTCACGTGTCTTCTTTGTGTACGCCGAGCTGAATTCGCCCAAGAAATATCTTGCCAGCGTGGGGATGTCCTCCTTGCGGTCGCGCAATGGGGGGACGTAAAAGGGAATGACGTTCAGACGATAGAAAAGGTCCTCGCGAAACGCGCCGCGCGCGATTTCCTGTTCGAGATGCTTGTTTGTTGCGGCGATGACGCGAACATCGACGGTCAAGGTTTCGTTCGAACCGACGCGCTCGAAGCGTTGTTCTTCGAGAACGCGCAGAACTTTCGATTGTGTGCGGAGGCTCATATCGCCAATTTCGTCGAGGAAGAGCGTTCCGCCGTCGGACTTCTGAAATTTACCGATCTTGTCTTCCGTGGCGCCGGTAAAGCTGCCCTTGATGTGGCCAAAAAGCTCGGATTCGATCAGCTCTTCGGGAATCGCCGCGCAATTAACTTCCACAAAGGGGCCCTTGTCGCGAAGGCTCGCCACGTGCAGCGCGCGAGCAACGAGCTCCTTGCCCGTGCCACTCTCGCCATAGATCAGCACGCGGCCGTTGGTCGGCGCCGTGACGGCAATTTGTTGACGCAGTGCTTTCATGGGCACGCTGTTGCCGATCACCTGGTAGCGATGACCCAGTTCGCTGCGCAGTAGCTGGTTTTCCTCTTCGAGGCGGCGTTGTTGAATGGCGTTGCGAACCAGAACGATGATCTTTTCGAGCGAGAGTGGCTTTTCGATGAAATCGAAGGCGCCGAGTTTCGTGGCGCGGACTGCAGTCTCTATCGTGCCGTGTCCGGAAATCATGATGACGGCAGGCGGCCGCGGGGAAGCTTGCAGGCGGCTCAACGCTTCGAGTCCGTCGATTCCCGGAAGCCATACGTCCAGGAGAATGACGTCGAAATCGCCTGCCGCGGCTCGGGCGAGGGCTTCCTCGGCGGAGGCGACTGATTCCACATGGTAGCCCTCGTCTTTGAGAATCGAGGAGAGAGATTCACGAATGCCGGCCTCGTCATCCACGACGAGCAAGCGTGGTCCAGGTGTCATGGAGCGGCGTCCAATCCATTGTGGTCGGCAAGGGAGGCGGGCGTCAATTCCGCGGCCGGAAGTTCCACGAGGAAGCGCGACCCTACGGGGACATTGTCCTCAACGTGGATGCTGCCGCCATGCTCGGCCACGATGCGGGCGGCGATGGCCAGTCCAAGTCCCGTACCGCGATCCTTGGTGGAAAAATGAGGCAGGAAGAGTTTGTCTTTGTCTTCGGGCGAAATACCTGTGCCTGTGTCGGAGACGCAGATCACCACGGTCTCCGCATCCGAGTGGGCCAGGGTGGATACCTGGATTTCCCGGAACGCTGAGTTTTCCAGCGCTTCCGCGGCATTATCGATGAGATTCACAACCACGCTGCGAAGCAACCCGCCGTCGGCGCGCACCGCAGGCAGATTTTCGGCAAGAGTGGTCTTAAGCGTGATGCCATCCAGCCGACCGGAAAATACCTCCACAGCCTGATGGACGATGGTGTTGGCGTTGGTGGGTACCAGCTTAGCGGTAGGAAAGCGGACGAATTCGGAGAACTCGTTCACCAGCGCCGCGAGCGTAGAAACCTCTCGCTCGATCAAGCGGGAACACTCCTGGACCAGCTTGGCCATTTCCGAAAGTCGCGTAGTTGCCGATTGAGAAAGGTCATGGCGTTCGAGAAACCGCAGCAGGCGCTGGGCGGAAAGCTGGATGGGGGTCAGCGGATTTTTGATCTCGTGGGCGATTCGCCGCGCGACTTCTTGCCACGCCGCCGACTTCTGCGCTCGCAGCACTTCCGTCAGATCGTCGACCACGAGGACGTAGCCGGTGTTGGCGCGGCGCGGACCGAGGGAACTCACGGTGACCGCGAGGTGCAGCACGCGCCCAGCGGCGACCGTTTCGATTTCCCGCGAGACGACTCCCATGCGCAGGGATCGGCGCATAAGGTAGTGCACGATGCGAGCCGCATCCGTTCCAAGAAGTCCTTCCAGAGAGTGAACCTCAGGATCAGCGGTGCTGACTCCGAACAATCTGGAGACGGAGGAGTTCGCGCGAAGTATGGTTCCCGCTGCGTCGAGCGAAATCACCCCCGTGGGAATATTCTCCAGAACGGTCTCCATAAGCTGGCGCCGGCGCTCGAGTTCCTGGACTGCCAGTTGGAGATTCCGGGTAAACTGGTCGATTTGCGAGCGGCTGTCGCGCAACTGCGTGGTCATGGTGTTAAAAGACCGCACCAGGATTCCCAGCTCATCCTGTGCTTGCTCCGGAACCTGATAATCGAAGTTGCCGGAAGACACCTCCCGCGTACCTTCCGCGAGCGCCTGAATCGGGATGGTGACTTGCTTCGCCAGAAACAAAGCTACCCACATGACCGCGGACAGCAGCAGCACGGTGAAAAAAAGGAGAATCAGAAGCATCTGCCGCTTCAGCGCGCGCAGATCCTGTTTTTCCTGGTAATACTCGCGGGTCTGGGATTGAATGGCCGTCAGCCGCTCTAGAACGTCTGGGTTCGTACCGTAGGCGGCAACAACAAATCCTGAAGCCTGCGCTTGCCAGGATGCCGGGATACGAGCGGCGAAATAGCGCTTTCTGCCAGCCGCCCAAATTTCGACGCCACTTGGCAATGATTGTAAATACTGGCCCGCAACGTCCGCTTGCACACAAATCGTGCCGATACGGCTTTCCGGCTGGTTGTCACAAACGATGCCGCCTTGCACGACTTTGCCGCCTCCATCCAGAACCCAGACGGCATCCGCTCCCTTCTCGAATACCCGCTGCAGAAAATCTGTGCCGGGACGAGTTGCTTCGGCTTGCGCCACGGATGCCATCCCGCGAAGCCGCGCCAGCTGCGCCTTGCCCAGATCGTTGAGGAGTTTTTGAGTTTCGTCGGACGCAATCTCAAGCGGTTTGGGGAACCACAGCAACAAGCTGCGGTTGATCAAGGAGTAGCTGACGATAAACATGAAGATGATCGGCAGGAGAGAAATGGCCATTGCGCCGACGACCATCTTGGTCTTAAAGCGAGCGCCGAGTTCTTCTCGGCTACGTTCTGCCCAAAGCCGCAGGATGGTACGCGCGAGAATGAGACCAAAGACCAAGAAGGCGGCGGTGATAAAACTGGAGACAGCGTAAAGCACCATGACGGCGCGCCAGCTCTTCGGCTCGAAGGGCACGTCAAGGGAGCCGAACGTAAAGACGGCGGCCAAGAGCAACGTCAGAAGGATTCCGCCGATGGCGAGACCCCAGCTCTGCTTCTTGTCTAATCGGCTCATGATTTGGCAATCACATCGCGTCGCGAAGCGTCCGCCGGAGATGGAAAGCTGCCTGTACCATGTACAGCATGGACACTTTTCGTCATCGGCGCCAATTCATGGGCAGAATGTGTCCCTGTTGTTCGCGCAGACATCTCTCTGGCACGATATCCAGCACACCGGAGCAAGTCAAGATTTCTACCTGTCCTTGCTTCGAAAGACCTGACCTTGCGGGCAGGTATTAGCCATTTCACAACGGAACTCGAAATTCTGGATACCTTCTTCTCACGCATTTGTTAAGGTGAGCGCTGGGTGCAAACCCGTCTGGAGTATTGCGGATGTCCGTCCGTCTGGGCGAAATATTGGTTAAGGAAAGCCTGATCACGCAGGACCAGCTCCAAAAAGCGCTGGAGTTTCAGCGTGCCAATGGAGGCAAGCTGGGAAGCTGTCTGACGAAGATGGGCTTCATAACCGACGATGACATCACCGGAGTGCTCTCCCGGCAGTACGGCGTTCCTTCCATCAACCTGAAGTATTACGAAATCGATCCCAACGTCATCAAGCTGATTCCGCAGGACACGGCTTCGCGCTACCAGGTGATCCCGCTGTCTCGAGTTGGCTCCGTTCTCACCATCGCCATGACGGACCCCACAAACGTTTTCGCGATGGACGATATCAAGTTCATGACGGGATTCAACGTGGAGCCCGTGGTGGCCTCCGAGGCGGCCATCGGCGACGCCATAACGCGCTTTTACGGGGGGACCTCAACGAATCAAGACGAGATCAGCAACTTGATGAAAGATCTCGTTGACGAAGAGAACGAGCTGGAGCTCGCCGCCGAAGAATCGGAACTGGACATCGCCACGCTGGAGAAGGCGGCAGAAGAAGCTCCCATCATCAAGCTCGTCAACCTAATCTTGACGGACTCCGTGAAGCGTGGAGCCAGCGACATTCATATCGAGCCTTATGAGCTCGAAATGCGCGTGAGATTCCGCGTTGACGGCCAACTGCAAACGGTCATGACCCCGCCTTTGCGCTTGAAGGATGCGATTACCAGCCGCTTGAAGATCATGGCTAAACTGGACATTGCGGAAAAGCGCTTGCCGCAGGACGGCCGCATCATGATCAAGTACAAGGCCGATGGCAAGAAAAAGGAACTGGACTTCCGCGTCTCGACCGTTCCGACGCTCTACGGCGAAAAAGTCGTCATGCGGTTGCTGGACAAGGAAAACCTCCGGCTGGACATGACCAAGCTGGGTTTTGAATCCGAGTCTCTGAAAAAATTTGAACGCAACATCTTGAAGCCCTACGGCATGGTGCTGGTAACTGGTCCAACGGGCTCCGGAAAAACGAACACCCTGTACTCCTCGGTCGCAACCCTGAACACCGTTGATACCAACATCATGACTGCGGAGGACCCCGTCGAGTTCCAGTTGGCAGGCATCAACCAGGTGCAAATGAAGGAGCAAATCGGCCTGAACTTTGCCGCCGCGCTACGCGCCTTCCTGCGGCAGGACCCCAATATCATTCTGGTCGGCGAGATTCGCGACTTTGAAACGGCTGAAATCGGAGTCAAGGCCGCTCTCACCGGCCACTTGGTGCTCTCCACTCTGCACACCAACGACGCGCCTTCCACCATCAGCCGTCTGATGAACATGGGTATTGAACCCTTTCTCGTGGCCACTTCGGTAAACCTGATTTGCGCCCAGCGTCTTGTGCGCCGCATATGTTCGAATTGCAAGGAAGAGCTGGAAGTCCCGCAGCAGGCGCTGATCGACGCCGGATACACTCCCGAAGAGGCCAAGACTACCAAGATTTATCATGGCAAAGGCTGCACGACCTGTAACAAGCGCGGCTACAAGGGCCGCACAGGTCTTTACGAAGTCATGGAAATTAACGATGAGCTTCGCGAATTGATTTTGGTAGGCGCCTCCGCACTGGAACTGAAGAAGAAGGCGATCGAGCAGGGAATGATTACGCTGCGGCGGAGCGGCTTGATAAAGGTTGCGCTTGGGCAGACCACCATGGAAGAGGTCTTGCGCGAAACGGTTTTGTAGAATTGAGGATGACCGATGCCTGGCATTACGCTGAGTGAATTGCTGAAGAAGATGATCGAGATGGGGGGCAGCGACCTCCACATCACGACAAACAGCGCGCCGCGAGTGCGGGTGCACGGACGGCTCCGGCCTCTCGACATGCCTCCGCTGACGGCAGCGGACACCAAGTCCCTCGCCTATAGCGTTTTGACCGATGCGCAAAAGCACCGCTTCGAGGAGAACCTGGAACTGGACTTTTCCTTCGGTTTGAAAAACCTGGCGCGCTTCCGCGGCAACGTTTTCAATCAGCGCGGCGCCGTCGGTGCCGTCTTCCGTACGATTCCTTGGGAAATCAAAGGTTTCGACGCTCTTGGACTGCCACTTGTTGTGAAGGGTTTGTGCGACAAGCCTCGCGGACTCGTTCTCGTAACCGGGCCAACTGGTTCCGGTAAGTCCACCACGCTCGCTGCTATGCTCGACAAGATCAACAGCGAACGCGAAGAGCACATGATCACGATTGAGGATCCCATCGAGTTTCTTCACAATCACAAGAAGTGCCTGGTGAACCAGCGTGAGGTGCACGCGGACACTCATTCCTTCGCAAACTCCCTCCGCGCTGCGCTTCGTGAAGACCCCGACGTAGTGCTCATCGGCGAAATGCGAGACTTGGAAACGATCGAATCGGCTCTGCGCATCGCCGAAACCGGCCACTTGACCTTCGCTACCCTGCACACCAATTCGGCGGCTTCCACCATCAACCGTATTATTGACGTTTTTCCCTCACACCAGCAACCGCAGATTCGCGCACAGCTCTCCATGGTACTGGAAGGCATTCTTTGCCAGGCGCTTCTCCCGCGCGCCGATGGCCGCGGCCGCGCCATGATTATGGAGGTGCTCGTGCCAACGGCTGCCATCCGTAACCTGGTCCGTGAGGACAAGATTCACCAGATCTATTCCGCGATGCAGACCGGCACGGGTCAAACCGGCATGCAAACCTTTAACCAGGGACTGGCGAATGCCTATTTTCAAAAAATGATCACCCTGGACATGGCCCTCTCGCGTTCATCGAATGCGGATGAACTACAAGACATGATCAACCGGGGCGTATCGACACCGGGAGCCGGCAACAACAAGGCTCCGGTGGGCAACAAACGCTAGCAGAAACGACTTTGGCCGAATGGCCACATGCCCAAGAGATCGAAGGACTGAAGGACTAAGGAGGCAACCCAATGCCGGATTATAAATATCAGGGAACCAGCCGCTCGGGCGGCAGCGTCAGCGGTGTGATGACCGCCTCGAACAAGACCGAACTGGCGAGCCTGCTGAAGCGGCAGCAGATCACTGCGACGAAAATGACCGAAAAGGGCAAGGAATTCAACATTCCTACCTTCGGCGGCGGCGTGAATGCCAAAGAGCTGGCAATTTTCACGCGCCAATTCTCGGTCATGATCGACGCTGGTTTGCCGCTCGTTCAGTGTCTCGAGATTCTGGCTAGCCAGCAGGAGAACAAGTTCTTTCAAAAGATTCTGGCCGGGACGCGTGGCCAGGTCGAAGGCGGCGCGACGCTCTCTGCCGCGATGCGCAGTTCGCCGAAGGCTTTTGATGCATTGTACGTGAACATGGTCGAGGCCGGTGAGACCGGCGGTATTCTGGACACCATTCTGCAGCGCCTCTCAACCTACATCGAAAAGAACGTCAAGCTGCAACGCGCTGTCAAGTCCGCCCTGGTCTATCCAGTGGGCGTCTTGTCTGTCGCTGGCGCTGTTATCATCCTGCTGCTTTGGAAAGTCGTGCCGATTTTCGCCACATTGTTCGCAGGCTTGGGTGTAGATCTCCCGCTACCCACGAAAATCGTCATTGCCATGAGTCATTTCATCGGCAGCATTTTTGGATTCCTGCTTCTCGTGGCCCTCGGCGGCTCCATCTTTGGCCTGAAAGTCTGGTATGGCACTCCACAGGGTCGTTTGGTGCTCGACACCATTGTCCTGAAGCTTCCTATCCTGGGCACTCTGATGAGAAAGATTGCCGTCGCGCGGTTCACAAGAACACTTGGCACTCTGATCTCCAGCGGCGTGCCCATCCTTGAGGGCCTGGACATCACGGCTAGGACCGCTGGCAACGCCGTCGTCGAGCGGGCTTTGCAAAAGGTGAGAAGATCTCTCGAGGAAGGCAAGTCGCTCACTGAGCCCTTGAAAGAATCCGATGTGTTTCCTGGCATGGTCACTCAGATGATCGCCGTTGGCGAACAGACCGGTGCGATGGACGCCATGCTTCAGAAAATCGCTGATTTCTATGAAGAAGAAGTGGACGCGGCAGTGAAAGACTTGCTGACCGCCCTCGAGCCCATCATGATCGTATTCCTTGGCTTGGTGGTCGGCGGCGTGGTCATTTCCATGTATTTGCCGCTGTTCTCACTCATCGGCAAGCTAGCTAATCACTAATTGGCTTTCGCCCGGACGGCGTTATTCTGTTGCGGAGGACAGGGAACACACTCCCTTCCTCCGCATTTCCTGCCAGGACTCGGGGATGTCGGGATAAAGGCGCGGGCGCGTGATGGATAAAAGCTTCGCAACAAGGGAATGGCTCGAATGGCTGACGCGTGTTCGTCTGCTGACGATCACGCTCATCCTGACCATTGGAGTGGTCTGGCCCCAGTATATTCCGGGCCTGAATACCAATCGCTTTTTCCTGCCGCTGATCATCTTCTGGATCACCATCGGTATCATTCACCTCATCCTTTTGCGCTGGCTCCCCCTTGCGCGGTGGCACGGCGGACTGCAGATCGCCGGCGACGTCCTGATAGTCTCGCTGTTGGTGTATTCGACAGGCCTGCAGGAGAGTTATTTCATTTCGCTCTATCTGCTCGTGATTATCGTTGCGAGCATCTTGTTTTCCCGGCGCATTGCCTTTCTGACCGCGGCCACTTGCTTTTTGCTCCTTGCCGGGATGACGGCGCTGGCGTACGCGGGGAGGATTCCGCGCACCTTCTCCAGCCTGGCGACGACGGAGAGCCTTCGTACTTGGCTAGTTATGAACCTGCTTGGATTTCTTGCGGTGGCGTATCTAGCCAGCCTCCTGGCGCAGTCCCTTCGCAAAAAGGGCGTGGAACTCGAAGAGAAGCGCGAGGAACTGCTCAGCCTGCAGGATTTCACCGAAGACATTATTCACTCGATGCGCGGCGGCTTGATCACCACGGACCTGGCGGGACGCATTCTGCTGCTGAATCGCACCGGCGAGGAAATCCTTGGACATCGCTTCGCGGAAGTGCGCGGCAAGAGACTACAAGACTTGAATGAGGATTTCTGGCTTCCGGGTCATTACGAGAATAGCGAAAGACTCTCGCTCCGAAAGGAAATTGACTTCCGCACGCCTTCGGGTGATGTCCGCTATCTGGGTATCAGCATTTCGCCGCTGCGCTCGCGCGATTCGGAACGCGACGGCTACGTTTTCAATTTCCAGGACCTAACGGATCTTCGCCGGCTGGAGCAGGAAGTCGCAACCAAGGAGCGCATGGCAGCCCTGGGTCGCCTTTCCGCCGCCATCGCCCACGAAATTCGGCAGCCTTTGACGGCCATGGCCGGGGCAGTGAAGGAGCTGGCGCGTCTAGTACCACTCGAAGAAGACGAAAAGCATCTTGTCAATATTGTCAGCAGGGAATCCGAGCGGCTCAACAATATCATCACGGACTTCCTCAACTATTCGCGTGAAAAAACGTATGAATTTCACCAGGCCGATGTCCGCGGCCTGCTGGATGAAACGCTGATGCTGATGGAAAAGAAGCCCGAGATCGGCTCCAAATACCAGATTGTCCGTGCGTTTAACGGAAGGGAATTGCGTGCCCGCGTGGACGCTAACAAAATCAAGCAGGTTTTCTGGAATCTCTGCGACAACGCACTTCGCGCCATGCCCGATGGCGGCACTCTTACCGTCAAGCTGGAGCAACTCCCCTTCTGGCTGCGCATCGCCTTTCAAGACACTGGAATTGGCCTCGACGCCAAGCAGAAGGCCAAGATTTTTGAACCTCTACAATCGGGTTTCGAGGGCGGCACCGGGTTGGGGCTCTCCATCGTCTACCAGATCGTGCAGGCCCACAGTGGAAAGATCAGCGTGATATCCGAAAAAGACCGCGGTGCTGAGTTTATCGTGGAACTCCCGCGAGTTGCGTGAGGTCTTATGCAAGGAACAAAAGCCGCAGTCAAGGAAACGGGACGCGAGATGCCGCATATTCTCGTCGTCGACGACGAAAAATCCATCTGTGAACTGCTGGAGATTACCTTTCGCAAAGAGGGTCACCGGGTCGAAATTGCAAACAGTGTGGATGCCGCCAAGCGCAAACTCGAATCCCAGATCTACGACATCATTATCTCGGATATCCGCATGCCCGGGGCGGGCGGCGTGGATCTTCTCAAGTTCACCAAAGAGATTTCGCCTGGATCTTTCTTTCTTCTGATCACCGGCGTCCCCACCCTTGAGACCGCCATAGCCGCGATCAACGCCGGCGCCGACCGTTACGTCGTAAAGGACCACGAGCTCGTGGACCAATTGCGGCGCGCCGTTCATGAAGTCTCCGAAAGCCTGAAATGGAAGAAGGAAGCTGGGTATCTCCGGCGGGAACTGCGGCGGCTGACCGGGCTGGACAACATCATTGGACAGAGTCCGCGGATGCGGGCTATTTTCGACATGATCCAAACCGTTGCCCCGCAAACTAGCCGCGTTCTGATTACCGGCGAAAGTGGGACCGGTAAAGAGCTGGTTGCCCGCGCCATTCATGAAAACAGCGCCCGCTCTCAGGCCCCTTTCATCACCATTAATTGCGGAGCGTTCCCAGAAACCCTCCTGGAATCGGAGCTCTTCGGTTACCTGAAGGGGGCATTCACCGGCGCCAACGAAAACCGCCAGGGCCTCTTCCAAGCAGCCCACGGCGGTACCCTCTTTATGGACGAGATCGGAAACATGAGCCTGACCATGCAAGTGAAGCTCTACCGCGTCCTACAGGAAGGCAAAGTCCGCCCGATCGGCAGCACGGAGGAATCGGATGTGGATGTCCGCATCATTGCCGCCACCAACAAGGAGTTTGAAAAGGAGATCGCGGAGGGCCGCTTCCGCGAAGATCTTTATTATCGCCTCAGCGTGATTCCCATATTGGTGCCACCGTTGCGCGAACGCCGCGAGGACATTCCGCTACTTGCTCGCCACTTCCTCGAAAATTTCCGCAAGACGATGGAAAAGCCCATTGAGGCCGTCTCCCCGGAAGCCATGACACACCTGGAATCCTACGATTGGCCTGGTAATGTTCGCGAACTCGAAAACACTATGGAACGCGCTGTCGCTTTAGAATCTGGTCGGGAAATTTCCTTGAGAGTGTTGCCGGATAGGATCGCCGGCTATTCGGGTGCCCCCTCCACGCACGCCCCAGGGGCTCTGATGGCAGAGTTTCCGGCGGCGGGCGTGGACTTTGAAAAGGAAATTGCCCAAGCGGAACGAAGCTATTTGCGAGCCGCGTTGGAGAAGGCAGGTGGAGTTCGGACCAGGGCATCCGAACTCCTGAAGATCAGTTACCGCTCCTTCCGCCACTACGCCAAGAAACACAACCTTTAGGAACTGGACTACATTTGCCGTAGCCAGCTTGGTCCCGGGTGAGCGCTTCAGGCGGTGACGATCTGCGCTCTGTTAATGGACAAAAAAGGTCGACGCAAATGGTCAATTTCGCTATTGGGGCAGCAAGTACGAGAATCAAAACACGCGAGTTTATTTAAGCTCTTTATTATGAATAAGATAAGGAAGCTATGACACTCTCGTACTATCCCCTCAGTTTGGCCCCAGGAATGCCCACTAGTACGGCGTGCTCTGGCACCATAAAATTTTTCAAGGAGATCTAGCATCATGAAGAAACAGAAGGGTTTCTCTCTTATCGAACTGCTGATCGTCGTGGCGATCATTTTGATCATCGCGGCCATTGCTATTCCGAACTTGCTGCGCTCGAAGATCGCAGCGAACGAATCATCCGCTGTGGGCTCGGTCCGCACCATCAACACGGCGGAAGTGACCTATCAGTCGAGTTGGGGCACCGGTTTCGCGGCTGCTTTGGGTAACCTCGGCGGCGCTTCCCCTTGCGTGACGGCGACTGGAGCCACCGCTTGCTTAATCGACCCCCTTTTGAGTACCGCTCCTTTCACCAAGAGCGGCTATACGTTTAAGGCTGCGGGTGGCAATCTGGTTGGCGGCGTCCTCAACACATTCGAAGTGAACGCCACGCCATCCGTGGTTCAGACGACCGGCGTGCGCTCCTTCTGCGCGGATCAAACGGGCCTCATTCAGTTCCTAGCTAGTGGTGCCGCAATCGGTACTGCTGCGGGAAATTGCTCCGCGGTTCCGAACGCCCTCCCGGCTTCGGGCCCGATCGGCAACTCTTCCTCCTTTTTTTTTGCCCAGAAGCAGGGGACACGACCCCAAAATTATGACCACAAGAGCAGATCTAAGCCTGATTACGCCGGGCTAGTGCCACGGAATCAAAGGCTCGCTCCGCCACTCGAGCCCCATGTTGTCATCGGTGATGATGAAACGGCGTCCCAAGCGGGCGCGAAGAGAGTCCGAAGACTCCATGCCCAGAAACCGCGGCGGTGCATTGATCGTGTCGATTAGGGCCATGTACGAAGCGAGTGCCTTTTGTGTCCCGGGCTTAGTTTCAGGGTCGAAGACCAACCTCCCGTCAATCTTGTAGCTGTGCAGGCTCTCGATTAAGCGCTCCTTAGCGACTGCGATGGGCGAATCACTTACAGCAAGAAAGTTGATTACGCGCAAGCCATACGGGAAAACGCGCAGAGCCGTTGCAATCGTCTCATCCGATTCTGTGGAATTAAAATAATAAATCCCTCCGGGATTGAGGTGTGCGCGAATCAGGTGGAGAAACTCCACGCTGAGGAGTCCGGTGCTGTGATCTCTCCAGTTGTACGTCGCGTTGGTAACGATCGCGTCGTAGCGCGCTTCGGGATGAGCGAAGAGCCATCTTCTCCCGTCGTCCACGTAGATGCGGACCTTGGGGTTTTGAACGAACGATTGGACCATCGAATACTTTGGAATGAGCTCGAGATACCCTGGGTTTATCTCCACGGCATCGAGTGCTTCCGCTTCCGGGTGATTTGCTAGTATCTGTCCCCACGAGCCAGAAGCTAGGCCAACAACAAGAATGCGTTTTGGAGCAGGACAGAATGCGCTGAGGAGATATGCGCGCACGACAAGATTAACGTCGTTCGTGGGATCAATATTGAAATAGCCGTCGTAGACTCCCCCGCCGAACACAGCGCCATCTCGAGTAACTCCGATCATGCCGTTTCGATTTTCCACAATCTGAGCAAAAGGGACAGTGGCCTCGGGCCGAGCGCCAAACACCAGCCTCTCGAAAAGCAGCGAATACAATCGGAGCGAAAAAGGAACCGCAATCAGCGACATAACCGTCAACGCGATGGCCCAAACAGGTGGCCAGCCCCGCTTGCTATCATTGCAAATCAAAACGAAAGAGCCGGCAATAACCGCGGAGAGCCCCAGCCCTAGTGACATCTGCTTGAGCCCAAAGTGATGCATGAGCACGAAGCCGACTCCTAGACTGCCTAAAGCCGAGCCCGCAATATTGGAAGCGTAGATGAGACTCACACCTCTTCCAGCTTTGCGCTCGGGTGAGACTGCCAACTGGCAGAGGAGAGGGAGAACTGAGCCGATCAGCCCCGCTGTCACAAAAAAGGCGGGAGCACTCGCCAGGAAAGGAATCTTGCGGGCCATCATGGACGCAACGAGAGGTGGTAAATACGCTGATAAAGTGCCCGACAAAAGCAGCAGCCCGCCGATGACACGTATCAATGTCTCCGGCCGGTATCTTGCCGTCAACTTCTCCGATAGTATGCTCCCAGCGGCGATACCGGCGAGATAGGTGCAGAGAAGCAAAGCGAAAGCCGGCGCGCGATCCGATGAAGCCAATGAAAAAACACGGAACCAAATGATCTCGAAACCGAGTGCGATGAATCCAGACAGGCCCGCAAGCAACATTGCGCGCCCAAGAGGCAACGCAACCGAGACAGAGGATGCCTGGGGCGTAGCCGGAGTCTCCTCTGCAGGATTCCCATTTGTACTTCGACTGTAGAGGTACGCCGTAGCCCCCACGACTGCATTTATGCAGGCCGCGATGGTCACGGAGCCCGATTGTCCGAAGCTGCGCAGCAGAAACGTAGCGCAAACATAGCAGGCAACCGCCGACCCAAAGGTGTTGGCGAAGTACAGAGTAGATACCGCGGTTCCCACGCGGCTGGCCCGGAAGACCAATTGCTCAGTGAGAAGCGGCAGGGTTGCACCCATTAAAATCGTCGGAATCAGTAGCAGAAGAAGGCTGAACAGAATTGTCAAAACAAGATTCGTTCCTGCCGTGTAAGCGGCGGCCCAGTGAAATACGCGCAAGGAGCCAAGCCCAAACAGGGCCACGCCAAGCTCGGCGATGCCGAAGATCAGTATCCCGTGCTTCGGAAATCGCGTGGAGAGACGCCCCCCCACGAAACTCCCGATTCCTAAACCGACCATGAACGCCGTGACCACCACGGCGACCGATTCAGCGTTTACGCCGTAAATCGCCAAGAGAGCACGCTGCCACACGATCTGGTAAGCGAGCGCAGGCATTCCGGAGCAAAAAAAGAGTAGCGTTACAAAAACAGAGTCCTTTTGCTGCTGCGCCTTGCCGAAGAAGGACACTCCCAAGAGTATGCAGGCGTCGAACGCCAGCAGAGCAATGACGGATATCAAATTCATCGGCTTCCTTTTGGTGCGAGAATCACAGGTGCAAGTCTGCAATCATGGCTCTTATTCTCAAGCACAGGAAAACATATGAGAGGCCGTTTTTCGGGAGATGTACATCCTTCGTTAACGTGGGATGGAAATAGCGGAACTTGGCAGGCTCACTAACACGCCGGCTAAAACACAAAGAGAAGCGGCAGTCGCTTTGACAAAGGGCTGCACTATAATTCTGGTTTCCTTCCGTTTGTTAACCGATTGGCGGTCCCTTTCCCGACATTCGACCGGACGAGGGGCTTCTCATGGTCAAATAAAAACGATATACCGCCGAGTGCAGGGAACGCGCTCGCGGCAGAAAACTGCACTGGAGACAAGAAGATGTCCCGTAAGCAGGTCGCAAATAGCATTCTCACGTTCTTCCTGATTGCCTGCGCTATCTGGCTCGGCCGCAGCTGGCAATTCTACGTCGAGGCGCTCGCTTCCATTTTCTTTGCCTGTTCCCTCGCGAGCGTTATCGTCATTCACTTTCGCGTCGCACCTTCCTTGCAAGATGCAGTACTGGTTTTTTGCGGTACACTCCTCTTCGCCGCAATCGATTTTCAGGTTTTGCACTATAAACCCACGTTTGCCTCGTGGCTTTCTTTCGCGGGACTGAGCAGTTTGGCTACTATGGGTGTGCGCACCATTTGGGCGAATGGTGCGACCCGCAGACTGCTGAGTTTCGCCTTCATTCCTTCGTTGCTCCTGGTTACGTCGGAGTATTTCGCCAGTACTTTCCTCGAGTGGACAGCGTCCGCTCACCCGAAGGTACTCGACCTGTATCTGTACTCCTTCGATGCCAGTCTTGGTTTGCAGCTCCCATTTCTCATAGGCCAGAGATTTGTCTTGTGGCCTTGGCTGGGGCGTGCGAGCGCCCTGTTTTATATTGGCTTGCCAATCCCCATTGCCCTCGTCTACGCGGGCCGGCTTCTTCGCCTCCGCGAAAACGCTCTGCCATCCTTTGTGGCCTTCCTGGCTACCGGACCGGTGGGAGTTCTGTTCTATAATCTTTTTCCAGCCCTTGGGCCTGTGCATCTCTTACTGCGGGATTTCCCCTGGCACCCTCTTCTAACGCGCAGTGTATCTAGATTGTTAGTGGAACCGGTGGTGATTCCGGGAGCGCCAAATGCCATACCTTCTCTTCACATGGCCTGGGTGCTGCTTGCCTGGTGGTATTCGCGCGGCCTCTCCTGGGCGGAGCGCGGTGTCGTCTTCGCATTTCTCATTTTCACGGCGCTCGCGACGCTCGGCACGGGAGAGCACTACTTTGTCGATCTCGTTGTTGCGTTTCCCTTTGCACTCCTGATGGAGGCGCTCTGCGCGTTCTCCCTTGGCTGGAGAGATAAGATCCGCTTGGCGGCAAGCGTGGGCGGGCTATTCTTTGTTTTGGGTTGGCTTGCCGCGCTCCGCTACGCCACGCACTTTTTCTGGGCGTCGCCTCTGGTACCGTGGGTGCTTTGCTTCTGCACGATTGCGGGCTCGTTGGCCTTGGAGCGAAGACTCCACCGACAGGCGGAAAGGGCAAGTGCGGGAGACCCAATCCAGTTTGCCGCTCTTCTCTCCGAGCCAGCTCCCGCAAAGTGAGACCACTTCCGCTTCTGTAGAACAAGCAGTTTCTGTCAGTGGCGCACTGACAAAAAACGTCGGATTATGGGGGATTTGATACCAGCAGGTGGAGATTAAAGCTCCCTCTTTGAAGATAAGCTACGTAGATTCAATGGATTGCGTGAAATCTCCGTTATGGCTGCCAAAATGCACTACCACCCATGCGCTCTTGCACCACAAAGCCTAAGGAGATCTAGCATCATGAAGAAACAGAAGGGTTTCTCTCTTATCGAACTGCTGATCGTCGTGGCGATCATTTTGATCATCGCGGCTATCGCTATTCCGAACTTGCTGCGCTCGAAGATTGCAGCGAACGAATCATCTGCTGTTGGCTCGATCCGCACCATCAACACGGCGGAAGTGACCTATCAGTCGAGTTGGGGTACCGGTTTCGCGGCCACTTTGACTAACCTCGGCGGTGCTTCCCCTTGCGTGACGGCGTCTGGAGCCACCGCTTGCTTAATCGACCCCCTTTTGAGTACCGCTCCTTTCACCAAGAGCGGCTATACGTTTGCCGCTGTGGGGGCTAATTTGGTTGGCGGCGTCCTCAACACATTCGAAGTGAACGGCACGCCATCCGTGGTTCAAACGACCGGCGTGCGCTCCTTCTGCGCGGATCAAACGGGCCTCATTCAGTTCCTAGCTAGTGGTGCCGCAATCGGTACTGCTGCGGGAAATTGCTCCGCGGTTCCGAACGCCCTCCCGGCTTCGGGCCCGATCGGCAACT
>WNEZ01001009.1_pt1 | contig 26106 bp, 24 predicted proteins | sample 5400521 | NCBI WGS metagenome assembly WNEZ01 (sample SAMN13153339, study PRJNA577476) | soil metagenome | isolation source: 120 cm saprolite under Douglas fir tree site 2 hole 1 replicate 1 | place: USA:California | collected 2015-04-18
CATAGTCTTCGGGCTGCATGTATTGGCCGTCGGGCTCTTCGCCCATCTCGATGTAGGAGACGGGATAGCCACGTTTCTTGAGGTAGGTCATTTGCGCCGCGGCGTCTTCGGGCGTGCTGTACAACATCGCGACGGGAACGATGGCGGGCAGGCCGCGTGTGATTCCACTGGTGTAGAAGAGGTCCCAGCCGGGCTGATCGCCTGATTCCATGCGATCGGGGGCGACGTAGAGGTCGGAGGGCTCGAGCCAGGGGTCGACGGAGGAACAAAGTGTCAATGTCTGCTTCTGATCGGGGGAGTGGTGGAGAATGTCGGTGAATCCGTCTTGTCCGGTGGTGGTGGTGCCGAGATACAGTTCGCGAATGGCGTAGCCGACACAATTGCGGCGATCAGCGGAACCATGGGTGTCGCAGGTGTTAGAGGAGCGGGTCATCAGTACGCGCACGAATTTTGTGCTGACTGGCGATGAACCGAGGTTCTGGGTTGCGAGGCCGCCTTTCGCGCCGGTCACGGCCCCTAAGGGGAAAGTCTTCCATGCGCCCTTATCCTGTTCGTCCATGGCGTCGCCTTCGCCATCCCAGTACTGCACTTCGAACGACTGGGCAAAGGGGTCTCCCCAGTGGATGCGGATGGCGTTGATATCTTCCTTCTTGTCGAGCGCGATTACGACCCATTGCGGGTGGAGCGCATCGTCTTCGCCGGTGAATTCCTTCGCCAGGTACGGATTGCTCTTCCAATAGGACTGAAGATCGCCGTCGTCGAGGCGTGAGTAGCCGTCGAACTCAGTGCCGCCGTTGCGCGTGAAGCCGCGGTGTCGAAGTTGATAGCCGTAGGAGTGGCGAATCATTTCTTTGGTGGGGGTTGAGTCGCCGGTGAAGTATCCCTTTCCGGCGGGGTCGCTCCACGTTCCTTTAGGATTCCAGTGCCAGGCTTGGACGAATAAATCGGTGTTCTGGCGATAGCTGATGACTCCCCAACCTGCTTCTTGAATCTGCTTGATCTGATCAGGACGGAAGAATGTGTCGGTGGCGTTGCTGGGGACGCGATCGACGGTCGATCCGAGAGCATACAGAGGACTGAACTTGTTCACTACGTGGCTGGGAGTTATGTCGACACGGACGGTCTGCGCGGTCGCGGCCAAGGCGCAATAGAAAGTGACACACCAGAGTGCGGCTGCCGATCGGCTTGAGGGTCGTTGAATGAACGCGTGTGTGATCGCGGAAGAAATCAGATGCATAGCGGTCCCTTGATACTTTCATCGACAACTGGCGTAAGAGTCATACACCAGACCGCACTCGTTCTGCTATGACGCTGCCCGATGCTTTCACGTGATGAAACTTACGTTTCGGCCGAGGTCGCTGGGGTTGCGGTTTTTGTATAATTTGCCGTCTTCCGTCACGTCTGTTCGTACACTCAGGATTTTCCTATGTTGCTCAGGGTATTCAGTGACAAGAAGTCTCTCGGCCTGGCAGCGTCCGAACAAGCGGCAGTTGCCATCCGGCGGGCCATTGCGGAGCGAGGACGCGCGCGAATCATTGCGGCCACGGCGATGTCTCAGTTCGAGTTTCTGGATGCGCTCACCACGGCACCTGGCATCGACTGGACGAAGGTGGAAGCGTTTCACCTCGACGAGTACATCGGGCTTCCGGTGACCCATCCGGGAAGCTTCCGCAAGATGTTGCTGGAGCAGCTGGTCGGGAAGACGGGCATTACGAAGTACCACCTGCTCGATGGGGATGCGGCCGATCCTGTTGAAGTGGTGCGGCGCGTGGGCAAGGAACTGGCGTCCGCTCCGGTCGACATTGCGTTTCTTGGCATTGGGGAAAATGGGCACATTGCTTTCAACGATCCACCTTGCGACTTTGAGATCGAGGATCCCTATATCATCGTGAATCTCGACGAGGCTTGCCGCCAGCAGCAGGTGGGCGAGGCCTGGTTTGCGAATATCTCACAGGTGCCGAAGGAGGCGATCTCAATGTCGGCGCGACAGATTCTGAAGGCCAAAGAGATCCTGGCGGTGGTGCCCGACGCTCGGAAGGCGCAGGCGGTGAAGGCGTGCTTTGAGGGCAAGATCAGTTCGATGGCGCCGGCGTCGATTCTGCGCACGCATCCAAATGTGACGGTCTATCTCGACAAGAATTCGGCTTCTCTGTTGAGTGCTCCTCTCGAGAGCATGCGCGAAAACGAGGCACAGGCGAGGATCAGCGCTTAGCATTCTGTCCGTTTTATCTACATGGCGACCGCGATTGGGTATTTTTCTGACGCCCGCCAGGCTAGCGGCATGCATTCCTTTGATCCGATCGTGATCATGGCTGGGCTGATTCCTTTCGTAGGCATGATTCTGGTGTTGATCCTCGTTTGCAACAATGAGGCGACGGAGCAAGATCTGCTGCGCCGAATCTGAGACCTTCGATACACTTGGGAACGACTTGAGGAGATGCGTGTGAAGATCACCGATGCCAAGGTGTTCGTGAGTTGCCCCGGAAGAAACTTCGTCACGTTGAAGATCCAAACCGATGAGGGTGTGTACGGGCTGGGGGAGACTGCGATCGGTGCGGTCGATATGGCTCTCTGGGATATCAAAGGCAAGGCTTTGAAGACGCCGGTGTACAACCTGCTCGGCGGGAAGAGCAGAACTGGCGTGCTGGTTTACGGGCACGCGAATGGGCGTGATCTCGAGGAAACGGCCGAGGAAGTCGCGAAGTACAAAGAGATGGGATATCTGGCGGTGCGGGCGCAAACCGGAATACCGGGCTTGCCTTCGACCTACGGAGTCGCGAGCGACAAGTTGTTCTATGAACCGGCAGAGAAGGGATTGCCGCCGGAGAACTCGTGGTCTACGGAGAAGTATCTTCTGCATGTTCCCAAACTGTTTGAGGCGTTACGCTTGAAGTTTGGAGATGACATTCATCTGCTGCACGACGTTCATCACCGGCTAACTCCGATTGAGGCGGGGCGGCTGGGGAAGAGCCTGGAGCCGTATCATCTTTTTTGGCTGGAGGATCCGGTGGCGGCGGAGCTGCAGGAAGGCTTTCGAATCATTCGCCAGCACACGACGACGCCCCTCGCGGTGGGTGAGGTGTTCAATTCAGTTTGGGATGCGCACATCCTGATCAGCGAACAACTGATTGATTACATCCGCATGACGGTGGTTCATGGTGGGGGGCTCACACATCTCAAGAAGATCGCTGCCCTGGCGGAGATTTATCACGTGCGTACTGGCTGTCATGGTGCGACGGACCTGTCGCCAGTGGCCATGGCGGCGGCGCTTCACTTCGACATCTCGGTCAACAACTTCGGAATTCAGGAGTACATGCGGCATACCAGCCAGACTGACGAGGTGTTTCCGCACTCTTACTATTTCGAAAAGGGATGCTTACATCCGGGAGAGGCAGTGGGCTTGGGTGTTGACTACGACGAAAAGCTGGGAGAGAAGTTTCCGTATGAGCGGGCGTATCTGCCGGTGAATCGGAAGCTGGATGGAACGATGTTTAACTGGTAGCTGCAGAAGCAGACGAATACACTTCGAGGAATCGTGGGCTACAAGGGGCTGGAACTCGGTGGGAAAGTTGCGGTCGTTATCGGGGCCAGCTCCGGAATCGGACGGACTCTGGCCCGTGGGCTGGCGGAGGCAGGCGCTGACGTGGTGCCGAGCGCGCGGCGCATCGAACTGGTGAAAGTGGTGGCGGATGAGATTGAGTCTCTCGGCCGTCGATCACTCCGCGTTGCTTGTGACGTTAGCGACCGAACGTCGCTGGAAAAGCTGTTGCGCACAACAGTTGAGGTGTTTGGGAAAGTAGATATCCTGGTCCACGCCGCAGGATTCAACCAGCGCGCGCCCACGCTCGACTTTCCTGAGGCGGACTGGAACCGGCTTATCGACACGAATCTGACGGGGACGCTACGCGCTTGCCAGGTTTTTGGGCGACACATGATCGAGCGCGGCTACGGGCGCATCATCAACATCGCGTCGTTGGGATCGTTCCTGGCGCTGTATGAGGTGGCGGCGTACTGTGCGAGCAAGGCGGGTGTGGCGTCGCTCACCAAGTCTCTGGCCATTGAGTGGGCGCAAAAGGGCGTTTGCGTCAACGCGATCGCGCCGGGATATTTTCGCACGCCACTCACTGAAAAACTGGTGATGGGGACAGGCCGGGGTGAGGAAGTGCTGATGCGGACTCCGATGAAACGTTTTGGGGAACTCGAGGAGTTGATTGGAGCGACCATCTTTCTGGCGTCGGATGCGGCCGCTTTTGTAACGGGAATCTTGTTGCCGGTGGACGGCGGATATCTCGCCAGCGGGGTGAATCAGTGACGCGCGCCAGTGGTTCGAGAGCACGGCGGATTCATGGGCGTGCGACTCTGCTACTCGTCGCAGTTTTCTGTGTCTCTGGAGGTATTTTGTTCTTGCCGGCGGTCGCTTCGAACCGGGGCGCGTCGCTTGCCGAGGCGCACGATTGGCCGGTCTGGGGAGGAGGGCCGGAGAATAACCATTATTCGCCGTTGGTTCAAATTAATCGTACGAACGTAAAGCAGCTTCAAGTTGCATGGAGTTTCGATACCGGCGAAGAAGGAGGCCTTCAGACCAGCCCGATCGTTGTGGATGGAGTTCTCTTCGGCATCACTCCCAGCCAGAAAGTGTTCGCTCTGAATGCGGCCACGGGAAGACTTTTGTGGAAGTTCGACTCTGGCATTCAAGGCATGCAGGCCGACCGTGGGATGGCTTATTGGGCAGATGGCGGGGACAAGCGCATTCTCGTCGGCGTCATGAACTTCTTATATGCGCTGAATGCTGTCACGGGCCAACTGGTAACTTCATTTGGCAAAGGTGGCCGGATTGACCTGCAGGAAAACCTTGGACGCGATCCGAAGTCGCAATCCGTCGTGTTGACCAGTCCGGGCGTTGTTTACAAGGATCTCATCATCGTGGGAGGCCGCAATCCGGAGACACTGCCTGCGCCGCCGGGAGACATCCGAGCGTACGACGTGCGTACCGGCGCGCTGCGCTGGTCATTTCACACCATTCCGCATCCGGGTGAGTTGGGTTACGACACGTGGCCTAAGGACGCATGGAAGACGAGCGGGTCAGCGAACAACTGGGCGGGAATGGCGCTGGATAGTAAGCGAGGAATCGTCTACGTTCCAACCGGGTCTGCGGCGTTCGATTTCTATGGCGCGGATCGAGTTGGAGACGATCTGTTCGCCGACTCTATGATCGCGTTGAATGCCGAGACTGGAGCGCGGATTTGGCACTTCCAGGAGGTTCGGCACGATCTTTGGGATCGTGATTTTCCCGCAGCGCCTGCGCTTGTGACCATCAAGCACGATGGCAAGGACATCGATGCGGTTGTCCAAACCAGCAAGCAAGGATTCGTGTTTCTGTTTGATCGCGTGACAGGCGCACCGCTCTTTCCCATCGAGTACCGAAAATATCCGGAAAGCAATATCCCGGGGGAAGTTGCCGCTTCTGAACAAGGCTTGCCTTCCAGGCCCGCTCCCTACGCGCGTCAGAGCCTGAGCGAAGACACGCTCAGCAACCGCACGCCCGAAGTTCATCGTTGGGCCGTAGAACATTTCCATAACATCCGGAACGAAGGTCAGTTTGTACCTTTCAGTGTGGGAAAGGAGACGCTCGTGTTCCCGGGGTTCGACGGCGGCGCTGAATGGGGAGGGCCAGCTGACGATCCGGAGTCCGGAATCGTTTACATCAACTCCAACGAGATGGCATGGACCGGAGCGTTGTTCGAAGACAAAGGCGAGCACGGTGCCAAGGCCATCTACATAAGCCAGTGCAGCGTCTGCCACGGTGAGAACCTGGAAGGCTCGCCCCCGGCTTTCCCGCGCTTGGCCGGCGTGGGGGATCGGGTGAGTCCAGCCGACATTGCCGTCGTAATCCGAAAGGGCAAAGGGCGTATGCCGGGCTTCCCGAATTTACCCAACGACCAGGTGGACGCCCTGGTCGCCTTCTTGCTGACCGGGGAAAACAAGGAACTCGCCAGCACCGAGCCGCGTCTGCCGGGGATGAAGTATCGACTCACCGGCTATCGTCGGTTTCTCGATCCCGACGGATATCCGGCGATCGCGCCGCCCTGGGGCACACTTAACGCGATCAACCTGAACACGGGTGAGTACGTGTGGAAGATAAACCTTGGCGAATATCCGGAACTCGCCGCCAAGGGCATGACGAACACTGGGTCGGAGAATTATGGTGGTCCCATTGTCACCGCTGGCGGGCTGCTCTTTATCGGGGCAACCAATTACGATAAGAAATTCCGCGCATTCGACAAATCTACGGGTGAGTTGTTGTGGCAAACCACTCTGCCGTTTGCGGGCAACGCCACGCCTGCGACCTATGCCGTCAATAGACGCCAATATGTCGTGATTGCCGCGGGCGGGGGCAAGGATCCGAAGTCAGGCTCAGGTGGGGTTTACGTCGCCTTTGCGCTGCCGGAGAGCAAGACCACACCATAGGCGAGCCGAAAGAGTGGCAAAGCGCCTCACCGGCTGCAATGTCCCGCCATTTTCTGCGGCAGAATCCGCGTCAGATAGAGGCGAAAGAATTCGTCGGCGTCCGAATTCAGGCAAACCTGGGCGTTCGGCGCACCGGCAACCGGACGTGTATTTCCTTTCTCGTCGACTTCGAGACGGAGCGGCGTCGTCGGGCATATCTGCGGTGCAATCACGAAAGCTACGGCGACCGGATCGAAGAGTGTGGGTGTCTGCTGTCCCCACAGGTGGTAGAGCAGAGTCAGGGCATCGGTCAGGGGAGTGCTCTGACGGAAGATCAGTTCTCGCTTGAACTCGTCCAGCTTGAGCTGGGTGGAATCGAGGGGCATCACAAACAGAGGAACGCCAGAAGCAAACAAGCGCCGCGCGGCCGGGACGTCAGAGAAGATGTTGTACTCGGGCTCAGGTCCGCGATCTGGCGTGTAGCCCAAATCGTTGTAGCCGCGGTAAACCGATCCGCCCATGATGACGACGCGCTTGAGCTTCCGAAAAGTCTCAGGATCTCGCTCAATCAAGGCACCGACATTGGTAAAGGGAGCGACGGCAATCAGTGTGACCTGGTTGGGATAGCGTCGAATCTGCTCGAGAATGAAATCCACGGAAGGGCCGAAAAGCTTGGCGCGCGGCGGCATCTCCTCTGCCCAGCGCGCCTGAGCCATTGGTACTTTGCTTTTGGTCTCAACTCCGGCAAGGATTGGAATGTTTTCGTTTCCGGTTTCGCATAGAAGCCGATCGACAATTCGGGCTCGCCGCTGCGTGTTGCCCCACGCGGTACTGATTCCTAACAACTCGATTTCAGGGCTAGATAAAACCAGAGCCAGCGCAAACGCGTCGTCGATGTCATCGCCGATGTCAGTGTCGAGGATGACTTTCTCCCGGACGGCGCTGGCCGCCTGCTGCTGCGCAGGCGCCAGACACGCAGATGCCAAAAAAATTGTTGCGAGCCAAGTTGCGAGCCAGCGGTTTCTCATCAGCCGTTCCTCTATTCCATTTTTTTTGCATCGTCACAAGCAACCTACATTGCATCATGCCGCCCTTTATGTCCTACACGATATTTCCGCGGTCATCGCGCTCGGCGGAATTTTCATTCATATCTATTTGAACACGATCGGTGAGCCCGGGACCATCCAGTCGATGACGCGCGGCGTATCAACCTTTCAATTGCCCGGGTGGAAGTAACCGGTGCTTGAGTGCACGTTCGTAATTTGTAAACCCATTCCATCGAAGTCAGAATCACTTTGCCGCTTCACCGAGCAGCGATGGAAGCCGCTGCCAGCACAGTCCGTCTGGCCGAATCGGAGTACAAGTTCATGGCTCGGCTAAAACCGACAATTCTCTGCATCGACGACCACTGGAATGGACTCATCGGTCGCAAGATGTTGCTCGAAAAGAACGGCTATCAGGTTCTCGAGGCCACGGGCGGGGACGAAGGGTTAAAACTGTTCCTTTCGCGCTCCGTGGACGCGGTGGTCCTCGACTACCAGATGCCGGGAATGAACGGGGACGTGGTCGCGGCGAAGATGAAACGCGTTAAGGCCCATGTCCCGATCATGCTGTTATCGGCCTACGAGCCCCTGCCGAAGAGCAAGCTACGGGCCGTGGATACCTTCCTATCTAAATCCCAGCCACCGAACATCCTCTTATCCGCCCTTCAGGGCCTATTGGAAGCGCGTCCCAAACCATTTTTCAGCCGATGGCTCGACAGCTGGAAGAACCGGAATGAAACGGTAAAGCAATGAACTTCTTGAAACGATGTCTCGGACGAGGTTGCTCCCATCGGTTCGCCTGGCCAAGAATTGACTGCCATGGCCGCCATTATCAGATTTGTCTGCTCTGCGGAACCGCCTACGAATATGACTGGAGAATGATGCGGCGGACTGGTCGATTGCTGGCGGCAGAGATAGAACTGGGTAAAGTGGTACTTGCTCATACTACAACGCCTGCCCCCGAACGAGCCGTTGGAAGTCGATAGATCTCCGTCAGGTAGGCGGGCCTTGTAGACCACCAAGTGTTGACCTTGTTGACCTCAACATTTTCCGGCAAACCCCTTAAGTGCAGGTCAATCCAGGTTCCCTCCGGAATATTCCTTCCCGTCGTAACGAGCCGATTCTAAAAACTGTAAAACATCTGTTCAGTTGCATTCTTACGTCTGTATATTTGAACGGAGTTCGACGGAGCCGAAGACCCGAGAGGAATTCTCTAGGGGAACGTCCGGAGGGGAAACAAGAACCATGCCCCTTAAATTAAGTCGTCGCGATACTGTCAAGGGTCTTGCGGCCCTAGCCTCCTCATCTGTCTTGTCGGGGATTCCATTTGCTGGCCTAAACCTGACAACCGGCACTTCCCACAGTGTCGATGCGCAAAGAGAAAAGCGCTTCGACGACGGCTGGCGCTTCCGTTCAGGAGACTACCCGGGAGCTGAAAATCCGACGTTCGATGACGTCGGGTGGCGAAAAATTGACCTGCCACATGACTGGAGCATAGAGGACCTGCCATCTCACCCAGAGTCTACCGGCGAGGCGGCTGTGTGGGAGGACTGCGGCTGTCCGGAGGAAGTGGGGCCATTCAGCAGGCTCCGCAGTGAAGGCAAGGGCGCTACCGGCTGGGTTTTGGGAGGAATGGGATGGTATCGGAAGTCTTTTGCAACTCCGGAGTTAGTTGAAAACGGTCGTGTCGAGTTGCTCTTCGACGGCGTTTACATGAACGCCGATGTCTGGATCAACGGCCATCAACTTGGGCATCATCCATATGGCTACACGGGGTTTGCATACGACATAACTTCTCACTTGCGAAAAGGTGGGGAGAATGTGGTGGCGGTGAGGGCAAACAATAACGGAAAGAACAGCCGTTGGTATTCCGGGTCCGGCATCTATCGCCATGTTTGGCTTACGGTAACCGGCAGTCTGTTCGTACCCCTCTGGGGTGTTCACATTGCCGCAACGGCGGTGTCGCAGGATTCGGCAAATTTGTCAGTTTCAGTCCGGATCGGTAGTCGAGATCAGACATCGCGGGATGTAAGCATCCGGCTGCGAATATTGGATCCCAATGGCAGCGAGTCCAAGTCATCTGAGGCAAAACAGCAGGTTCCGCCTGAAGGCAGAATAGAAGTTCAGCTGACCCCAATCATAGATAGGCCGAAACTGTGGTCTCCGGCGGCACCGCATCTGTACAGCGCGGAAGTGGAAGTGCTCTTCGAAAACCGGATTGTTGACCGGATCTCGACTAACTTCGGGATCAGGAAGATCGAAGTAGACGCGGTAAAGGGTCTTCGCATCAATGGCGAGCCGCTTAAGCTGAGGGGCGGTTGCTTGCACCATGACAATGGAGCGCTGGGTGCGGTTGCTATTGATCGGGCCGAAGAGCGTCGGGTCGAACTGATGAAGGCGAATGGTTTTAACGCGATTCGTTGCAGCCACAATCCTCCGTCGCCCGCGTTCCTGGACGCCTGCGACCGGCTCGGCATGCTGGTGATCGATGAGACGTTCGACATGTGGGAAACGGCCAAGAATCCGGAAGACTATCACCTGTATTTCAAAGAGTGGTGGCAAACTGATGTCGACGCGATGGTGCTCCGTGATCGAAATCATCCCAGCATTATCTTTTGGAGCATTGGCAATGAAGTTCCAGAGCGTGCGGATCCTGCCGGGGTGGACATCGCCAAGCAATTGATCGAACGGGTCCGTAAGCTCGATTCGACCAGACCCATCACCATGGCGGTACCCTTTTTCTTCGAGTTCCTCCTCAGTGGCGGTAAGCCGCGGCCATGGTCGGACACAGATGCGGCATTTCAGTATCTGGACGTCTGCGGCTATAACTACGAGTGGAGCAAGTATGAATCGGATCATGCTCGCCATTCCACGCGCGTGATGTTAGGAACCGAGTCCCTTCCAATTCAAACGGCCGAGATCTGGGAGACCGTAAATAAATCTCCGTACGTTCTTGGAGACTTTGTCTGGACCGGGATGGATTATCTGGGCGAAGCTGGAATAGGAGCTGCCCGCCTAAGTCCTCGTCCCAATCCGCTGGGACCGCCGCCTAAGCCACCTGAACTTCCTGCCGGTCTCGACCTTCCGTTTCCACCTGACACTTCATTTGTTGGACCCGACTTCCCCTGGTTCAACGCCTATTGTGGAGACATCGACTTAATCGGCAACAAGAAGCCTCAAAGTTATTTTCGCGATGTGGTGTGGGGAAGAAGCACCCTGGAGATGGCAGTGCGACGGGCACTCCCGGAAGGGCGAAAAGAGGAGATTACTGCCTGGGGATGGTTCGACGAGCTGCGTAGTTGGACATGGCTGGGCGAGGAAGGCCTTCCTGTAACCGTGAGGGTCTATTCGACAGGTGACCAAGTGCGGTTGGTGCTCAATGGCAAAGAAGTCGGGACCGCAGCAGTATCGGCCAAGACCAAGCTTACCGCCGAGTTTTCTGTCCCGTACGCTCCGGGCGAACTGAAGGCGATCGCACTCAAGGATGGCAATCGCATTGCGGAGTTGAGCTTCAAAACTACAGGGACGCCCTACCGGATAGCGTTGCACCCGGACCGATCGGAGCTGAAGCGCGATCGAAACGATCTGTCGTATGTCATGGTCCACATCGAAGACAAGGAAGGCAATGAGGTGCCCGATGCTGTGGCCGAAGTTCGATTCGATGTTGGCGGTGCCGGGGAGTTGGCCGCGGTCGGCAATGCGAATCCAAAAGAAATGGCCAGCTTTCGCCGTCCCCATCGCCGGACATTTCATGGGAAGTGCCTGGCAATCGTCCGTCCCACAGGAACTCGTGGGCTGATCACAGTGCAGGCCAAGTCAGAAGGTCTCCTGCCGGCTTCCACACAGATCAGAGTAGCGTAGCTAGGCAAGAACTTTTACAAGTTTCAGGTACTGAAGATGTTTTTGTTCAGATACTCATTGCGAAACTTGCCTTGGGGATCGTACCGCTTACTGAGCTCAACAAAGTCGGGCATCTTTTTGTAAATACGCTTGAGTTCCGCCGGCGAGATTGTAAACAGTTTTCCCCAATGCGGGCGTGCATCGAACGGAGCCAGTTCCTTCTCAATCACGGGCAAGAGCTTGCCAACAGCGGGCCAGTCCGGTTTCCAGGTGAAGTGGATGGTCACGCAGTCTTGCTCGTAGCAAGGACTCATCCAAAGCGTGTCGGCCGCTACGGCGCGGATTTCTGAGATCAGCAGTGACGGACTAACTTGATCGCGCAGCCGCTCCACCGCCAGAATTGCCTCGACCGCATGCCGCCGTGGCACGAAATACTCAGACTGTAGTTCCTTGCCCGCGCTCGGCGTAAAGCCCATGCGAAAATGGGGCAGACGCTCGTACCATGGACCGGGTACGCCCATCTGCTCGGTACAGTTTTCCGCCGACAGTTCTGCAATCGGGTGAAGGTTGCGAGTAGCGAGCTTCGCCCCAAAGAAATCGGGCGTAGCCTGGAATGCTTGTCCCGCTTCAACGCGGCTCTTGATCCACACTTCGTTGACGCGTCGCTTTTGCCAGTCAGTAAACAGGCTCACACTGTACCCGCTGGATTCGATCGCATCAAAGTGATCTTTCAACTCACTCAGAGGCAGGTTTTCATACACATACTGGCGCATCATGAAGCTGGGTTGAATATCGAGAGTAACCTTGGTGATCACACCCAGCGCACCCAAGCCAACCACCGCTCCGTTAAATGTTTCACGGTCTCGTTCCCGAGACAGGTTCACAACCTTGCCGTCGGCCTGCACTATTTCCAGTCCAGACGCTGCCGTCGCCAAGTTCCCGTTTTTCTGGCCTGAGCCATGGGTTGCCGTAGTGCACGCGCCGGCTACGGAGATATGGGGCAATGATGCGAGGTTGTGAAGCGCAAAACCATTGCGGTCGACATAGGGGCACAACTGGCCATAGGTTATCCCCGCACCAACAGTGACCGTCCGCTTCGCAGTGTCGATGGCAATCACCTGGTCCATCGGTTTGAGCGATAGGAACGCGTCTTTGCTGTCGGCAATATTGTTGAAGCAATGACGCGTGCCAAGAACCTTCAGCTTGTTCTCGGTCTTGACGTAATCCTGTACCTGCTCGAGCGAAGTGGAAGTGTGCACGCGATCGGTGCTGTACTCGAGATTTCCGGCCCAGTTTCTGAGTTTTTCCTGTCCCGCCCAAGCCAAAAGGCGCATGACCGGAGGAGATGCGAGTACGGCGGCGAGGAGCCTGATAAAGGTCCTTTTATTCATGGGGCGAGCGAACCTCGAGAATTGTCGAGTCAGCGATACACTTTTGTTCAATGCTTACCGCGCCCTGATAACGGCAGACCATGCGCCACTCATTTCTAGTTCTGCCGGGGAAGCTTCTCCAGTTCCGCACTCAACGACTCGAGCGCGTGCCTTTGGTATGGTTCCGCGTCCTTACGTGTAAAGACGGGCGTCACCGACTGTACATCCTTCCGCGCCATTTGGTAATCCTTTCGGCGATACGCGATTTCTGCATGCAGCAATGTCACTCCCGCGCCCCAGTCGGGGTCTCCGGCTAGTTGCGAAGTGGCCTGCACGTCGATTTGCTCGAGCAGCTTGCTGGCTTCATCCAGCTTGCCTAGGCCGATCAGACAAGTGGCCAATGTAGACGCCACACCGCCGGTAAGACCTGCGCGGGGACCAAAGGCCTTGGTGGAAGATTCAAATGCCTTTCGCGAGTTCGATTCGCCTTCGGCATAGCGCCCCGAGCGGCACATGGCAAGAGACGCGTCCGAAAGCGTGGCCACCGCAAAGAAAGACATCGGGCCCTGCTTCTCTACGGCAAGGTTATAGATCGCGAGATCGTCGCGGATCGCATCGTTCCAAATACCCAGGCTGCCTTCCGACTGCGCCCGCGTGGTCAGCAATTGCATTGTCAGCTCGTGGTCGGGACCCAAGCGCGAGACAAATTCCGGATAAATCGCGTTGGCTTCTCTGATCGCCTCGGTGTGCTTGTTTTGAATCATGTAAGCCTGCGCCAAATTCAGGCGCACGCGCAAAACGTTGGGACTCTCCGGCCCGGTCACACGCGTGAAGGCCAAAATCAGTTCGCGAAACAGTTGTTCGGCTTTTGCACCATCACCCAGGCGAATGTAGGAAAATGCCAGCCGCTGTTTGAATGTCAGGCGAGCGCTCTCGTCAAACATGGGCAGCGCCTCGGCCGCAGTAAGGGCAGACTGGAAATTCTCTGCAGCTGACTTTGCGTTGTTGTCAATCAATGCGATCATGCCCCGGGCCGAAGCAAGCCAGACGGGGACATCCGGGCGGGGATGCTGCAGTTTTGCAATCAGCGCTTCCTGCTGCGCGACGATTGACTTCGCCAGAGGCAAAGTGTCCTTCTCGTAGCTTCGCGCTTCGGCCGTTGCCCGCTGTAGCTGCACGATGATCGCATCCTGCGACATTTCGCCGTCTGTCTGCTTGAATAGCGCAGCTGCGTGAGCGTATTCCTGGCGGGCATCGGTGTAGTCGGTGCGATTGTCGAGTGCCCGGGCAATTGTCTGGTGTAAGCGCGCAGCCACCAACGGCTCGTCCTTGAACTGTTGATCGATACTAGGCGAGGCCTGTTTGATGGCCTCCATCAGCGACTCGCTGGCCTTTCCGCCCAGGAAGGGATTGCTCCGGCCCAGCAGATCATCCGACAAAAACTGATTGATCGAAGTCGCAATGGCGGTCTGCCGGTTGGCGTGATCGCGTTCGCGGGCGGCTCGACGATAAAGCGTGAAACTGAAGCCCAGACCTAGGACCAACGCGATAACCGCCAGCCCAACCCACGGCCTGCGGGCGCGAGCTTCGGCGAGTTTGCGTTCAGCTACTTGAGCCCGCAGCTTCGCTGCTTCGAGCTCATCCCGTGTGGCGCGGCGCTGATCCAGTGTCAGGAGGCGGCCGGCAAGATCGGCAGCGCTGCTGAGGCGCTTGGCAGGATCGCCGCAGGCTGCTTCGGCAATGTCCTCGCGGAGCAACGGATCCTGGATATCCGCTTCCCACCCCGGCGCGAGCGACCTGCAAAAGTCGCCGATCACCAATTGATAGAGCATGACTCCGAGTGCATACACGTCTGCCGAGGCGCTCGGGGACTGTCCTGACAGGACTTCTGGCGCCAGGTACATCAACGTGCCGGTCAACGAGGATGCTTCTGGACTTGTGGTCTGCGTAAACCCGAGGTTGGTGATGCCGAGGGCGCGAAGGCGAGAGGGATCGAATAAGGAGGCGCTGCCGAAATCGGCGACTCTGATCTGCCATCCTTCTCCGCTCCTATCTCCGGTCCTGGGCACGACCAAAATGTTGGCTGGCTTCAAATCTTTGTGCAGCACTCCTATGCCATGGGCCGCTGAGACAGCTTTGGCCACATCGACCAACATCTGCAGCCGAACACCAAGAGGCGCCTTTCCCAGGCCCCCTTGAGTTTCCGCCCACTCTGCCAGGTTCGGGCCGGCATATTCACTTTCGAGAAAGAATGGAGAAGTTTCGAAATTCCATTCCAGAATGCGGACGAATTCTGGCTGATCACCCAGCGATTCCCGTAAAAAGCGCGAAATCGTAATTTCTCGCTTCAGGCCTTTAAGCCGCACGCCATCAGAGGCGAACTTGAATACACGCTGCTCGTGGGTCCTGGGATTTTCTGCAATCCAGACTTCGCTCGATCCGGAGCGCTCCAGCGGACGCGCCAGCCGCCACTGTTCCCTGGCTGGGACGACGTCACCGGACTTGAATCCCAACTCCGGAGCGGCTGGTGCGGCCAAGGTTTTGCAATAGACCGGGACCGCCAGCCGATAACCAACCCTGGGAACGGTAACGATAGCGGGATGGTCATCATCACCCATGGCCTTGCGCAGCTTTGAGATGGCGGTGGCCAACGACCCATCTACCACCATCACGTCGGGCCAGACGGCTTCGAGCAGCTCCTCTTTGGTGACGACCTCACCCGCGTGAAGCAGGAGCTGCAGCAGGATTTCCAGAGGCTTGGCCTCCAGTTCCACAGTCTTGCCTTTGACGCGCAACTCGCGGCGCAGTTCGTCAAATTCGTAATCTGCAAAACGCCAGAGGCGGCCGGAAGTCTCTTCGACCTCGCCGATAGTTCCCTTGAAATTCATACACCTAGCCTGTCTTTAGAGTTCTTTAGAAGTCCGTCAGGACACGAAGGACTGGTTTAGTGCAGGATTCCTCCCCATCTGGCCTGCAACGAATTGAGCAGACATTCTGCCACAAGGTGCAAGCCGGGAACAGAGATGAGTTCATTCGGGAATATTGGGCCGGTTCGGGGCGGGGATGCCCAATCTCTCCAAAGTCAGATTCGGCAAGGAGGAGACACAATGAAACGAGGCAAGGTATTGCGCGACACAAGTTCGGGACCAGGGCTGCTCTCCGTTGATAGCCAACAAGTCCAGTTTGGTCTGGAAAACGTCTGGCGGGGCGAGACGCTGCCCGCTCCTGGAATGACGGTGCAGGTTGAATTTGGCCAGGATGCTAGCGTCATAAGCATCACTCCCATCTCGGAATCGCAGATCGCGAAAGAACAGGCCGAAGCCATTGCCGTAGCAGCAAGGGAGAAAGGCAAGATCATCGCCTCCGCAGCCGTCGCCAAGTTTGGACTACCCACCTTGATTGCGACCGGGTTGCTGATGATCGCATGGTTCTTTCTCAGCGCGGTCCACATCCATACCTTCCTTGGCAATGTCGATGTGACCTTCTGGCAACTGCTGGGTTTTCTGAATTCCGGCAGTGCCTTTGAGGCAATGATGCAAGGGCGCAGCGGCCCCAGTGCGGGTTTCTACGGGTTTCTTGCGATGGCGGCTCTGGCCGGGCCTTATGTTCCTTACTTTTGGAAGCACAAGTATGCCACCTTATGTGGTGTGCTTCCGCTGGTCTTCATGTTGATGGTCTGGCTCATGATTCGCAGCAGCATCAACAGCAGCATGGGTGCCGATGTCGCTGGTCCACTTGGCGACATGGCCCGGCAAGCGCGCGAAGAAGCAATGAAGGCAGTCTCTTTCGGCCTCGGAAGTTATCTTTCCGGACTGGTTGGCCTTTATTTCGCCGGCACAGCAGTAAGAAAATTCTTGCTGGGTCGAGGTCTCGAGCCCCAAGAGAGTCCTGGATCAAAGGAAATAGCAGCGTAGAATCGGGCCGCGGCGGGCGTCCCGCCGCCAGGCAGAGTTCAAAATTGGAGGATTAAAATGCGCGGTTGCATCGGAACGTGGGCCTATCCGGGCGGCGTGCTTCGCGCCAGGCGCCGGAGCGTTTTGGGCGACACCATGCGCCACTTTTCTGTAAGAATCCTGTCGTCCGCTGGTAGCGACGATCGGAGTGCTCGCTTTCACCGCAAGCGCCCAGACGCCAAAGAAAGAAAGCGTCTGGGGGGCGGGACGACGGTTGCGAACCGGGATTAACACTCTGTTGTTTGGGCAAAAGAGAAACCTGACCTGAGCCTGCCGAGGGATCTCCTCGGTCCCTGGCAAGCGCAGCGTCTTCGGAGTGAGAGAGGAAAAGGAGACACACCCATGAAAAAGAGATTCACTCTATTCAATGTACTTTCAATCGCAATGGTTGGGGCGTTAGGCGCAACAATCGGCTGCGGCGGAAAAGTCGAGGGCAACACGTATGAAGACAACGGCGGCGTAGTGAAGATCGAATTCAAATCCGGGGGAAAGGCTTATCTGTCCGCTGGGCCGGCCACAACCACCTGTACCTACTCGGAAAGCGGAAAGACTGTGACCCTGATCTGCGTCGGTGACAAGACCGCTTTCACCGTCGAGGATGATGGGGCGCTAAGTGGGCCGCCAGATGGCCTGCTGACGCGATTGACGAAGAAAAAATAGACGGTAACCATCGCGGGCAACGAGCATGGCATGTCGTGATCTGCGGTCAAAAGTTTTTGTTTTGGACCCGTAACCATGAAAACGAATCTGATCACTGCTCTGCTGCTGGTGCTGATGCTGATGCGATCAGCTCCGCTGGCAAGCGCACAACAACAAACCTCTCTGCAAGTGAACGCTCCCTACCATTGCAAAAATGGTCTGACCGTAACTCTGACCCGCTGCGGGCAACAGGCCGGAAAAGAATATTGCGAGTTCAAGGTCGAGCAGAACGGAAAGCTTGCGTTTCAGGCTTCAGACCTCCGGGACCGGGTGGCCGCTGCCGTAAAGGCCTGCTCCACAGAGACTTCTGGTACAACAGCCCCAGCAGCGGCCAAACCGGCGCAGCCAGTAAATGGAAAATCATTCAATCCGCCCTATCTGAGCGAAATGCCGTCCGTGGACCGCGTGATGGAGGGGATGAAAGCCAACGATCCACGCGAGACCGCACTTCGCCAGATATGGGCATTTTACGAATTGATCGAAATCATCAAGACATTGTCGGGGGATCGCGAATTTGCGCGCACCGGCATGCTGCCCGATGAGCAGAAGATTATTGGAGAGTACCAGGTTGCTCAGTACAAGGTCAGCCAGGCGGCCGACAAGGCTTTTCCAGCCAATAAGCCTAGCGAAGATCTGATTTACCACTTCAGCCGTTGGGACCCGAAATTTGGATTCAAAGGCGTCAACACCTGGCAATTCTTTTCGGAAAACCTCCAGTCCCAATTCGCACAAATCGTGGCGCGTGACAATGCGCGCTATGCCGCGAAACGTGCTGAAGAAAGACGCATTGCGGAGGAAGCATTGAAGGCAAACTCACAGGCGACACAAGCGTCAGGAAGCCAATCACCGTTTGAAAGGAATGATCCGGGCACGCTGGCGGCCCGCCGCTGCATAGAACTGGGCGGCAGCGAACTCGAATGTGTGGGAAAAGGACTCTGGAAAGGCGTAATGGATATGGCCGGTGTTGATACCGACTCCATGAAAGGGCCGACACCTCACGGAGTCGTGATGAACGGGACATATACGAACGGCTTAGGTTTGGCTATGAGCTTCAGCCTGGAGACGGTAGGGGTCACCGGCTGCGGCAAGTTGGTACCCGACGGCCATTCCTATACGATCACAAAGAATCCAGGCCAACTCCTCATCAACGTAAAGAACGACCCAAGCTCATTCGTCCTCGCGATGAGAGACGACGGAAAGCTTTCCGGTCCAGGGCCCGTCGACGTCAAGGGACAAATCATCACCGGCTATCGCAACTTATGGATGCAAGAATACAGAAACGGCGCCGCGGTGGCTGGCGGCGGATACTGGGCACAAGAACCGATCTATGCTCCCAAAACCGAGCGTTGTGCGATAGGAACTCTCGCGCCGGCGCCGCCGCCTCCACCGGACAAATCGGAAGTCATCAATGGCCTGACATCGGCTCTGAACAGCATCATGCACGCAGGCCCAGCCGGATTACGAATGACTGGCCAATACGCGAGCCAGGGCGGACTCGCTCTGGAATTTGCAGCGGATTCCGTCATTCTCGATTGCGCAGCAGCACATGTGAAGCAATCCTACACAGTCGACAACGCCGCTAACCAGATTCTGATAACGGTGAAGAATGCCTCCTCTCCGTTCACCCTGGCACTGCAAACGAACGGCACGCTTGCGAGCTCCGGGAGTACGGATGTAGCCGGCCGCGTGGTCACGGGATCAAGTGGCGATGCAATTACGTACGCTCCCACACACGCGCGCTGCGCGATCGGGACACTGACACCGAAAACGGGAAATTGACAGAGTTCGCTGGCCACACCAAACAAAGCGATCCAGGAGTACAGTGGTCCGAAATCGGCGATTAAGGGAACTAAATAATGGGTGTCGCAGAACGACACGTCTTTGGCACTAACATTAATGGCCCATATTGCTCGGGAAGCGGTGGCGAGGTGAACATTTCATGCGGTGCCCGCCACTTATTACGAAAAGTGAGCAATGTTGAACAGTGCCGCCGTTTTCTTGGGACGTATTATTCAACAACGTTTACGTGCCCACCCCCTTCGGGCAAGAGAGAAGCGAGTCACACGCCCCGCGTGCGCTTGCTTCTCTCGTGATTTCAGCGGCCCAGTTCTGGTGTGGAGCTACAAGTCCCGTGCAGTCTGTATTCTCCCTGGGAGGTCAGTTATCAGACGGAACATACGTTGCCACAGGGAGCTTCGAGGTACTTAAGGAAATAGGAGAAACCAATGTCAAAGCATGATTCTGTCACCAAACGTAACCGACGTCCGAAGTCAAGTAAGCGCGTAGACTACACCGCACGCACGATGGCGGCTCTGAAACAACTCGAACAAGCGGCGAAGCTAAGAAAGCAAGTGAATCCCAGAGGTGAAAGTGCTGCATAGGTTTAGTGCTCCATAGGTACCAACGCAACAAAATCTCGGTGCGCTGCGCTGAGACAACTGCCATGGCGCTTCCCATCACTCTCCTTCTTGTCCTGATCGCCGTCACCGCAATGCTTATCAGTGAGGTGGCATTCCGGCCGGGTGTCACTGCATCGCCGAGCGGGAAGATCCTGGCCTTTTTCGTGCTGTTCCTGCTGCCCCTGGTCTGTGCGGGGATGGGCACGTCGTATCACGTCGAGCGCTCCAAGAGCACCGCGTTCTGCCTTTCATGCCAAGTTGTCGAGCAAATATCGCGCAAAACGGGCAGTTTCGCGTATTTTCGGAGTAAGGGTCGGCGGAATTTCTCTGCAGTCCAGGCTGCGTGGCGGAGCGCGCAGTCTCGCGCTAACTATTCTCCGCCAGAATTCCCTGCTAACAGGGAAAATAACAGGGAATTTCCCAAGATTTTGACCTACAACACGGCACTCCTCCTCTCTAAGCTGCACATTCTGCTGGAGAAGCATCCAGACGTCTGTATTGAGGATGAATCGAAACAGGGAATTATCAGGGGCGTATCAGGGAGTTTATTTCCCTGAGCAGGGACCTATTGGGGGAGGGATTTGTTCGGTTGCGAGGGGGCTGGAGGGAGGCCAAACTGCTCGCGCTGCTCCGCCCAACTGAATGGAACGTGCTTGCACAGCTTCTCAAAGTTTAAATCTTCCGGTTGCCGCCCCTCCAGAATCGATTCGATGATGTCGGGAGCGAGGAGTGCGCACGCGAAAACCTTGCCGACATAACGCTCCGTCAATCCCGCCTGTCGAGCCAGCGATCTCATATCGAGTGCGTCTCCTTGAACCACCTTTTCGTACCAGCCTTGGGCTCGGGCGATGGCCTTTATCAAGGAAGACTTTGGATGCCGAGGGGATACGCTGGCGGAGTTGGGCGGCACAACCAGATGAACTTCGCCGCCACACCGTTTCCTCTTCGCTTCGATGGTCAAACTGATCAGATCGTTTGCGTCGACTGGCTTTCTCAAGAGATTGGCGGCCAAAAGCTTGCCGCCGTTCTCTAACAACAGACGCAGCTCCTGTCTGCCGATCATGACCTCAATACAGTCTTCTCGAATGACCACCCGTCGAACGAAACCAGCGAGTAGGTCCCGAAGGTCGTTCGAGGGAAGGGAGGGCAAGCGCGTGGCGAGCATCTTACCAGCGGCGACCAGGTTTCCAGCAATGGCTGGACCTTCGCCCCCTTCGCTCAGCCGGTCGAATACCTCTGCGTCAGATTTCAGAAACGTGAGAAGTCTTTCAGTAACTCGGCATTCGAGTTCATGTGCAGGCACTCGAGTCGGACCACTGCCTTTGCCCGCAGGATTCCCGATGGCCAGATGGGAGACGTAATAGCGATATCGTCTTCCCCGCCTAATGGTGAATGACGGAGTAAAGCGATTGCCCGAGGCGTCGTCGATTAGACCCGTTAGCAGACTCGATGCCTGATCCCTGACCCGTTTGCGGCGCGTCCGAAGGTTACTGTCTAGTTGAGCCTGAACTTTGTTCCAAAGGTCCCGCGCTACGATGCCTTTGTGCTCTCCGGGAAACCATTGGTCGCGGTGACGGATCTCACCGATGTAGAGACGATTACGCAGGAGGTCGTATAGGGCTCCACGGGCAAAGGCAACACCCCCCAGGCGGGCTCCGGTTCTGGTTATCCAAACCTTGCTCCTGATTTTGTCGCGATCCAGTTGCACTGCCAACTTGGAAACGCATCCGACCTTCAGATAAAGAGAGAAAATCTTGCAAACGACCTCAGATTCCTTGGAGTTTGGAACCAACTTGCGTCCTTTCAGGTCGTAGCCGAGTGGTACCAAGCCTCCCATCCACATCCCTTTCTTCTTCGAGGCGGCAATCTTGTCCCGAATCCTCTCTCCCGTGACCTCTCGTTCGAACTGTGCGAACGACAGCAGGATGTTAAGTGTGAGCCTGCCCATCGAGGATGTGGTATTGAACTGCTGAGTGACGGATACGAAGGAAACTCCTCTAGCGTCAAGGGCCTCGACGATCTTGGCAAAGTCGGCAAGGCTAGGAGTGAGCCGGTCAACTTTATACACCCCGGTAATGTTGACCTTTTTGGCTTCAACGTCTTCGAGCAACCGTTTCAAAGCCGGTCGATCCAAGGTCCCACCGGAGTATCCTCCGTCGTCATAGCGGGCAGGCAGACCCCGCCAGCCTTCCTGTCTTTGGCTCAGGATGAAGGCCTCGCAAGCCTCCCGCTGGGCATCGAGGGAATTGAAAGATTGTTCGAGACCTTCTTCGGACGATTTTCGGGTATAGATGGCACAGCGCATGATGGGCTTCGGATCGGAACTCATTGGGCCTCCTTTGATTTACTGCCTGTCGGCTCGTTCTTGATCCCAAAGAATAATGGTCCGGACCAGCGAGTACCGGTGATCAGACGAGCGATTTCGGAGAGGCTCCGGTATCGGGCACCTTGATACTCATAGCCATTGGCTTCTACGATCACGAGATGAACCTGGTCGCGCCACTGTCGTACAAGGCGTGTCCCTGGCCTGATTTGCAGGGTGGGAACAATTGCGGAATCGCCGCTTCTTTCAAACGCATGGCTGAGATGACGAAGCCGGTCGCGGGTCCTTAGGCTGAGCGATCCGAAGGCCTGTTCCTGCAGCCGAAAGGCTAAGATCGGGATCATCAAGCCTTTCCGCAGTTTCGGGGGCGGCGCTGCATCGAAGAGCTGCTTCCAAAGGTCGCAAAGAGCAGCTTTACCGAGTTCAGGTAAAGCGGCAACACGGGTAGCTATCGGGTCCGGCATAAGAACCTCCAGTCGGACATTGACGCTCCGTCGGCGCAAACAATCAAGTCAAATGTACCTGGAATTCAGGGCACGACGTGGCCCGACAAATGGGGCGTCCGAGCATAGTTGCCGCATGGGTAGTTACCAAAGTGCGGCGAAACTGCGGTGTTTCGGCGCCTTTTGTACGAGCGCATCATCTGAGTTCAAGATAACCAATTTAACAATTGATTAAGAGGAAGAACCGAATTCAGGGTTACGTGCGGCGTTCTTGTGCGAAGAAAGGAGTCATCTGATGCCACGAATCTCGAGCGACGAGTTGGAATATTGCCGGAAGCAAAATGCCTGCTTCGATTGCCATTCGGAAGGCAAGGTCAAGGTTGCAGTAAAACTCCAGAAGCGCAGAACGCTGGAGGTGCCATCCTGCCGAGCACATTGTTATGCCTACAAGAACAAGATCAATCGGGCCAACAACGAGAAATATGCGCGAACTTCCGCCATCAAGCGAGAGGCCGGCAAATGTATCCACAATAACTGTGATCATAAGCTGATTCCTCAAGAGTTGCTGCCGCCATGGTGGAAGCGGGAAAGCACATGCGGTATACACGGGGCGTTCAAGGCTTTTCGCGTCAACCGCGAGGCGCTTCTTAGATTTATCATGCAGCGCTGCCTCACGCCGGCCGAGAGTGAAGGCATGACGCCTCAGAACATCATTTACATCGCTGGGCAAGGCTACATATTGCTCGGTCTAGGAAAGCCGGGCCTCTACCACACTAAATGTTTCTCGGCGAGCGGCCTATTAGAGCGATACCAGCAATTTCGTAGGCACAGATCCCCCTCCCGTTGATTTCCAAAGTATTGAGCATTAAGGGCTTTGCCGTTTACACCCCGTAACTCCTTCTGCCTTTTTCTACTCTCCGGCACACTGTTCTGAGCGGGGAACGTTATGCGACGTATCTCGCCCAATCCAAAAATAATCGATGGAGGGACAATGAAAGACGAAGCATGTTCGGAATTAGCGGTTGTGTATCGGGAAATCCAACAACTCGTGCCCTATCCGCGAAACGCGAGGACCCATTCGAAGCGCCAGATCCGGCAGATTGCAGACAGCATCGGCGCCTTCGGCTTCACCAATCCTGTTCTAGTAGATCGCTCAGGGACGATTGTGGCAGGACATGGACGTGTCGAAGCTGCCAAGCTGTTGGCGATGAAGAAGGTGCCGACAATTAGTTTGGAAAATCTCAGTGAAGATCAAATCCGGGCCTACATCTTGGCAGACAACAAATTGGCAGAGAAGGCTGGCTGGGACAATGCGATCCTGGCCATCGAGCTGCAGCACTTAACTTCAATCGATCTGGGCTTCGAGGTTTCCCTCACCGGATTTGAGATTGGGGAAATTGACCTTATTCTGCAAGAAAACAAGGCGGAAGAAAATGAGGAGGAGCCAGTTGAGATCAGTCGGGGGCCTGCCATCACGAAGCTTGGAGACGTCTGGGTGTTAGGCAGTCATCGTCTTATCTGTGGAGATGCTCTCGATGAGTCAACCTATTCCGCACTCATGAATAGTCAGATGGCAGACGTCGTGTTCACAGACCCTCCGTACAATGTAAGAATCGATGGAAATGTTTGCGGCAAGGGAGCAATTCGACATCACGAATTTGCGATGGCATCTGGAGAGATGACAGCAGCAGAGTTTCTCACCTTCTTGAATAGAGCACTGGATCTTTTGCAGCGTCACAGCAAGTCTGGCTCAGTGCACTTCATCTGTATGGATTGGCGTCATGCAGGAGAGATCCTAAGCGCTGGTAAACGAACGTATGACATGTTTCTCAATCTGTGCGTTTGGGCCAAGGACAATGGCGGAATGGGATCGTTTTACAGATCTCAGCATGAATTAGTTTTCGTATTCCGAAAGGGTCTTGAATCTCATCGTAACAATATTCAGCTGGGGAAGTTCGGCCGCAATCGCACAAACGTTTGGCGCTATCCCGGAGTCAACACTCTTTCCCGATCTGGCGACGAAGGCAATCTGTTGGCGCTGCATCCTACAGTTAAACCTGTCGCGATGATCGCGGACGCCATTTTGGATGCTCGGCTCCTGGAGATATCGTTCTCGACAACTTCTCCGGTGTAGGTTCGACGATCATGGCAGCAGAGCAGGTGGGCAGAATTTGCTACGCGATGGAAATTGACCCTCTCTATGTCGATACTGCCGTTAAGAGATGGGAAAAGAAAACAGGACAAATGGCGATTCGTTCGGAGGCGGGGCAATACCTCGAAGGAGCGGAGGTGGCGAATGTCTGAAGATGACCAATACGATGTCGGCTACGGGAAGCCTCCTAAAGCTTCTCAGTTTCAAAAAGGAAAATCCGGGAACTCTCGCGGGCGACCTAAGCAAGAACCAGGCATCGCGGCCGTGTTCCGAAAGATTACCAAACAGAGAGTCAGGGCGCACGGGCCAAACGGTCAACAGTCTATGTCGAAGCTGGAAGCAAGCATAACGCAGCTTGTAAACAAGGCAGCGATCGGTGATCTCAAAGCCATGAAGGTTCTGATGCAGATAGCGAGCCGCTTCCCAGAGCTTGTTAAAGACCCTGAATCCCCGCTAACTATAATTATTCAACCGGTCTGACGCTTAAACATAGACGCGATAACGCAGCGGTCGCCGATAACATTCGGCGACCGACTTTTTGCGTGCTCGGAGCCTTGCGCGAAGCCAAGTATGAGCAGAGCACGCTCGAAGTTTCCCCCGAACGTGTTCTCGTAATGTATTCCGATGGCCTGGTCGAAGCCACCAACTCACGTGGCGAGGAATATGGAGAAAGCCGATTGCGTGAACTACTGGCTACGGTCAGCGAGAAAAGCGTGGACGACATTCGGCGAGCCGTTCTAGCTTCGTTAGCCGCGTTCTCAGGCACCGGAAAGCTACGAGATGATCTGACGTTTGTCGTGGTGCGGTTTAGATCTACAGAGTGTTAATCCCCCGAACGAAGTTGTAGCCCGACGGCCCCAACCCATTTCGAAACGGTTCTGAAACAGCCAGTTTCAGATGGTTGGCGAAATATCGCCATCTCTCACAACCGCGATCATGATTACTACTTCGAACTCCCCTGCGAAGGGGAGCAGGATGCCCAATCATTACGTCGATGACGTATCGCCATCATGGCGATGTCCGGGCTCTCCCGCGTGCGAACCGAGCTTTTCGAACTCTCTGTAATTCAGCCCCTGGCGCCACATCCAGTACAGATGAACCGCCAGCTGGGAGTTATTCCAGCCGCTCTCCATCAGCGCCCTGAACTTGCTGCTGCAAATCTCGCCCAACCGCAACGACCCGTTCTAACATCGAACCGTAACGAATGACAATTGGGCAAAATTATGCGTAAGCGTCTAACTATTTCCGAGTCGCGGTCCGTCTCCGACCAAGCCTGGCTGAATCTGGAGACAGCTGCCACCCTCGAACTCACGTCTGAAGACGAACGCCATCCTATCGAAGCCGCGCTTTCGTCGCGAGGTCGCCAAGGGTGGCGTGCTGCGGGCCCTGGACCGCAGACCATCCGCCTTGTCTTCGATCAGCCGCAGCGACTCAGGC
>WNEZ01000772.1_pt1 | contig 26073 bp, 21 predicted proteins | sample 5400521 | NCBI WGS metagenome assembly WNEZ01 (sample SAMN13153339, study PRJNA577476) | soil metagenome | isolation source: 120 cm saprolite under Douglas fir tree site 2 hole 1 replicate 1 | place: USA:California | collected 2015-04-18
GCGTTCGTGACACCCACGCTCGCGGCCCAGACGGCGCCTCCGGATTCGTCCCAAGCGATCACGCTGTCGGAAGCCATCGCGCTGGCGCAGCAGCGAGGGCACCAGGCCCGGGCCGCGCGGGCGGCACGTGAGTCGGGGCGATACCGCCACAGTGCGTACCGCTCGGGGCTGCTGCCGCAGTTGTCCCTCGGAGGAACGGTACCGTCGTACAACAAGTCGATCATTCCGGTGCTCCGGGACGACGGCAGCACCGAGTTCGTGCCCCAGCAGCAGACCGACGCCAGCATGACGGTCACCCTCGCTCAGAAAATCCCGCTCACGGGCGGCGACCTGTTTGTGTCCTCGTCGCTGGCTCGGCTCAGGGTGAGCGGCCCGGCAGCCTACCAATCGTGGTCTTCGACGCCGGTATCGGTGGGATTGCGGCAGGACATCTTCCGCCCGAACACCGCCGCATGGGACGGTCAGGAGGACGCGGTGCGCGCCGAGCTGGATGAACGCGCATATCTCGAAGCAATGGAGGATGTGGCTCTTCAAACGGCCACGCTGTTCTTCGATGTGTACGCCGCCCGCGTCGCGCTCGGGAACGCCGTGACGAACGCTGCGGTGAACGACACGCTGTACCGCCTAAACACCGGGCGGTTTGAGGTCGGCAAGATCGGGGAGAACGACCTGCTGCAGAGCGAGCTCGCGTTGCTCCGCTCCCGCACCGCCCTCGAGTCGGCGCGGCTGGAGCACGAACGCGCGACCGATGCCCTGCGCCTCGCGCTCGATCTCCCCGCCGGGACGACGGTCGAGGTCGCGGTGACGGGGGAGGTCCCCGAGTTCGAGGCCGACACGGCTCGGGCCATGGCGGAAGCGTTGCAGAACCGCGCCGCGGTGACGGCCGTCGTCCTCGATGACGTCCAGGCCCGGCGGAGCGTCGCCGAGGCGCGTCTTCGCTCGGGCGTCGGGGCCACGGTGCAGGCCAGTTACGGATTCAACGCCACCGCGCCGGAGGCGAGCCTCGCATATCAGAACCTGCTCGAGGCTCGACGCTTCACGCTCTCGGTACAGGTTCCCTTGTGGCAGTGGGGCGCGCATCACGAAGGGGTACGGGCGGCCGAGGCCGACCGCGAGCGCGTCACCAACCTCTCGGATGCGACGCTCGCCCAGGTTGCGCACGACGCTCGTTTCGCCGCGCTCGGACTCGCACAGGCCCGGCGCACCGCGCTGCTCGTGGCGAAGGCGGACAGCGTCGCCGCCAAGCGGTTTGAGGTGGCGTACAATCGCTACGTGATCGGCCGCATTACGATCGACAACCTGTACATCGCGCAGGCCGAGAAGGACCAGGCGTTGGTCGAATACGTCCGGGGGCTGCGCGGATACTGGACGGCGCTCTATCGCTTGCGCGGTGCCACGCTGTTCGATTTCGCAGCGGGACGGCCGATTCGGGAGTGACAATCGATGGACTGTCTCGCTCAGTGTTCTATCATCAGAACGGGCATACCTGCAGGTACACGGTGAAGCCCACCGGCGTGCTGCTGCCGTAAAACAGCCGCAGCTGCGCCGGCACGAAATCCACGTTTCCGCGCGCGCCGAGCCACGCTCCGACGCCGTGCAATCTGCCGATCCGCCGGGCATACCCCATGGCGAGGGACCCGACTTCGATCTCCGAACTGATCGAACCAACCAACGCGAGCTCCTCAGCGGTCCGCGTGACGTATTCCGCGCGGCCGAATATCGCGTTGCGTTGGTCGAGCTCGATGTTGGTCTCGAGGAGGGCGGTGTTCAACACTCGGCGTGTATCCGTCGGCACGTTCGCGCCCCAGATGAACGACGTTGACCATCCTCCGGCCACATGCAGCGCCGAAACCTCCAGGCGGTGGAGTGGCTGGTGCTCGTGCGGATCGATGTATGCAGCGGAAGCAGCGACACTCCAGCGCTCGTTCGGATTCACGGTCACACGAGCGGAGAACGAGTTGAAGCGCGCCCCGCGATAATCGAAGTTCGTCCGGACCTCGTTCGGATGCGCCCCGTTGAACACCGACGCCTCGAGGTGAACCTTGGGGCTGAAAACTCCCAGCGTGGCGACGCCGAAGCTCTCGTGCGTAACGTCTTGTGTATGATGGCCGAGCGGGGCGGTGGGGTCGTTGGCGGCTGAAGGGCGGTGCAAATATGCGACAGGTCCGAGCGCCGGCTCGCCCACCGCGGCGAGATAGACGGTCCAGCGCCAATCGTCTCGGAGGGGGCGATCGTACATGACGGCGACTTCGCTCAGTAACTCGTGCGGATGCATGCGATCGGTGACCGTGCCGCCGCGATAGGGCTGCGCGACCTGAAGGAGCTGCGGATAACCGGCCCGCGTCACCGTGAAGTACTCGGCGCTCGCCATTATGCGGCCGTGGAAGGCTCCTCCCGCGAGCGGTCGGGATGCGTCCCCCATGACCCAGTTGATACTGCCCAGCTGGTAGTTGCCGCGCGGCCCGAATTCCTGGATGAACTGCCGAAGACGCTGCCGTGGATCATCACACTCCAGTCGGATGCCTGGAAATGAAAGCCGCGCATCGGCGCCACTGCCGGGAGCCACGAGGTTCCGGAGCCAAATGGCGGATACACGGTTCCCATCATGTGGCCTTCGTGCTGCGCCAGCGCTGGTGTCGCCGCGAGGACTAACGCGAGCTCAATGCACCAGAACTTGAATCGGCCCATAGGTCTTGGTCGAACTGTCGGCGAGAAAGAGGACCGAAACGAAGAGCGAGCCTTCGGTACCTACGCCCGAGGTGGGGGTCACGGCCTTCCAGAACGGCAGGCCAGCTATCGGCGCGGCGCGGGCCAGGGAATCAGGGTCGAAACGAAACGTGACTTCTGCGCCACTGGGAAAGGACGTGCGGCGAGCGCCCGTGGAGTCGTACAACCGAACCTCGAGCCGAGTCGTGTCGCCCGAAACGAGCGGCACGTGCTCGGTGAAATCCGAGTTGAAGGCGTCGAATAACCGAAATTCTCTCACCGCCGAAATGCCGGGTTGGATTTCCACGTGGAATGGTCCGAAGGACTTGGACGTACCGGTTCCCGGGAAGTCCAGCCTGACGGTTTGGGTGCCGCTGGTGCCGGCTGGTGCGGTCGGCGTGATGATCGTCTCCAACGGCCGCCCCGGGACAGGTAGCGCGTTCGCGAGAGAATCGGGGCTGAACTGTAGCGTGAGACGGGCACCGCCGACGATATCAGTCAGGCGGTGGCCGTCAGGCGCGTACAGACGAACTTGCAGACGGATCGACTGATCATCGGGAAGACCGGTGTGGACCGTGAGGTCTGTGCCGCGCTCCTCGTCGAACAGCCGTACTTGTGCGATGGCAGCAGGAGCGCCGATCCCTCCCCCACTCGTTGGCAGGGGGCCGCCGCACGCACAGCAGACGGTGACGGCGAGCAGCGGTTTGGCCGCGCGACAGCGCATGCCAAAATCTAACCCACGTGAATCTTCGGCTTGACCGGTCACGTACGTCGTCTTAGTTTGGTCAAAGCAGCCTCCCGAATCACATTCGAAAGGGTCTCGGACTGAAATGATTCGCCAATCCACCGTTACGCCACTGCTGCGCCGCATCTGGGCGGGGCCGGCTCTGTCGTGCCGCCTCGTGCCGTTTGTCGACCTGCGTGGGCGTATTGCGTCCGGCATCGCCGGCGCCGGTGGAGGTGGAGGAGCACCCTAGAAGTCGATCGGATCTAGTTCGCGCCGTGATCCGGCCTTCCGGGTGCTTCATGGGACCTGGGAGGCCGTTCTGTTACACAAGACTCGAGGATCACGGACATGAGCACGCTGCAACATCTCGACGACCACATCATCGAGCGGTACACGGCCCAGCCGACTCGGCTCCCTGCGGAGCTGCGCCGGCAGATCGAGCACGCCTGGCAGGGCGCGCCGGTCCAGCTGTACGCGCTCGCCGATCTCGACCAGAGCTTGCGGCTCACCGAGGCGTGGTTGGCCCTGGGCTCACGGCACATCGCGGTCGCCAAGCGCGAGAGTGCCGGTTGGCACGTGCGGAGCGTCGAACGGTCGCTCATCGAGGCGGTCCGAGAGGCGCCCGGGCTGTCGGCCAATACGCTGACGATCCTGGGCGCACCGGGCGAGCCGGCGTTGGCATTGCTGCGCTACACCCATCGCCAGCGGCGCGCGTTCGAGAACATCCGCTTCGTGCTCGAGGAGCAGGTCAACGGCCACCCGCGTGAACTGGCGGACGACGAGGCGGACCGGCTGTACGCCGAGAGCGTGGCGCGGCCGATTCGCGAGGCGCAGGCGCTCGTTTCGGGACGGCAGACCGCCGTGATCCAGCGGCTGCTTGGCTATCTCAAGCCGTATCGGCGTCAGCTGACGCTCGGCATGGCGGCGGCCACCGTCATCACGCTGGTCAGCTTAATCCCGCCGTATCTCGCGGGCTATCTGCTCGACCGCGTGGTGCGCCCGGCCCAGGCGGGCACGTTGTCGCTCGCCCGCGCGGGGACGATTGCGGCGCTCGCCGTGGCCGCGATGGCGGCCGTGTACCTCGTCAAGCAGGCCGCGGCATACATCCGGCTGCGGTTGATGGCGATCCTCGGTGAATGGGTTGCCCGGGATCTGCGTGACGAGCTGTACGAGCACATTCAGCGGCTCAGCCTGTCGTTTTTCTCGCGCAAACGGACAGGCAGCTTGATCACGCGCGTGTCCGCGGACACGGACCGGTTGTGGGAGTTCCTGGCGTTCGGGATCGTGGACGTATCGCTGTCGCTGGTCCAGCTCGCGGGCCTCAGCACGGTACTGCTCTCGCTCGATTGGCGGCTTGGTCTGGTGATGACCTTGCCGGTGCCCGTGTTCTGCTGGGTGATCTACCGGCACGGCGAAAACATCAGCCGGCTCTTCATCCGGGCGTGGCGGAAGTGGTCGCGCGTGACGGACGTGCTGTCGGACACGATTCCCGGAATCCGGGTGGTGAAGGCGTTCAACCAGGAAGACCGAGAAATCGCGCGCTTCGGTGAGCGCAACCAGGACGTGACCGCCGAGTTCAACCGCATCCATCGGTCGTGGACGACGTTCTGGCCGCTACTCATCCTCGGCGTCCACGCGATGACGATCACGGTCTGGATATTCGCGGTGCCGCGGCTGCTCGGCGGTGGGACACATCTGCCGGTGGGAACGTTCGTCTCGTTTCTGCTTTACACGACGATGTTCCTGGCGCCGATCGACGTCATCGGCCAGATGGCGCGCACGATCAACCGGGCGACGACGTCGGCGCACCGCGTGTTCGAGGTGCTCGACACCGAGCCTGAGATCCGCGACGTGGCGGAGCCGGTGCGGCTCGAACCGGTACACGGACGGGTCACATTCGAGCATGTGACGTTCGGCTACGACGGCGTCCGTCAGGTGCTGCGTGGCGTGAGCTTCGATGTGGCGCCAGGCGAGCTGATTGGGCTCGTCGGCCCGTCGGGCGGTGGCAAGACGACGATCGTGAACCTGATCGCGCGCTTCTATGATGTGAGCGGGGGAGCGATTCGCATCGATGGCGTCGATCTCAGGCGCCTCGATACGGGCCACTACCGCCGGCAGATCGGCATGGTGCTCCAGGATCCGTACCTGTTTCACGGGACGCTGCTGGAGAACATCCGCTACGGCCTGCCGGAGGCGCCGTTGCATCAGGTTGTCGCGGCGGCGCAGGCGGCGAATGCCCACGACTTCATCACCAAGCTGCAGCACGGCTACGACACGGTGGTGGGCGAGCGGGGGCACACGCTGTCAGGCGGTGAGCGCCAGCGTGTCTCGATCGCGCGCGCGATCCTCCACGATCCTCGGATCCTCATTCTGGACGAGGCGACGAGCAGCGTGGACACGGAGACCGAGCGCGAGATCCAGGAGGCGCTCGAGCACTTGGTGGCGGGTCGGACGGTGTTCGCGATTGCGCACCGGCTGTCGACGCTCCGTAAGGCGTCGCGGCTGTTCGTGATCGAAGATGGACGGCTGATCGAGTACGGGACGCACGCCGAGCTGCTTGCGAACCCAGACGGGAAGTATCGGCACTTGTACGAGCTGCAGGTACAGCTCCAGTGAGAAAGGAGGCCATATGACGGCCCTCGCGTCGAAACCGTATACGGGAACGTTGGCGCTGGAATGGCGCGGCGACGGCTCGCTCTGGGCGCTGCTCGGAGACGAAGAGCGTGCTGTGTCGGTACGGCGCTGTTTCCCGTGGTCGGAGCCCACGCGTCACTTGTCGCTGCGGGATGCAGACGAAGAGGAGTTTGCCCTGGTGCGGGATCCCGCCGAGCTCGATCCACGCTCACGCGCGGCGCTGGAGTTGGCGCTCGCGGTCGCGGGGTTCGTGTTCGAGGTGACGCGCGTGCTGGAAATCGACGAGGAAGTCGAGATTCGCCGCTGGCGAGTCGAGACGCAGCAGGGTCCTCGCACGTTCCAGACGAGGCTCGATGATTGGCCGCGCACCCTGCCGCATGGTGGGCTGCTGATCCGCGACCTCGCCGGGGATTTGTACCACCTGGAGCGTCCGGAATTGCTGGACAAGAAGAGCCGGGCGCTCCTGTGGGCCTTTGTGGACTAGACGAGGGGGCTCGGAATTGTGGAAGGTCGCACAGATTAGCGCATGCCAGGGTGACTGGGTGGTAGGCGCGCGTCTCGCGGGCGCCTGGGACTTCCTCGAATCGACGTTCGGCAGCACGGGCGACGTCGTGGCGGTGTGGGATGCGGGTTTGCTCGTTGGCCAGGGGACCCATCCGGGATTCCTCCACGCATCCGTCGCCGCGGGAGTCGGTCTCGCCCGGATAACCAGAAAACAGACCTCGGGTGATGGACTGACGACATCACATCTCGGCATTCCGCTCGAGGCACAGCTCTCCTTGCGTCCAACATCAGTCATCGGACTCAACCTGTACGGCTACGGAGACATCAACAACGGGAAATCGTTCTGGGGCTGAACTTCGGCGTGGAAATCGGGCGGCTAAAATGACCTGATCGGCTACCGCTGGCACCTCGGACAAAACGTCGTCGTTCGCAAATCGATTTCATGCGTTTCCACGAGCTTCCTTCCGCAGTTCACGCACTTTTCACCGCCTCTGCCATACACCCGCAGCTTGAACTGAAACTTGCCCCGTGCGCCCGTGCCGGTGCGATAGTCCCGCAGCGTCGTGCCCGACGATGCCAGCGCACGCTGGAGTACGTCCACGATCGCGGCGTGCAATCGGGCGAATTCCTCGAGCGACAATTTGTTCGTGGGTTTCGACGGATCGAGCCTGGCGTCGAACAGCGCTTCATTGGCGTAGATGTTTCCCACGCCGGCGAGCCGCCGCTGGTCCATGATCGCTTTCTTGACCGCTGTGCGCGTGCCCCTGAGCCGATCGGCGAAGACGAACGGTGTGAACGTCTCTTCCAGGGGCTCGGGGCCGAGCCGGCCGGTGTACGCGATCCAGCCCCGTTCCTCGAGCAGCCAGATCGTGCCGAGCCGCCGCACGTCCCGGTACACGAACCTGCGCCCGTCGGTCAGCGTGCAGATCAGGACGGCGTACTTCGCCTCGTCCCGCGTCAGCCGCCGTTCGTAGACGAGGAGTGATCCGGTCATACGCGGCTGGATGATCATGCGGTGGCCGGATGAGAGCCGGAACACGGCATGCTTGGCGCGCCGGGAGACTTGCTCGATGGTGTTGCCGCGGAGCGTCTTGATCAGGCGCGCCTGGGAGACCTGACGCAGCACATCGGTTTTCTTCAGCTCCACGCGGGCGATGCAGCACCCCTCGAGCCCGGGCGCGATCTCGCGGACGATCGTCTCGACTTCAGGCAGTTCCGGCACGCTGGATCTCGCGCCAGGCGACGTCGCGCCGCCAGGTCTTGCCCTCAAAGGAGATGCGCTCGGCTGCGCCACGGCTCGCCTGCGCGGCGAGTGCCACGGTCGGACCGAGACCGGTCACACTCAGCACACGGCCACCGGAGGTCCGCAGTCTTCCTTCGTTATCGCGATACGTGCCCGCGTGAAAGATGATCACATCGTCGCCGAGGTCCGCCGCGTCCGGGAGCCTGATCGCCGCGCCTTTTTCTGGATTGTCGGGATACCCCCGCGCGGCCAGGACGGTGGTGACCGCGGCCCGATCGACCGCCAATGCCTGCTGGCTCGCCACGGGATCCCAGCGCCGCTGCGCAATCGCGGCGAGATGCTCGCTGAATCCGGGCAACAACGCGGGCAGGAGTACCTGCGCTTCCGGGTCGCCGAAGCGCGCATTGAATTCGAGCACCGAGGGTGTGCCGTCGGGCCGGATCATCAGGCCGGCGTACAGCACGCCCTCGTAGGGTGTGCCTTGAGCCGCGACTTCGCGTAACACCGGCTCGAAGACTTCCGCGCGCACCCGTGCGAGCAGCGGTTCCGTCGCGATCCCGACCGGACAGTAGGCGCCCATCCCACCGGTGTTGGGCCCGGTATCGCCCTCGCCGAGTCGCTTGTGGTCCTGGGCGGGCGGAAGGATGACGATGCGCTCACCGTCAGTGAGGGCCAGCACGGAGAGCTCTTCGCCATCGAGGAACGCCTCGATCACGATTTCCTGGCCGGCGGCGCCGAGGGAGCCTCCGAGCATGGCGCGGGCAACGGCAACGCCGTCGGCCCGCGTCTGGCACACGACCGCTCCCTTGCCGGCCGCGAGTCCGGACGCTTTCACGACGAGCGGCTCGGCATGGCTCGCGATGTAGGCGAGCGCCGGAGTCTCTTCGACGAACGTGGCGCTTGCCGCCGTCGGGACGCTGGCGCGTCGCATCACCTCTTTGGCGTACGCCTTGGACGACTCGAGTTGCGCCGCGGCGGCCGACGGGCCGAACACCGCACGCCCTTGTTCACGCAGGTGGTCCGCCAGGCCGGCGGCGAGCGGTGCCTCCGGACCGACGATGGTGACCTCGATGTCGTGCCGCAGGACGGCCGCGACGAGGTGATCGACGGCGGTGGCAGGGATCTGGAGATTGGTGGCGAGCGCGGCGGTGCCGGGATTGCCTGGTGCCGCGAACAGCGTCAGGTCGTCGGAAAAGGCAGAGGCGGCGTCGCGACGCAGTGCCCAGCAGAGGGCATGTTCGCGGCCGCCGCCTCCGACGACCAGTACTTTCACCTCTTCTTGAATGCGTCCGTAAACGCCTGGGCGGCTCGCTTGGCGGAGTCAACCACGTCGTTCACGACGGCCTTCGCTTCCTTCATATAGTGCTCGCGCGCCTCATCGATGTCCTTGTCGATCGGCCGATTGTCGGCGTCGGGGCCGCGGCGCGTGTACTCGCCATTCAAGATGCGCTCGTACTGGCCGGCGCCGATCCAGCGCTGCAGCTCGGCGGCGCGCAGCGTGCTGAACGGATGGGTGCGCTCGAGCGTGTTGAGGATCTGGAAGATCCGGTCGAGCGCGCCACCCGATTCCTCGTATTCCTTGGCCTGCACGAGGAACTCGTCGAGGTTCATCTGCTTCATGTCGCCGCCGCCCGCCATCTTGAGATGCATGCGCATCGCGGCGTGCGGATCTTGGACCGCCAGGAGACCCGCGCGATCGGACGAGAGCTCGCTCTTCCGGAACCATTCGAGCAGCGCGATCCGGATGGGCAGTAGGGCGATGCCCGCCAGGAACGGTAAGGTCGAGAAACTGAAGTTGAGGATCAGGATCAGGATCGTGACGTAGAGCGCGTGCCCGCTCATCACATGGCCCAGCTCGTGGCCCAGCAGCGTCCGCATCTCGTCGTCGTCGAGCAGCTTCAGCGCGCCCGAGTTGATGACGATGAACGGCCGGTCCATCCCGTAGGCGCCCGCGTTGACGAACGGCGTCTGGGACACGTACAGATCGGGCCGCGGGTCCCAGTCCATCGTCGTCAGCACGTCGGTGTACAGCTCGTTGAGGCGCGGGAACTGCCTGGGCCCGACGCGCACGGCGTCCGCCTGGAACAGCAGCCGGATACCGCGCTCGCCGATGAATCCGTAGATCTTCTTCACTACCTGGTCGAATCCCGGGATGGAGCGCAGCGACTGCAGCGCCGCGCGATCCGCCGGATGCTCCCAGGAGACGGCAGCGATCTGGGTCAAGACTTTCCGCGGACGCGCCGCGGGAAGGGTATTCGTCGGTTCGGTCATGCCTCTCTCCTGCGAATGGATTCCCTCACGTACGGGCCCGAGAACCCCGTGTTTCGGTTAGTCGTCCGCCAATGCCTGGTCGAGATCGCCGATCAGGTCCTCCACATCCTCGATTCCGACCGACAGGCGGACCAGGCTGTCGGTCAATCCCATGCGGCGCCGCATCTCGGGCGGCACGCTCGCGTGCGTCATCGACGCTGGATGACCGATCAGGCTCTCGACGCCCCCCAGCGACTCGGCGAGCGCGAAGATCTTGGTGCGCTCGACGAAGCGGCGCGCAAACGCGGTGTCGCCCAGCTCGATACTCAGCATCCCACCGAATCCCTTCATCTGACGGCCGGCGAGCTCGTGCTGGGGATGCGAGCGCAGTCCCGGATAATACACCTGTTGCACGCGGGGATGCTTCTCCAGCCACTCCGCGACCCGCCGGCCGTTCGCGTCGTGCTGGCGCATGCGCAGCGCCAGCGTCTTGGTGCCGCGCAGCGCCAGCCAGCAGTCGAACGGCCCCGGGACGGCACCGGAAGAGTTCTGAATGAACCCCAGCCGCTCGGCGACGTCGTCGCGGGTCGTGACCAGCATGCCGCCCACCATGTCGGAATGGCCGTTCAAGTATTTGGTCGTCGAGTGGAGAACGATATCGGCGCCGAACTGCAGCGGCTGCTGGAAGTAAGGGGTCGCGAAGGTGTTGTCGACGACGAACAGCGCTTTGGCCTTGCGCGCAATCTCGCCGGTCGCCGCGAGATCGCACAGTCGCATCATCGGATTGGTGGGCGTCTCGGCGTACACGATTTTGGTGTTCGGCGTGACGGCGGCTGCGACTGCCCGCGTATCGCCGCCGTCCACGAACGTGAACGTGAGGCCGAGGCGCGACCAGATGTGCGTCATCTGCCGGTGGGAGCCGCCGTAGACGTTCTCGCCGCTCACGACGTGATCGCCCGCCGACAGCAACTTCATCACCGCATCGAGCGCAGCTAACCCTGACCCGAACGCGAACCCATGCAGACCGCCTTCGAGCGCGGCGACGTTGCGCTCGAGCGCCTCGCGGGTGGGGTTGCGCGTGCGCGCGTACTCATAGCCTTTGTTCCGCCCCAGCCCTTCCTGGATGTAGGTAGACGTCTGATAGATAGGCCCCATAACGGCGCCGCTCAGGGGATCCCCTAGGTAGCCGGCGTGCACGGCGCGGGTCGCAATCCGGTGTGATAGGTCACGTTCGACGACTCGCGTCATGGCCGGAACGTAAGGGCGGCTTTCCTTGGGGGCAAGCGACCTTTACCTTGGCGGAGCCATGCCACCCTTCTCCGGAATGCGCTGCCTGGTGGTCGACGACGAGCCGCGTCTGCGCCGCGTACTCGTGCGGTTGCTCGAGGGCGAAGGCTTCGCGTGCGCGGAGGCCGGCTCCGGAGTCGAGGCGTTGCGGGAGCTTGAGAAGGGACCGGTGCCGCTCGTCATCTCCGACTTGCGGATGCCGGAAATGGACGGCGTCACGCTGCTGCGCGAGATCATCACGCGCTGGCCCGAGACGGCCGTCATCGTCGTGACCGCCGTGGCCGAAGTCGAGAGCGCAGTGGCCTGCCTGCAAATGGGCGCGCTCGATTACGTCGCGAAGCCGTTTCATCTGGACGAAGTGCGCGCGCGCGTTTCGCAGGCGCTCGACAAGCGCCGGCTCATCATCGAAAACCGCAACTACCAGCAGGGTCTCGAGGAGCGCGTCGAGGCGCAGGCGCGGCGCATCGAAGAGCTGTTTCTCGAGGGAGTGCACGCGCTCGTCTTCGCGCTCGAAGCGAAGGACGCCTATACCCGCGGTCACTCGATGCGCGTCGCCAATTATTCTGTCGAGATCGCGCGTGCCCTCGACCTCGACAAGGATTCGATCGATACGATTGCGCTCGGGGCCGAGCTGCATGACGTGGGCAAAATCGGCGTCAGTGAAAGCGTGTTGCACAAGGCGGGCAAGCTGACCGAGGCCGAGTACCGCCACATCATGGAGCATACGGTGATCGGGGCGCGGATTCTGGGGCCGCTGATGCGCGACGCTCCCGCTGCGCTGTCGATCGTGCGCTCGCATCATGAGCGGCTCGACGGCAGCGGCTTCCCCGACAGCCTGAAAGGCGATCAGATCCCGTTCGAGGCGCGCCTGGTCAGCGTCGCCGACGCCTTCGACGCGATGACCAGTGTCCGGCCCTATCGCCCGTCGCTGTCGGTGAAAAACGCGATGCGGGAGCTCGAGGAAGGGCAGGGCGTCCAGTTCGATGCCGAGATCGTCAAGGCGTTCCTGCGCGCGTTTGCCGGGGGAACGTCGCTGCCCATTCCGACGCCGCAGCTACAGCCCCTGCGGCTACCCACCCGCGCCATGGAAGCTCGTCGGGCCTGATTCCTACATTAAATTGCCGTTCATGTCTGACACGCTGATGGTGAGTGTGTCGGGAGTCCGAGGTCTGGTCGGCTTGGATCTCACTCCCGAAGTGGTGGCTCGCTGGGCTGCCGCGTTCGGCACCTGGGCGAAAAACGGGAAGCGCAACCGCATCGTCGTAGGACGGGATGCGCGGACATCGGGCCCCATGTTCGCGAGCTCAGCCACTGCTGGTCTTAACTCGGTGGGGTGTGATGTAATCGACGTGGGCCTCGTCGCAACACCCACCGTCCAACTCGCCGTCGAGCATCATCGGGCCGCCGGCGGCATCATCCTCACCGCGAGCCACAATCCCATCGAATGGAACGCGCTCAAGTTCGTCGGTCCAGATGGCATCTTTCTTGATAGCGTAGCGGGCACGCGCGTACGCGAACTGGCGGCGGGGGATTCCCTGCCACGAGCCAAATACAATGCGATCGGCGGGGTGGAGGCGGATTCGGACGCGATTTCCCGCCACCTCGCTGCCGTGCTCGCGCTTCGCGGAGTTGATGTTCGCGCGATCCGGCGGCGGCGCTTCCGCGTCGCGCTCGATACGGTGCGCGGCGCCGGCGGTGCGCTGATGCCGGAGCTGCTCGAGCGACTGGGGTGTCGAGTCGCAGCGATAAATCTGGAGACCGACGGACTGTTTCCTCGGCCGCCCGAGCCGGTGCCCGAGAATCTGAAGGCCCTCGGCGCGCTGGTGCGACGAAAGAAGGCGGACATCGGCATTGCGGTCGACCCGGATGTCGATCGACTCGCAATAGTGGATGAGAAGGGACGACCCATCGGTGAGGATTACACCCTCGCGTTTGCCATTCGAGCCGTCTTGGGACGGTCGGACGGTCGGACGGCCGGACGGTCTGTCGTGTGCAATCTCTCCACATCGCTGGTCGTGGAGGATGCCGCTCGAGAGTACGGCGCACGCGTCGTTCGTGCCCAGGTTGGGGAAGCGTATGTCGCACGCAAGATCATCGAGCTGAAAGCGGTGATCGGCGGTGAAGGGAATGGTGGTGTGATGTATCCGGCGCTGCATGTCGGTCGCGATGCGCCGGTGGCTGCGGCGTTAGCCCTGTCGCTGCTCGCGCGCGAGCGCATCACGGTGAGTGAACTGGTTGCGCGTGCGCCGCGTTACGCGATCGTGAAAGCGAAGGTTCCTCGCGGGGCGCGGCTGGAGCAAGTCTACGACGGTTTGCGAAAACGTTTTAGTGATGCAACGGTCGATGTGCAGGATGGGCTCCGACTCGCTTGGCCGGATCGTTGGCTGCATGTGCGGCCCTCCGGCACGGAGCCAATCATTCGACTGATCGCGGAAGCGCCGTCGAGCGCTGACGCTGAACGTCTGATCGAAGAGGGGCGGCGGTTATGTGCGGCATCGTAGGGTACGTCGGCAAACGGACGGCGGCGCCCGTCGTGCTCGAGGGGCTGAAGCGTCTCGAGTATCGTGGATACGACTCGGCGGGTCTGGCCGTCGTCAACGGTGGGCTCGAGATATTCCGCGCACCCGGAAGGATCGTCGCGCTCGAGCGCGAGATCGGCAGCGAGCTGCCCGCAGGCACGACCGCGATCGCGCACACGCGCTGGGCGACGCACGGCGCACCGAACACCGTCAATGCACATCCGCATGCGGACTGCGGCGGCACGCTCGCCGTGGTGCACAACGGCATCATTGAAAACTCCGGAGCGCTGCGACAGGCCCTCACCAAGCGCGGCCACATATTCCGTTCCGAGACCGACACCGAAGTTCTCTCCCACCTGATCGAGGAAGCGCATACCAAGGGAGCGTCGCTGGTGGACGCGACCGCTGAAGCACTGCGCCAGGTCGAAGGGACCTACGGCATCGCGGTGATCTCCAGCCGAGAGCCCGACACCCTGGTAGCGGCGCGGCGCGGATCGCCGCTGCTCGTGGCGATCGGCAACGGCGAGAATTTCGTCGCCTCCGATGCGTCAGCGGTCCTCGCGCATACGCGGTCGGTCGTCTACCTGGACGATGGCGACATCGCCGAGGTGAAGCCCACCGATTACCGCATCATGGATCTCGCCTCCGCCGAGAAGGAGAAGACGGTCACGCACGTGGAGTGGGATCTCGCGACCATCGAGCGCGGTGGCTACGCGCACTTCATGCTCAAGGAGATCATGGAGCAACCCGAGAGCGTACGAAACACGCTGCGCGGGCGGCTGCTCGAGGAAGAAGGCACGGTCCGCTTCGGCGGCCTGAACATCAGCGACGAAGAGCTGCTCAAGGTGCAGCGCATCGTGATCACCGCGTGCGGCACGTCGTGGCATTCGGCGCTGATCGGCGAATATATGATGGAGGAGCTGGCGCGCATCCCGACCGAAGTGGAGTACGCATCGGAGTTTCGCTACCGGAACCCGATCGTCGACGAGCGCACGCTCGTGATCGGCATTTCACAGTCGGGCGAGACGGCCGACACACTGGCCGCCCTGCGCGAAGCCAAGCGGCGCGGCGCCCGGACCCTCGGACTCGTCAACGTCGTGGGCAGCACGATCGCCCGAGAGGTGGACGGCGGCATCTATCTCCACGCCGGGCCCGAGATCGGCGTGGCGAGCACCAAGGCGTTCACCAGCCAGATCGTGGCGTTGGCGCTGCTGACGCTAAAAATGGGCCGGCTGCGCGCCCTCTCGATCCTGCAGGGGCGCGAGGTAGTGCGGGCGCTGGCCAAGCTGCCGGAGCTGGTGAGTCGCGTGCTCACCAAGGCGCCCCAGGTCGAGCAAATCGCCGAGCGCCTAGTGCGGGCGCAAAACGTGCTCTACCTGGGCCGCGGCTACAATTTCCCGGTCGCGCTCGAGGGCGCGCTCAAGCTCAAGGAAATCTCCTATATCCATGCCGAGGGCTATCCGGCCGCGGAGATGAAGCACGGCCCGATCGCCCTGATCGACGATCTGATGCCGGTCGTCTTCATCGCGCCCAAGGACGGCGTGCATCAGAAGGTCGTGAGCAATATCGAAGAGGTGAAGGCGCGCGGCGGACGCGTGATCGCGATCGTGACCGAGGGTGACACGGCGCTCGACAAGCTGGCCGACCACCGTATCGAGATTCCCGAGACTCTCGATCTGCTGACGCCGGTCTTGAGCGTGGTGCCGCTGCAATTGCTTGCCTACTACATCGCGGTCCGGCGCGGCTGTAACGTCGATCAGCCCCGCAATCTGGCCAAGAGTGTGACGGTCGAGTGAAGGTCGTCCTCCAGCGGGTCAAGCGCGCGGAGGTTCGGGTGGAAGGCCGGGTTACCGGGAAGATCGGGCCCGGCTTTCTCGTCCTTGCGGGTTTCGCCCCGACCGACACCGACGCGCAGCTTTCCTGGATGGCCGACAAAATCCTCGGGCTTCGAGTGTTCGCCGATGACCAAGCCAAAATGAATCGGGATCTGTCAGAAACAGGTGGTTCGCTGCTTGTCGTGTCGCAGTTCACGCTGTACGGAGACGCGAGCAAGGGCCGGCGGCCCAGCTTTATCGATGCCGCTCCGCCGAATCTCGCGATCCCTCTCTACGAAAAATTCGTCGCGCTATTGCGGGAGAAGGCCGCGGGGAAGATCCCCGTCGAAACCGGCGAATTCGGCGCGATGATGAACGTCGAGCTGGTCAACGACGGACCGGTGACGTTGATTCTCGAGCGCTAGCGCGCCACCGGCACGGCTACGATCGCCAGTCGATCGCCGCTGGGGCTCACCGCGAGGCGCGTCACGTTGCTGAGACCAGCGGCGGCAAGATCCGCCACCTGTTCCCACGCTCCTCCGCGTCGCGAATCCCACTGATACAAGGTCGTTCCGCTCGCGGTCAACACGATTCCATCAGGTGTCCAGGCGAAGAATTCGGCGCCCGGTGGAACCTTCGCGAGCATCGTCACACGACGACTCCGAATGTCGAACTCCTCGAGCGCGGGACCGGCCACCGAGTCGCGCTGCACGAAGCTGACCGACATGCGCCCCGGGATCCGCTGCAATGAGCGCCCGATGTCTTTGGCGAACACCTCGCCACGGGCGGTCGGGAAGCCGGCATCCGCGATCTGCAATGTGGGAGGCGAGCCGAGGACGAAGAGGACCAGCGTGTGGGCGTCGCCCCAGGCGTGGTAGCCCACCGGTTTGATCGAATCGAGCACCACGCGTGGCCGCGACCCGGCGAGGTCGAACGCCCACAGGCGCTGAGTCGAATCGGCTTCGACGCGCACCACGGAGAAACCGCTGCCGTCCGGCAGCGGTGTGGGCGAATACTCGCTCTCGCGCGTCGCGGTGAGCCGGACGCTCGTCTTCTGGTCGATGTCGTACCGGTAGATGTCCGCCTGACTGTCCTCGCGGATCGACGTATAGAGGAACGCGCGACCGTCCGGCAGGAAAAACGGCTGGTTGTCGTAGCCCGGCCTGGCGGTGACGTTGACGGGCACGCCGACGCTGATGCGGCCCTGGACGGCGCGCAGGTCGGCCAGATAGATGTCGGGCGCAGGCGGCCCAGCGGGAGCGGCAGGCGCGGCTTGCAGAGTGAACAGCGCGATCCAGAGCACGCCCAAACTTAGCCCGCGCTATCTTTTTCCGCGTGTCCACCAAACCGATCGTGCTGGCCTCGGGCTCGCCGCGCCGGAAGCAGCTGCTCGAAATGTTGCGCATCCCCTTCCGCGTGATCGCCCCCGACGTGGACGAGCACGTCCTTCCGGGGGAAAAGCCTGACGCCTATGTCACCCGGTTGTCACGCGCGAAAGCTGAGGCCGTGGTGCCGCGCGCGCCGGGTGAGGTGATTCTCGCGGCTGACACGACCGTCGTCTTGGGCGGAAAGATCTTCGAGAAACCGACGTCGCCACGAAACGCCGTCGAAATGCTAGAGCAGCTCCAGGGGAAGACGCACGAAGTGCTCACCGCCGTCGCGGTCGCGGAGAACGGCAGGCTCGAGCAGGCGTTGGATGTCTCGCGCGTCACCTTCCGGCCGAACGACCGCCGCACGCTCGAGGAATACGTCGCGACCGGCGAGCCACTCGATAAGGCAGGGGCGTATGCCATTCAGGGACTCGGCGCGCCGCTGATCGAACGGGTGGAAGGCGACTTCTTTGGCGTGATGGGACTGCCGCTGCGGCTGGCGCTGGACCTGCTGGCCAAATTCGGACGGCCTTACCGCTTCACGCGATAGACCGGCACCTTCTTCGTTTTTCCCTTCACTTGAATCGGCTCGAGCGCCTCCACCTTGGGGGGCTTCTTGAGCGCCTTGTAGAACGGCTCCGAAATCAGAATCTCGTTGCCGCCGGCCGATGAGCATAGCCGGCTGGCGGTGTTCACCGCGTCGCCGATGACGGTGTACTCGAGCCGCCGGTTGGAGCCGATGTTGCCCGCAAACACTTCCCCGAAGTTGATCCCGATGCCGATCGCCAGCGGCTGCCGCCCCGATTCTTTCCACTTCGCGTTCATTTTCTCCAATGTGTCGAGCTGATCGAGCGCGCATTGCATGGCGCGGTCCGCGTCATCGGCGTGCGCAATCGGCGCGCCCCACAGCGCCATGATGGCGTCGCCCATGAACTTGTCGAGCGTGCCGGAGTGCTCGAACACGATGTCCACCATTTCGGTGAAGTAATCGGTGAGCAGGCCGGCGATCTCGTCGGGGTTCATCGTTTCCGACATCGGGGTGAAGCCGCGAATGTCCGAAAAGAACACGACCACCGGCAGCTTCTGGCTCGGCAGCTTCCCGGCGTCCTGCTGCTCGGCGATCACGGACGCGATGTTGGGCGAGAAGTAGCGCTCGAAGTTCGAGCGCACGAGCGCCTCGCGGCGGATGCGCTCCGAGAGCTGCGAGTTCTCGATGGCGATCGCGGTGAGACCGCCGAACGCTATGAGAAACTCGAGATCCTCGTCGGCGAACGAGTGCGTCGCGGTAAGGTTGTCGACGTAGAGGATGCCCAGGACCTTCTGGTCGGAGCCCATGAGCGGCGTGCACATCGCGCTGCGGACGCTCTGGATGAGAATCGATTTCCCCTTGAAGCGCTCGTCGGCGGCGGCATTATCCGACAGAATCGCGACCCGCTCCTCGACCGCCTTCCGGGCGATCGACTGGGGCACATGCTTGGCGGCGCTCGCGTCGCCCGTCCGGCTCTTGGAGATGCGCGGAATCAGCTCGTCCGACTTGCCGTCGAGCAGCAGAATCGAGACGCGGTCCACGTTCATGATCTGGAACGTGAAGTCGACGACTTTGTCGAGCAGGCGGTCGAGCTCCTGCTGCTTCGACAGCTCCTTCGACACTTCGAGCAACAGGGAGAGCTTCTTCTCGCGCCGCTCCTCCTGACTCTGCCCCTGGACCTTGAGGTGCGAGGAGCCTTGCGGCTGATCGATGACGATCGCCGGGACGCCGCCGCTGACCGGCAGCTGCCGGACGATCGTGCCGGCCGCTCCGCCTTTGACGCCTGGCTTCGGGCTCGCGAATTCGGCGGGGGGCACGACTTGAGGCCGCGGGAGGGGAGCAGTCACCTCTTTGACCCGAAATGCCACTTTCCCGAAGGTCACGACGTCGTTGGCTCCCGCCTCGGCCTCGGTGATCTTGGCGCCGTTCAGGAATGTGCCGTTCGAGGAGCCGAGGTCGGTGACCCGGACGCCGCTTTCGGTGAGCACGACTTCGGCGTGCCGGCGGGAGATCGTGGGGTCGTAGATGGGGACGTCGCTCGTGACCGCCCGCCCCACCACGAGCTTGCGCCCGAGCTGGAGGTCGATCGATTGTTCGCCGGATGTGCTCAGCAGCTTGAACACAGGCCCGAAGCTAATCGCCCGCTTTGGTCATTGCGAGCGCCCGAAGCACGGCTTGTGCCTTGGCCTCGGTTTCCGCGAACTCGCGTGCGGGGTCTGAGTCCGCGACGATTCCGGCGCCCGCCTGCACGACGACCTGGTCCTTGAGCACGAGCGCCGAACGAATCGCGATCGCCGTATCCATGCTCGTCGCGCCCCACCCGACGTAGCCGACCGCCCCCGCATACGGACCGCGCCGTTCTGGCTCCAGCTCGTCGATGATTTCCATCGCGCGCACCTTGGGCGCGCCGCTGACCGTCCCGGCGGGAAAACACGCGCGAAACACGTCGAGCGCGTCATAGCCGTCCTTCAACCGGCCCCGCACCTCGCTCACGAGATGCTGCACATGGGAGTAGCGCTCGATCTGCAGCGATTCCGTCACGCGCACCGTGCCGTACTGCGCCACCCGCCCGACATCGTTGCGTCCCAGGTCGACGAGCATGCGGTGCTCGGCCAGCTCCTTTGCGTCCTCGCGCAGCGACGTCGCAAGCGCTTCATCCTCCGCGGGGCTGGCGCCACGCGGGCGGGTGCCGGCGATGGGTCGCACCGTGACTTCATCGCCCTCGACCCGGACCAGTACCTCAGGCGAGCTCCCGACGAGCGTCACATCATCGAGCGTGAGATAGAAGAGATAGGGAGCGGGGTTCAGGGCGCGCAGGTACCGGTACAGTCGCAGCGGGTCGACCGCACCCGGCACGACCTGCCGGCGCGACAGGACGGCCTGGAAGACGTCGCCCGCGGCGATGTACTCGCGGATCTTGGCGACATCGCGCTCGAACGCCGCTCGCCCGTACTGCGATTGCGGGGGCGGCCGCAGCGCGAGTCCATCGTCGTCCAACGCCAGCGGCGCGAGCTGATGCGTCCCGCTCAGGCGCCCGATCAAGGTGTCGAGCCGCTCCTGCGCGACGTCGTACAGCCGCAGCCGCTGCGCGGCCGACGCCTTCGCGGGCACCTCGACGTTCGCCACGACGATGGCGCGACCGAACACGTTGTCGAGAATCACGAGCGAGTCCGCGATCATCACGACCGCGTCGGGCACGCCAAGCGTGTCGGTGGGACCGGCGGGGAGTCGTTCGATGCTGCGCACGACGTCGTAGCCGAGGTACCCGACGGCGCCGCCCATGAAGCGTGGCAACCCGGGCAGCGCGACGCTCGGGAGTGCGCGCAGGCGGTCGGCGAGGTGGGAAACGGGGTCGGTCGTCTGGCCCGCCTGTTCCCAACCAGACGCCGGCGTCCAGCGGTCGACCCGTTGCCCGCGATACCGCCACGCTTCCCGCGGTTCCGTGCCGAGGAAGGTGTACCGGGCCCAGCGCTCGCCGCCGACCAGTGATTCGAGAAGAAACGCGAACGGCGGCCGCGCGATCTTCGCGAAGGCGGCCACCGGCGTATCGGCATCGGTGACCACTTCGCGGATCACCGGCACGATTCCGCCACGCTTGGCGCGCTCCAGGAATGCGTCGCGGGGGTCCATGCCCTAAATTTGACGGCAATGCGCTGGTCTGCTGTGCTCTTGCTCCTGCTTGCAACACCCCCAGCTGCCGCGGCACAGGACTGGAACAGCGATTCCGCCCTGGCGCTGGTGCGGCGCGCTATCGGGCGCCGGGCACAGACCGCGGTCGACACAGCGCTGCGCGACTACAAGGCCAAAGCTCACGGTTTTCTCTTCTTCCTGGGGCAGTTCGGCGAAGGGCTCACCGAGCCGCCGCGGCTCGTCAAAGCGGATCAGCTGGAGCTGGAAGTGTACTGGAAGGCGCCGCAGCTCAGCAAGCAGCGCATCATCGGCTGGCGCGATCGCGCCGAGCTCCCCACCGATATCAACTACCACCGCGATCACCTCGGCATCGTGCAGAACGACTTCGGCATCGCCATCCGACTCGGTGAGGGCGATGAAGTGCGCGACGTGCCGCACCCGCTCGCTCCCGGTGGCACAGACCGGTACGACTTTGCCCTGGGCGACACGACGGCGATCGTGCTTTCGCAACGCGCGGTGCGCGTCGTCGCGCTGCGGGTGCGGCCCAAGAACTTCAGCACCGCCGCCATCGTCGGCACGCTCTTCGTCGATGTCGAATCCGCCGAGCTGGTACGCATGGCGTTCAATTTCACGCCCAAGGCGTATCTGGATCCACAGCTCGAGGACGTCAGCATCGTCCTGGACAACGCTCTCTGGGACGGGCGATTCTGGCTGCCGTACCGTCAGGAGGTGGAGATTCGCCGCCGCGCCACGTGGCTCGACATCCCGGCGCGCGGCATCATCCGCGGACGCTGGGAGATCGACAGCTACGTCTTCAACCTCGGCCTCGAGACGAGCTTTTTCCGCGGCGAAGAGATCACGGCGCTGCCCAAGGCCCAGCGCGACTCCTTCCCGTGGCCGAGCACCCTCAGCGCCGCCATCCAGGACGTCGCCGAGCCGGTCCGCGAGAACGATCTGCAACACGTGCGTGCCGAAGTCAGTCGCATCGCGGGCCGCCGCGCGCTCACGGGGCTCAAACGCCAACGCCTCGGGGCGCGCTCGCTGAGCGAGCTGGTCCACGTCAATCGCGTGGAGGGTCTCGCCGTGGGAGCCGGTTTCGTGTGGCGCACGCCGGACGATGGCTTCGAGCTCCGCGGCCTGGGGAGTTACGGGTTTGCCGACCGGACGGGGAAGGGCAGCATCGCATTCACGTCCGCCGACGGGCTCGAGCTGGCGGCGTACGCCCAAGTCCGAGACATCGGGGAAGCGCCCGTGATCGCACCGCTGCTCAACTCGATCGCGTCACAGGAATTCGGCGACGACTACGGCGACTACTATCGTGCGACGGGCGTGCGGCTCAGCGTGCGCTCGGGGCTGGGCGTGCGCGGCGAGTGGCGCTTCGCCGCCGCACGCGAGCACGTCGCATCACTCGCGGTTCACGCGACGCCGGCGACGGGACACTATCGTCCCAATCCCGCCGTGAACGACGGCGACTACTCCACGGCCGCGTTGACCCTGCGGCGCCGCAGCGAGGGCTTCGCCGTGCGCCGCGATGTCGCCGGGGAGGCGACGTTGGAATTCGGTGAACGCTACACGCGGCTCAGCGGGGCGGCGCATTGGCTCGTCCCGGTTGGGGCGGGAGCGAGCCGGCTGTTGACACGCGTGCAGTTCGGCGTGGCGAGCCGCAACGTGCCGGCGCACCGCGCGTTCGTCCTCGGCGGACGGGGAACGCTCTTGGGCGATGAGTTCCGGAACTGGGGCGGCCGACGCGCTGCGCTCGTGCACGTCGAATGGCGCACTCCGGTGCCATTCATTCGTCTGAGCGCGGGGCCGGCGCGGACGCCGGGCACGATCACGCTCGCGCCCTACGTCGCGTGGGGGTTGACCACCGAGCCGATCGCGCTCACACCGTGGCGCGCGACGCCCGGAAGCCGCGTGACCCTGGGACTCGGGGCGGAATGGCTCGGACTGTTGCGGCTCGAAGCGGGATATGGGGTCCAGACACGCCAGATACGTGTCGCCTTCGACATCACGCGCGATTTTTGGGACATTCTGTGATTTCCGATACTGGACTGATCGGCCTCCGGGACTAGCTTGGAGGCAGCCTCATGCCCGTAAACGCCTTCCCAGACGAATGGTTGGCCCAATCTGTTGAGGGCCTGACGCCCGAGCGCCTTCAGGAGCTGCGGGGTAAGGCGGAGTCCGGTCGCACGCTATGGGCCTCCGTCGTCGCCGAGAAGATTGCGACCGATGCCGAGATCATCGAGAAATTGTCGCACCGCTTCCGCCTGAAGGTCGCCGACACCTCAAAGATCGATCTCACGGCGCGGGACGGCGTGCCCGAACAGCTCGCGCGCCGCTACCACGTGCTGCCGCTGCGCCTGACCGATTCTTTCCTCGAGCTGGGAACAGCGAACCCCTTCGATCTCGACGCCGAAAAGGCGCTGGCCTTCGCGACGGCGCGCGAGATCCGGCTGTTCCTGCTCGCGCCCTCGCGAATCAGCGAGAAGCTGGACGAGATGTACCGGTCGGACAAGGCGATCGACAAGCTGCTCGAGGGCATGGGCGACCAAGAGGTTATGACGCTGAAGGATGCGCCGCCCCCCGAAGAGCTCAATATCTCCGAAGCAGACGCCAGCCAGAAGCCGGTCGTACGCCTCGTCGACATGATCATTTCCGAGGGGATTCTTTCCCGCGCGAGCGATATTCACGTCGAGCCCGAGGAAGGCGGCGTCGCGGTCCGGTACCGCATCGACGGGGTGCTCCGCCAGGTCATGAAGATTCCCCGCCAGGCGGGGTTACCGCTCATCTCCCGCATCAAGATCATGTCCTCGCTCGACATCGCCGACCGCCTGCGCCCGCAGGACGGGCGCGCGCGCGTCGCGGTCAACGGCCAGCCGATCGACCTGCGCGTCTCGACGCTCCCCGCGCAGCTCGGCGAAAAAGTCGTCATCCGCATTCTCGACTCCCGCGCGACGGTCAAGTCGCTCGACACCCTCGGCCTCAATCCGGGCGAAGCCGAAGCGATCAAGCGGCTGCTCGAGAACCACGAGGGCATCCTGCTGGTCACCGGGCCGACCGGCTCGGGCAAGACAACGACGCTCTACTCGGCGATCAATCAGATCAAGAGCGAAGGCGTCAACATCGTCACAGTCGAAGACCCGGTCGAATACCGGATGCAGGGTATTGTCCAAGTCCAGGTACAGGAGAAAGCGGGCCTCACCTTTGCCGCGGCGCTGCGCTCGATCCTGCGACAGGACCCGAACGTCGTCCTGGTCGGCGAGATCCGCGACAAGGAAACGGCACAGATCGCGGTGCAGGCGTCGCTCACCGGGCACTTGGTGCTGTCCACGTTGCACACGAACGACGCGGCCAACGCCGTCACGCGGCTCGTCGACATCGGCGTCGAGTCGTATAAGATCGCGGCGTCGCTACGCGGCGTCGTGGCGCAGCGCCTCATGCGGAAGTTGTGCCCCACGTGCAAGGAAGTCTGGATGGAAGCGCCCCCCGAGCGGCTGCGGCGCTGGATTCCCTCTGGTACGCCGCTCTATCGCGCCGCGGGCTGTCCCGACTGCGCGATGACGGGCTACCGGGGCCGGTTCTCCATTCTCGAAATCCTCACGATGACGCCCGAACTGGAGCGGCTGATCGCCGCCGGAGAGGCGGCGGACCGGATCGCACAGGCCGCGCAGCGCGGCGGGATGAAGTCGCTGTGGGATTCGGGGTTGGCCCACGTCGCGCGCGGCGAGTCCACCCTCGATGAGCTCACCCGCGTGGTGGATATTCCTGACGAACCTGAGGCTCCGCCTCAGGCGGAGACCCGAGCGTCGCGCGGCAGCGCCGGTGTGCGGCGTCCATCGCCGCCGGGAACGTTCGGCGTTCCCCAGGAGGCAGCGCCTCCCGCCGCGCCGGTCTCCACCCACTTCGATCTGCTCGAGGAGCATTCCCCACCTGCGCGTCGCTCCGGCGCGCACGGCCAACCGGCGTCGAAGGTGCTGCTCGTCGACGACGAGGATAGCCTCCGTAAGGTGATGCGCGACCTCCTGGAGCGCGACGGCTACGTCGTGACCGAGGCCCGCGACGGCGTGCAGGCGCTCGATCAGGTCGATCGCGTGGGACCCGACATCATCGTGCTCGATTTGAACCTGCCGGGCCTGGACGGCTACGGCGTGCTGTCGCACCTGCGCTCGCGCCCGGCCACGGCGAACATTCCCGTGATCGTACTCACCGCGAAAGGCGACGAAGACAACGAAGTGCGCGTCTTCGAGCTGGGCGCCGACGACTTTCTCACCAAGCCATTCCGCGCGCGCGCGCTCTCCGCGCGTCTCGAAGCCGTGCTCGGCCGCCGCCGCTGACTTCCGTTCGAGTGTCCTTCGTGGACACGTACGCGCTGCGCGGAGCGGGGCCGACGCTCGAGGTGCTGGCGCTACGGCGCGGTCCGCACGGCCGCAACGTCGGATCGTGGGAGACGGTGCACGGCACGATCGAGCCCGGCGAGACGCCGGTGCAGGCGTCATTGCGCGAGCTGCGCGAAGAAACCGGTCTCGTGCCGGACAAATTCTACAATCTCAGCCGCACGGAAGCGTTTTATCAGCACAAGCGCGACGAGGTGGCGCTGATTCCGGTGTTTGCCGCGTTCGTCGCGTCCGGCGCGAGCGTACAACTCTCGGCGGAGCACGATCGCGCGGAGTGGCTCAAGGCCCGGGACGCGGCGGGGCGGTTCGCCTGGCCGCGAGAGCGGAGAGCAATGGAGGACATTTTGTCAATAGTGGGGGGGGGAGACGCAGGCTTGCTGGAAGACGTCCTGCGAGTAAGCTAGTAGCGAGGCTCCCTTGTGAATCCATTCTATCATCGGATCTACCGCGTGGTCCGTCACATCCCCAAGGGACGGGTGGCGACGTACGGGATCATCGCGCGGCTCGCGGGTCGTCCCGGCGCCGCGCGTACGGTCGGCTGGGCGCTCTCCGCACTCCCCGAAGACAACGATGTGCCGTGGTGGCGTGTCATCAACGCCGCGGGCCGCATTTCGTTTTCCGGGCAGGATCACAGCGCGGTGCTGCAGCGGGCGTTGTTGCTGCGTGAAGGCGTGCGGTTCGCACCGGGTGGAGCGGTCAACCTTGCGACGTATGGCTGGCCGTCGGAGGCCTACGACAGCGCCGTCGCCTCCCACAAGCGCGCCGCCTCGACGCGGAGATCGCGCAGGTTGAAAGGCTTGCGCACGTAACGCACGCCGAGACGCGCGAGCGTCTCTTCCGTCGTCGGGCGCACGTCGCCCGTGGCGACGATGATCCGATCCCGCAGCGCCGGCATCCGCGTCACCAATTCCTCCGCCAACAGCGTCCCGCGTTTCCCCGGCGCCATCGCGCGCGCGTCGGTGATCAC
>WNEZ01000959.1_pt1 | contig 26072 bp, 27 predicted proteins | sample 5400521 | NCBI WGS metagenome assembly WNEZ01 (sample SAMN13153339, study PRJNA577476) | soil metagenome | isolation source: 120 cm saprolite under Douglas fir tree site 2 hole 1 replicate 1 | place: USA:California | collected 2015-04-18
AGGAGGAGTCCCAGTGGATGTTGCGTTTGTGATCCGGCGCCGGCTCGACGAATTCGGGCTTGAGCAACGCGATCTGGCCCATGCCGCGCAGGTGACCGAGTCCTACATCTCCCAGTTGCTCACGGGGAAGCGCGCGCCCCCCGCGCCCAACCGCACCGACATCTACGACAAGATGGACAGCTTCTTGAAGCTGCCGACCGGGGAGCTCGCGCGGCTGGCGGGCCACCAGCGCAAGGAGCAATTGAAGCGCGAGCTGGGAGACGAGCCGGCGCCGTTGTTTCGCGAAGTGCGCGAGTTGATTCTCCGCAAGTGCGACCCCGAGACCGAGCGCCACGTGCGCGCGGTGTTCGAGAAGCAGCCGTTCGGCGAACTCGAGCGCCTGGTCACCCAGAAGCTGCTGGACGTGGTCAAGGGGCTGGCGCAACAGGAATTGGAGAATGCCTCCTGGCTCCGCGCCGTGGCCGAACTGGGCGGCCGCAGCTATGAAGCGATGCGCGTGCTGGTGCTCGAATTCCTCGACCGGGACATCTACCACGTGTCGATTGAGGATTGTGTCTCGTTCTTGGATCCGCTGATTGAATCCTGGGACATCGACCTCGCGACGTTTGCACTGGAAATCGTCTTGAACGATCGCCTAGTGGCGGGGAACGTGAAGCGGTTCGAGTTCAGCGAACGGGAACCCGCCCAGCAGTCCCTGGAAGAGCCTGGATTCAAGGACTTCCTCAAGGATGCGTCCCTCAGCGGCACGGCGACCGCGGAGGAGATCGAGCTGCTCAGAGGGCTCAAGTTCAAGGACAAGCGCCCGACGCGCCTGTACTATTACCGCGAGTTACAGAGCCTGAGAGACCCGCTCCATTTTCGTACCACCTCGTAGATCGGAAGAATTGTGATGCCTCCCATGACGTTCGAGCCCGGCGACTTTCAGAGTCGCGTGCGCGCCCTGCTGGGACTGCAGGGTGCGGTCCTCACGGACCAGGAGCTGTCCCAGATGGCGGACTCTTACCCACGGTGCCGGGGAAAGGAGCACTGGGACGTGCGGCAGTACGTCGGACACAAGGGAATGGGGGTTGGCGCGCGTGAATACCGGGTGGTGCGGGGCGGGAGCGTCCAAGATGTGTTCCGCAGCGCCGAGCGGGTCCGTGCCGCTGCGGTGGGGACCGCGCTGAACGAACTCGAGTCACAGGACACACCGGGGGACAAGGCGACCGCCCGGGTGATGCCGTCGGCGGGCTAGACCTTCCAGCTGCCGTTCTCTCCTACACTGCTGCCTCGTGCCACGGCTCGCGGGCGCGCCGTCACGCCACGAGCCCCAGCCGGTGGTGCAAGTGCGTCGCCACCCGAGCCGTGATGATGCCGCGCCGGAGCGCGTCCTCGAGCGCCGAGGTGGCGGCGACCCGATCGGCGTCTAGGCCTCGCTCCCGCAGCTCTCGAATAATGCGGGCGAGCCGGATGTCGTAGTGGCTCGCGTCGTGCCCTCCTGCGTCCGTCTCGTGCTTCAGTTTGTCGAGCTCCGCTAGGAGCCGCTCGAGTGTGACTGGTGCCATCGGACTGCCTCCTTATCCCATAGCGCTGGTGTGCACCTCGCCTATCCTGATTTGGCTGTCGTTGCTCGCCTGGCTGCCGCCGCTTGCGCCGAGTCGGCCTCCTCCTGACACCGTCGCCGGGCCGCTACGACGCCGCACTCCATCGCTGGATGGGGTTGTGTGACGAGACATTCGCGCGTGGCGATGTGTGTGACCGTGCGATCCATAGTCTGCGTGTGCTCCCGCGCTAGCCGGTGGGGTTCGGGGCAGGGGTGTTCGGGGGAAGAAGAAAGAGGGCGGACTCGGCCGCCCTCTTCCCCTGGAACAAACCGCTTGGCTCCTGCTTGGCCCAGGCGGTCCTAGTTGCGCGCGGCGATCTTGTGGAACGTCGAATTCGCAACCTCGTAGTTCTCAACCTGTGGCGTTCCCTCAACCACGTTCGCCAGACTCTTCAGCACTTGGGGATACGTGTCACGGCTGTAGGCGTCCGCGCTCTCTTTGCGATCCCACAAACTGATCGCCACCGCTTCGGCGCCGTCCGCCGCGAGGAACGTGATCTCGTCCTTGAACCCGTTCTGCTTGCGCAGGATGGGCAGGACGTCCGTTTCGAGCGTGCGGGTGAAGTCAGCGGGGGGCGTGTTGGGCTTCAGGTGCAGCGTGACGTTGCGTGCGAACATGAGCGACTCCCTTTGGCAACGAACATGAACCTGCGGGACCACCGGACTGCGGGTGGTTCGTTCTGCTAGGGTCAACCGACGCTGGAGCTGCTGCATCAGCTGGAGCACCGCATGGGCCGGATCTACAACGACCCGTTCCGCGCATATGAGTGGCCCGAACACGAGGCTGCGACCACGGCCTGGCAGCCTCTCGTGGACATCTTCGAGGAACCCGATGTGATCCGCCTGGTGGCGGAGGTGCCTGGAGTACGGCCCGAGGACGTGAAGATCTCGGTCGAGGCCAATTTGCTGACGGTCAAGGGCACGAAGGAGCAGGTGGCAGAGGAGAAGGCCGAGAAGGTCCATCGCTATGAGCGGACCTACGGCGCGTTCGAGCGGACGTTCAGGCTGTCGGCCTCGATCGATCCCAACAAGATCAAGGCGACCTACAACCTCGGCGTGCTAACGATCACGCTGCCGACGTATGGAGCACATAGACACTGTGGGGTTGCTGACACACATGGCGTCCGCCGACTGTTTCGTGACGCTACCGCATTCGGCGTTGTCCTGCGGGATCGTCACTTCCTGGTGGCGATTCCAGGTGGAGCCCAGCACCCTCGTGCTGCGGCGCGACGAGACCGAGCTAGGGCCGCAGCACGGGCAAGGACCAGCGTAGCGCACGGCGCTCGCGTCCTCACCTTCAGGGAGCTCGACCATGCTCGACATTTACTGCCGCCGCTGCGGCGGGTTCATTTGCGATCCGCGGCACATCGAGTATCGGCTCCCTCCGACCGTCGCGGAGCTGGGAATGCCTCGCAGCACTTTCTGCTCGTGTACACCGCCCATCCTCTACGGACCGCCGCCCGGTTATGTGTCCTCGCCGGGCATGCCGAGTCCCGAGCGCCCCGGCGCCTGACGCCCACGCGGCTAGGGACACCTGTCGCTCGCCTCGTTTTCGGATCAGAATAGTTTGTCGCCTCCCTCACCGGAGCACTGCTGTGCCTGATGGTACCGATGTGGCGCGGGAGCGCCTGCCCCACGACGCCCGCGAATACCTGGCGCACCGGCTCGACGGCGCTCGGGACCTCTACCTGTTGGCGCTGGCGTTGGGAGCGCGCGGGGACGGGGCGGCCCTATTTGGCCGCATGATCCGGGAGGCGCGGATCCATTTCACCGCCGTTATTGAAGAGTGCCGCATCGCCGGCCTGGACACGAGCGCGATCGCCGTGATGCTCGGCAAGATGAACAAGGAGCTCGTGGACAGCATCCGGCCCGAGATCTGGGAGCATTTGGAGAAACTGATTGCCCAGCTGGGATCGGGTCGGCGACCACGCGACTGAAGGCCCGTCACCCGCACGTAGCAGGGTCGGCAGGCCCTAGCGTTCGCGGTGAGGGCGACACAAGCGCCCGAGCCTTCTGGACAGGAGCCCTGGCTAGCTCGTCACCGCGTCTGCGTCACTGTCTGCCACTCCCACCGAGACCACAGGTCCTCACCTACCAGGTCGACCAGGCGGTTCACAAGCGATCCGTACGCCGCCTTGGGGTCCTTGGCCGTGAAGATCAACTCGGCCCCCGTGAAGGAGACCTCACTCACCTTCTCAGTGGCCCACGCACCCTGGCGCCACACCGTGCCGCCCGACTGTGTCGACACCAGCCGCACCGAGAGATCCAGCCTGACCGTCTGATCGACGTGCGGCGTTACGAGACCCAAGACCCCGCCGCCGGCCGCGATCCCGCCGCTTGCCTGGGGATTCGAGACTCTGAGATGGCCGGCGAAGACCGCTGCGACGCCGCGCTCCTTGCCGATCTGCTGCGCCCGGGCGGCGTCGAGCGCGGAATCGGCCGGACCCAGTTCAAATATCTCGATCCCAGGCTGGGCCGTCAGCGCCTCCTCTTCGAACCGGTCGGTGACGAGCTGCGGCAGCGAGCCCTTGGCGTTCTCGACCGTGAACGTCACGAGCCCGAGCCTGCCGTAGGTCTTGAGGTCGAGCCGCGGCGGCACGAGGATGCGGATGCGGTTGGGCCCGCATGCCGCAGCGCAGAGGGCGAGGATGAGGGCGGACGATCGCAGGACCATGGTGCATCCACGGTATGAAACAGCGGCAAGGGAGTCAAGCAGTGGGCGCCGCAGCGCGATCATGCCCCCAAAAGGGGCCCCGTGCTGAGGACTCGCGGTCGCCCACTAGGGTTCCATTCTGAACCCGGCGATGGCGAAGTGGCGGTCAAGCGTGAGCGCGTCGGTGATCGCCCACTCGGTCATCACCGCGAAGCTCACCGCATCCGTAAACGAGAACTCCTGGTCGGCGTAGCGCTCCAGCCAGTCCGTCAAGGCCGCGGCCTCAAGTTCCGCGGTACTGCGCACCACTACGATGCCCGCTTGGTCGACGCGGCGCACGAACGCCAGGGCCGTGTCTCGGGTCGTACGCCGCACGAGCAGCGCGTGTGTCTCCGCGACAATCAGGTTCGTCGTGATAACCGCCGCACCTTCGTGAATGCGCTCGCGCAGGGCCTTTGCCAGGAGGCGGTGGGCCGGATCGCGCCGCACGGCCAGTGGGTACCACGCGCTCGTATCGACGAAGATCTCACCGGCCACGGCGCCGTGGTCGCCGGGCACGTGGGCGGGCCCAGCCGGCCTCCTCGCTGTCGGCCAGGTAGCGATCGTGCTCGCGGGCGACGTTGTAGCGTGGCCCACCCGGCCGCTCGCGGCTCGCGAGACCCACGATCTGGAGCGCGGGGTGCGCGTCCGGGTCGAGTGCCTGGCGTTCGAGCGCCTCGAGGCCCCGGCGCAGCACGTCTGACTTCGTCGCCCCGAGCTGGCGCGCGAGCCGGGCAAGCCGCTGGCGCTCGTCTGCGTCGAGGTACACCTGCACGGGCTCGCCTACGCGGCCTGGCTTCATGACTCTGACTCATGACACTGAGGATCCGTCATGATATCAGGGCGAGGACCCCATGGCAAGGAGACGCGCCACCGTGGCCTAGGCTGGGCCTGCGGTCATCGAGGGCAAACGTCCCCCTCAGGCGGTGCGGGCGTTCGCCCGCCTCGCTACGAGCTCGCGGTAGGTGATCACGGTGCGACGCTCGAGCAGCGCCTCGAGCGTGCGGCGGCAGGAGGTGAGGACCCTTGGCCACTGAGCGTCGGGCGGGTGGAAGGCGATCCGCACGAGCGGCTGAGCCTGTTCGAGGCGCAACCGCGCCGCCGCGACCGCGACCGAGCCCGCGCGGCGCCAGGCGCGCCGGGTGCTCCAGCAGGTCGCGGGTGCCGGGATCCGCTGTCCGTGCGCGAGCGCCGTCACCGCCCGCGTGTCTTCGGTGAACGCGAGCCCCGCACCCCGCACCACCGGCTCGAGCTCAGGGCGGGCGAGCCACGCGGGCGGGACGAACCCTATGGGCTCGAGCCCCGCGGTCCGGAGCGTCGCGAGACCCTGGGCGAGCCGCGCCGCGGCCTCGGGCGCTCCGAGCGAGGCGAACTCTCCCTCCCGATCGGTCCGTCCGAACGTGCGCGCCCGGTGCGCCAGCGTGCGCCGCTGGCCCACCTCGTCGTGCCGCAGGCCGTGCAACACGATTTCCGCCCCCGCGGCCGCCCGGTGGCGCAGCCCGGCCGTGAATGCGGCGAATTCGGCGAGCGGCCAGGCGCCATGCCAGTTCGGGACCACGAGCAGCGCATAGCGACGCACACCCAACTCGTCGAGTAGACGGTACAGCACGTCGAGGGAGCGCTCGTGCGCGGGCGTCACGTCGTGCACGGAGACGAGCAGTTCAGCGCGTGGGCGAGCGCGCACCGGGTGGCGTTCCCAAGGAGGGTGACAGACGACCGGAGCGTAGCCCGTTCACCCGTGACAGCGCCCGCGGGCTGCGTGAGAGGCGGCTCGGCGCGTTGGCGCTAGGGAAGGGAAGAGGAGCAGCTATTCGTCGCCTCACTGATACACGACATCGTGGGTGTGCTTCCTCTGGATCTCGTCGTCCTCGGCTTTCGACAGGGGGACGTTGTTCTCGCCCTCGCGCACCGACACGGCCCGCACGAAGTCCTCGAAGCCGGGCGCGGAAAAGATGAATACCATGCGGAGAGCGTCGCGTCCAATGTTGGAGACCGAAATCCGGGTATCGGCGGGGATGAACACCGTGGCACCGGCGTGCACCACTCTCACGGAATCGCCCACGTGCACGCGAGCGGTTCCGGCCTGCAGAAAGATGATTTCGTCCGCGCTCGGGTGCCGGTGGGTGCCGATGGTCTCTCCGGGCGGGAGGTCTTCCGTGCCAAACATCAAATGGGCGGAGCCGCCATTCTTGGGGTCAACTTTTAGAAAGAACGCTGCTCCCGGCTTCGGGTGTCCCGGCCACGGCCGAAACACGAGCCGCCCCCCTTCGTTCTTCTCGAGGATCGGCGGCACGGTCTTGGTGACATTCGCCTGTGCCGGTGGCGGCGACGGCGGTGCGGCACAACCGCACACCAGGACCGCACCGACCCCGGTGATGACGCGGGCAACTCGCATAGGAGGCCTCCTCGCAACGTTCGTGGCCGGATGCTGACCCTGGGGTGCAAGACGTTACTCCAGCCTGCTTTCCCGTACAACTCCGGGACCGCCAGGGGCAGGCTTGGGACCCGACACACACAATTCGTCGGAACGGATGGCTGAGCTCCCTCCCACCTGGAGCGCTGGTTTGCGGGACGCAGCCGGGCCGTTCGGGCACGGTGCGATTCGGGCGTAGCGACGTCGGACCCTCTAGCCGAGCCCCGGCGCTGCCGCTATGATCGCTCCGGACCTCAGGGTCCGCCTGTGTCTGCCGCGTTGCTGGCCCGCCTGCGCAGCGCCCTGCCCGAGCGCTACACGATCGAGCGCGAGCTCGGCCGCGGCGGGATGGCCACGGTCTGGCTCGGCGAAGACCGCAAATTCCCCCGCGCCGTGGCCATCAAGGTCCTCCATCCGGAACTCGCGACCATCCTCGGGGTCGAGCGCTTTCTGCGCGAGATTCAGATTGCGGCCGGGCTCAACCACCCACTCCTCGTCCCGCTCTTCGATTCCGACCAAGCCGACGGCTTGCTGTACTACATCATGCCGTACGTCGAGGGCGAGACGCTCCGCAATCGCCTGCGGCGCGAGCCCCAGCTTCCCATCGCAGACGCGCTGCTGATCGCGGGCGATGTGGCCGAGGCGCTCTCCTACGCGCACAGCCACGGCGTGGTGCACCGGGATATCAAGCCCGAGAACATCATGTGCTCGCACGGCCGCGCGCTCGTCACGGATTTCGGGATTGCCCGGGCGGTCAGGGCAGCGAGCCTTGAGCCCCTCACCGATGCCCGGCTCGCGCTCGGCACGCCCGAGTACATGAGCCCCGAGCAGGTGGCGAACGATGGGGAGATCGACGGCCGCAGCGATCTCTACAGCCTCGGGTGCGTCTTGTACGAGATGCTCACCGGGTCACCGCCCCTCACCGGCGCGACGGCCCAGGCTGTGCTCCGGCGGCAAGTGGTGGACCGGCCACTGCCGATCTCCAGCGCGCGGCCTACGGTGCCGGCGGCGATCGAGCGCGCCGTCCTGAAGGCACTGGAGAAGAACCCGGCTGACCGGTTTGCCACCGCGGGCCAATTCGCCGCCGCGCTCCGGGCCCAAGACACGCCAGCAACGGATCACGACGAAGGCCAGTCTATTGCCGTGCTCCCGTTCGCGAACTTGAGCGGGGCGCCGGACTTCGAGTATTTCGGCGACGGTATCGCCCATGACATCATCAATGCGCTCGCCCGGCTCCCGGGCCTCCACGTGGCGGCGCAGACGTCGTCCTTCGCCTTCCGCGGCAAGGCCGTCGACGTCGCGGAGCTCGGTGCCAAGCTCAAGGTGGCGACCGTGCTGGAAGGCGGCGTCCGCAAGGACCCGAATCGCCTCCGGGTGACCGCCCAGCTCATCAACGTCGCCGACGGCTTCCCGCTGTGGTCGGAACGCTACGACCGCGAGACGAAGGACATCTTCACCATCCAGGACGAGATCGCCAAGGCGATCGCTGACCGCTTGGCGGTCACGTTCGAGAGCGGCGCGCTCCCACAGCTCGTCACGCCCGCCACCGGCAGTCTCGACGCCTACCATCTCTACCTGAAGGGTCGCCACCTGTTGGCGCAACGGGGCCTCGGGTTGACGAAGGCGGCCACGTATTTCGAGCAAGCCCTTACCCTCGACCCGGACTATGCACTGGCCCACGCCGGGCTCGCCGAGGCATGCACCCTGCTCGTGCAGTACGGGCTCGCGACGGCCCAAGCGCTCGGACAGAAGGCCCACGCGGCCGCGCACCGCGCCCTGGCGCTCGCGCCCGATCTGGCGGAGGCCCATTGCGCGCTCGGGGCACTCTGCTTCGTGGTCGACTGGGACTGGCCGCGGGCCGCTCGGCATCTGCGCCGGGCCATCGAGCTCAATCCGCGCTACGACACGGCTCAGAGCTGGCTCGCGTACTATCTGGTCTTCGTCGAGGGCCAGTTCGAGGAAGGCATTGCCCTGGGGCGGCGCGCCGCGGCGTTTGACCCCCTGGCGCCGCTGCCGGCGATGCAGCTCGGGATGACGCTGATGGGCACCGGGCGGTGGGAGGAGGCGATCGCGCCACTGGAGCGCGCGGCTGGGCTGGCGCCAACGATGTTTCTGCCGCCGCTCCACCTCGGGATTGTCTATAACGGCCTGGGGCGGACCGAGAAGGCGATCGCATCGCTCGAGCTGGCGCTCGCCACGTCGGCTCGTCATCCCTGGACGCTCGCGGCCTTGGGGATCTGCTATCACTCGCTCGGTAAGCTCGCGGACGTGCAGGCGATTCGCGACGAGCTCGCCGCGCGTGCCCGCCGGGAGCACGTCCAGCGGGTATGGCTGGGCGTCTTGAGCGCGGCGCTGGGGCGGATGGACGAGGCCTTCGAGCTGCTCGATCAGGCGTGCGAGGAGCGGGATGGCATCCTTCCCTACGCCAAGCGCTATCCGTTCTTCGCCCTGCTGCAGCAGGATCCGCGGATGGAGCGGATCTACCGCCGTGTCGGGCTCCCCGACGAGAGCCGGGTCGCCGCCGACTCGAGGGCAGGGACTGAGCGACCGCGACGCCGCGGCTCCGCGAGCTCCGGCGGCCCCGGCCTCCGAGCCCCGGAACCACCCGCGTAGTGGTGCCCATTCCTGATTCGCCGCGCCCCGCGCTCACAACGAAACCCGCGGGCCCCGTCGCGCGTTACTAGGCACGCACCGAGGGCACCGAGAGATTCGTCCGGAGAGGGGTCGTGCCAGTGGAATCGGGTCGCAGCAGCGCCAAGTTGCATTATGCGTGGATCGTCGCGGCCGTCACGTTTCTGATTCTGCTAGCGACGGCTGGCGTCCGCGCCACGCCCGCCATCTTCATGGTGCCGCTGGAGCGGGAGTTCGGCTGGACCCGCGCCGCGATCTCCGGCGCCATCGCCATCAACATCGCGTTGTTCGGGCTGATTGGCCCGTTCGCGGCCTCGCTCATGAGCCGCTACGGGCTCCGCCGCATCGTGCTCGCAGCGCTGGCGCTGGTGGCGACGTCCGTCGGCGTCTCTTCCCGGATGCATACCCCATGGCAGCTCACGCTCTTCTGGGGCGTGCTCGTCGGCACGGGAACGGGCGTCACAGCCCTCGTGCTGGCGGCGGTGATCGTGACCCGCTGGTTCGACGAGCGACGTGGACTGGTGCTGGGGATCTTGTCCGCGGCCAACGCCACCGGCCAGCTCGTCTTCCTGCCGCTGCTCGCGCACGTGGTGACGTCGCACGGCTGGCACAGTGCGACCTACGTCGTGTCCGGCGCCGCGGCCGCCGTGTTCGTCATCGCGCTCGTCTGGCTGCGGGACCAGCCCTCCGACGTGGGGCTGCTACCGTACGGCGCGACGGGGGCACCGCCGCCGGCGCAGCCGGCCGAGAGCGTGGCCCGCTCACCGCTGCGCGGCTTGTTCTGGGCGGCGCGGTCGCGCGAGTTCTGGATCCTGGCGGGCAGCTTCTTTGTGTGCGGCGCCAGCACGAACGGCTTGATCGGGACGCATCTGATTCCCGCCTGCATGGATCACGGCATTCCCGAAGTGACCGCGGCGGGACTGCTCGCGGCGATGGGTGTCTTCGATCTCGTCGGCACGACGGCTTCGGGCTGGCTCACCGACCGCTACAACAGCCGCTTGTTGCTGTTCGGGTATTACGGATTGCGGGGGCTGTCGCTGTTGTTCCTGCCCTTCGCGTTGGCGAGCCAGCACATCTGGCTGTCCGGCTTCGCGGTGTTCTACGGCCTCGACTGGATCGCCACGGTCCCGCCCACGGTGCGCCTCACGGCAGACGCGTTCGGCAGCGAGAACGTCGGGGTGGTGTACGGCTGGATTGGCGCGTCGCATCAGCTGGGTGCGTCCTTGGCGGCGCTCACCGCGGGCGTGATCCGGACCTCGCTGGGCGACTATCGGGTGGCGTTTTGGCTGTCCGGCGGACTGTGCTTAGTGGCCGCGGCACTGCTCATCTCGACGGGCCGCAGGGTGACCGTCGCAGGGCAGGGGCCCGAGATGGTGGGCGTGGAGGTGTAGGTCGGCCGGCGAGAGCGGCGGCTGAGCTCGGGCTCGGACGCGCGGTAGCGGAACCTACGGTTCCGCATACTGGGCGACACCGTTGCCGAAGGACCAGTTCTCCTTCTTTACTTCGACGAGGCTTACGAATACGTCCTCGCGTCGTACGCCCAGTTCCTGGTTCAGACGTTGCGCCAGGGTTTGATAAAACGCCTTCTTCAGCTCGACCGTGCGACCTTCATTGAGCGTGATTTGGATGAACACCACGCCGTCCGTGCGCGCGATATCCAGGTAGCCGGGGTCGTAGATCAAAGTGCCCGCATCGTGCGGCGAGATGAGCTGGAAGTTGTCCTTGGGTGGCACGTTGATCGTGTCGACCATGGTGCGATACACGACGCTGGCGACCTGCTTCCCGAACCCCTCCGGCCTGCCTTTGAGGAAGGAAATTCGCACTAGGGGCATCGATGGTCCTCCCGGATGGCGACGAGTGGCGAGCGAACACTCGGTTCGAACCTCCAGAACGGTGGCGCGGATCGCGCGGGCGCGTCCATCGAGCTTAGCGCCAGACAGGGCACCGCGTTACGGGTTGTCGCCTTGTTTCATTCGCCCGCTCGCGTCGGCCCCGGGGTTAAGCGGGACGCAACTGGTCCTTCACCGGCAGCCGGCGGATGCGCTTGCCGGTCGCGGCGAAGATCGCATTCGCGACGGCGGGCATGACGGCTGACGTGCCCGGTTCGCCGATCCCCCCCGGGGCCTCCGCGCTCGCGACCAAATGGACGTCGATCGCCGGCGCCTCGTTGATCCGCAGCACGCGGTAGTCGTTGAAGTTGTGCTGTTCCACGCGGCCGTCCTTGAGTGTAATCTCGCCCCACAGCGCCGCACTGATCCCGAAGATGATCCCGCTCTGGATCTGCGCCTCCACCGTGTTCGGGTTCACGATCGTGCCGCAGTCGACGGCCGCCACCACGCGCTCGACCCGCACGTCGCCGCTGGGCGCGACGCGGACCTGGGCGACCTGGGCGATGTAGCTCCCAAAGGCGTGCAACAGGGATACGCCACGCGCGCTCCCGGCCGGCAGCGGGCGACCCCATCCGGCCTCCTGGGCGGCGAGCTCGAGCACCGCGCGAGCGCGAGGCGCCTGGTCGAGGAGCGCCCGCCGGTAGGCGACCGGATCTTGCCCGGCCGCCGCCGCGAGCTCGTCCATGAAGCTTTCGACCACGAAGACGTTGTGCGTGGGCCCGACCCCGCGCCAGAACGCCGTGGGAATGCCGGGCGGCTCTTGGCGCACGTATGCCACGCGCACGTTGGGCAAGGCGTAGGGCGGCTCGGCGGCGCCTTCCACGGCATCGATATCGAGTCCCCGGACGTTAGCCACGAGCGAGTGCAGGCCGGCCGCGCGCATCACCCGGAGCGTCTTTGGCATCAGCTGGCTGATCACGCGGCCGAGAATCGAGGATCCGACCACCGTGTGCGTCCAGGCGACGGGTCGGCCGTGCTCGTCCAGGCCGGCGGCGATGCGGTCGTAGTAGTAGGGCCGGTACATGCCATGCTGCATGTCTTCTTCCCGGGTCCACACCACCTTCACGGGGCCCTGGACCTGCTGGGCGATCTGGACCGCGCGCGTGACGAAATCCACTTCCAGCCGCCGTCCGAACCCGCCTCCCAGCAGGTGGTTGTGCACCCGCACCTTGTCGCGCGGCAGCCCGGTCAGCTTCGCGGCCGCCGTTTGTGTGAACGTGGGGACCTGGGTTCCGAGCCAGAGATCGCAGCCGTCCGGGCGAACGTGGACCGTGCAGTTGACGGGCTCCATCGTGGCATGCGCCAGGAACGGCACTTCGTACACGGCTTCCACTTTGCGGGCCGCACCCTTCATCGCGGTGGCCGCGTCGCCGTCGGCGCGGGCAACCACGCCCGAGCGCGCGGCTGCGGCCGCGAGCTGGCGGACGAGGTCGGCGCTGGTGAGGTTGGCGTTTGGCCCCTCGTCCCAGCGGATGTCGAGTGCCGCGAGACCCTGCTTCGCCGCCCACATGTGGTCGGCCACTACGGCCACGGCGTCGTCGAGCCGGACGACCTGGCGGACGCCCGGCATGGCGAGCGCCTTGCTCGTGTCGAGCGCGGCGAGCTTGCCGCCGAACACGGGACAGGCCGCGAGCGTGGCGATCTTCATGTCCGGGACTTGGACGTCGATCCCGAACTGGGCCTTGCCGTTGACCTTCTCGGGAGCGTCGAGGCGCTTGGCCGGTGTGCCGATCAGTTTGAAGTCCTTGGCGCTCTTGAGCGACACCTGCGAGGGGACGGGCAGTGTGGCCGCCTGCTCGACCAGCTCGCCATACCCCAGGCGCCGGCCGCTCGCGCCGTGGATCACCTGCCCGTGGGCCGCTTGACAGGCACTCGGGTCGACCTTCCAGGTCGCCGCCGCCGCCGCGATCAACATGGTGCGCGCCGTGGCGCCCGCTTGGCGGAGCGGCACCCACGCGCCGCGCACGGACGTCGAGCCGCCCGTTTCCTGCACCCCGAAGAACGGTTCCGCGTAGCGGGCGTCGTCGGGCGGGGCGTGCTCGAGCTGGACCTGGCTTAAGTCGACCTCGAGCTCCTCGGCGATGAGCATCGGCATCGAGGTGTAGGTCCCCTGACCCATCTCGACCTTGTGCATGATCAGCGCAATGCGCCCGTCGCGGTCGATCCGGATGAATGCGTTGGGCGCAAACGTTTCCGCGGCGCCGCGCCCCGCGGCCGCCGCGCTCGGCGCGAGCGCCGGCAACCGGAAGCCTAGGAGCAGGCTGCCACCGGCGGCGGCGCTCACGGAGAGGAACGCGCGGCGCGACACCGCGGGAGCGGATGCGGCTCGAGCGCCGCGGGGAGCGGGAGTGGCCAACCGGTCGCGGGCCATGGTCAGGCTCCTTTCCGCGCGGGCGTGGGAGGCTGGGCCGCCTGCTTGATGGCAGCGCGGATTCGGGGGTAGGTGCCACAGCGGCAAATGTTGCCCGCCATCGCGCCATCGATGTCCGGATCGGAGGGATGCGGCGTGTGGGCGAGAAGCGCCGCGGCGGCCATGATCTGACCCGACTGGCAGTAGCCGCACTGCACCACCTCGAGATCGAGCCAGGCCTGCTGCACGCGCTTCCCGGCGGGCGTCTCACCGACCGCCTCGATGGTGGTGATGCGCTTGCCGACGGCGGCGATCACGGGCGTGGTACACGAGCGGATCGCCTGGCCGTCCAAGTGCACGGTGCAGGCGCCGCACAGTCCGAGCCCGCACCCGAACTTCGTGCCCGTGAAGCGGAGCACGTCACGCAGCACCCACAAGAGCGGCATGTCGGATGGCACGTCCACCGTATGCGTGACGCCGTTCACCCGCAACGTGACCATGGCTCGATCCTCCGCGACCGCGTCGACCGGTCGCCGCTCGCGTCTACCCGGCTAGGGCCTGCTCGACCTGTCCGAACGTACAATACCGGCCGGCGCCCCGTGCGGCCATGTTGTCAACCGAACCCCTGAACCGAGGTATTTCGTTCCCGTGTCTGCCCTGCGCCGTGAACGTTCCAGTACGCTGGAGACGTTATCTGAGGATCTGGCCGCGGCGGTCGAGCGTGCCGCCGCGAGTGTCGTCGCCGTGCACGCCCGCCCCCGCATCGCTTCGAGTGCCGTCCTCTGGCGGCCGGGGGTCGTCGTGACCGCCGATCACACCGTGCGAAAGGACGACGGCGTGACGGTCACGCTCGGCGACGGCCGCTCGGTCGCCGCGACGCTCGCGGGCCGCGACGCCGCCACCGATGTGGCGGTGCTGCGGATCGACGCCGAGCGGGTGCCGGTGGCCGACTTCGCGGCGGCGGGTGCGCTCAAGGTGGGACATGTCGTGCTCCAGGTCGGGCGCACGGGCGGCGGGGGACACTCCGCCAGCTTCGGCGTGGTGGGCGCCTTGGTCGGCCCGTGGCGGACCTGGCGGGGGGCGGAGATCGCCCAGCTCATCCAGCTCGATCTGGCGATTCACGACGGGTTCTCGGGCAGTCCGTTGGTCGACGCGGAGGGGAAGGTGGTGGGACTCAATACGTCGGGCTTGGCCCGCGGTCTGGCGGTCGCGTTGCCCGTGGCGGTCGTCGACCCCGTGGTGGACGCTCTGCTCGCCAAGGGTCGCATTGCGCGCGGCTATTTGGGGGTCGGGCTCCAGCCGGTGGAGCTGCCGCCGGCGCTCGCGCGGAAGTACGACCCGCCGCGCCGCTCGGCCCTCGTCGTGTTGAACGTCGACCCGGACGGCCCGAGCGAGCGGGGCGGCCTACAGCTGGGCGACGTCATCGTCGACGTCGACCAGCGTCCGGTCGCGGATGTGCGCGACGTGCTGTCGCTCTTGGGCCCCGACCGCGTCGGTTCGGCGGTGCGCCTGGGGGTGGTGCGCGGCGGGGCGCCCATCGCCGTCAGCGTGACCATCGCCGAGCGCCCGGCGCGATGACCGGACGCGTGGTGGACGGGCTCCTCGCGAGCGACTTGGCGGCGGTGGCCGAGCGGATCCGCGCCATCACGGTGCAGGTGCGCGGGCGTGGCCGGGGTGCGGGGAGCGGGTCGGGGGTGGTGTGGCGGCCGGGGCTCGTGGTGACGAACGCGCATGTGGCGACGGGGCGATCGTTCGTGGTGGAGACGGGGGACGGTGCGCTGCGCGAGGCCGACGTGGTGGCGTCCGACGCCCGGCGCGACCTCGCGGTGCTGCGCGTCGCGACGGACCGCCTGCCCGTTGCGGAGGTCGCGCCGCCGGGCGCGCTCCGGGTGGGAGCGCTGGTGGTCGCGGTCGGGAATCCGCTGGGGCTAAGCGGCGCCGTGACGACGGGGATCGTGCACGCACTCCCAGCGCCGCGCCGCGGCGCCGCGCTCATCCTCGCCGACTTGCGCCTCCTGCCCGGGAACTCAGGCGGGCCGCTGAGTGATGCGACCGGGCGGGTCGTCGGGGTGAACGCCATGATTCTGCGTGGACTCGCCGCGGCGATTCCGAGCGACGCGGTCGAGCGCTATCTCGAGCGCATGCGACTGGCCGCGTGATCCGCGTCCTCGTGGTCGCCGAATCGGCGCTGGCACGCGCGGAGCTCGCCACCCTGCTCGCGGGCGACCACCACCTCGAGCTCGTGGGCCAGGCGCTCCGAGTGCGGGATCTCGCGCGGCCAGTCGGCTCGCCCAACACGGATGTTGTCGTGGCGGCGGTAGCTCGGGGCGATGAACGCGCCGGGGCTGCACTTTTCGCGCTCGCCGCGGAGGGCGGTGGGCCGGCGGTGGTAGCGATCGTGGACGAGGCGGACCCGGTCTGGGCGAGCGAGGCGTTGCACGCCGGTGTAAGCGCCGTCCTGCCCCGCGACGCGGATCCGGCGGAGCTCCAGGCCGCCGTGGTTGCGGCCGGATCTGGTCTCGTCGTCATGCGCCGCGCGGATCTGCCGCAGGGCGCGGACCCTAAGGTGGCCGGGGCCGGGCCAGCGGCGACAGCGCCGCGGCAGGGTGCCTCGGCCAAGCTCGCGCCGCTCACGCGGCGCGAGCTCGAAGTGCTGGGCCTGCTCGCCGAGGGCTTCGGCAACAAGGCGATCGCGGCGCGGCTCGCCGTCACCGAGCGAACGATCAAGTTCCATGTCGGGGCGATTCTCGAGAAACTCGGCGTGGCAAGCCGCACCGAGGCGGTCACCGCGGGCCTGAGGCGCGGGCTGATCCTGCTCTGACCCTTAGACCGGCGGTGACAGCCCTGCGCGACGCCTTCCTTAGGTGGTTAGGCCGGGGTGAGCTTCTTGCGCGATGCAAGAGCCCGGACCACTTGGGTGGGCGAACCACCGATCGCCAACACGGACCTAAGCAGGAGGTCGACGCTTACGGAAGGATCTCCAGACTCCATTTTCGCAACGCGCGACTGACTGGAGCCAACCAACTCGGCCACCCGGCTCTGCGACAGTCTTCGGCGGATCCGAACTGCATGAAGGCAGCGAGCCAGGGCGAGTTTCATCTCGACGAACGCAGCCTCCTGCTTGTTGAGGCCGAGAAACTCAGCGGCCGAGCCAACCTTCCATCCGGCACCTTCAAGACGAGCCTTTTTCGCATTGTTCATGGTGCAGATCCTCGCATCTACTCAACGCTGTCGTAGTGCCTCAGTCGTTCCTTGCATGTTTCAATAACGCTCTGCGGCGACTGTCGAGTCGTCTTCGCAAACACTTCTAAGATCACAATAGCATCAGGGTCGATGCGATAGATAATCCGCCAGCCCTGGCTCCTGTCGGGAACGCGGAGTTCGTGGCGGGATTCGAACCTAGCTCACCGCGAGTTCGCGTCGTTCGTTGTCTGGAAGAGGATCAGAAAAATCGGACTGTGACGGACCTTACTCATCAGGGCTTCAACGTGGCCGCAATACGCGCCAAGTCACCACGGGACGGATGCCGTCGATGCGCCCTGCGCCAGGACCGTGCCATCCTCTTGGCCGACAGCTGGCCTCCACATATAAGACTTTACGGAGCCGTTACCCCTACCCATCGCTCGAGCCGCCCTTCCCGCGACCGACCTTCACCACCTTGCCCACGACCACCGTAGCAGGAGGCTCGAGACCGGCTTGGGCGGCGAGGCCGGCAATCGTTGCGAGCGTGCCCACCACAACCCGCTGTGCCCGGAGGGTCCCGCTCGCGATCACGGCTGCGGGCGCGTCTGAGCGCGCGCCGTGGGCGACCAATTTGTGCGCAATCTCGGGTAGCGCACGCAACCCCATCAACACCACGAGCGTCGGCATGCGCGCGAGCGCCTCCCAGTCGAGATCCGACGGTCCGTCGCACTCGTGTCCCGTGACCACCGCAAAGGCGGAGGCGAGCCGCCGGTGGGTCACGGGGATTCCGGCCGCGGCAGGCACCGCGGTCGCGGCGGTCACCCCGGGAACGATCCGAAACGGCACGCCGGCGGCGCACAGGGCCTCGCACTCCTCGGCCCCGCGGCCGAACACGAACGGATCGCCGCCTTTGAGCCGCACTACGGTCCGTCCGTGCCGCGCCCGGTCGACCAGGAGTGCGTTGATCTCTGGCTGATCCACCCCCGTTCCGTGGGGGTACTTGCCTACGGACACTCGCTCCGCTGATGGGGGCCCTTCGGCGACGAGCGCGGCAGATACGAGCCGATCGTACACCACGACGTCGGCGCAGCGCAGCAGCTCGAGGCCCTTCGTGGTGATCAAGCCAGGATCGCCGGGCCCCGCCCCAACCAAGTAGACGACTCCCGTCGCGCCATCTCCCGATCGCCCGGCGGCCAGCTCCTGCACCCGCCGGCGGGCCCCTGCAGTGTCGCCCCGGCGAATGAACTCGATTGCGTCCGAGTCGACGATTCGGTACCACAGCGCCGTCCGGGCGCGGGCGTCGGGAACGCGCTCGGCCAGGTCCGGTCGCAGCTCGCCCAATAGCTCGCACAGGCGGGCTTCCGCGCGCCCGATCAGCCGGCCGATGCGGTCGCGCAGCCGGGCGGCGAGGGCCGGGCTCTTCCCCCCCGTCGAGACCGCGACGGTGATGTCGCCTTCCCGATGAATGGCGGGCGCGATGAAGCTGCAGTGGTCGACATCGTCCACGGCGTTGAGCAGCACACCTTGCTGCTCGGCTTCGGCCCAAATCGCAGCGTTCGCTCCCCGATCGTCGGTCGCCGCGATCGCGAGCCGTGCGCCTGAGAGATCGCCCGCGCGATACGGCCGGCGGCGGATCTCGACCGAGGCCTGGGCTCCGAGGTCGGAAAGACCGGGCGTAGTCTCGGGACTCACCACGGTGACCCGGGCGCCAGCCGCGAGCAGGCCCCGCACCTTTTGCTCAGCGACTGCGCCGCCTCCCACGACCACGACGCGACGTCCCCGGAGGTCAAGGAACGCCGGATAGAACGCCGTCATGGGCGCACCGGCAGGCCCGAGCGCGCCGCTGCGACGCCGACACGGTGGCAGAAATCCCCGAACCGCTCCCCCTCGAACCGTTCGCCGCGGTAGCGCTCGAACAGGGGACGCACGGTCGCCACCAGGCGATCGCGCGGGACGAGATCCGCGTACAGCATGCCGAGCCTCGTGCCGAGCAGGCTGCCGCCCACGAACACAGCGTACTTGTGGAGGGACCGGCCCACGAATGCGAGATCTGCCGTATAGGGCCGGGCGCAGCCGTTCGGGCAGCCGGTCATGCGAACCGTGAGCCGCGTATCCGCCACGCCGAGGAGGTCCAGCTCGCGCTCGAGCTCCGTAACCACGTCGGGAAGGACGCGCTCGGCCTCGGCAAGGGCGAGGCCGCACGTGGGGAGCGCCGGACACGCCATGGACCAACGCCGCACGGCCGACAGCGCTCTCCGGGGTGCGACCCCGTGGTCGCCGAGGATCCGCTCCACCAGGCCCACCTGCCGGTCGGGGATATCCGTCAACAGCAGATTCTGCTGCGGTGTGAACCGGACGCCGGCCCCGACCGTCTCGATGACGCGCCGCAACCCGGTGCGCAGCCGGCTCTCCGCACCATCGGTGATGCGGCCGTTCTCGATGAACACCCCAAAGAATGAGCGTCCGCTGCCCTGCGCGTGCCACCCGAGATGATCCTCGATATCCGAGACTTCCACCGAGGCGGGTGGATCCACCGGGCGGCCAAGCCGGCACTCCACTTCGCTCTTGAACCAGTCGAGCCCCTGGGCGTCGAGCAGGTACTTGAGCCGCGCATGGCGCCGGTCGCTGCGGTTGCCGTGATCGCGCTGCACCTTGACCACGGCCTCCGCCACCGCGATCACTTCCGCCGTAGTGGCGAAGCCGAGCGTGTTGGCGAGCCGCGGATAGGTGTCCTCCTTCCCATGGGTTCTCCCCAGTCCCCCGCCGACCAATACGTTGAATCCGACCAGCCGCCCGCGCTCCGCGACGACGAGGAAGCCGAGGTCGTTCGAGTGCACGTCGCAGCAGTTGTCGTCCGGGAACGCGAACGCGACCTTGAACTTGCGAGGCAGGTAGCGGGTCCCGTAGATCGGCTCGGGCTCCGGCGGGCTAGGGGGGCCGGGGGGGCCGCCCGCCACGTGCTCGCCATCGAGCCAGATCTCGTGATACGCCCGGGTGCGAGGCAGCAGGTGATCGGAGAGACGGCGCGTGACGGACAGCACCTCCTCTCGCAATCCGCCGACCACGGGCGCGGGGCACGACACGACGTTACGGACGACGTCGCCGCACGCGCCTAGCGTCGTGACGAGCACGTCGTTCACGGCGCGAATCGTCGCCGTGAGATCGCCCTTCACGACGCCGTGGAACTGGTTGCCCTGGCGCGTCGTGACGCGCAGCGTGCCGTTGCCGTAGCGGTCCGCGAGCTCGTCGATCGCGAGGTACTGCGCGCCACTCAACACGCCGCCTGGAATCTTGCAGCGCACCATGAACTGGTGCGCCGGCTCGGCATCCGTGCCACGCCGCTCGCGACGCTGGTCGCGATCCTCCTGCTGGTACGTCCCGTGGAACTTGAGGAGCTGGGCGCCTGCCTCCGAGAAGCCGTCGGTGTCGGCGGCGAGCTGCGCTGCAAGATCGCCGGAAAGCCCGTGGCTCTCTTCCTTCACCGTCTCGGCCGCGCTCAGCGGCTTCTGGTCCGGCATCTCGCGGCTCCCGCGCTCACTTCGTGTACACGTCCCACCAGTGCCGGACGGGCAGCTCGTCCCAGTCCCAGGGCTGCACCCCCGCCGTGAACCTGCGCAGCAGGCCACCGATGCGGCGCAGCGTGGAGACCAGCGTCGACCATGTCATGCGAGCGCCTCCTAATCCGTCCGCTAACACCTGCACCACCTCGGGACGACTGAACTCGGGCGGCGGCAGCACACCGCTCCGCAGCATTTCGCGCACTTTGGTGCCGGACAACGTGACGTGAGACTCCGGCGTGTGGGGGCACGTCTTCGGGGAGGCCATGCCGCCGCAGCGCCGGCAGAAGAACGTGTGCTCGAAGCAGACGGGCTGAACACCGAGCTCACCGGGCGCGAACCGATCGAAGATCTTCTGGGCGTCGTAGGACCCGTAGTAGTTGCCGACACCGGCGTGATCGCGGCCCACGATGAAGTGGGTGCAACCGTAGTTCTTGCGCACGAGCGCATGGAACAACGCCTCGCGGGGACCGGCGTAGCGCATGGCGGCGGGGAAGCCGGCGAGCAGCACGCGATCCCGCGGGTAATAGCGCTCGAGCAGCACTCGATAGCTCCTGACCCGCACGTCGGCCGGAACGTCGTCATCCTTCGTCGGCCCGAGCAGGGGATGCAGCAGCAGTCCGTCGACGGTTTCGAGGGCGGCTTTTTGGATGTATTCGTGCGCGCGGTGCACCGGATTCCGCGTCTGAAACCCGACCACGGTGCGCCAGCCGCGCTCGGCGAAGGCGCGTCGCGTGTCGGCGGGATCGAGCGCCAGTTCCGGGAAAAGGGGCGCGGGGTGCTCCAGCACCCGGACGTCGCCAGCCACGAGCGAGTCGCCTTGCGCATAGAGCTGCGCCACGCCGGGGTGCTTCGCGTCGGTCGTCCCGTAGACGAGCTGCGCCTCCTCCTCCTTCGAGTGCGTGAACACGTCCCGCACGTCGAGGAGACCGAGGACGGTCCCGTCCGGACCCTTCAGAGCGACGGTGTCGCGGAGCGCCGCGCCATCGGTGATCCGCAGGGTGATTGGCAGCGACCAGGGCAGCCCGCTCGTGAGCCGCATCTCGTGCAGCACGCGCAGGTAGTCGGCGCGTCCCAGGAAGCCCGTGAGCGGACTGTACGCCCCGGTCGCGAGCAACCCCAGATCCGCCACGCCATGCGCATCGAGGGTGAGGGACGGTAGCCGCGACACCTGCCCCAGCGCGACTTGGCGTTCCTCGCCTTGGACCAGCCGTTGCACCAGGGTGCCGCCGTGCGGCGCGATCGTCGTCGGTTCAGCGCTCATGCCTCACGCCTCCCGCTTCGTCGTGAAAGTGTGGAGTCCACACTCGGTCTTCCCCATGCCGCTCCACCGCCCCGCGCGCTCGGCTTCGCCCGGTGCCGTCGGTCGCGTGCACGGCCAGCATCCGATGCTCGAGTAGCCCTGGTCGAGCAGGGGATGGTACGGCACGCCGTTCTCCCGGATGTACCGCCACACGTCGGCCCGGCTCCAGCGGGCTAGCGGAAACACTTTCACGATGGGCCGTCCGGCGACCTCGTGGTACTCGACGACCTCCGTCGCCGCGCGGGAGTCGGCCTGATCCTGCCGCACCGCGCTGATCCAGGCGTCAAATCCAACCATGGCACGCTCGAGCGGCTCGACCTTGCGGATGAAGCAGCAGCGGTCGGGATCGGTCTTGTAGAGCGGACCCGGGTCGGTGAGCGGCGTGAGCTCTACGAGATTGAGGCCGTATTGCTCGACGAAGCGCTGCTTGAAGGCGTACGTCTCGGGGAAGTGGAAGCGGGTGTCGAGGAAGATCACCGGTACCGAGCGGTCGATACGGCTGATCAGGTGCGCCAGGACGACGCCTCCTCCGCCAAAGCTCACCGTGAGGGCTGCCTTTCCCGGGAAGGTCTCCACGACCCACACGAGCATCGTCGCAGGGTCCGCGCCAGAGAGCGTGGCGGCACGTTCGCGGATCTGAACGGCATTAAACATCCGATGCGCCCCGCAGGTAGCCGAGCTCGACGAGGCGATCGATCACGCGCACCGCGCTAGTGCCGACGTCCTCGCGCTCGGTGTCAATCACCAGGTCCGGCGCGAGCGGCTCCTCGTAGGGGTCCGAGACGCCGGTGAACTGCGGGATCTCGCCTGCCAGCGCGCGACGGTACAGCCCCTTGGTATCACGACCGATGCAGGCGTCGAGCGAGGCCTTCACGTGCACTTCGACGAACGCGCCGATCTCCCGGCGCACTTCGTCGCGGACGTCGCGATACGGAGAAATGGCGGCGGTGATCACCGCGACGCCGTTGCGCGTCAGCAACTTTGCGACGTAGCCGATGCGCCGGATGTTGGTGTCGCGGTCTTCGCGCGAGAAGCCCAGGCCCTTGGAGAGGTTCTGCCGGACCTCGTCCCCGTCGAGCAGCTCGACGCCGACCCCTTGCCGTGAGAGCTCGTGGCCTACCGCCGTCGCAAGCGTGGACTTCCCCGCGCCCGAGAGACCCGTCAACCATAGCGTGAAGCCGGACGCTTGTATGATCCGTCTGTCGCTCGTCAACTCGGCCTGAGCCATCTCTGAACCTCCAACCACAGTGCCCGGGTGGTCCGGTAAAAACGAATCGGGCCCGCTTCCCCAATGGGGAGCGGGCCCGATCTGCGTCGCGCGTGCCGTTTACAAGCTACTCGAACACCATCCGATGCCGGCAACCACAGCGCCACAACCGCGTCCGCTCTCCTGGGAGCGAGCACACATGGTCCCACAACAGGGACAACAAGCGGTTGGGATGCGGTGCGTGGTCATCGGTCCTCGTCCACGGTTATCTACACGACCGGGACCGGCCTGTCAAACCACCCGATCGGGTGAGAACGCCCATCGCACGCGAGGTTGACAGGCGCCGACAGCAGATCTAGGTTGCCCATTCGCATGCGCACGACGTCGCGGTGTCGTTCCAACTGTTGTTGCACCCGCCACCCGCAGGGTTGGACGGACATCTCGGCGCATTCGGTGACGACATGAGATAGTTCTCAAACCTCTTCGTCCCTTGAGCGGCTCCCAAGGCCCGACCACCCCAGCGTGGTCGGGTCTTTTTGTCGTGCCATCACGTCACCGTTGCAACGAGAGAGAGTGAGACCCTGCCGGACATGACAGCGAGCGCCCTGATTTTGATCCTCACGACCCTGCTCGCCGCGACGGTCAACGGCGCGCTCGGCTACGGATTCTCATCGATCACCGCGCCAGTAGCCCTGCTCTTCTACACCAATCGAATCCTCAACCCGGCACTCGTCTGGGTCGAGCTACCCTTGAACGCGTACGTCCTGTGGGTCAATCGGACGAGCGTCCCGCGCGTATGGCGCAGGGTCCTACCGACAATCCTTGGGCTCGCGCCCGGCGTGGTGCTGGGCACCTCGCTGATCCACCGAGTACACCCGGGGTGGCTCAAGCTCGGGACGTTCGTCGTGCTGCTGCCGCTGATTCTCCTGCAGGCCGCCGGGTTTCGCAGGCCGATCAAGGCCGAGCGCCGAGTCGGATTGGTGTTCGGGGGCTGCCTAGGCGTACTCTACTCCGTCACGACGATCTCCGGACCGCCGCTGGCCGTGATGTTGAGCAATCAAGGCCTCGCCAAGCGGGACTTCCGAGCCGCACTCGGCCTCGTCCGGCTCGCCGAATCGACCCTCACCGCGGCGGCGTATGGCCTGACCGGCATGTTCTCCACCGAGAGCGCCGGTCTCGTTCCCTACATCCTCCCGAGCCTGGTCGTAGGGATTCCGCTCGGCGTCCGCGTCGTTCACCAAGTACGGCCGGAGACCTTCAGACGTGTCTGCATGAGCTTCGACGCTTGGGTCGTGGGCTACGGTATCTCGACGCTGCTGCGGCAGCTGCATGTGATCGAAGGCGGCGCCGCGTTCTCGGTGCTGGCCGCGGTAGGGCTGCTCGACCTCTGGCTCCTGTACCGATTCTTCCGCCATCAGAGAGTCGAGGCAGGCGCCGCGGTGCGCTCCGGCGACCGCGTCCGCGTCTCGCCCCGGACCAAAGAAGCGCTCGCTCGCTCGAGTTCTCTGGCGCCGTGACGCGCGCCGCTGCTCGCGCTCTTGGCGCTCGTCACGCCCGCCACTCTCGGCCGGCCAGCCGCAGCGCGTGGCGTTGACCCGGGCGATGGCGGCGGAGCCCAAAGTCCTGCTCCTGGACCAGCCGTTTGCGTGGCTCGGGCAGCCGAAGCGAATGGCCAACCTAGGAGCAGTCGACGGCAACCGCCTGTTGGTCGAATGCGATCGGCTCCAAGGGGGCGGGCGAGACACGCACGATCTCCACGGGGTGGGTAAGGGCTTGGGTCGTGAAACAGCTCGGCCCTGGTGCCCGCCTGGTGACTTACGCGACGCTCCCGTACTCAAACCGAGCGAGGCTATCGATGCGGATGTCGTATCCGCCCGTATTGCGCCGGCCAAGCGCGGCAAGGAGGAGTCGCTCAGTGCCGAAGTCTACGGTCGGCAACGGCGGTTGCGGTTGGCTACGAGCGGTGAGCTGTGCCCAGATGATCGCCCACGTCTGTGCGTCACTGATGACGAGGCGGGCCGAGTCGCCGAGCCCAGAGTCCTATCCGTGGACGAGGACGGCCGTGGACGGAGGTAGCCACACCGAAACCCGACCCGACCGCGGTTCGGTCAACTAATCGGCTCGAGACGCCTTTGCATCCGAGCGACAGGGCGGTGGCGAGAACAAGCGCGACGGCGCGGGTCATGGCGTGCATGGCATGCGACCCCCAGAACCGAGAGAACCTCTTCAAGGATGGCGGAACCGAGGGTGGGGTAACCCTCAGCGGATAAGCGGGGATCGCGGGGCGATCACCCGCTGTCTTTGCGCACGGTGCGCCCCACGATCACGGTGATGTTGTCGGTGCCACCCGCGTCGAGCGCGTCTTGCAGCAGCGCCTCGCACGCCTGACGCGCCGACGTCATCGCCAGCAAACGCTCGCGGATGCGCTCGTCCGGCACGTGCTTCGTGAGTCCGTCCGAGCACAACAGCCCGACGTTGTTCCACTCCTGTTGCATGGCCGTCACAACCGGGGCCGACTCGGGCCCGCCGAGCGAGCTCGAGAGCACGTGGGCGAGCGGAGTGCGGGTCGCCTCGCTGCGCCGCATGACTCCGCGGTCTACGAAGTCCTGCGCCAGCGTCTGATCGCGCGACAGCTGGATCAGTTGGCCGTCGCGCAGCAGGTAGCAGCGGCTGTCTCCCACCTGCAGCAGATACGCCTGGGGCCACACGCCGATCCAGAGGGTGAGTGTGGTCGCCTTGTACCCCGCGATGGGGTCGCGCTCGCGACCCTCCTGGATGTCGGCGTGGACCTTGCGCGCGGCGTCCTCGAGCGCCCGTGGAAACGCGGGCTCGTCGTTCGGGTCGGCCGTGTAGTAGCAGTGGATCGCCTCGGTCACGTACTGCGTGATCGCCGCGACCGCGCGCCGGCTCGCCTCCTCCCCTCCGGCGCTGCCACCGACCCCATCCGCGACCATCGCGAGGAACGCCAAACGCTCGCTGTCGGGTGGCACGAGCGTGCGGTCCGGCAGGCTCGTGAGATGCACCTGCAAGTGTTTCCGCAGCGAGCAGACGAGGAAGTGATCTTCGTTGGTGCGGCGGACCTTGCCGACGTGGGTGACGCCGTAGACGTCGATTTCGTCGTCGCGCGGCTTGCGGCTGGGCGCTGCGACGAGCTGGTGTGTCGGCATGTTGCTCACCTCGGGGCCGTGACGCGGGCGCCGAGGGCTATCCTACGGCCCCGGGCGCCCTGGCAATAGTGGCCTGCCTCACGCGCGAGCGCAAAGCC
>WNEZ01000773.1_pt1 | contig 26068 bp, 17 predicted proteins | sample 5400521 | NCBI WGS metagenome assembly WNEZ01 (sample SAMN13153339, study PRJNA577476) | soil metagenome | isolation source: 120 cm saprolite under Douglas fir tree site 2 hole 1 replicate 1 | place: USA:California | collected 2015-04-18
GGCTTCGGTCACGCCCTGCCATTGGCTGCGGAAGTTGAGGAACTTCACGCAGGGGATGCCGATCTCCCCGGCAAAACAAGTGGCGAGAAAGGTCTTGCCGGTGCCCACCGGACCCGAGATGAGGTACCCCATTGGCAGCACCTCGATCCGCCCCTTTTTCAGCGCGCTCGAGGCATCGCGCAGTAGCTTCTTCGCACGGGCGTGCCCGGCCACGGCATCGAGGGTATGGGCCGGCTCGATGAATTCGAGCAGCCCGTGGCATTCCGCCTGGATGATTTCCCTCTTGCGCTCCTTGAGCAGCTCCGGGGTGATTCGAACCTGTCGCTCCAGTGCCTCGGTGAGCACGCGGTCCAGGTGGATCCTCGACAGACCCGCGGTCATCTGCGCCAGGCCGTCGATCGGCACATCCGACACCGCGGAGAGTTTCTTCGCTTCCAGCTTGTGCCGAACGTAGGCCAATCGCTCGCTCTGATCCGGCAGCGGGATTTCGATGTTGGCGACGTATGGATTTCTCGAAAGCCGGGAAGACATGTCGGCGAGGTTCTCGGCGACGAGAACAATCGACAGATCCGCGGCGAGAAACTGCGGGTCGTGTCCCCACTTCTCCAGAGTCGCCAGCGCGAACCTGTCCTCGCCGGAAAGGTGCGCCATCTCGCCCTCGGGCGCCAGGGTCTCCGCGAAATCAATCACCAGAGCGAGGGACTTTCCCTCGGAGAGACGGAGCCGCAGATAGTTCTCCAAAACTTGAAGGGCTCGAGCCGGATCTCGCGGCATCGACTTCGCAAAATCCGTCCCATAAAGCGCGTCGTACCCCGCCATCGCCCGGGAAAGGTCCTGCTGGGACTCGGGCGAGGAGGCCCTGATGCCCGAGGACCGATCGTAGAAGATCACGTGGTCCCGCCCGCCGAACAGCTCGTCGGAGAGGAAGGTCTTGAGCGTTCCGAAGCCCGCTGTTCCGTCGTCGAGAGAAATCGGTTGGAGGTCGCGCACCGCTCCGTAAAGGAGGAACGTGCTCACCGTCTTGGTGTAGTACCGCTCAGCCAGCTTCCGGGCCCAGGCCGGAAGGGCTGCCAGTGGATCATCCCGATAAAGCTTTCGAACCTTCGCCATCGTTCTCCTCTACCAAGCTTTCCTCAGGGGCAGCTGGGTAATCGCCTGAGCGAAACTCTGATCGGCGCCGCGCTCGCGTCCTCCGAGGCCGAGACGGGCACCTGTACCGCCTGGTAACAGCGTTTCCTCACCGTCAGCTCGGTGGTCGAAGCTGACAGATGAACATCGAGCGGGGTCTTTCCCAGCCGTTCCCCGTTTGCCCAAACGATCGCGCCGCGGGGAGAGGATTCGACCGTGCGTAGATAATCGAGCGGCTGCAGTCTGGCATAGATCTTAAGGCGCTCGCCGGCCGTGGAAGCCTTCACCCGCGATTCGAAACCTTGATAACCGGCGCGACCTACCTGCACGAGATGCTCCGTGCCCACCGGGATTTCCGCGAGATAGAAAGCCGAGCCACCCGCTGCGACGACGCTTCCATCGATGCGTACTTCCGCATCCTCCGGATCCGCGACCACCGCAAGCTGCGCGTGGCGGGGAATGGGAACGAGCTTGAGGGACGCCTCGGTCACCTCATGCTTGCCCTGGACCTCGACGGTTTGGGAGAAGGGTTGAAATCCTTCGGCCTGTACCGTGAGCAGACCCTTCCCTGCTTTCGATTTGTAGAGCAGCTTGCCCACGTCGGGCATCTGCAAAGGCTCGCCTCGAAACGCCACCAGGGCATTCTTTCCTCTCAGATCGTCTGGCAAATCGACGGAGAGGAAACCCATCTCGGCCTCCCGGGCGATGTAGATGACGGTGATCACCCCGGCGACGACCACCGCCGCGCCGAGCATGCCCCAGACGATCGCCCTGCCCTTGCCCATCGCGCGTTGGGCCGGCGCCGCCGAGACCTCCGGCGCTGAATCAGCGGCCCTGGCTTCGCTCGAGCCATTCGCTTTGGAGGGTTCGCCCGCAAGGTCGCTGAACGCGCGCACCGAGGAGCGAACTGCCTCGCTGACTCGAGCCTGGGGCGACCAGATTCGCGCCGGGCCAGGGTCGCCGGCGCTGGGCCTGCTCTGCTCGTTTCGGTCCGATTCTTCCTGCTCCGCGGCGCCGCGATCGCCAACGACCCTCAGCTTGGCCTCGCCTTCCTGCGCCTCTTCGGACACCGAATTACCCAGCAGCGGGCCCACGGCCGAGACCTTCGGCAACAGCGACCTCGCCACCAGCTCCGGGCCGCCGGTCGGATCTGGTACTTGCTGCTCTTCACCGCTCTCCTCGGGGAATATCTCGTGCATGTACACCACCAGATTTCTTGCTTCGAAATTGCCTGATTCCCGCAGGAAGGCTTCCAGATCAGCGGCCAGGTCGGCCGCGGATTGATAGCGAGCCTTGATATCTGCGGCGAGAGCCTTGACCACCACCGATTCAAGCGCCGCAGGGATGGCCTGATTGACAGCGCGGGGCGATGGAATCGGGAAGTCGGGCCCAAAGATCACTGCCGGATGCGAATCGCCGGGAAACGGTCGCTCCCCGGTCAGCATTTCATAAAGGCACACCCCGACGCTAAAAACGTCCGATCGGCCGTCGAGTGGGCTTCCTCGCGCCTGTTCCGGGCTGATGTATGAAACTTTTCCGTTGGGCGGACCGGGATCGGGCGCGCCGTCCCCGGACCGGGCGATGCCAAAGTCGATTAGCTTGACCTCTCCTCCGAACCCCAGCAGCACGTTCGAGGGCGAAACGTCGCGGTGAACCAGGTTATGCTGGCGACCGCTCTCGTCTTTGAAACGGTGGGCGTGGTCCAGCGCAAGGCACAGTTGAGACATGACGTAGCAGGTCAGGGGGATCGGCGGGAGTTGGCCCAGCTCATTGGCCCGGTTCAGCACCTTCCGGAGATCCTTGCCGCGAACGTATTCCAGGGCAATGAACTTGCCGGTGGCTGTCTCTCCAAGCTCATAGACCCGGGCGATGTTGGGATGGGCGAGCTGAAGCATGGTCCTCGCCTCGGAAATGAACATCGAGACCAGCTCCGCGTGCTCGTCCACCCCGGGCAAGAGTCGCTTGATCGCTACCACCCTTCGATCGCCGTCCGTCTCCACGGCGCGCCATATTTCGGCCATTCCGCCGATGCTGACTCGATCGAGCAGGAGGTACTTTCCGCAGCGGATCGGATGACTGTCCAGTTCTTTCAAGACTTCAGAGGTTCGCCAGATATGCGAACGTACCGAGCACACCCTGGAACCGTCAATATTGGATGCGCCGGCATTTGCTGGGAGGGAAGTCACGAGCCTTCCCTCTCCAGCCGGAATGTCACAAAGAGTTGACTGATTCTTGCCAAGCGGTTTGGCTGCAGGGTGGTAAGAGCGGCAGCTCCACGGAAGCGCCGACAAGGGGGAGCCATGAAATTCACCAGGAGAAGTTTCATCAAGACCGTTGCCGGCGTTTCCGGGGCCGCGCTCCTTGGCCCGCACCGCCGCACCGCGATCGCCAGCTCGAGACCCAGAGGCAATCGCGCCCTGCCGACACCGGACCAGTCCGGCTTCGACCACATCGTGGTGGTGATGATGGAGAACCGCAGCTTTGACCATCTGTTCGGCTGGCACCCGAATGCGGACGGACGACAGGAGGGTTTGAGCTATCTGGATCAGAGCGGGGTCGCGCATCAGACCTATCCGCTGGCTCCGGACTACACCGGGTGCGGACACCCAGATCCGGACCACTCCTGGGAGGGTGGTCGCATCCAACGCAATGGGGGAGCGATGGATGGCTTTCTTCTCGGGGCCAACGACGAATACTCCATCGGCTATTACGTCGAGGAGGATCGCCCCTTCTACAGCGCGCTGGCGCGAAAGTTTACCACCCTGGATCGATACTTCTGCTCGATCCTCGGACCGACTTTCCCGAATCGGCTCTTCATGCACTCCGCCCAGACGGACCGCCTCACCAATACCTTCGTTCTGGCGACGATGCCCACCATCTGGGACGCGCTGGCCGACGCAGGGGTGGACGGCCGCTACTACTACGGAAACCTTCCCTTCCTCGGGCTGTGGGGAGACAGATACCTCGGAATTTCCCGAACCAGCGATCACTTCATCAAGGAGGCGCAAGCCGGCCAATTGCCCGCGGTCTCCTTTCTCGACCCGACCTACACCCTGGATGACGACCGCCCGGGTCTCGGAGATGACGACCATCCACACGCGGACATCCGGCGCGGAGATGCTTTTCTGGCGAGGGCCTTTCACGCCGTCGCCACTGGTCCGCTGTGGCCGAGGACGGTGTTCATCGTGAACTTTGACGAGTGGGGCGGGTTTTTCGACCACGTGGCCCCGCCGCGAGCGGCCGCGCCCAATCTGGTGGATCCGGATCTCGAGGATGGCAGGGCGCTCCTCGGATTCAGGGTGCCCACCGTGGTCGCCTCGCCCTTCACCGCCGGCGATCCAGACAATCCTCTGGTCGATGGGACGGTGTTCGATCACACCTCCGTTCTCAAGTTGATCGAGTGGCGGTGGGGGCTGTCCCCGCTCACCGCTCGCGATTCCTCGGAGGACGTTGGGAATCTCGCGACCGTCCTGGATCTGGAGAATCCGCACGCCGAAGTGCCCGACCTGCCGATGCCGGAAGGGCCTCCTCCCGCGGTATGCATGCCTGTCGCCGCTGCGTCCGGCGGCGGCGCTGAACAGATCCAATTCGGCCGCCAGACTCGCCGCGGAAGCAACGCCTGGGCGGGATTGGCGCGCTCTGCCTTGCTCGATCGGTGGCCGATCCGCGGCCGTTGAGAATCCAATAGCTCAGGAAAGACGCGCGGACATCGGGCAAGCGCTCCGCCCGACGTCTTGCTTTGGACCTTCGCCGCTTGGCCCCTGGGCCTCGAAATACCGCTCGCAAAGCCGCAGCCGCCGCGCTTCCCAGACCATGTACGTTCCAAGGATGAGCTGAACGACGCTGCGCCAGCAGTCCTCCCATCGATCGCGGACGCGCATCCAGGCCAGCGCCACCGCGCGCGATCGTGGATTGTCCTTGCCTTCCCGGCGCTCGAGGATGCAGGGCCCGCGGTTCGGGACCGAGCGGGTGTGCGAGGCCGAGGAGTACAAGGCGAAATGGCTCAGCATTTCTCGCGCCGCCGCCCGCATGGTGAGGGGCGCCAGTCCCTGCGCCGGACAGGGTCGGTTGGCGGAAACTCCAAATGGAATGTAGTTCGCCTCCCCGTGCGAAATTCCGTCCCATCGACTGGGGTCGAAGGACTCTGGACGGTCAAATCCCACCCGTTGGAACTCGGGGTGGTTGAAACAAATCACCGTTCCCCTGGGGATCACCGTTTGCTCATCCAGGGCAATCTCGGCCGAAGTGATGCGGTGCGAAATCCCGAAAAGGGGATAGAGCCGCAGCGTTTCGTCGATCACTTGATCGAGGTAGAGATCGTCGTCCGGATTCGAGGCGAGCCTCGCCTGGATTTCCGGATGCTGCGCAACCACCATCAACAGATGGACCATCGCCTCGGACATCTGCACCACCGCGGTGTTGAAGAAGGCACCCTGTAGATAAAGGGCGCGTTCCTCGGTCGACAGGTGCTCGGGAAGCCGATGGGGGATCTCCCCGCCATTGATCTTCGCGATCAAGAACCCGGTCAGGCGGTGCCGCTTCTCCATGTGGCGCAGGCCGCAGCATTTCAGAGCGGTGACCACGTCGTTCGCGTTCCCCACGACCAGCCGCCGCGCCTCGGGGGAGCCTGGCTGGCCAAACACCAGCTCGCAGTAGAACTCTGCCCAGACGGGCATCATTAAATCGCGCAGGCGGACAAGTCGGGTGTCGCGGATGTCCAGTTCCTTGATCACCCGCGCCAGGCAGCGGGTCGCCATCTCCTGCGCCGCCTTGCGCGAAATGGAGAGAATCCGCCGCGTGGTGCGCGCCACCTCTTCGTATTTCTCACCGGGCTCGATGTGCTCCTGATGGATTTCCGGACCAGGAGAGAGCCAGTACCAGAACAGATCCGAAAGCGCGGCGCCGCGGCTGCGGCCATTGGCCGCCGGATGGGAATACACCTGCTTGAAACGCGACGCATCGACGCGCGGGCCGGGGATAGGCATTCCCTCTTCCCCGTTGATGCGGGTGAAGATGAGTACGCGAAGGCAAAGGACCGCCTGGGGAAGCCAATAGGGCAGCGACACCAGAAAGACTACCCCCGCGACCGAGGTGACTAGGATGAGCATGGCTCCTCCCGCCGCAACCGCACCAGATCGCGGCTGAGGTCCGCTGGAGATCCGCAACCGCAAAGGGCGAGCGCCCGGTCGAGCTCCGACCGCAAAAGCTCGAGCACCTGAGAAACCCCGCTTTCGCCGCCCAGTGCGAGACCCCAGAGCACCGGACGGCCGATCGCCACCGCGCTGGCGCCGAGCGCGAGAGCCTTGACGACGTCCGTTCCGCGCCGGATTCCGCCGTCGAGCAGGAGCGGAATCTTTCCCTTCACCGCATCGACGATCGCTGGAAGCAGCTCGATTGTAGCGGGGACGGTGTCGAGCTGGCGGCCCCCGTGATTGGAAACGATCAGCGCATCGACCCCGCGACCGACGGCGAGCTGCGCATCCGCCGGATGCATGATCCCCTTGAGCGCGATTTTGAGGCTGGTCGTCTTGCGCAGCCAGTCGATGTGCTCCCAGGAAAGCTCGGGCGAGAAGGCGATCGGGCGGGCCTTGCCCCACTGCGGACCGCCGGTCGATGAGGTGTGTGACATTTTGGGCCCGCGGGGACCTGAAATGTCACACACCTCGTCAAAAGGTTCCCGCATGTTCTCGCAGCACATCCCAGGGGGGAGATCGAGAAACTGGTTGCGCACGTCGCGCTCGCGCCGCCCAAAGGAGGGCGAATCGACGCTGACCACCAAAGCCGTGCAACCCGCTGCCTCGGCGCGTCGAATGATCGCTTCGGTGAATTTGAGATCCGGCTGGATATAGAGCTGAAACCAGAGGTTTGCCGGGGCATCCGCCGTCACTTTGCGCGCCGCGGCGGCGATCTGCTCCACCGCCACGGTGGAGGCCATGCTTACAATCATGATTGTTCCGGCTCGGGCCGCGGCTCGCGCGGTGGCACTCTCCCCCTCCGGATGAGCGAGTCGATGGAACGCAGTGGGAGCGAGCAGGACGGGCATCGAGGTGCGGCACCCGAGCAGAGCGATTTCAAGCTTTCGATTGCCGCGGCCGCGCAATACGCGAGGGATCAGGCCGATGCGGGCAAACGCCGCCTCATTCTCGCGCAGCGTCACCTCATCGTCGGCACCGCCGGCGAAAAAATCGTAGACCTTGGGATCCAGGCGCCTTTGCGCTTCGGATTCGAGCTCGCGTAACGAGAGGGGCTCCATGGCTTTGCCCACCACCCCTAGGCCGCAACCTCGGCGGCGGTCTGCTCTTTGGCCATCAATTGCGCGAAGAACGCGACCAGCGGCTCCCGATGCGCCGGCCCATTCCATTCGTTCTCCAGATTCTCTGCCACGTGGTGTTCGGCCACCATCTCCCGCCCGCGGTAGAAGCGGACCACCGGGTGCAGGTAACGCGCATCGTGCGAGCTCTCCGGATCGTCCTGCGCGATGCGGTTGACCGAAATGTCGAACGGATCGATCCGATCGTGATCCGGACCGTATTCGAGCGAGATGGTGAAGCGGCGGTCGCCCTGACCCGGCTCGCCCTGGCGCACGTACTCCAACGGCAACTCCTCGTAGTAGCGCGCGGTTCGGTCTTTTGAAGCGACGATCAGATCGCCAAGCGTGGCAAACTGCTGCCAGAGCGCGGAGCTGCGGTTGACGCGGGCGATCACCGCTTCTGCGAGCGCCTCAGGCTCGGCGGCAAAAGAGTGATGCGGCCAGCCTTCACCGTGGTACTTTTGCTCGAGCATCCGGTGCAGCGACCGCACCGTGTATCGAAAACCGTGGATGAACCCGCCGGTTGATTTCTTGTAGTCGCGCACCTGCATCAGCGTTCCGGCAAAGTAGAGGTCGGGGACGTTGGTCGACTCCCACTCCGGTGTCTGCGCCGGAAATCGATCGTGAATCACCAGCTCTGGCCGGCATTCCTCGTCAAAGATCGAAGCGTCGAAGCGAAATCCGGTGCAGACGATCACCCGGTCGTATTTGAGATCTTTTTTCACCTCGTTCGCGCGGGTGAAGCAGAAAGTCACGACGTATTGACCGTCCTCGCGTCGCTCGATGCGCTCGACCATTCCGTCGAGCAGCGCGTTCTGCGACTTGAGCTGGTAGGTGTCGAGCAGGTTGTTGTTGACCGCGCGCAGATGGCCCACATAGTGGGTTTTCCAGGCAAAGCGGATCGAGCTCGGGCCGGCGACATGAATCACCGCCGCGGTCGCGATCAGATTGTCCGCGGTCTCGAAGCCGGAGTTGCCCTTGCCGATGATCAAAACCCTTTGATTGATGAAATCAAGCGGATTGACCGAGACCGTGCCGTAGACCTCCGCGGTTTCGATCCCGGGGATGGTTGGAATGTAGGGTTTGGATACGCCGGAGGCGACAATCAGCCGCTTTGCCTCATAGGCTTGCCCATCTTGATCGATGGCGTGAAAGAGACCATTGCTTCGGCTCACCCGGACGACGCGGGTGTTGTACTGGACGTGGAGGCGGTGAGCCCCGGCAAAATCGGAGAGGTACCGCACCATGTCGTCGGCATCGGGAAAGTAGGATTCGCTGTAGCGCGTGAAGCGCAAGCTCGGGTCGTCGGAGAGGAGCGAATTCCAGTCCATCCGCAGATTGAGCTCCGCGTCCTCCCAGCCGGTGTAGCGCTTGTTGCTCGAAATGAGCTTCCGATGCCGTGGAAAAGTGCGGAAAAAGGTTCCCGGCTTATCCCCCGCCTCCAGGACCCGATAGTCGCGGCCTGCCCGCGCGAGGAAGTAGGCGAGCTGAAGCCCCGCCGGGCCCGCTCCGATGATCAAGTAATCCATGAATCTCCTCCGAATACTTCGGAAATCACGCCTGGTTTCTGACCTGGACCAATTCGATTCGCTTGGCGAAGTCCGAGCCGAGGTAATGGGTCTCGAGCTCGCTCTTGCGCACCAGCCGGCGCAACACCGGAGCGGTGACATAGGTCGTCAGCACCGCCATCAGCACCAGCATGAAAAAAACGCTCTTGGGGATGATTCCGAGGTCGTAGCCGAGGTTGATCACGATCAGCTCCATCAGCGCCCGGGTATTCATCATCACTCCGATCATCGAAGCCTCGCGCCAGGGCAAGCCGTTCGCCCGAGCGGCCAGTGCGCACCCGCCGAACTTGCCGATGAACGCCGCCCCCACGACCAGCCCGCACATAATCCACAAGCCGCTTCCCGACATGGTGCCGATATCGGTGCGCAAACCGGTATAGGTAAAGAAGATCGGGAGGAAGAAAACGGTGACGAAATCGCGGACGCGCGCCTGAACTGCCTGTCTGAATTCGGCCTGATCGAAGAGAATGGCGCCGAAGAAAAATGCGCCGAAGATTGAGAAGATCCCGATCAAGTTGGTCGCCAAGGCAGACAGAAAGACGAGGATGAGCAGAAACGCCAAACCGGTCAGCGAGAGCTGTCCCTGATGCGCTCGCAGATGGCTGACGGTCCATTTCTTCAACGCCGGACGCACCAGCTTGACCATGAACAAAGCAAAGCCGACCGTCTCCGCAACCATCAGGGCCAGCTTGACCGGGTCCAGCGTCGAACGAACGATGGCGGTGATCAGGGCGAGGAGGATCCAGCCCGTTGCATCATCCGCGGCCGCGGCGGAAATCGTGATCGACCCCAACCGAGTCCGGTTGATGTTCAGCTCCACCATGATCCGACCGAGGATGGGAATGGCGGTGATCGACATCGCCGTTCCCATGAACAGGGCCAGGTTGACCCAGCTTCCGCCCAGACCGAGGGCGCCGTGCATCCACCGTCCGAGCAGCACTCCGAGGCCGAAGGGCAACAGGATCCCGACCAGCGAGACCGAAATCGCGGTGCGCCGATTTCCACTCAGATGCCCGAAGTCGAACTCCAGGCCAATCAGGAACATCAAGAGGATGAGCCCAATTTGGCTCATCACGGCGAAGATCGGCCCTACGGAGGGATCGAAGACTCGATGGAAGAGGTTGGGAAACATTCCTCCGAATACTGAGGGACCGAGAATGAGCCCGGCGGCGATTTCGCCGCCGACCATGGGCTGTCCCAATTTTCTGAACAGCAGGCCGAAGATGCGCGCCGCGCTGACGATGACGATCAGTTGAACGATGACGAGGAGGAGGACATTCTCCGTGTGGCTGCTGGTCGGGGACACAGATCATTCTCCTGCCCAGGGTTTCATCAACCCAATCAGCTAGACACGTCCGCTGCGAGCCCGTTGCATTGCTCCCCCCTGATAAAGCGATCGTTTTCGGCTGCGGCAATGCGGGCTCTGCTAGGCTCGCCGCCCGAAAGGCACCCACCGCATGCAAACCAAGGCGATCATCCTCGTCACCCTCGCGTCCATCTCCTGCTCGACAACCCAGTCCCGCGGGCCGGAGGGAAGCGCGGATGCTCAGTTTCAGTCGGTGGCGGCGAAGTACGTCGAAGAAACACTCCGGACCAACCCGGAGCTGGCGACCCACCTCGGCGACCACCGATTCGATGACCGACTCGACGACTACAGCCTGGCCGGCGTCCAGAGAGAACGCGACCTCAGCCTCCGTTACTTGAAGGGGCTGGCCGAGATTCCAACGTCAAATCTGAGCCCGGTGAACCAGGTGGACTACCGGATCCTTCGGGATCGGCTCAACTACCAGGTGTTTCGCATCGATGAGCTGAAGGAGCACGAATGGAATCCGCTGCGCTACAATGTGTCGGGCTCGATCAACGCTCTGCTGATGAGGGAATTCGCGCCGCTGCCAACCCGCCTTCACAGCGTGAAGGAACGCTTGGCAAGTGTTCCTGAAGTGATCGCCCAGGCGAAAGCGAATCTCAAAAACCCCCCGCCGATTCACACCGAGACCGCGATCTCCCAAAATACGGGAAGCATCCGGCTGGTCTCGGAGGAGCTCAACCGTTTTGTCGCTCAGGCCCCGGAGCTCAAGGAGCAGATCGCGCCGATTCAAGCGCGCGCGGTGGCTGCGCTGCGCGATTACGGACGCTGGCTCAAAGAGGATCTGCTGCCCCGATCGAAGCGGGACTTCAGGCTCGGGGACGAAAAATTTAGGCGCAAGCTTCGCTACTCGTTGGAATCCGACCTCACCAAAGAAGAGATTTTGAAGCGGGCCGAGGCCGACCTGGCCGCCACCCAAAGCGCGGCGTACGAGGTCGCTCTTCCCCTGTACAAATCATTCTTCCCAACCCTCGCGGCGCCGGAGTCCGCCGACCGGAAACAGGTGATCGCCAAAGTGCTGCAGAGGCTGGCCGATCAACACCCCACCAATGACACCATCGTGGCGGCGGCAACCGAGGATCTGAAAGAGGCGACGAGCTTCGTTCGCTCGCACAATCTGATGACCGTGCCCAGCGAGCCGGTGAAACCGATCGTGATGCCCGAGTACCGGCGGGGTGTGGCGGTTGCCTATTGCGATTCGGCTGGGCCGCTGGAAAAGAATGGCGAGACCTTTTTCGCCATCTCCCCCACCCCGTCCGACTGGCCCGCCAAGCGCGTCGAATCCTTCTTCAGGGAGTACAACAATTACATGGTCCAGGAGCTCACCGTTCACGAAGCCATGCCTGGCCACTATCTCCAGCTCGCGCATTCGAACCGGTTCAAGGCCCCGACGATGCTCCGATCCCTTTTTCACAGCGGCGTCTTCGCGGAGGGGTGGGCGGTCTATGCGGAGCGGCTGATGGCCGAGGCCGGTTACGGTGGCCCAGCGGTTCGGATGCAGCAGCTGAAGATGAGGATGCGGACGATCATCAATGCGATCCTCGACGCCCAGATCCACACCGCCGGGATGACCGAGCAACAAGCGATGTCACTGATGATGAACGAAGGGTTCCAGGAAGAAGGAGAGGCCGCAGGCAAGTGGCGCCGCGCGGCGCTGAGCTCCACCCAGCTGTCGACCTACTACGTGGGCAGCATCCAAATGGACGACATCCGGCGCGCCTACGAAGCGAAGAGCGCGGGGCAGGTGGACTACAAGGCGATGCACGACCGGATGCTTTCTTTTGGCACGCCCGCTCCCAAATACGTTCGCGAGATGATGGGACTTTAAGGCGTCAGCTCGTTCGCACCATCGTTTGAAGCAGGTGTTCGAGCGCGGCCTCGGGCTGGTCGCACAGACCGACGTGCACCGGCGAGAGCTGAATCACCGTGCTGCGGGGGGAAACGAGCCAGTGAAACCGCTCCGCCTGCGACAGGCGGCCGATCGGTCCGGCGTCCAGGCCTCCTTCGCAGATTCGCTGGATGCTCTCCAGATGGGCCTCGACCAGGTCCGCGTCCAGCTCCGGCGCCACCGCCATCAATCTGCGACGATCGAGCTCGACCCGAGCGGCGAGGAAATCGCGACCGCGGCAATACAAGACGATTCCGGAGTTGATGCGCTCGCCCCGCTCGACCCGCGGCACCACGCGGATGATCGCATAGTCAAACGAGTTGGGCTCGGGCACGTTCGGCCTCGGCAAGGAAGAGAGAAGACTGTTGCAGTCTGCCGGCAAGCCACCTCCCGTAGGCGGCCCTGAGCTTGGCGGCGTTCCCGACCTCGGGTTCGTCGGCGAGCCACTCGTTGGGGATCTCGGAAAGCACCTGGCCGATCTGCGCCTCGGCCAGCTTCGAACGCAGCTCGGCGTCGGCCTGAGGCAGTTGGGAGGCCTGCGGCAACAGGACGTGGTCCTTGATCCGCGGGAATGGGTTGGCGACGCTCGCGCCCGCCTCGGCCCAGTTGTGATGAAAGTACAGCGCCGCTCCGTGATCGATGAGCCAAAGCCCGTGGTTCCAGATGAGAAGATTGGGGTTCTTCGCGGTGCGGTCTACGTTGAGCAGAAAGGCATCGATCCAGACGATTTGCGAGGCCAGCCCGGGCTCGATCTTCGGCGGGGCGATGGGATCGAATGCGATTGCGCCCGCCAGGTAGGCCAGGCCGAGGTTCGGACCGGCGCTGGCGTTGATCAAGTCCCGGATCTCCGGGTCGCGCTCATTTCGCCCCAGAACGGGATCGAGATCCGCTCTCACCAGCTCCGGTACGCGCAAGCCTACCGCGCGCGCGAGCCCGCCGGCGATCAGCTCGGCAATGAGCGCCTTCGATCCCTGTCCGGCGCCTCGGAACTTGAGGACGTAGAGCTCTCGATCGTCCGCCTCGACAATTGCAGGCAGCGAGCCCCCTTCGCGAAGGGGCGTGATGTATCGGGAGACCTTCACCGTCTTCATCGGTCCAAACTCTAGGCTTTTTTGCTCTCGATGTCGTCGACATCGGTGGGCTTCAGGGGCGCGATCGCTTCGATGTCCGCCGGCGAGCCGCGGCAGCAGAGATCTGAGCGTCGAGCGCGACGAACGCCTCGGCGTTGCCGTCCTGCGTGTAGCGGCTCAGCGTTTCGCTCAGCTGCGGCGTGCGTTGGAGGAAGTTCGTCAGCACCTCGGGGTTGAGCGCCGAGGCATACGCGCCGTACCCGAGCCGCTCTAGATATAGAGCATTGAGAACCTGCTCGAATTGACCGGAGACGGGGATCGACAACATCGGTTTTCCCAGGTACACCGCCTCGCTCATCAGCGTGAATCCGCCGGACGCAACCACCGCCCGAGCCGTCCTCAAGTCCTCGATGAACCCACTTTCGCTGAACGGCCGGAAGGTCACATTTCCCTCTTGCCGGTCCTCCTTCAAATCGCGCAGAGCGCCATAGACCCGGCACGGCAATCCGGCCTTGCGCAGCATCTCGGTGGAGGGCGAAACACCCTCCGCCGTCTGATAAACGAGCAGATGCTCTCCCCGCTCCGCCTTGGCCGCGAGGATCTCCGGCCGAAGGACAGGCGGAACCAGCGTCGTACGCTGCAGTCGCAGCGGCGGACGAAAGAACGCGGTGATCAGGTAGTGAAAACAGCCTGGCAGCTTGGACTTCACGATCGACCGGGCCAGCGCGAAGCTCTTCTCGAATCCGGCCAACAAGGTCGGGTCGTGCAAGCACCGATTGAGGATCTGCATGTTGTCGACGCTGATTACAGGCAGCCGATGATTCTTGGCGAACAGGTAGCTGAAACTTTCGAAATCGCTGATCACCAGCTCCGGCTGGAACTGACCGACGAGCTCGAAGTAACGGCGGATGTTCTGCGGCCAGCCGGAAGCGGCGCCTTTCAAATTCTGCAATACGGTTCGCCATTTATTGATGCGATTGTCTTCGTAGGCGAGGGTGAATCCCCAGATTCCGTGCACTCCGGCGAGCCTCTGTTCGAGGTACCCCTTTGCCCGGCCGGAAGCGACGATGTGAACTTCGTGCTCTCGAACCAGCTTCTCGAGCAACACCCGCGACCTGATCGCATGGCCCATTCCCTCGCCGACCACTCCGTAGAGAATCCGCACCTGGTAACCCTACCGCGGCAGGGGCCCCAAACGACCGTCCTCGTTCCGGACGCCTTCAGCATTGCCTGAACGCGACAATCCGGCTTCAGGCGTCATCGGCGCCCATCATTCAAGTGCAGTGTCAACGCTCGCTCTCGTTCGAAGCGGGGCGAGAAGTTCGCTGAGGACCATGGCGCGCCGAGAAGTCGCCGCCTTCCATCATGTCGACCTCCGTAACCCCGTGGCGGGAAGCTCCACGATCGCTTTTGCACCAACGGGAGATGACTGCAATCTCAAGCTGGCTTGGTCTCCGTAGTTCAAGGCCAGATACCTCTGCAACAATGAAATCCCCCGGGCCTCCGGCCGGGTTGCCCCCTCTGGTAAACCGGGACCGTTGTCCTCGACCCTGCAGACCAACTTCGAGGCGGATACGCCCTCCTCCTTGACGAGCTTCGCGCTCACGATGATCTTTCCACCGCGCTCACGCCGGAGCGCGCCGTGCTTCACTGCATTCTCCACCAGCGGTTGGAGGAGAAGCCGGGGAACCAGCATCGGCTTGGCCACGTCTTCGATTTGCCAGCTAAAGACGACTCGGCTGCTGTGCCGTACCTCCAGGATGTGCGCATAACGACGCAGCCACTCGATTTGTTTCTCGAGGGTCTGCATTTCGCCCTCGCTCCTCAGCGACTGACGCAAGAGCTCCCCGAGATCGCCGAGCAGCTCCCGGGCTGCGCGCGGATCTGCGGTTACCAGCCCAGCGATGGCGTTGAGCGTGTTCAGAAAGAAGTGTGGTTCGAGGTGCGCATGCAGTTGAGCGAGGGAAGCCGCTTCCCGGAGCTTCTCCGCTTCAAGCCGCGATTTCTCCGCTTCCAACGATTGGGCGTGCATGACCTCGAGCGCCATCGCGGCTTGAATAGAGGCAATTCTGAGCAGCAAGAACTCCAGCTGCGTCGGGAACCTCTGATCGGACGAAGCGGCGATCACCGTCCCCCATTTGGCATTCGCCCCCAGGGGGAGCGGGACGACGTGCAGGGTACCCTCACCGAAGGGGTTGGCGACGACGGTCGTACCGAACCTCTGTAGCTTGCTTTCCAGTAATCGGCCCAGTTGCTCCGGCCTGTTCGATCCATTCGCGGTGGAAGACTTGTAGAAATAGCCTCGGCTCGAACCGGGGCCGGTCGCAACGCTTGCCAAGGCAAAGTCCAAGGGAACGACCGCGATCAGCGCATCGAGCAGATTGTTGATGATTGCCGGCAGGTCGCTGCCTCTCCAGGTCGCTGGAATCATCACCACGCCCAAAAGGTCGCGGATGAGGTTGCGCAGTTGGTTTGGGGGGATCCATTGAACTTCACCGTGAAGGTCAATGGTTTGTGCAGCGCTCAGCGAGTGCTGGGTCTTTGTTTCCCGCTCCTTCAGCTCGCGGAGGAACTCGCTTGCAGGCGTGAAGAAGGGTTGCTCCTGGAGAATTCCGCCGAGGATGTTGGTCGGGTGAGTCCGAACGATGTCGATCACCATCCGCCCGCCAAACTTGGCGGCGTCGTAGATTCAGATCACCGGATCGTCATGATCTAGCAACATCTGGTTGGCAATGATCTCGACGGAAAGAAAGTTCTCGACCCCGCGGCGGTCTTCGAAAATCCAATCCATGTCAGCGAGGAAACGGGTGCGGGGGTACCCTTGAGACCTGGCCTGGCTGAGCACGCCTGAAATGGCAGAAAGCAACCTGTCTTGATCGAAGTGCCCCTCGCGCAGCTGAAACTCTTCCCAGCTTCGTACTTCCAGCTGGCCCGACCGTTGAGCTTGGCGGACGTCGATTCCCGCCGCCTGCAGCCGCTTCAGATGCGTCGCCAACGACCTCGGGTTGACGGTGTGAAAAGCCTTCTCACCGCGTCGAATCCCCTCGACGATGAAGGGGATCAGGACTCGGTACCCTTCTTCTTGGTCTCGAAAAAAAGCGCAAACGTGCGGGTGACTTCCCAGCGCCCTCCCGCTCAAGCAAACAGGTTCGGCCCACGTATTGGCTTGTTGCGCCATCTCGCCTCCAAACACCCCGTCAGCCGGCCTTCAGCTTGGGATTCTTCAGGAGGCGGACGCCGGCGGCATTGGCGAGCAAGATGTCCCGAAGCTCCGGGGACCTCTCTCGCGACACCGGCACGCGGATCCCCTCGCCTTCAGCCCCGACGCTGCTGCCCACGAACAGCGTCGTCTCCCCATCCTGGCGCTCCAGCTCCCGGACACGGGCGAGGTTGATCAGCCAGTTGCGATGCACCCGCAGGAAAGTACGGCCGAACGAGGTTTCGATCGCCGCCAGCGAAAGGTCCATGTCGAACTTCCCAGGCCGGGAGTGCACATAGGTCATCCGGTCCGCGGCTTCGAACGCCCATATTTCGTCCAGCTCGAGAAAGACCAGACTCTTCTTCCGGCGAGCCATCACCCGCATGCTTGGGCCGGCGGAAAGCGTGGGGGGGAAGCGCTCGAGAACCCGGCGCAGACACTGTTCAACGCGCCTCTCGCTGAATGGCTTGAGGAGGTAATCGACGGCTCCGAGCTCGAAAGCCTCGATCGCATGTTGATCGTAGGCGGTAGCGAGAACAAACTTCGGCGCACCGGGTAATCCCACCATCGAGCTGATCAGCGCGAGGCCGGCGCCGCCTCCCGCATCGCCGTCCATCTCCACGTCGACAAAAGCGAGATCAATCGGGGGTTTCGCGCCTGGTTCCAGCGCCTCGCGGGCTTCCTGAACGCTCGAAGCCGCACCCACGACTTCCGCAAGGCCGGTAGCCTCGATGAGCTCGACGAGAAAGTTGCGGGTCGGCCACTCATCCTCAACGACCAATGTCCGCAGGCGAGGTCCGTGGCGCTCCGGGAAGTCTATCATCTCGGCCTCCGTAACCCGTCGGCGGGAAGCTCCACGATCGCCTTCGTACCAACGGGAGATGATTGCAATCTCAGGCTGGCGTTGTCCCCGTACTTCAAGGCCAGATACCTTTGCAACGATGAAATGCCCCGGGCCTCCGGCCGGGTCGCACCCTCCGGCAAACCAGGGCCGTTGTCCTCGACCGTTAAGACCAACTTCGAATCGGGCGCGCCCTCCTCCTTGACTAGCTTCCCGCTCACGATGATCCTCCCGTCGCGCTCGCGCCGGAGCGCTCCGTGCTTCACCGCATTCTCCACCAGCGGTTGGAGGAGGAGCCGGGGAACCCGCATCGGCCGGGCCGCGTCTTCGATTTTCCAGCGAAAGACGACCCGACCGCCGTGCCGCACCTCCAGGATGTGAGCATAGCGATGCAGCCACTCGATTTGCTCGTCGAGGGTCTGCGTTTCGCTCCCGTCCTTCAGCGACGCACGCAGAAGCTCCCCCAGATCACCGAGCAGGTCCCGAGCGGCGTGCGGATCTGCGGTGACCAGCCCGGCGATCGCGTTGAGCGTGTTGAGGAAGAAGTGCGGTTCGACATGCGCGTGCAGTTGGGCGAGCGAAGCCGCTGCTCGGAGCTTCTCCATTTCAAGCCGCGATTTCTCCGCTTCCAACGATTGGGTGTGCCGCACCTCAAGCGCCATCGCGGCTTCATTGGAGGCAATTCGAAGAAGCAAGAACTCGAGCTGTGTCGGGAACCTCTCGTCGGGCGAAGCGGCGATCACCGTCCCCCATTTGGCATTCGTCCCCAGGGGGAGCGAGACGACGCGCAGGCTTCCCTCGCCAGATGGGTTGGCGACGACGGTCGCACCGAGCTTCTGTAGCTTGCTCTCCAGCGACGGGCCTAGTTGCTCCGGTCTGATCGATCCATTCGGGATGGTAGACTTGTAGAAATACTCTCGGCCCGAACCGGGCCCGGTCGCAACGCTTGCCAAGGCAAAGTCCAAGCCAACGACCGCGGTCATCATATCCAGCAGATTGTTGACGATCGCCGACGGGTCGCTACCTCTCCAGGTGGCGGGAATTGTCACCACGCTCAAAAGATCCCGGATGAGGTTACGCAGTTGGCTTGGGGGAATCGATTGAACTTCGCCATGAGGGTCGATGGTTTGAGCAGCGCTCAGCGAGCGCTGGGTCCTTGTTCCCCGCTCCGCCAGCTCGCGAAGGAGCTCGCTGGCGGGTGTGAAGAAGGGCTGCTCCTGAAGAATTCCCCCGAGGATGTTCGTCGGGTGAGTCCGAACGATGTCGATAAACCGCCGCCCGCTGAACTTGGAGGGGTCGAATACGCATATCAACGCATCATCGTGGTCGAGCAGAAGCTTGTTGAGGAGGCTCTCATAGCGAAGAAAACCGTCGACCCCGGGGTGGTCTTCGACGACCCAATCCGTGTGACCGACGAGCCGGGTGCGGGGAAAGCCCTGTGTCCTCGCGTTATCGAGCGCGCTTGAAATGAAGCCTAGCATTCTGTCCGGGTCGAACTGCCCGCCAAGCAAATACACGTCGTCCCAGGTTCGCACCTCCAATTGCCCCGACCGTTGAGCTTGCTTGACGTCGATTCCCGCTGCTTGCAGCCGATCCAAATGCGTCGTCAACAACGCGGGGTTGATGATGTGAACAACCTTCTCTCCGCGTCGAAACCCCTCGATGAAGAATGGGATCAGGACCCGATATTCTTCGTCTGGGTCTTGAAAAAACGCGCAAACGTGGGGGTGGCTTCCCAACGACACGCCGTTCAGAGAGAAGGGCTCTATCCCCGCATCGCTGTACTCCGCCATCTCGCTCTCCAAACCCCGCTGGTTCGGACGGCATTTCTTTAACTTGCAGGCGCCGCGCCAACCGCCAAGGCGTGGAGTTACTCTGGTAAATCCACGCCCGCATCGCCGCGTTGTGCAGTGGTCCGACAGCACTGTCGATGATCGATCAGGGGAGGCCCGCCCCGAAGTCTTTCTCTCGGACTCGTCGTCAAAAACCAGCGCTTCGTAGCCCTGTAACGCCTTCGCGTCAGATTCAGATCACGTCGGCCAGTGTTAGGGGCTAGTTTACCGGGAGTCACAGACCGTGAACTAGCCGGAACTCCCGGCAAACTCAGAGAAGTGGGAGGAGCGTGGGTCGTGGAGGCAGGACAGATGGCTCAGTCGACCCGAGAGTTGAACCTTGAAGGTTTAGACACCATGGCAGCAGCTCGTCGAGAAAGTTTTGACTCCATTCCACGGTTGGGACAGCGCATTCGCGAGCTCCGTAAGGCGCTTACGCTCACGCAGGAGCAGCTTGCGGAGCGAGCCGGCATCAGCGTTTCGTTTCTTTCGATGATCGAGCGGGGAGACCGCGTCCCGCACCTCGAGACGTTGGCGATGCTGTCCAAGCCCCTGGGCGTGTCGCTCGCCGAGGTTTTCGTTGGAATCGGTGAACCCTCCGCGTCACGCCAAAGCACATTGCTTCCACTGGTCGACTTCCTCGAGCAACAGTCTCTTGATGCCGGAGATGTCGAAGCCTTGCTGATCATTGCGAAAACCCTTCTAAGGTACAAGGGACGCTGACCAAAGCCTCCGGTCATCGACGCGTTCGGATCCTCCTCCTCCAACGGTCAGGAAGTCGATGGATCGAATCCGTCGATGTGCATGCGGCTGCCTCGATCGGATAGGACAGCCCTGGCGCACTGGAGAGATTTGCCAGCGCCTGGCAGCTTCTGAACAAGAGAGGAGACGGCATGCGGATCTTCATTACGGGCGCCACCGGATTCATTGGCTTTGAGCTGGCGCAGCGTTTTCGCAGGGCCGGGCATGAAGTCTGGGGTCTCGCGCGGAGCGTCAAAAAGGCGATCCTTCTGCGGCAGAATGAGATCAAGCCGGTGATTGGCGACATGGGTTCTCCGGAGAGCTATCGAGGCATTGCTGCCGAATGCTCAGTGCTGATCCATGCCGCGGCTGAATACTCCGAGCGCGCGGTGGAGCTCGACCGCAAGACGGTGCAGACGCTGATCGAGGCGAGCCAGGGGGCGCTGCAGATCAAGACTTTCATCTACACGAGCGGATGCTGGGTGTATGGGAATACCGGAAGGGCTCCCGTAGACGAGAGTGCTCCGCTCAGACCTCCGGCGCTGGTTGCCGCTCGGCCCGAGACGGAACGGATGGTCCTCGGAGCGAAGGGGTTGCGCTCGATGGTCATTCGTCCGGGCTGCGTCTACGGCAAACAAGGCAGCTTGACCGGCAGCTGGTTTCAGGCAGCCGACGAGAGGCGAGCGCTGGAGACGATTGGCAGCGGGGACAATCGCTGGTCCATGGTCCACGTCGACGACGTCGTCGAGGGCTACCGGCTCGCCGCGGAAAAGGGTCACTCCGGCGAGATTTTCAATCTGTCGGACGGTTCCTCGACGCCAGTTCGCGAGATGGTGGCAGCGATCGGCGAGGTGGCGAAGATTCCCGGACCGGTCCGCTCGATTCCGCTCGAGGCGGCGACGCAGAATTTGGGGCCGCTGGCCCAGTGCCTGGCGTTGGATCAGGCGATTGATTCGAGCAAGGCAGAGTCGAAGTTGGGATGGAATCCGCGACATCATGGTTTCGTTCGTGGCGTCGATCAGTACTACGACGCCTGGAAGGCGTTTCGGGGATGAAAAAAGCAAACATCGGCGAGGCGTAAGCCGCGCTTTAGTGTTTGGCGGGAAGAAGCGTGAGCCGATGGCTGATCTGCCCGGAGATGAAGGGCGTCTGCTCGCCGTGAGCCCAGGAAGCGTGTGAGCTGCGATAGAAGGGAGACAACGGATGCCCGCTTTGGCCGCCCGGCATGTGGAACAATCCGGTCTCTTCATTTCCGGGTGAAATCACCAGGCGCTCGGAAGCGCCCTCGTCGGGCGCCTGGACCCGAGGCATCTGCACATCGCCCGGAAGTGGCTCGGAGGGCATGTCCAAAAACCAGCGGAAAAGGGGAAGTGCGCGGCTTAATGGGTGCTGGATCCTGCTCCGATTGCGCTCGCCCCAGGTTCGCTTGCCCAGCTCGACTCCATCCGCACCCAGCGCCTCGAGCATCGCGTCCGCCGCGGCGAGGATCTGCTCGTCCCAGCTCTTGAACCTCGCCGAAAGCAGGTTCATCGGCCTTTCCGTCACCAACCTCCACAGGGGCGCTTCTCGTTGTCGGGCAGCGTAGAAGAAATCGAATCGCGGGTCGGCCGCCAGGCACCGTGCGGTCAGCGCTCCGAAGACCTGCCGCTCGAGAATGGCATGGAAGGTCCTCACCGCGCGGTAGCCCACGCTGTCGATTGAAGCCCGTCCACCCCAGTTCTGAACGTACCCTTTCACTTCGCGCCGCCGAGGGTGGTTGGCGATCGCCTGATCGCTGAGCGCCTGGAGCAGTACCTCGCGCCAGCGGGCGAGGAACATCGCCCGATCATCGAGCTGAATTCGCATCATGTCGTGAGGCGTCGCCCGATCGAGCGCGAAAAGAGCGTCGCGGATCTGCTTGGCCCGCGCGCCGTTCGCGTATCCGCCGTCGCCCAATAGATCTAGCATCGGGCCGTCGAGGACGCGGGCGTTTGCCGTCCACAGTCGCCCGGAAGGCGGATCGATGATCCGCGGGTATTCGTTTGGCCGGAGCCATCCGTCCCAGCGCCGGGTCCCGTCGGCCCAGGAAGTGGGGGTCCGCCCATCGAAGCCTACCCGCCGCGGAATCCTGCCCGTCAGCGTCCACCCAATCCGGCCGGTCGCATCAGCGCAGACGAAATTCTGCGGCGGCATCCCCGCGCGGTTCGCCACCTGGACCGCCTCGTCGACCGTTCGGGCATTTTCGAGGCCTTGCAGCTCCGAATTGATCGCCTCGGGATCGTGCGCCGTCCAATGAAAGGACCGGGAGCGACCGCGGTGATCCTGGTCGATCACCGGACCCCAGATCGTCGAGGTTATCTCCAGGGTTTCGTTGGCTGCGCCCTTGACGCGGATCTCTTCCACCGCGTGCTCAAAGGCTCGAGATCCTCCCGGCGCCAAATAGCGACTGGCGTCGGCCGGGTCGGGGTCGATCACGACCAGATCATTCCAGTCGCCCAAGCTGTTGGTGAATGCCCAGGCCACGTATCGGTTGCTGCCGACGGACACCGCCGGCGTGCCGGGAAGGGTGACCCCGGAGATCCAGGACTCGGTGCCATCGGCGGATGGCCAGATCAGCGTGGCCGCGTACCAGGTGTTGGGAACGGAAAGGCCCAGATGCATGTCGTTGGCGACCAGCCCCCGTCCCGCCGAGGTCCGGCTTGCCGCCACCGCCCAGTTGTTGCTGCCGAGCGACTCGATCGCCTCTTCTTCTTCGTTTTGGCTCCAGCGGAAGGGAGACGGCATCGATGGAACAGACGCGGTCCGAAGATTGAAGACCTCCGGCCCGGGGATCGGCGGCGGTGGGAACTGGCCTCCCAGAAGCGGCGCATCCCACTCCGTTCCACGCGGGGCGAGAAAATCGAAGAGCTTCGCCGGAAGCAGGTCGCGCATCACCCCGATGCTCGACTCGCGGCGACCCGAGGTGTCGTGGAGCTTGGCGAACATTGCCAGCACCACGAGGATAGAGTCTTCCGCAAGCCAGGGCGCGGGAGCGCCTCGCAGGACGAGGTACTCGAAAGGCTTGGAGCCCAAGGCGGACAGACCGGCATTGACTCCCGCTGCGTAGGCATCCATCAGCGCGCGGTCGCCGGCCGGGGCGGACTGCCCGACGCGCCGGGCAACCGATCGAAAGCGGTGGATTCGCATCTTGCGATCCTGCTCCAGCGCCGCGGGGCCGAACAGCTCGGACAGCTCCCCCGCGGCGGCGCGCCGAAACAGATCCATCTGGAAGAAACGATCCTGGGCGTGGACGAAGCCCAGAGCGCGCGCCAGGTCGACCCGGCTCGCGCCGCGCAGGGTCGGGACACCGAGCGCATCCCGCACCACGCTCACCGGCGCGACGAGTCCCGGGAGCGCGCGCTCCCCATCGAGCGCGGGCAGACTGGCGACCAGCTGCGAGCGGACCCATGCTCCCGCCGCAATCGCCAGCATGATGCCAAGAGCAGCGATCGCCAGGAGCACCCGGGCGACCCGCCTCCCGAGCGATTTCCTCCGCTGAGTCCCGGGCGAAGACGCGGAGTCGGAGGGACTGCCTACCAATTCGTCACCCACCCGAGGCATTCTCGAACCAAAGCAGACGGTTTCGCTTCGTCGTCAACTGTCACTGTCGACAACCATTTACCATTTAGTCCCCGGCGAAGGGTCGTTTGTCCGCGACCAACGGGGCAAGCATGTTTTCGCTGGCCGCGTCGGCTGGGGTTGGGGTACGAGCTAGAACCCTGAGTCCCACTCTCGCCGCCCGCAAGGCGACGGGAGGACCTGTTTTGAGGGGAGCAGAGGGGCGCAGGATCGATTCCCCGACAACCAAGTGGAAGGAAAACACATGAGACAACAAACTCATCATCGACGTTGGGGAGGCGCTGGGTATTGCGCTCTGCTCTTGAGCGCGGTCGGATTGAGCACCGCCAGTCAAGCCGTGGTGACTGCCGGACCTGCACCCGACCCTACCGGACGAGGCGAGTTCGCCGTTGCGACGTCGCAGTACCGGCTTCCGGCATCGACGGATGCGACGATCATGAGCGATCGCGCCACCGAAATATGGGCCCGCGTCTGGAGACCTATTTCCAACGATGACCTGGGAAGGCTCCCGCTCGTCGTTTTCCTCCACGGAAACCACGGCACTTGCGGAACGTTTTTCTGCTCGGTGGCCAATTGCGGCCGCCCGATTCCCCTTCCAAACGGGCCTCGGATCGACGACCGCATCGACTACACTTTTACCGGCACCTGCCCGCGCGCGGGAGAAGGCAGTCCCCCTGCCGAGACCGACTACGTCGTCTCGCCGAGCCACGAAGGATACGCCTATCTCGCCGAGCAGCTCGCTTCGCGCGGCTACCTCGTCGTTTCGATCAACGCCAACCGCGGCATCACCGCCGGTCCCCCGCAGGACCTGGGAACGCCGGGACATCCCTTCATCGAAGACAGGGGTCTGAACCTCGCGCGCGCGAGACTGGTGCTCAAGCACCTCGAGCTGCTGAGCCGCTGGAACCTGGGAACGGACCCGACCCCCACTTCGCTGGGGTTCAGCCTCCTAGGCGGAATCGACTTCCGAAGGGTGGCCCTGGTAGGGCACTCCCGCGGAGGCGAGGGAGTTCGCGGCGCGTACAACATCTATACCGGTCGAAACACCGACATCAATCCGTATGCCGCGATCAACTGGAGGGCGCGCATCTCCGACGCGGTGGACTTCAGGGGCATCTTCGAAATCGCTCCGGTGGACCGGCAGACGGTGAGGACGCTCAATGCCGAGGGGACGACCTGGAGCGTGATGCTTCCGGGCTGCGATGGCGACGTGATCAACCAGCAGGGAATGTGGCCGTACGACCGGATGATGAAGAGCTTTACCGAGGACCCGGCGCGGCAGAAGGCCTTCTATTACGTCCTCGGCGCGAACCACAATTACTGGAACACCGAGTGGCAATTCAGCGACTCGTCCGGCTGCTACAACTCAGCGGTGCAGCTGTTCCAGACCGACCCGGCGACCGGCATTCTTCCCGGGGTGACCGGCTCGGAGAGACAGCGGACCACCGGCTCCGCGAGCATCCTCGCGCTGATCCGCGGCGCGGTGTCTACCTCCGAAGGCGACGATGAGGGGTCCGCGCGATTTCTCACCAACTTCGACCCGCAGTTCGGGCTCCCCGCGGTGGTCACCAGTGCGGCGCTCGTCCAACGTGGATTCATCGCCTCACCCAATTCGAACGTGACCCAGGCGCTGGAGGATTTTGAAGGGCCGACGGGCACGAGCCAATTCGGCGTGCCGAACCAGACGAGCAACGTCACCGTCGAGCACGTGGGCGTCGTCGAGCACGGGGCACCCTTTACCGCCCGCGCTGGGGATTTGAGCCGGGTGCCGCTGCCTGCATTTGTCCACGCCGGGCGCATCACCTGGCAGCGCGCCGGGGCCGACGTCTTCTTCCAGATCAATTTCGCGGCCGCGGGGCAGGGACTGGATCTCTCGAGGTACGCCACGCTCGATTTCCGGGTCGATCGCGAGTCTCCTCTGCGGACGACGCTCAATCCCGGCGGGCCGACCAATTTCCACGTGCAGCTCGTGGCGGCCGACGGAACCCTGTCCGCACCGGTATCGGCGGCGGATTTCATCGAGCTGGTCGGCCCCTACGGCACCCCGGATGCGGACCTGACCTTCATCAGCCCGGCTTTCCCCGACGGCTATCACATCAACCTGCCCACGGCGCGCATTCCGATGGGAGCGTTCCGCTCCGACGACGTGAGCGAAACTCGCGGCATTCGCCTGACCTTCGACAGCACGGCGACGGGGAAGATCTACGTGACGAACTTCCGGGCTTCCCGGCGGGGAATCCGATCCCTCGAGGACGGGGACTCCTCGGGGGCGGCCAGCTCGCTCTTCGACGGACCGACCTTCAACGGGACAACGCGGATCATCGAAGAGGGCAACGTGATCGAGGACGTTCAGTACATTCCGGCGACCGCTGCGGGAATGGCGGCGAAAAACGGCGGCGGAACGGTGCGTTTCACCGTCTTGACCGAAACGCCAATTCTCCCCGGAGATGAGTTGACGCAGATGGCCATCGGCACGATCCGCTGCGATGGTTCCTACGTCGACGGCTCGACCCAACGGATGACCTTCG
>WNEZ01000774.1_pt1 | contig 26059 bp, 22 predicted proteins | sample 5400521 | NCBI WGS metagenome assembly WNEZ01 (sample SAMN13153339, study PRJNA577476) | soil metagenome | isolation source: 120 cm saprolite under Douglas fir tree site 2 hole 1 replicate 1 | place: USA:California | collected 2015-04-18
AGACGTCGGTTGCCGACTACTTCGTCGTTTGCGAAGGGGAGACCGACCGCCAGGTGCGGGCAATCGCCGATGCGATGGCGGAGGCGGCCAAAGACCGGCAGCTCAGGCCGCTTGCGGTCGAAGGCTACGACGATGCGACGTGGATCCTGCTCGACTTCGACTCGGTACTCGCTCACGTCTTCCTCCCGGGCGAGCGCTCGTACTACGACCTGGAGAGCCTGTGGGGCCGGGCGGATAAGAGACGCAGAAAAGCCGTTTAGCGGCCTAGGATTGGTGGGCCATGGCGCACCCCGTAAGCAGTCGAGGGAGCTCGCGTGGCACTCAACCGTCGTTCGGCGACCTCGACAAACCGCTGTACACGATCAGCGTTGCGGCCGAGATCCTGGAGACCCATCCCCGCACGCTCATGCTCTATGAGGACGCGGGCCTCATCGACCCACACCGCACGTCTACGAACCGGCGCCGTTACTCGCAGCGCGACATCAGCAAGGTCCAGGTCATCCAGCACCTGACGCGCGAAAAGGGCGTGACGCTGGCCGGCGTCAGGCACATCCTTAGCCTTTTCGAGACGATGAAGCGGCATCGCGTAGAACCCCCAGCTGACCTGCGGGAAGTCTTCGACCGCTACAGCCAGATCATTTAGGTAGACCAAGTGGAGCCTTAGGCCGGATTTATTCCGGCCGTCCCCGGCGCGCCACCTTCCAAGCGCCACCCAGCGTGGCCGAGGAGAGGGGTGGGCCCGCGGGGGGACATCTGTCCCCCCGCGATTTCAAACGGCATCGGGTCGAGCCGCCCGCCGACCTCCGAGAAGTGTTCGACCGCTACTCGCAAATCATCTAGATCCGTCGCCGCGGTTCCAGGTTATTAGTGAAGGCTCTTGACGATCTGGATGATGGCGGGGCCCAGCAACACGATCCAGAGCACCGGGAAGATGCAGCCCACCATCGGAAAGACCATTCGGGACGAGGCCTGGGCCGCGCGCTCCTGAGCGGTCTGGCGCTGGCGCCGGCGCATCTCGGTCGCCTGCACCCTCAAGAGTCGCGCGATTGGAACACCCATCTGGTCCGATTGCACGATCGATTCGACGAGGTGATGCAGGTCTGCCACTCCCGTCGATTCGGCCATGTGCTCGAGCGCGCTCATACGGGGCCGTCCGAGCCTGATCTCGCGCAGCACCTTGCCGATCTCGTCGCCGAGCGCATTGTGGAATCGCTCCGTGATGCTCAAAAGCCCTTCGTCGAGGCTCATGCCTGATTCCACAACGAGCGTCAGGAGGTCTGTCGCCTCGGCAAGGGAGCGCTCGATCTGGTGGCGCCGCTGCGAGATCCGCTGATTGAGCCAGAGGCTGGGCATCACGTAGCCGAAGAGCGCTGCGATGACGCCTGCGAGCGGCGCTGCCAGCAGCGACGGGATGGGTAGCGGGAGCAGCAGGCCGATGGTGAGCCCAGCGACGGCGAAGAGCGCTGCCACGCCATAGCGCACCGCCTGGAACCCGGCCGGAGTGAGGTTGCCGGGGTCGCCCGCGCGGCTCAACTTCTGGCGCAGGGGACCGGTGGCTTGCGCGGGCATCCGGGAGGCGAGCGGTCGTGCAAGGGCCTCGAACTGCTTGACCCACGACGTGCGCACAGCCGGTGGCGCCCACACACCGTTGGCGGCGGTCGCGGGCTTCGTCTGGTCGATGGCGATGAAATACGCGGCGACCACGATTCCGCAGATGACGCCCGCAGTGACCGCGATCATGAATCCAGTTGACACTGCCTAAGCCTGGAGCTGGGTCATGCGCCGGATGAGCAGGTTGCCGACGAGGATCAGAAAACCCGCGACCCCCAGCAGGACGAACCCGATGAAGGTGCTCGTCATGGGTGCGAAGTAACCCGGCACGAACACGTATAGGCCAAGCGCCAGGAGGATCGGCAAGCCGGTGATGATCGTGGCGGAAGCTCGGGACTGAGCAGTCAGCACGCTCATGTCGCGTTTGGTCTGCACGCGATCTCGGAGCGTGTCGGAGATGTTGTCGAGGACTTCGGCCAGGTTGCCGCCGACACGGGTGTGCAAAAGGATGGCGGTGACGATGAACTCGAGGTCTGGGCTGTTGATACGCAGGAGGAGCGCGCTGAGGGCGTCCTCGACCGACGTGCCAAGAGTTATTTCGGTGGCCACCCGCTCGAACTCGGTGGACACCGGCGGCCGTGACTTGGCGGCCACCGTCTCAATGGCTCGGTCGATGGCGTAGCCAGTCTTGAGAGAGTTGGAGAGCAGCTGCAGCATTCCACCCAGCTGTTCGTTGAACTGGTTCTCGCGCCGGCGCTGCAAGTAGTTGATGACCAGTGGTGGGATCACGAAACCCACGGCGGCGATCACGATCGGACCGATTGACAGGCCGAAGCGGAACAACCCGATCAGCGCGCCCAGGGCCACCGCGCCGATCCGGAGCAGCAGGTATTCCGCGGGCGTGATGTTGAGGCCGGCCCGCGCGAGATCCTCGCTCAGCGTTGGCCGCCCGCGCACGCTGCGCCTGAGGCTCAGGTTGTCGGCGGCCGGGCGAAGAAGCCTTTCGACCAGCTCTCTCGGAGTCGCCCGGGGAGGGCGCGGGGTGGTGGTCCCGGCGGTGCGCTCCTTGCGGATGCGGTCGAGGCTCCAGAAGAACACGGCGATCGCCGCCGCCATGGGCACCGCGACAGCTAGGAGACTCGCGAGGTCCATCGCCTAGAACAGTGCCGGGAAGGCCTTCTGGACGATCTGCAGCGTGACGCCCTTTGCCGCATCGACGTTCTGACAGTTCGGATCTGGCGCTTGGGTGCCGGTCTGCAAATAGTCGTGGAACGATTCGAGCGAATACTTGAGCGCGGCATAGGTCAGGAACCAGGTGATGAACTCCGCCTCGCACTGGGTCACGACCACCGTCAGGCTGGAGGCACCCGAGCTGCTGGTCGCCGAGCTTGTGCCGACCCGGATCACGTGCAGGTTGGTGAATATGGTCTTGACCGCGATCTTGTTGCTGGATGAAACGGTCGCGATCACGGAGATGTAATCGCCCGACTGGATGAAATCGGCGACCCCCTGCTGCTCGCTTGTAGGGATCGTCAGCGCGACGTAGCCGGACGGGATGGGCAAGTACGCCGACTGCGAGCCCAGCGCCTGGCTCGGCTTGACGACCTCGTTCGAGGTGATCGCCTGCCCCGACAGGATCGTTACCAAGGGGACCATGCCCTGGACACTGGAGACCTTGTCGAAGAAGACCGGCGGGTAGTTGGCCAGGATGGGCACCCTTTTGATGTCAAGGGACGCGGATTCGATCGGCAGGCGGGGCTGGAGGTCCTTGGTTGCGACCACCACCGACTGGTACGGGACATTGGTTCCGGAGCTCGAGTTGAGCGCCACGAGCACGAAGGCGCCGATCACCACCAGGGCCAGAACGATGCCGAGAAGGGTGAACGGGCGCCTGGAGGTTAGGCCCCTAAAAATGCTCAAGGCCGACCCATCATAGGCAAGATATCCGCGGTGCCGTCGCTCTTAAGTCCCCCTAATCGTCCCCCCAAGAACCGCCAAACCGGGCAGTCGATGGTCGAGTTCGCCTTGTCGTCCGTGGTCCTGCTGCTGATCGTTGGCGGGCTCATCGATATCGGGCGGTCCGTCTACATATCCGAGATGCTCTCGAATGCGGCGCGCGAGGGAGCCCGGCATGGAGCCTGGTTCGACGCACCCAACCTGGCGCACCCCTACCTCTACGACGCCCAGATCAAAGCGGTGGTCGACGCGGAGCTGGCGCCGATTCTGCCCGGGGGTTCAACCCTCAAGAACCCGGGCACGACATGCCCGAATCCGACGGACGGAAACGCCTACCACAACCCCCCTTACGCGAGCTCCGCATATCCGGCGACCCCGAACCAGGTATGGCTCTACATCTGCTACGACAACACACCCGGGGTTGACTTCACCGCTCCGCCCGGTGGCCAGAGCCAGCAGGACATCAACGTGATCGTCCTTTACTCGTACGGGCCGCTGACCCCGCTCATATCCGGGCAGTTCGGCAACTTCCGCCTCGCGGCCAATCAGCACATCACCGTGCAGGGCCCATGACGCTACGTAAGCTGAAACTCGCCGGGCAGGCGTCACAGGCACTGATCGAGTTCGCGCTCATCTCGCCTGTGCTCTTACTCCTCCTCTTCGGCATCATCGACATCGGGCGGGCCGTCTTTTACTACGACACGCTCGCGCATGCCGCGCGCGAGGGAGCGCGCGCAGCCGTCCAGGCGTCCAACCGCCTGCCGACCAACGCCGACGTTCTGACCGCGGTCACCTCGCAGATGGCCGGCATCCCGACCACCGAGCCCTGCCCGCAGGGCCCGATCAACAGTGCGACACCGCCCAACAATGCGGCGTGGCTTTATGTGACCGAGCCCAGCCCGCCCTCGTCTGCTGAAGCAAATCCGCCGATGAATGCTCCAGGCGGCGAGTATTCCGCAGTCGCGAGTGGTGGCTGCAGCGCCGTCAACCCCGCTTCCGGCAACGTCCCGCTGCAGGTGACGATCCGCTTCAACCTGATCCTCGTCACACCTGTGGTCGCGCAGGCCACCGCCAATCGCATCCTAATCACGGCGTCCGCCGTCTTCCGGACCGAGTACTGATGGCCGGCGGACGGCGAGGTCAGCGCGGCCAGGCGATCGTCTTGATCGCGATCATGCTGGCGGTTGTTGTGGGCATGGCAGCGCTCGCGATCGATGGCTCGCGGGCTTATGCGTTGCGACGCGACCTGCAGGCGGGCGTCGACGCGGCGGCGCTCGCTGCCGCAGACAACCTTCAGCAAACGGGAAGCTATACGTCGGCCGAGCTGGCGGCCACCACCAGCTTCGGCGCCAATTTGAGGCTGTACACCGGCCCGGCTTGTGCTCCGGCCTACGCAGCGCCGGGCGCGGCGCCGCTGACAATCACGTGCACCTACGGCGACGGGACCGTGCTGAAGCAGGTGGTGAGCGGGCTTGGTCCGGCCGGCAGCCTGTTCACCATCACCGGGTCCAGGTCGCTCGCTCTCCAGTTCGCGCGCATCCTCACCAACGGGACCACGCCGCGGCTGTCGGCGGTAGCGTCAGGAGGCGTGAACAACCTGCTGTACGCGCCGGCTGTGGCCGCCCTGAACCATGGAGGATGCGGAGGCCAACCAGGCGTTGCAATTTCAGTTTCGGGCAGCGGCATCCTCGATGTGCAGGGGGACGTCGTCTCCGCCGGAGCGATCTCCGTTTCGGGGGGCAGCCTGTCCGTCGCGGGCGACATCTACGCCCGCTGTCAGTCGTCGGTTCCGGGGGCCGCGAACAATTGCTATCCGAGTGACACCTCTGCTCCCTGCACGTTTCCGAACGTGCTCGGTGTGACCAGGTCTGGCTACAACTTTGTCGACCCCAACTACCCACCGCCTCGCGTCACCGGACCAAGCAGGGGCACGCCGGGCATCGACGTGGTGTTGTCTCCAGGCGTCTACTCCACCGACCCCATCCTCAACAACAACCAGTGCTGGTTTCTCAGTGCCGGTGTGTACCAGTGGTCCCGTGGCATAAGCAACGACGGTGATTTCGTGAGCAATGAGCTGAAGCCGCCTGACGAGCCCATCGACACCGACAACACCAGGAAGGCCAGGCGCCAGTTCTGGAACACCAACCGTGTCAACTGCGCCGGCTCCTTCCAGATCAGCGCGGTCGGTGGCACCCCCCCGATCATGTCTGCTGGAACCTGGGCGATCGAGCTCACCTCGACGAGGACTGACGTTTACGCCGGAGTCAACTACACGCGCGAGAGTGCGCCTTCGTACTGCCAGACCGTCAGGGTCAACGCGGGGCAGATCATCAAGGTGCAGGTGAGCAATGTGCCGGGGGCACAGTCCTACAACGTTTACGCAGCGCCCCCCTCCAACGGCTGCTCAGGCCCATTCGGCCTCGCGGGCAGGATTCCGGTGGTCGGGCCAGTCCAGAACTCCGACACCAGCCCGTGCCCCGACTTCGGCGGCGGAGGATGCACCTTGGGCAATGAATCGGCCCCATTTGACGCTACGCTGCTGAACTTGTCCTCGGCGCCCAATTCAGGTGCTGCACCAGGTGTCATCGGGTCATATCCCCCTGATGGCGAGACCGCGCCGCTGGGTTCCAGGCAGGTGAACCAGAACCCCGACCGTTTGGTGCCGCCCCGTGGGGATCGCGCCAACGAAAACCAATGTGACACGATCGTCGGAGCGCTGGCCACTTGTCCGGAGGCGATCACACCGGGAGCAGTCGCGTTCTATATCCCCCCCGGCGGCTGCCTTCTGGACACCAACAACGGCGACAACTTCGTTTTCAGCGGCTATCAATACAACTGGATCGCGATCTATGAACCGGGTTCGGCTCGTCCACCCGCCAACAACTGTGGAAATCTCATGGATGCGGCCAGCAACTCGGCTTACATCGGCTTGGTTTACGTTCCTGCTGCGTCGCTCGACATCCCGACCAGGGTCACCTTCCGCGTCGAAGCCACCGGCGGGATCATCGCCGATACGATCACCTTCAGCGGAACGCTGCCGCTGATCGTCAGCAGCCCCGGCTACTCGCCGGTGCCGCCCGCGGCCAAGCTCACCGGCTGAGGTCGACCGGCTAGCGCTCTACCGGTTCGTGCTCGACCGGCTCGTGTTCTGCCGGCTCGTGCTTGGCAAGCTCCGGCGTTTCCGCCTCCTGGCGCCGCCGCGCGGTCGGCCTGGCCTTTTCTGCCGCAACCCCGTCGGCTCCGATCTCATGCAGCCACGCGTGGATACCGGCGGCCGCCTTGGCGTCGCCGAGCTCCTCGTAGCGGCCGAGCGCGCCGTTCCACGCCGCCTTCGCATCGTTGTTGCGGGCCAGTCCCGAGTACGCCTGGCCCCTTAGCGTGAGCGCCTCGGCTCGTTCGCGGATCTTGTCGCCTGGGAGCAGCTGGAGCGTTCGCTCGATGAGCCGGAGCGCCTCTTCGAAGGCGCCGACCGCCATCGCATTCTGGGCCGCCTGCGCGAGATGGCCCGACGTCCTGACCGGGTCGGCAGCGGTGCCCGCCTGATAGAGGTGATGAGCGATCTCGGCCGCTTTCTCGCTCGCGCTCTTGCCGTAAACGCGCTCGAGCGTATCGGCCACCGCGAGGTGATAAGCCTGAAGACGCGGTAACGGCAGCACTGCAAGCACCCGCTGCCGCACCAGGTCATGTCCGAACCGATACCGGTCTTGACCGGCGGACACGAGGAAGTGCCCGCGCTTGGCCTCGTCGACCGCGTCGCGCAGCTCGTGACCCGAGAGCTCGCCAAATGCCTCGAGCAGAGCGATGTCAAAGTCGCGCCCGATCACCGCCGCCGCGACCAGCATTCTCTGCGCCGGCTCGGTAAGCCGTTCTATTCGGCGGCCGATCAGTCCCCGCACGCTCTGCGCGAGCTCCAGGTCCTCTTCTGTGAAGCTGGCCTGGCTGCGCGAGCTGCCGCCGAGCATCGTGTCCTGTTCGGCCATGTATAGATAGGAGTGCTCGACGAAAAGCGGGTTGCCTTCGGTCGCGGCCTGAATTCCGATGAGCTGCACGGGAGTCAGCGGAGTCTCGCCCATCCCGGCGACCATCTTCTCGACTTCGCGGTCCGAGAGCCTGCCCAGCGGGATGCGCTGGGCGCGGCGCCGGCGGAGCAACCGCACTACGGCGTTGGTAAACGGGCGCGCCGAGTCGAGCTCTGAATCCCAGTACGTCCCCAGGACAACTACGCGGTTCCCGCCAAGGCGCTCGGCGATGTCGCGCAGCAGCAGGACCGTCTCGTCGTCGGCCCACTGGAGGTCGTCCAGCACGATAAGGAGAGGCTTGGCGCCCTGGCATGCCTTTAGAAATTCGAAGACAGCGCGGAAAAGCTGTTCCCGCAGCTCACCGGCCGGCACGTCCTTCATCGGCTCCATCCCACGTACCTTCTGTCTCAGGCCCGGCACCAGCTGTGCGAGCAAAGGTCCGCTGTCGCCAACCGCGTCCTGAAGTGCTTTCGCGCCCGCACTGGCGACAGCAGCGCTCAGCACATCGCGGAACGGACCCATGGGCGCGGGGTCCAGCTCCGCGCAGCGCCCGCTCAGCACCCACCAGCCCTTTCGGGCCGCTTCCGCGGCGACCTCGGCGGCGAGGCGCGAAGCGCCGATGCCAGGCGCGCCCGCGATGAAGAGCATGCCGCCTGACCCGGTGGCCCCGCGGTCGAGCGCCATCCGGATGTCGAGGCGCTCCTGCTCGCGACCGACGAATCCGTCGCCGGTGTGGAGGACCGGGGTTTGCGAAGGCGCTTCGCCCGGCGTCACATCATGCAAACGGAAGCGATCGGGGAAGCCCTTCAGCTTGTAGCGTCCGCGATATCCGAACTTCATCTCGGAGACCGGACCCACCAGCTCGCGGACGACCTCTGAGACCAGGATCTGGCCGCCTTTCGCCTTGCCAGCGACGCGCGCTGCGACGTTGACCGCCGCGCCGAAGATGTCGCCTGCCTCTTCCACCACCTCGCCGGTGTTGATTCCGATTTTGATCTTCAGCTTGCGCTCGGGATTCTGTTTGCTGTACTCGGCGATCGCGCCCTGCATCTCGATGGCGCACTCGACCGCGTGCCGGGTGGAGCCGAAGCTGACCATGACGCCATCACCCAGGCCCTTGATGCGGCGCCCCGCATGCTCGGTGATCTTGTCCTCGATGATCGATTCGTAGGCCTTCATGATTTCGTGCGAGAGCGTGAAGCCACGGCTCGAGAGCATCTGGGTCGAGCCCTCGACGTCCGTGAACATGATCGTCACCGTGCCTTCACTCTGGCCGGCCGACAGGCTGCTGATGATGGTCTCCGGCGTGAGTGCCTGCGCGGGGTTCACCTGCTGGCCGAGACCTTCGGCGACTGCTTTGAGCAGAGACGCGTCGGCCCGGAATCCGGCCTCGGCCTGAGGGTACTTGACGAGCTGCAGCAGACCGGCCTCGACCGCCTGGCGCAGCTCGCGACCGGCTGATTCCTTGCTGAGCTTGTTCGGCGCTGCATAGTCGCTCGCCTTCAGCTCGGCGCCCTCGAAAGCCTGGGTGATGGCCGGGGCCAAGCGCATGTTGAGACCCTTGCGGGTGATCAGGCTTTCGACTACGGCCTGGATCCTGCGCGTGGCGCCGGTCCCCGTCGGACCGGTCCCGTGAGTGATCGGCAGCATGCCGGCGAACCCGCTCGACGCCGCTGCGGCCATCTGCCCGAGGGCGCTGGTGGCGCGGGCCATCGCCGTGGCGGCCTGGAGCGCCTGCGCGGCGGCGGCGGCGTTCTCCGCCGAGCTCGGCCCGTATTGCGGTGCCGGCGACCCTTGCTGACCCGCGGCCATCGATGCCTGAGCCGCCGCGATTAGTTCCGGCGGCAGCGAGAACTGCTGCGGGGCCGGCGCCTGCTGATACCCCGCGGGAGGTGGGACCGGCTGCTCGTATGCCGGTTGCGGTGGTGGCGGCTGCTGCGGTGGAGCGGCGGCTTGCAGGTCGGCGACCGCGGAACGCGCCGCATCGATCAGCTTGCGCATCTCCTCTTGCATCTCGGGCGTGGAGGCCATCTGCGACGCGGGAGCGGACCCTGTTGCCTGCACCGTCTGCCCTTGCTGCTGCCGGAAGTCGCCAGGCCGGTCCGAGCTGAAAGGCACGACGACCACCTGCCGAACCACGTTCTCGCCTCCGCCGCCTCCGCGTGCTCCGGCCATGAGCGGGTCCTTGACGACCGGCATCATGCTGTCCGATCCCGCAGGAACGAATCGCGACTTGACTGGATCGAAGAGGTCCCGGTCGACCTGCACCCCGTAGAACGCGGCCTTGTCCAGCGAAGTCGGTACGTAGCCGGTGGCGTTGTATTCGAGCCGAAGGTCCGAGCCCATCCCGAGCAGGAAGATGTCGCGCAGGATCGCGCCGTTCGAGTCGTAGCCGACCACCTCGGCGATCTGAGCGATCTTGCGCCTGCCGTCCGGCATGCGCGCCTGGTGAACTATGAGGTTCACCGCCGACGCGATCTGCGCGCGCACGGCCTCGAACGGGATGTCGATGGACGCCATCATCACCATGGTCTCGAGGCGAGACAGTGCATCGCGCGCTGAGTTGGAGTGGATCGTCGACATGCTTCCGTCGTGACCGGTGTTCATGGCCTGGAGCATGTCCAGTGCCTCGGCGCCGCGGACCTCACCGACGAGGATGCGGTCAGGGCGCATCCGCAGGCTGTTGCGCAGCAGCTGGCGGATCGTCAGCTCGCCCTTGCCCTCGACGTTGGGCGGCCTGTGCTCGAGCGCGATTACGTGCGGGTGGTCGATCTGCAGCTCGGCCGCGTCCTCGATCGTGATCACGCGCTGGTTGTGCGGGATGAACCGCGCGATGACGTTGAGGGTCGTGGTCTTCCCGGAGCCGGTGCCGCCCGACACGAGGACGTTCATCCGTCCGAGCACGGCCGCGCTCAGGAACTCCGCCATCGCAGGGCTGAGGCTGCCCTCACGCGTAAGGTCCTCCATGCCCAGCACGGCGTCCTTGAACTTGCGGATGGTGAGCGCGGCGCCGTGGATCGCAGCCGGCCGGATGATGGCGTTGACACGGCTCCCGTCCGGGAGGCGCGCGTCCACCATGGGGTTGAGACCGTCGATGTGCCTACCGGTGGTGGCGACCATGCGGCGGATCGTCTCCAGCAGCTGGTTCTCGTCCTCGAATCGCACCTCGGCCTTGGTGAGGACGCCGCGCCGCTCGATGAACACCTGGTCGGGGCCGTTGACCATGATCTCGCTCACGGAGCGGTCGTGCAGTAGGCTGTCGAGCGGCCCGTATCCGACCGCAGCACGCAGGATGATGTCGGCGAGAGTCGTCTTCTCGGGAGCACTGAGCTCGATGCCGTCGTCCGCGAGGAAACGGTCGAGGTGCGTGCGAACGGCGCGCGAGAACGCGAGAGTGTCGCCGGTCGTAAGGCCTACGTCCCGTATCAGAGCGAGCCGATCGCGGAAATCGTTGGCGAGCTTGCTTAGGTCGCGACCCTGCCGGGCCGCGGCTTCCATGATGTCGGTGCGGCGCCGATGGGGCATGGCAACGTCAGTGGTGCTGGTCCAAGCGTCGACGAACTGCATCTCCAGCAGCGCAGCCGAAGCAGCGACCGCCGGGATAACACGCTGCCGCTCGGTGAGGCGGATCTTGATCGTCAGGCCGGCGCCATCGGAACCCTGGCCCGGATCCATGTACGCCGCGATCCACTCGCCGTCACGGAACCGCAGGACGGCTTTGCGCAAAGCACTCTTGTCACCGGGGTCGGGCTCGAGGTTGGCGTCTTCAACTGCGCCGAAGACCACGTACTTGATGTCGCGTGCCGGGATCCAGCGGGCGCGATCGGAATCCGGCGGCGTGTAGATCGGAAAGCCCTCGGCGCTGAGAACGCGTGCGTCAGACTCCCCTTCCTCGAGGCCGCCGTCAAGGCGGTGCACAGACACCTTCATGCGCGTTCCGTGCTTCGGTTCGGGACGCTGCATCGCGGTCTGTACGGGCGCCGGAGCCCCGGTGGGGAGTGGTTCGCCGTTGGCGGTCTGCGTGGACTCCACATCACTCATGGAGCGATAACCTCAGCCGATGATAGCTCCGGCCTGCCGCCATCCAGCCTCCTTAAGGCGATCATCGTGCGGGCCCGTGCTTGTCGGGTGGCCGGCGGCGGTCGAGCACCCATTTCGAACCTGGCATGCGCTTGGCCACGCCCTTCACCTCGGCGGCGCGAGCCGATAATGCCGCCGCGCTTGCGTAGCTGTCTGCCTCCGCAATGACGACGCCGATCGAGACCGACACGAATTCAGCGCGGACCTTGTTGCCGTTCCGTTCCTCGTACTCGATCCAACCACGCTCGCGGTCGATCAGGTCGTAAAGAGCGGGCACCGCGGCGTCGAAGCGCTTGGTGATCTCGTCCGCGATCGGTTCGGCAAATTGGGGCTCTGTGAGGACGACGAAGTCATCGCCGCCGACGTGGCCCGCGAAGTGCCGACGCGAGGGATTCTCCTCGAGGACCTCGAGGATGATCGTCGACAAGGTCCGGATCACATCGTCCCCGCGCACGAACCCATAGTGGTCGTTGTAGCTCTTGAATGCATCGATGTCCGGGTACAGGACCGCGAAGCGCTCCTGGGCGACGAGCCGGCCGGTGATCTCACGCAGGATGTCTGAGTTGCCGCTCATCCCGGTGAGCGGATTGAGCTCGCGAGTGGTGGTGGCTCGAGTGATGACGGCGCGCAAGCGCGCCACCAGCTCTTCGGGGATGAAGGGCTTCGTCACGTAGTCATCGGCGCCGTTGAGAAGGTGCTCGACCTTGTCTTTCAGCGAGCTGCGCACGGTGAGGAAGACGATCGGAATCAGCCGCGTGCGAAAGTCTTTGCGGAGTTCGGTGAGGATCTCCTCGCCCGTGGTCGCGCCCAGCATCAGGTCGAGCACGATGATGTCGGGCCGCCAATCGACAGCGGCGTTGTGGGCCGCTTGCCCATCACCTACGGCCACGCATTCGAAACCGGCACGTTCCAGAACGCGCTTGACGAGCTTGAGCATCTGCTCGTCATCGTCGACCACGAGTACGAGGTCGCGACCTGCCTGGGGCGCCACGGCCGGCGCCTCATTGGTGGCGCCTGCCCTTCTCACGATGGTCATGCCGTTTCCGCTTCGGACTCGGAGTCCGCCGCTTGCGCGCGCCGTTGGCGAAGCTTGTCCGTGAGCTCGATAGCACGTTCGGCTGCGAGGCGAATCTCCGCGATGTCGGCCTTGATCGCCTCGGGATCGCTGGTCTCAGCCGCGATCAGCTCGCAGTAGTTGACGATCACCGCGAGCAGGTTGCGGAAGTCGTGCACCAACACGCGGTCTGCGTCGGGCTGCTCCGGCCCGCCAGCTACAGCCGCTTTACCAGTCGCCACGTGTTCACCTCGCCTTCGCGTTGGTATCCCAGCTCATCGAGCACTTTGCGCGCTAACGCGAGGCCGCGACCCGTCTCGCTGGTCGCAGGTGGCATCGCGTGGGTGAGTGGATTATGAAGTGGTGGTCCCCAGTCAGTTAACAAAGCAGTTAGTGTTTCTGACTTCAATTTGAGCTCGAACTCGACCTTCGGTTCTGTCGAGCCTGCCGGGTGGGCATACCTCAGGACGTTGGCGCCGATCTCGGAGAGCGCGAGCTCGAATAGCATCAGGGATCGGTCGCTCGGATCGCGTCCCATGCGCTGACGAAGCAGCTGTACCGATGCGTGAAGCGTATCCAGGCCGGCCTCCAGGCGGGTCAGCGTGGCGTTGAACTCGAACGAGGCTGCCGGCGCGACTGGGTCAGAAATCAGTCAGGGCATCCTCGACCGTGGCGTAGAAAGGGAACACCCGGTCCAGGGTGGTCAGCTCCAGGACCACCCGCACCTGCTGGTTCGGCGCCGCCAGTCTTAAATCCCCTTTCGTGCTTCGCACCTGCTTGAGCGCGGCCACGACCGAGCCCAGGCCCGAGCTGTCGACGAAGCTTACCCCTTCCATGTCGATGATCAGGCGCGGCTGACCCGCCTTGATCGCCTCGCTCACGGCCTCCTTCAGCGCGGGCACGCCCGCAACGTCGAGGCGGCCGGACGGTGCGAGCACAGTGACGCCGTTGTCCGTCTGCCGGCTCTCGACGTCCAAGGTCAATTGGGCCATGTCTCCATGATCGGAAAGCCTATATCGCTGGAGCCTCGATCCGCCCCCCTTACACTCCACGGGAAATGGCCTCGGCAGCAGGCGGTCAACGACAGCGGCTCCTGATCGTCGAAGACGAGCAGGCCCTTGCGCAAGCCATGGCCCGCGCGCTGCGGAGTCGGGGTTTCGAAGCCGACATCGCGCTCACCGGCGCCGAGGCGAGGGAGCGCTTTGGCGGCGTCGATTACGCGCTGGTCCTCATGGACCTGCGGCTGCCCGATGAGTCCGGTTACGAGCTGTTGAGCGAGCTGCGCAAGAAACGCCCCGCGCCGGCGGTCGTCATGGTCTCCGGCGTCGATGACCCCGAGCTGGGCCGAGCCGCCGTCGAGAACGGCGCGTTTGGCTACTTCGTCAAACCGGTTGGAGCGACCGAGATGTACCTGGCGGTCGTCAACGCCCTGCGCCGCCGAAGCCTCGAGATGGAGTACCGCGCGAATCTCGAGCGACTCGAGTCGATGGTCGCCGAGCGCTCGGAGCAGATGGAGCGGGCTACCGCTTTGCAAGCAGGGATGCTGCCGGCGTCACCGCTCAAGGGCGAAGGTTTCGAGGTCGCCGCCCACTTCACTCCCGCGCGCGAGATCAGCGGCGATTTTTACGACTGGCATCAGCCCGATCCCGGATTTGTTGCCGTGACGCTGGGCGATGTCATGGGCAAGGGCCTGCCCGCCGCGATCATGATGGCGACCGTTCGAGCCGCGCTGCGCGGTTCCGCGCGTCTCGAGGGCATGGAGGAGGGCGTGGCCCTCGCGGCCAAGGTGATGGCGACCGCCCTCGAGGTGAATCACGCGTACGTGACCCTCTTCCACGGCGTCTTCGATTGCAAGACCGGCGACCTGCATTACATCGACGCCGGGCATGGATATGCGCGATTGCTCAGAGGCTCGACCGGGCAAGAGATGCTGTCGCAGCGCAGCGCGCCCATCGGCATCTTTCCCGACAGCAAATTCTTGGTGGGGGCGGCGCACCTCGACCCCGGCGACACGCTGGTGGTCTTCTCGGACGGGCTCATCGATCTACGTCCTGACCTGGCGACCAGGGAGGTCCAGCTGCCACACGAAGCGCGGCGCGCCCCCAACGTGCAGGAGATGGTCGACATCCTGGCCCAGGGATCTCGCAGCCGCGAGCTGGCAGACGATGTAACGGTGCTTGCTTTGCGGCGCACAAGTTTGACTTAACAACGAGAGCCTGATTTCAGCATCGAAACAGCGCCTTTAAGTGGGGTCTGGCCGGCTCATGCGCCCTTAGACTTTGCGTCCTGCGCACCTTCCATCCCGCCAGGGGGGGCGAGGCATTCGGGGTGTTGCCAGCAAATCGTCCGCGGCTTGGGGTCGTGCCGTTTCGGACGCGTAGCCTGGTCCGTCGAGCCACACCCTTCGTCGGTATCGCCGCTGTTTTCGCGGTTGCGATTGCGACGGGCGCGCCCGGGCTGCTGGCGTTTCCGCTGTTCCTCGTCATCACCCTCTCCGTCGCGCTCTTCGACGACCGTGCACATCTGGTCGCGGTCGGGAGCGTGGCAGCGCTCGCTATCTTCGTCATCACCCTGATCCAGCTCGGTCCAACCGAGAACCTAGCCACGGCCGTCTTCGAGGTAGCGGTGCTGGGCATCCTTGGCGGGTCGGTGTACGAGGTGGTGCGGCACGCGAGGCTGGCAGAGGGCGATGCAGAGCAAAAGGCTGTCGAGCTGGAATCGGTCGACGAGCGCCTTCGCATGACCCTCGAGGCGGCCATGATCGGGATCGGGCTGGTGACGGCAGATGGCCGCTGGGTGCAGGTCAACGAAAGGCTGTCGGCGATCCACGGTCGCTCGCGCGACGAGCTGATGCAAGCGGGGCTTCTCGATGTCACGGCAGAGGCTGACCGCCACGCCGTCGAGGACGCTCTCGGCCAGCTGGGCCGGCGCGAGATTGTTCGCTGGGAAAGCGAGGTCCAGCAGACGCATCCTGACGGCAGGCGAGTCCCCGTCGCGCTTGCCATAGCAGTGTTGGGCGACCATGGTTCCAGCGAGCCCCTGCTGCTCGTCCAGCAGACCGATATCTCGGCGCGCAAGCGGCTGGACGGCATGCGTGACGCCATGGTCGATGTCCGTCACGTGATAGTCACCGCCAACAGCTGGGAGCAAGCGGCGCCCGCGCTACTCGGAAGCATGTGCACTCACCTGGATTGGGACCTTGCGCAGTACTGGGGCGTCGATGGCGAGCGACAGTCCCTCGGCATGCGTAACGCATGGCACAAAGACGGCTCGAGTCTCGAGAATTTCAACGACCCGGCCAGGAACCTCTCGATCGAGGTGGGTGGAGGGCTCGTCGGCCGCGTATGGCAATCAGGTGTAGCGGCGGCGATGGACGACCTCGCCGCGAATGACTTTGAGCAGGCGAGTGCCGAGCGCCGTGCCGGGCTGCGGGCCGCGGTCGCCTTTCCAGTGGTCAGCGGCGGAACGACGATCGGTGTGATCGAGCTGCTCGGGCGGGAGCTCCGGCACACGGATGACGACCTGGTGACCCTGCTGTCGACTGCGGGCGTCGAGATCGGGCAGTTCATCCAGCGCATGGAGACGGCCGATGCCCTGCGCCGCAGCGAGGCCGACCATCGCGCGATCTACGAGCGGTCCCCCATCGGAATCGCACGGGTCAGCGGGGACGGCGAGCTGCTCGAGGGAAACCCCGCCCTCCTCCACATGCTCGAGCACGATGTCGACACGATGCGATCGCAGGCATGGCCCGACTTGCTGCGCGCCTACGACCAGGCAGCGGGCCGAGCGCGGCTGGCGCCGCTGCTGGCCGGTATCCCCGACCAACGCAGCGTCCACGTCCGCGCCGCAACAGGTGGCGGCCGCTGGTTGTGGCTCCAGCTGACCGCGACCTCGATCCCGGACAACAGCGGACGCCCCGAGCATTTGCTCGTCATGGTCGAAGACGTCACGACGGTCCGGGAGACGCAGGACAAGCTTGCGGAAGCGCTCGACTCGCAGCGCAGCGCCAACGCCACGCTCGAAAAGCTCGACCGCACGAAGACTGAGTTCCTCTCCATCGTGAGCCACGAGTTCAGGACTGCGCTCACTGGGATTCAGGGGTTCAGCGAGCTGATCCGGGACGGCGGCATCGACCCCGAAGAGGTGAAGGCCTACGGAGGCTACATATTCAATGACGCGGACAGGGTCAACCGCCTGATCGGGGACATGCTGGATCTCGACCGCATGGAGTCGGGGCGCATGAGCATCCGCCTTGCGGACGTCGACATCAACGACGTGCTGGGCGATGTCATCACCCGGGCCGCATCGTCGTCGACCGTCATCGTCGAATTCAAGGCCGACCTCGATCCGCGCCTACCCATCGTCACCGGCGATCGCGACCGGCTCATCCAGGTGGTGAGCAACCTGGTGAACAACGCGGTCAAGTACTCGCCCGACGGCGGGACGGTGACTCTGTCGACCCGCTCGGATGGCGGGTTTGCTCTCGTCAGCATTGCGGACACCGGCCTCGGCATCCCACCGGACGAGATCGGCCACGTCTTCGAGCGGTTCCGGCGGGTCCGGAGCGGCGCCGCCCAGTCGATACCCGGGACCGGGCTAGGCCTCACGATCGTTAAGCAGATCGTCGAGATGCACGGCGGCAAGATCTGGGTCGAGAGCGCGGTAGGTCACGGTTCGGCATTCCACTTCACCATCCCACTGGCAGCGGAGCATGCAACACCGGCTCAGCTCCGCCATGCCTGAGCGCATGGCCACGGATGGTTATGTCCCTTCCATGGTGTTGGTGGCAGACGACAACGAGGTCGCCCAACGCCTGTGTCGCCGCGTCCTCGAGAAGGCCGGCTATGGCGTGCTGATCGCGGGTGACGGCCTGCAGGCGGTGGACCTTGCGCTGGCCCAGAACCCGAACGTGATCCTGATGGACGTCGCCATGCCAGGCATGGACGGGCTCGAGGCTATGCGCCGGATCAAGGCCGCACGGCCCGAGATGAGGGTGGTCATCGCCAGTGCCCATTCAATGGCCAGCGACCGCGAGCGCTTCCTCGCCGCCGGGGCCGACGACGTGCTCAGCAAGCCCTTCCGGTTGGGCGACCTCGTCGCTGTCGTCCAGAAGCTGACGGCACGACCTGAGGCTTGATGAAGGACCTCACCGGCACCAGGGTCGGCAGCTATGAGATCGTCGAACGCCTCGGCGGAGGAGGCATGGCGGTCGTGTACCGGGCGGTGCAGCAGCCGCTGGGCCGCGAGGTGGCGCTCAAAGCGCTGTCCCCGGAGCTCTTCCAGGACGACGGCTTCGTGAAGCGATTCGAGGCCGAGGCGAAAACGCTCGCGAAGCTCGACCACCCGAACATCCTGCCCATATACGACTTCGAGCTTTCGGAAGGGATGGCGTACTTGACCATGCCGTTGATCCGCGGGGGCACTCTGCGCGACATCCTCAACCGCGGACCGCTGGACACGCTGTCCGCGTGGCGTTACCTGCGCGAGATCGGCGATGGCCTGCAGCACGCACACGACGCCGGCATCGTCCATCGAGACCTCAAGCCGACCAACGTCCTGATCCACACGGACGGGCGGGCGATGCTCGCGGACTTCGGTCTGGCTCGTGGCGCCGGGCAGCCGACGCACCTCACCACTGTCGGCCTGGCCATTGGCACGCCCGGATACATGGCGCCTGAGCAGGTGATGGGCCACGATGTCGACAAGCGCGCCGACATCTACGCGATGGGCGTCCTCACCTTCGAGATGTTGACCGGTCGCCTGCCCTTCACCGGCGCCAACCGCATGGAGGTCGCCTATGCGACCGTCAACACACCGATTCCGTCAGCGGCCAAGCTGAACGCCCTCCTGCCCGACGAACTCGACGTGCTCCTTGCCAAGGTGCTCGCCAAGGACCCTGTGCAGCGACCGCAGAGCGTCAAGGACCTGCTGGCGCAGATGGCCAAGCTTCCGCAGCGCCGCGCAGCGGCGGGTGCGGGCGCACTAGCGGCAGCCGCGGTCGCTCGACCTGCGGCAGCCCAGGCGGCCGGCCAACAGCCCGTCGAGACCTCAGCAATGAAGCTCATCTCCGCCCCGCCGCCCCACCTGCACGGCTCACCGCCGCCGACTCCGAGCACCGGTTCTTCGAGCGGCTCGTCGGCGATTCGGACGCTGCAGATGATGGGCGTGAAACCCGCGAGGGCGCGTGGCCGATTCATCCTCAACTCGCATGTCGCCAATCTCATCCATGTGGCCCGCGACGTCACGGGGGTGCGCTGGCCGGAGATCGCGTACACCGCAGGCCTCGCCCAATATGTCGACCAGGACCCGCCAAACGACGAGCAGCTCGCCACGCCGGTGGAGTATCTCGGCCGGTTGAACGAGGCCTTCGAGACCATCTACGGTCCGGAGGCCGAGGACCAGCTGCGCGCGTGGGGGCGGCGGGCGACTGAGCGCTGGCTCGCCGAAGGCAGGCATGGCATGGGCGGACCGAGATGGCTGGTCCCCGGCCGGCAGCGCAAGCTGGCGGGGATCGTCAGGAACTTCAGCGAGGCGATGGACAGCGTGCGCGGCGAGCACACGCACGCATGGCTTCAAGTCGATGAGTTTCAGTTCTGGCTCGTCAACTTCTCCAACATGTTTGCGCTCGGGCGGATCAAGACGGTGAAGTCGTGCCACGTGTGGGTGGCGACGATCGAGGCGATCCTCCGTTGGGCCGGGCTCGCCAACGACTGGTATGTGGAAGAGGTCGAGTGCGGATGCGTGACGGGGACCTTCGACTGTGTCTTCGCCATCCGCTCGGTCGAAACCTGAGCTACTCGTAGCCAAATAAATGCCGAGTGGAGCCCAAGGCCGGATTTATTCCGGCCGTCTCCTCGCACGCCACCTTCCAAACGCCACTCAGCGTGGCTGAGGAGCGCGGGGTTCCTACGATAAAAGAAGGCCCTCCACCGCCGGGCGAAGGACCTTCAGAAAGGAGGGAGGGCTTCGTAAGCGGGTCGCCCCGCCTCCCAGATCTTAACCCGCCCCGATCCTCCGGGTCACTATGACTTAACAGCCGTCTCGATCTGCCGGCGGCGCACTCGCTAGAGTCGCCTGGTGCCCCGCTTCGCCATCGACGTCACGGCTTGCTGGCGACCGCAGCGCGTGGGCATGCTCACGCTGGCGGTCGAGCTGGCCAGGGCCCTGGTGGCAGGCAAGAATGGTGATCAGTTCACGCTCCTGTGCAGCCGCGAGCGGCCGGCTGCCCTTGCCGACCTCGACTGTGAGGCGGTCCTGGCGCCGTACCGCCACGAGGTGGTTCTGAAAGCCCGCTGGCTGCCGGCGATCGAGACGCAGGTCGGCTGCGACGCCATCCTTTATCCGTACTGGCCGAGCCCGCCCCGGCGCCGTCCCGGAGCGCCACCTGCGGCCGTCTACGTCCACGACCTTGCGTTCCGCCTTCGACCGGCAGAGGTGCCGTGGCAGCAGCGCGCCTACTTCGGCACCGTGCTGGCGCCGGCGCTGCGGCAGGCGGCGGCGGTGCTGGTCCCGTCAGAGACCACGCGTCGCGACCTGCTGGCCGCCTATCCGGTGCCAGGACTGGAAGGCCGGGTGACTGTCGTACCGGAGGGCGTGACGTCGCCCGCCGCTCCCGGCCCACTGCCCGAGGGGATCGAACCGGGCTTCATCCTGTCCGTCGGCACCGTCGAGCCGCGCAAGAACTACCCGCGTCTGCTGGCCGCGTACAGGCGGCTTCGGAGCCGGCCGGGCGCGCTCCCGATCGTGACTGGCCGCCGTGCCGGGGTGCCGCAGCTCGTCATTGTGGGCCGCCCCGGCTGGGCCTACGGCGACACGCTGCAGAGGATCCAGGCCGAGCTGGGTGTTCGCTACCTGGGCCACGCCGATGAGCCAACCCTGGCGGCGCTGTATGAATCCGCATCCCTCCTCGCCTACCCGAGCCTCTACGAGGGCTTTGGGCTGCCGCTCCTGGAGGCGATGGCGAACGGGGTGCCGGCGGTGATCGGCAAGTCGGGAGGGCTGCCCGAGCTGGCCGGCGGATCGGCGATCGAGGTCGATGCCGAGGACATCGAAGCCATCGCAGGCGCGCTCGAGAAGCTGTTGGGCGACGCGGCCCTGCGGAAGAAGCTCGGCGAGGCGGGCAAGCGACGTGCGGCTGAGTTCACGTGGGAGCGTGCGGCCGCGTCGACCCTGGAGGTCCTGCGCCGGATCGGCTCGACGGGCTCAGCGTCGTAGGATCTTTCAATGCCTAAAGGTCGCGTGAGGGTGCAGGCTCTGCTAGCCGGCCATGCCCACGACTACCTGCACCTGGCCCGTCCGCTTCTGCGTGCGCTCGAGCTGACTCATCACTTTGACGTCCATGTGATCACGGACCCGGCGGCGCTCAAGCTCGAGCATCACGAGGTGATCCTGGCTGCCAGTGACCACGGCCTGCTGCCCGGGCAGGCCGAGGAGCTCACCGACTTCGTCCGGCGGGGCGGTGGCCTGGTGCTCCTGGGTGGAACGCTCGCAGCCTGGAACGGTCAAGGCGGGCTAGCCGAGCTGGCGCGCTGGACGCCCAGCGGCCCCGGTCCGATGACCGAGCTCGTGCTTCGGTTCGAGCCCTCGCATCCAGTTGCGCAAAGGCTCGGCGGTGAGCTCAGGCTCACAGACGAGCTCTACCTGTCCGAAGGCCCACCGGGGGACGCCTCGGTTCTGCTGAGCACGAGCTGGCACTTCACGGAACAGGTCGTCGGTTACGAGCGTGAGCTCGGAGCCGGCAGGTTTTTTCATCTCGGGCTTGGTCACTCTGCATCGACTTATGAGGACCTCTCATTTCAGAAGCTCGTGCACCGATCCCTTCTCTTCGCAGTAGGACAAAGGCCGCCGTCTCCGGTGGGCGTCGGCTTGATTGGCTATGGCGCGATCGCGCGCGACCACGCGGCGTCGATCGCGGAGGTCGCGGGGCTCCGACTGAGCGGCGTATGCGACACATCACCGGAACGGAGGGAGCTGGCATCGCGCGAGTGGTCCGTCCCGGTCCACGCGAGCGTAGCCGACCTCTACGACGACCCTGATGTCGGCCTTGTCGTCGTCGGCACTCCGCCCTCGGCCCATGCCGAGGTCGTGCTCGCCGCGCTCAAAGCGGGCAAGGACGTGGTGTGCGAGAAGCCATTCGCGCTGCGGGTCGAAGAGGTCGATCGCATGATCGACGAGGCTGCCGCCGGAAATCGCGTGCTGACCGTGTTCCAGAGCCGGCGATGGGACCCGGATTACATCGCCCTTCGGGATGTCGTGCGCTCGGGTGGCATCGGCCAGCTCTTCTACATGGAGTCATTCATCGGCGGGTACTCGCACCCGTGCGGTTACTGGCACAGCCACGAGCCCATATCCGGCGGCACGATCTACGACTGGGGCTCGCATTACTTCGACTGGATCCTTCAGCTGTTCCCCGATGCGGTGAGGACGGTCGCCGCCAACGCGCACAAGCGAGTGTGGCACGACGTCACCAACTCGGACCAGGTGCGTGTCGATCTCACATTCGCGAACGGCGCGCAGGCGACCTTCCTGCAATCGGACATAGCCGGCGCGATGAAACCGAAGTGGTATCTACTCGGCACGCGTGGTGCGGTGGTCGGCGAGTGGCGCGATGAGCCCGTGCCTGCGGACTTCCCAGCGCGCGTCAAGGTCTTCCGCCCTGCCGATGGGGGCGGCTCGCACGAGGAGATCCTGTCCTTGCCGGCTCGAGACGAGCACGGCTTCTATCGCAACCTCGCCGACCATCTGGCCTGGGATGAGGCGCTGGCGGTGACAAAGGCCGAGGCCCGCCGCACGGTCGCCGTCATGGAGGCTGCGGCGCGCTCGATTGCTCGCGGCGGCGCTCAGCTCGAGGTCGACATATAGCCGAACGAGTCGGGTGGGGCGTACTGGGCGCGGCGTTTATCGCCGGCCGCGCCGTGATCCCTGCCATCGCCGCATCGCGCAACGGCCGCCTGGTGTCGATTGCAAGCCGGGATCCCAATCGCGCGCAGGAGGTCGCCTCACAACACTCATTCGCCAGGGTCGGCGCGTCTTACGACGCGGTCCTTGACGACCGTGAGGTGGATGCCGTTTACATCCCCTTGGTCAACTCGCTGCACCGCCGATGGACACTGCGTGCGCTAGAGGCAGGCAAGCACGTGCTGTGCGAGAAGCCGCTCGCCATGAACGCCGCGGAGGCCGAGGAGATGGCGGACGCGGCTCAGCGCGCGCGTCTTCATCTGATGGAGGCATTCATGTACCGCTTCCATCCTCGCGCCCGCGAGTTCGTCGAGAGCGTGCATGACCATCCGCTCCACGCAAATGCTTGGTTCGGCTTTACACTCTCCGACCCATCGAACTATCGCGCGCGGTCTTCGCTCGGTGGTGGCGCCGTGCTCGACGTCGGCTGCTACACGGTCAGCGTGGTGCGTTGGATTCTGGGCGAGCCGGACGAAGTGTTCGCGAGGATCAGGCGCGCCGGTTCCCGCGAGGACGCGGTCGACATGTCTGTGGCCGCGCTGCTGCATTTTCCGGCTGGCGCGACGGCGTCGCTCTGGGTGAGCTTCGAGTCTCCGGAGGTGCAGGGCCTCGAGGTGGTGGAGCGGGGTTCGGTCAAGCGCCTGGAGCAGCCATTCACGTGGCGCGACGCAGTCGATCCTTATCAGCTCATGGTCGAATCGTTCGCCGGCAGCGTCATCGAAAACCGGCCGCTGGCGATCCCCGCGAGCGACTCGATCGCGAACATGAAAGTTCTCGATCGGATCCGCGACGCGGCTGATGTTGAGGTTTAGGAGGCGGCGGCCCCGATGCCCCGCCGGGTCTCGGGTCGCGCCTCCTTAGCCGGTAGGCCGCAGCGGGATGTCGGCCTCGAGGTAGCCGTCCTCGAAGCGCATCTTGGTCTTCGGCGAGAGCGCGAGGATCATCGACTGCGCCCGTCGGTTGTCGCCGAGCATGGTCGCGTGGAAAGAGACGATGCCTCTCATGCGTGCGATGTGCGCGAGGCGCCGGAGCAGAAGCCTCCCAAGGCCGCGGCCCTGCAATTCGTCCGCGACCGCGACGGCGACCTCATGACTAGTTCCCGACGGAGAAATGCCGTAACGCGCGATCGCGACAATGCCTCGCTCGTCCAGCGCGATCAGTGCTTCGCGATCGTGGCGGTCGATGTCCACCAGCCTGCTCAGCAATGCGTTTGAAGGCTGCGTGATGGGCGAGAGGAAGCGGCGGTAGACGGTTTCGCTGGAAAGACGCCCGAAGAACTGCCGGATGAGGTCTGCATCGCCTGGCTCGAGGAGCCGCAGCCGCACGCACCGGCCGCCTACCACGGTGGTCGTCATCGCTTGAACACCAGGCAGGTCGACGTCCCGTGCGCCAGCAGCTTGCCCGAGCTCTCGGCGACGAGGCGGCCGTCGGCGGTCGCGACCTTGCCTCCGCGGTGGACGACCATGCCCTCGCATCGCACATGTCCGGTTTCGAGCGTGATCGGACGGACGAAATTGACTTTGGTCTCGAGCGTCGTGTAAGCCTCGCCGGCGGACAGTGTGGTCTGAACCGCGCAGCCCATGGCTGAATCCAGAAGTGTCATCGCGAAGCCACCGTGGATGACGCCGATGGGGTTGTAGAGGTACTCGCCGGGTTCGCCAAAGAACGTGACCTTGCCTTCTTCGGCGGTGCCCCCGCTAAAGCCCATCGTGGCCGTGATCGGCGGCGGCGGGAGCTTGCCCCCGAAGACGGCCTGGATGAACTCGAGTCCACTCATTCCGGCCGCGTTCTGGAGCGCCGCCATCGGGTCCTCCCACGTGATGGTGCGAGTCCGTGAGCCCGTGCGCACTAGGCGTGTCACCCCGCCAGCTCGAGCTCGGGGATCGCGGTGGCGCGCACAGGTTCGCTCCTGATGCGACCGATCGTGACGGCCGCAATCGCGCTCGCGATCGCCGCGGCCATCATGACCTCCCATCCGTTGCGGAAGCTCGCGAGTGCTCCTGACTTGTCGGCGCCGCTCAGCACTGCGATGAGGACCGCGACGCCCAACGCGATGCCGAACTGGCGCGTCATGCCGTAGACGGCGCTGCCGGTTGCGAAGCGCGCGGGTGGCAGGGAGCCTGCGACGGCGCTGGCGAGGGTCGGGATCACGAAGCCGACGCCCGCGCCGCCGGCCAGCATCCCGGGCAAAAAGTCGGTCGCGTAGTGCGGCTGCAGGCCGACGTGGGTGAGCCACCACGCCCCGCCGCATGCGAACAACAAAGCTCCGACGGCCGCGATGACTCGCTGACCGAACCGGCCCGCCAGAATGCTGCCCGGCACCGCGAAGACTGCGGCCGTGATCGGTCCCGGTGAGATCTGCAGGCCTGCCCTAACGATGTCCTCGTGCCACACGCGCGTGAGAAACAGCACGCTCGAGAGGAGCATCGCGCCGAACGCGGCGAAGAAGAGAATGCTGGCGATGTTCGCCGCGCTGAAAGCGCGAGACCGAAACAGCCCGAGCTCGAGCACCGGCGAAGCGTGACGCGTCGAGCGATACAGGAACGCGGCGGTCAGCACCACCGAGCTTGCCAGCAGGCCAACGATGCGGACGCTGGTCCAGCCCCACGACTGGCCCTGGACGATCGCAAGCATCAGTGCGCTCGATGCGAAGACGATCAGGCCCGCACTTAAAAGGTCGGGAACACGACGTGCTTCGGGATCACGCGACTCGCTCAGGACGCGCGCAGCGAGAACGACCGTAACCAGGCCGACGGGAAGGTTGACGAGGAATACCCATCGCCAGCTCGCCTGCACCAGGAGCGCGCCGATCGGAGGTCCAGCGGCGGCCGCTATGGCGCCGGTCGCCGACCACACTGCGACCGCGAGCGCTCGCTGTTTCGGCGGGAACTCGGCCAGCACCAGCGCCAGCGAGGCGGGCATCAGGATTGCGCCGCCCGCAGCTTGCAGGACTCGCGCCGCGATCAACCAGCCGGCGCCGGGCGCGGCGGCGCACAGTGCAGAGGCGAACACGAAAGTGACCAGGCCGGCAACGAAGAGCCGCTTGCGACCCAACAGGTCGGCAATGCGGCCGGCCGGGACAAGCAGCGCGGCGGTGACGATCGCGTATCCGCTGAGGACCCAGGAGAGCGTCGCGTCGGTGGTGCCGGCGAAGTCACGCTGGATGCTGGGGAAGGCGATGTTGACGATGAAGAGGTCGAGGCTGGCCACAAAGGTGGCGACGGAGACGATCACCAGGACGCGATAGCGATGCGGCATGCCGGGAGCGCCTCCCCCACATAGTCCGTTGCTTGACGCCACGCACCCTAACACAAAGAGTTGCGTGATGCAACTCGATCCTTTATGATCCGCTCAAATGCTAGGCCGCACATATGACTCCCAGATCTGCTCAGTCGCCGGCACCCTCGAGCTTGTCGGGGAGCGCTGGACGCTCTTGATCGTC
>WNEZ01002686.1_pt1 | contig 26057 bp, 32 predicted proteins | sample 5400521 | NCBI WGS metagenome assembly WNEZ01 (sample SAMN13153339, study PRJNA577476) | soil metagenome | isolation source: 120 cm saprolite under Douglas fir tree site 2 hole 1 replicate 1 | place: USA:California | collected 2015-04-18
GAGCCGATCGGCCGACGGTGGTTTCGGGCTTGGACTCAGCCGGGGTCGTCGCCATAAAGCTCGCGAGCTGCCGCCCGTCCACTGTGCGCTGCCCCCCCGCCGTCCGCACGGTGACCAGCCGGCCGCTATCGGCGAGCCGTCGCACGCTGTCGACGCTGATGCCCAGCAGTTCGGCGACCTCGCCGATTTTGTAGGAAGCCATGCTCAAACTCTAGCATTTGCGCGTTTTACACGTAATAACCCTCGGAATCCGATAATGAGTCGGGTTGCGCATGCTGCCCTGTAGAGTGGCTTGGATGCTTCGCGTCGGTTCAATCGTCATCCGTGTCGACGACCTCCAGCGCCAGACCGAGTTCTGGGCGGCGGCACTCAACTACGCGCCTCGTGAGGGCGCTGGCGACGACTTCGTGCTGTTACACCCGAGGGACGGCGCCGGACCGAACGTCTCCCTCGACCGCGTGCACTCGACGGTCCAGGTGCCGCCGCGGATCCATCTCGACCTGTACGCCGACGATCAGGCGCGCGAGGTCGAGCGGCTGAAAGCGCTGGGTGCCACCGACGTCCACTGGAGCAAGCAACCACCGGACGCGGACTACGTCATCCTCGCCGACCCCGAGGGCAATCGCTTCTGCGTCGTGGATGCCAGCCAATGACTATGAAGAAGCCCGCCGCCACAGCCACGCGCGTGAAGACCGTTGATGACTACCTGGCCGCCGCACCGAAGGACAAGCAAGCGACGCTGACGAAGCTTCGCCGGACGATCAAGGCGGCTGCACCGAAGGCATCCGAAAGCATGAGCTACGGCATCGTTGGCTACAAGCTCGAAGGCAAGCCTGTCATCTACTTTGGCTACTGGAAGGCGCATTACTCCTTGTAAGGGATGGGCAACCGTGTTACGAAGTCCCACACCGCTGAGCTCAAGGCCTATCTGCTGAGTAAGGGCACGATCCAGTTTCCCGCCGACGAGCCCCTTCCCTTCCAGCTCGTGACGAAGATCGTCAAGGCCCGCGCCGCCGAAATCAAAAAAGGCTCGGCAGCCCGCTAGAATCGTTCCTGAGATGAGCGAGGCCGAGGTCGCTCGCCTTCGAACCGAGAACGCCGAGTTGCGCCGCCTGCTCGTGAAGCATCAATGGGGCGGGCTCACCCCGATCAAATCCAATGGGGCCTGTCCGGAGTGCGCCGGTTCGAGGCCGCCGGATGGCCGCGGTCATCGGCCGGGCTGCGCGGTCGCCGCGGCATTGGCCGTAGCAGCAACCTAGTCGGCTTCAACCACAACGAGGAAGGCTAATTCGCCGGCGAGCGGCGCGCCTCGTGCGCCGCCACCGCCTCCAGCACTTCGTCCTGCGCCGGCGGCTGGTCCAGCGCCCCAAGGGCGGCGAGGGCCTCGCGCGCCGCCATCTGTTCCGCGTCGCGTTTGGTTCGCCCGCGCCCCTTACCACTGATGCCGTCACCGAAGCTGACTTCGGCCGTGTATTCGCGCCGATGGCCCGGGCCCGAGGCACCGACGATGTCGTACTGCGGAGTCGATAGGAATCGCTCCTGGGTCACCTCCTGGAGGCGGCCCTTGTAGTTGTCGTCTGGCCACGCCTGCACGTCGATCAGGCTGCGGCTGAACAGTTTGTAGGCTGCGCGGTACCCCTGGTCGAGGAAGATGGCACCAATCACCGCTTCGAAGGTGTTGGCGAGGATCGATTGCAGGGAGCGCGCGCCGGTTTTGTGCGCGCCCTTGCCCAGCAGCAAGTAGTCACCCAGACTCAGCCGCGAAGCCAGGCGGGCAAGGCTCTTGGTGTTGACGACCGAGGCTCGCAGCCGGGTCAGTTCCCCTTCATCGGAGGTCTGATACGTGTGGTAGAGGTGCTCGGCCGCAATCAACTCCAGCACCGCGTCGCCCAGGTACTCCAGCCGCTCGTTGTCCGCCGACCCGCTCTCCGGGTGCTCGTTGTTGTAGGAGCGGTGGGTCAGCGCCTGGCGCAGCAGCGCAGGCTCGTGAAAGCGAACGCGAAGCGTCCGCTGGAGTTTCTGTAAAGGCTCGTCCGGCTGAGCGAGCTTCGGCTCAGGTGGTGATGCCGAGCTTCTCCTGGACGTAGTCCCAGGCGGCTCCGACGGTTTGAATCTTTTCCGCGTCTTCGTCAGGTATCTCCATCCCGTATTCTTCCTCGAACGCCAGCTGTTCGGCGATGATGCCCTTGAACTTCTCGTAACTGTTCGCGTCCATCCGACTCCCCTTTTGGCAGTGCGACTGCGGTCAAATTCTAGTCGAAGCCCGGGCCCATCGTCCTAGATTGGCAGACCGCCGTCAATGCCTAAAACCTGGCCGGTGATATAGCCGGCCGCGCGTGACGCCAGGAAGACAATCGCCGGGGCGACGTCCTCCGGGCTTCCGATCCGCGGGATTGCCGCCGCCTGGCGGGCGCGCTCCAGCAAGTCGGCCGGCAGGCCGCTGGTGAGCTCGGTCGTGATGAAGCCGGGGGCGACGGCATTGACGGTGATGTTCCGGGAGCCGACCTCCTTGGCGAGCGATTTGGTCAGGCCGATCAATCCCGCCTTGGACGCACTGTAGTTCGCCTGCCCAGCATTGCCGGCGACGCCGGCAAGCGATGAGACGTTGACGATGCGGCCGTACTTCTGCTTGAGCATGGGCCGGAGCGCCGCCTTGCTGGCGAGAAAAGCGGCTTTCAGGTTCGTCTGGATGACGATGTCCCAGTCCGCCTCGCTCATCCGCATCACCAGCGTGTCCCGGGTCAGTCCAGCGTTGTTGACCAGCACGTCCAGCCGGCCCCAGCGCTTCACCACCGCCTCGACCGCGATCCCCGGGGCGGCGCTATCGGTGAAGTCAGCCTGCACCGCCATCGTCTCGTGGCCCGCGTGCGAAAGCTCCTCGACCAGAGCGTCGGCCTCCGCCTTGCGGCTCTTGTAGGTGATCGCCACGGTTGCGCCCGCTCCGCCAAACAGTACCGCGGTGGCACGACCGATTCCACGGCTTCCCCCGGTCACGAGCACGACCTGACCGCTAAAGCCGTCAGACATGGATGGTCTCGAGCACGCTGTTCATGCTGGTCAGGTCTTCGACATTGTGGACCACGGCACCCGGGACAATCTTCTTCACCAGCCCAGTTAGCGCTCGCCGCGGACCAACCTCAATGTAGGTGTCGGCGCCGAGTTGTTGCAACCGCTGGATCGACTGGGTCCACCGGACGGGTCCGGTGAGCTGGCCGACCATGAGGCGGCGGACCTCCCGCGACTCCTGGTGAACCTGGGCATCGGCGTTGAAGACCTGGGGGCGACGCAACGCGCGAAGCGGGATCTTCTCCCAGGCGGCGGCAAACACCTGGGCCGCGTGGGCCATCAGTGGCGAGTGGAACGCCCCGCTCACCGGCAACCGCACCAGGCGCTTTGCCCCTGCCGCATCGAGCTGGGGGCTCACCGTCGCCAAGCCACGCTCGCTGCCGGAGATCACCACCTGGCCGGGCGCGTTGTAGTTGGCGACGACCACCTCGCCCTCAGTGGCCGCACAGATCTGCTCGACGGCGCCGTCGGAGATACCGAGCACGGCGATCATCCCGCTGGCCGCCGGCGCGGCCGCCGACATCGCCGCGCCGCGCGCGCGCACGGCCGTGAGCGCATCCAGGGGATCGAGCCCCTCAGCCGCGACCAGGCCGGCAAACTCGCCCATGCTATGGCCGGCAACCAGCGCCGGGCCGAACCCCCTGGCGACCATCAGCCGGAGTAGCGCCAGGCTGTGAAACAGGATGGCCGGCTGGGCATTTTCCGTCGCCTGCAGGTCGGCCTCTGGTCCATCCAGCATCAGCCGGCCGAGTGGCAGCCCGAGGCGTTCCTCAGCGTCGTGGAGGAGGTCGGCGGAAGCAGCGTCCCGCTCGAGCAGATCGCGGGCCATCCCGACGAATTGGGCGCCCTGGCCTGGAAACAGGAAGGCGACTGTGATCGGAGAGACCTAGTCGGTCTTGATGACTTCGCGCCCGTCGTAGTAGCCGCAGTTACGACAGATCGCGTGCGGCCGCTTCGGCTGATGGCACTGCGAGCACTCGACGAGCTGCAAGCGCTTTATCGCCAGGTGCGCGCGGCGCTCGCCCTGGCGGGCATGGGCGTACCGGGTCTTGGGAAGAGCCATGAGCAGCCCATTATAAGGGGACCTCCTGGCTAACGGCCGCTGACCACCTCGACTTCCTTGGCCGGCCGTGCAGCCGGTGGCCGGAGCGCCTCGACCCCCTTCTTGACGGTGGCGATGGTCCGTAACAGCTGGCTCTCGAGGGACTGCATCACGTCCGAGGCATAGCGGTCGGCGGCACGCCGGGTCTCCTCGGCCTTGACGGACGCCTCCCGCAGCATCGCCTCGGCCTGCTTCTCGGCGCGCTTGACCAGATCGTGCTGGCCGATCATCGTCTGGGCCCGTTCACCCGCCTTGCTGACCGTTCGTGCGGCCTCCGCCTGCGCCTCGGAAAGCAGGCGTTGCTGTTCCTGGAGCGTCCAGCGGGCCTGTTTGATCTCATCCGGGAGGCTCAGCCGGAGGTCGTCGATGCAGGCCAGCACCTCTTCCTGATCGACCACCACGGTGCGGGTCAGCGGGATCTGGCGGCTGTGGGCGATCACGTACTCGAGGCGATCGATGGCTTCATGGATGTTCATGCCTGTGCTCCCTTGGTGAGACGTTGCTTGAGCGGTCCGACGACGTTGGCTGGGACGAATTCCGAGATGTCGCCACCGAACTCGGCGAGCTCTTTGATCAGGCTGGAGCTGAGAAACAGGTGACGCAGGCTGGTGGGGATGAAGACCGTCGTAACGTCGGGCTCCAAGCGGCGGTTCATCAGCGCCATTTGGAACTCACTCTCGAAGTCTGACACGGCGCGAAGCCCGCGGACGATCACGCGTGCGCCGACCTGGCGCGCGAAGTCGATCGTGAGACCCCGGAAGGTGCTGACCTCGACGCCCGGGCGCTCGCCCAGGCTCTCCCGGATCATGGTGACGCGCTCGCCGCTCGTGAACAGCGGCCGCTTGTTCGGATTTTCCACCACGGCAATCACGACCCGGTCGAAGATACGCGCCGCGCGGTCGACGATGTCCAGGTGGCCATGCGTCAGCGGATCGAAGCTGCCGGGATAGAGGGCGGTGATCATTGATACCTCAAGAACGTAAGGCGGGTGGTGCCGTAATCGCGGTCGCGAACGTGCGTCAGGCGCTGCAGCGGCGGCACCGGTTGGCTGCGATGGTGTTCGACCACCACCAACGCCTGGTCGCGCAGCGGAGCGCGGTCGAGGGCCTCCAGGCTGGTGGTCAAGCTCGCCGCGTCGCGGTAAGGGGGATCGAGGAGGATAAGGTTGTAGGTGGCGAGGTCGCCACCGTGCGACCTCAACCAGTCGATGGCATCGGCGCTTGCCACGTCGCCCTGCTGGGCGAACCCGGTTGCCGTCAAATTCTCGGCGACGATCGTAGCACAGGATCGATCCCGCTCCACGAATGTCGCCGACGCCGCGCCGCGAGAGAGCGCCTCGATGCCGAGGGTCCCGGCGCCCGCGAACAGATCGAGTACGCGCGCACCGCGTATGCTGTCGCCGATGATGTTGAACAGGGCCTCGCGAACCAGTGAGGTGGTCGGACGCGTGGAGCGACCGGGCGGGGTCTTGAGCAGACGACCGCGACTTGTCCCCGCGGTGACGCGCGTGGCCGGCCCGGACATGTGATGAGTAAAGCAGGCCACACGGGCGCGGCCGTTAACGCCAGTAAAGGAGCCACGGCATAGTCGTCGTCGACGCCCTGCTCGGCATCGTTCTGGTCCTGGTGCTGCCGCTCGCCGCCGGGATGACGGTCGGGCGTGTCCTGAGCATGCTGCGTCGACCTCCGTCCGCCGCCCCACCACCCAAAGTCAGTCCAGAGCGAAAACCTGACGATACGCCGAAAGCTGGCGGCGGAGCGCCGGCTCGCCGTCCAAGGCCGGGTCGCGGTCCAAGAGGCGGACGGCCTCGTTCTGGGCGTCGCTGATCAACACCGCGTCCAGCAGGCTCGCCATCTTAAAGTCCTTGCCGTGCTGCCGGTAACCAGCCAGGTCCCCCCAGCCGCGTAGTTCGAGGTCGATCTCGGCAAGGTCGAAGCCACTCTTGTTCGTTACGACGGCCTGCAGACGCTTGAGGGCTTGCGGATCCTCGGCATCCGTGAACAGCAGGCACCACGATTCCGCCGTTCCTCTTCCCACACGACCGCGAAACTGGTGGAGCTGCGCCAGGCCGAACCGGTCGGCGCCTTCGATCATCATGACGGTGGCATTTGGAATATCGATGCCCACTTCCACCACCGAGGTGGAGACGAGGATCGCGACCTCGCCCCGCTGGAACCCCGCCATCACTGCTTCCTTCTCGGCGGATTTGAGCCGGCCGTGGAGCAGCGCAATGCGCGAGGCGAGCTCCGGGAAGACGTCGCGCTGCAATTTCTCGAGCTCCTGGGTGGCGGATCGGACACCGAGCTTGTCGGACTCCTGAATGAGGGGGCAGATCACGAACACCTGGCGGCCGGCGGTGACCTGCTGGCGGATGAAGTTGTAGGCATCGGCCCGCTTCTCCGGTGGGACCAAGCTAGTCTTCACCGGCAGGCGCCCAGCGGGCATCTCGCCAAGGATGGAGATGTCGAGGTCACCGAAGAGCGTCAGTCCGAGTGTGCGCGGGATCGGGGTCGCGGTCATCGACAGAAAGTGCGGGGTGCGCTCCCCCTTCTGCCGGACCGCGAGGCGCTGCCCAACACCGAAGCGGTGCTGCTCATCGACAACCGTCAGCGCGAGGTCTTTGTACTGGACACCCTCCTCGATCAGCGCATGAGTCCCGATCAGGACCGGGAGATGACCTTCAGCCAGCGAGGCGAGCATCGGTTTGCGCGCGGCCGCCGGCGTGCTGCCGACCAGGAGGCCAACATCCACCTGGAAAGGTCCGAGGAGTGACTGGATGACATCGGCGTGCTGGCGCGCGAGCACCTCGGTGGGCGCCAGCAGCACGGACTGGAAGCCGGCGCGGGCGACGTGGTGCATGGCCATGGCGGCCACCACCGTTTTCCCCGATCCGACATCACCTTCGAGCAGCCGGTTCATCGGCTGTGGACGGGCGATGTCTTGCAGGATCTGCCAGGCGGCCACGCGCTGGGCGTTGGTGAGCGTGAACGGGAGCGCCTTGACGAACCCGCGCGCGGTCGTCTCGTCGAAGGGAATCGGCTGCGCCGTCAGGGCCTTGCGGGCCCGCTTGGCCAGCTGCGCGGCCAGCTGCAAGACGAACATCTCCTCGAAGGCGAGGCGCTCCCGCGCGCGTTCGAGTGCCTGGGCCGACTCGGGAAAGTGCACCTGACGCACCGCCGCTGCGCGCGACAGAAAGCCGCGACGCGCAAGCAGCTCCCCCGGCATGAACTCCTCCAACTCGTCGGCGTAGCGAAGCAAGGACTGGATCTTGGGCCGCAACCAGCGCGAGGTGAGCTTTTCGGTTTCTGGATAGATGGGTACGAGCCGGGCGGCGTGCTTCGGGTCGCCGGATGCCTTTTCATAATCCGGGTTCTTCATCACCAGCCCGCCGTTGAGCTCGACTTCCCCCGCCAGGAAAATTTCGTCGCCCTCATGCAGTTGGTTGGCGAGAAATGGCTGGTTGAACCAGACCACGTTCAACTTTCCGGAATCGTCGGAGACGGTGGCCTCGGCGAGCTTCATCCGCTTGTAACGGGTCTCGCGCGCGGCGATGTGATAGATCCAGCCGCGAACCGTCGTCTTCATGCCGGGACGGATGGAGCCGATCGGGGTGACGCGCGAGAAATCCTCGTGCTTGCGTGGGAACAGTAAGAGAAGGTCGCGAAGCGTCCGCACACCGATTTTTTCCAGCCGCGCCTCGTAGATATCACTCACCCCCGCGAGCGCGGTGACCGGGTCGTCCAGGGACGGGCCCCGCACCACGCGAAGCCGCGGCGCGCTCACGCGACCAGGTAGGTGAAGCCGATCACGCCGGGACCGGTGTGCGTCCCCAGGACGGCACCGATCTCGGTGAGCAGAATGTCGAGGCCGGGATAACTCGCGGCAACCCGCTCGCGAAGCTGCTCCGCGTCTGCCTGCGCGGCACCATGCATGATGGCGAGCTGGCTGACCTGGCCGTCCCGTTCGAGCAGCTCCACGAGCTTGTTCAACGCCTGCGGCCGCCCGCGGGCCCGTCCGACGGGGACGACCTCGCCGTCTCTCAGCTGGAGGATCGGCTTGACATTGAGTAGTGATCCAAGCAAGGCACGGGCCTTTCCGATCCGGCCTCCGCGCTCGAGGTAGGTGAGAGTGTCCACCACGCAGATGACACGAGCCTTGGCCACGAGCGCCCGCAGGCGCTCCGCGATGGTTGCGCGATCCCGGCCGGCCCTGGCCAACCTGGCTCCTTCGAGCGCCATGAATCCCAGTGCCATCGAGGTGCTGAGTGAGTCGACGACCTCGATCGCTTGTTCATCGACCGCTTTGGCCGCCATCAGCGCCGAGTTGTAGGTCCCTGAGACCTTGCTGGAGAGGTGGACCGAAACGATTTCGTCGCCGTTCTGCCGAAGCGTGCGAAAGGCCTCTTCGAAGACCCCGACGGAGGGCTGCGATGTGCGCGGCAACTGGGCCGAGGCTTTGAGTCGACCGAAGAACTCGTCGGCGGTCAGATCCACGTGGTCGCGGAAGACCTGGTCACCGAAGTGGACGTTGAGCGGCACCACGGTGATGCCGACGGCCTGCTGTTGCTCCTTGGTCAGGTCCGCGGTGGAATCCGTAACGATCCGGACCACCAGTCGAGTATAGCCAGCGCTTCGCGCCAATCACAGCCAGGCAACGGCCGCGTTTCGTTAGGTTGTGCGCACCAAAGCTTGGTAAATCTATAGGTGCGATGTCGCTCCCAGGACAAATCGCGCTGAGCTCACGCCTGCGCGCCGCCTTCGTGCCGGTTGCCTCGATCTCGGCGTCGCCGCGCCCGTCACGCGACGTCCAGCTGAGCCAGGCCCTCATCCTCGGCGGACTGATCGGCTTCCAGGCGCTGGATTCCCTGACCACGCATCTGGGGATCACCCTCGAGCACGTGGAGCTTAACCACCTTATGGCCCCGATCATCGCCACCCGAGGCGAGCTGGTCGCGTACGCGCTCAAGGGAACGGCCCTTGCCGTGCTGCTGGCGATCCTGATGTTGATGCACCGGCGGAAGCCACGCGTCTGGCAGGCCTACCTCGTCGCCGGCTGGCTTAGCGCTGCCGCCGTTGTCGCCAACGTCGTGCAGCTGATGCTCTAGCCGCTAGCCCTGCAGGACCTCGCGCAGCTTGACCGCAAATTCCGCGGCATGGCTCTCGAAGCCGCCGTGCGCCCCCGGGAAGACCACGGCTTGCGTCCCGAGCCGCTCGGCCAGCCGCAATCCGCCCTCATGGGCGAGCTCGCCGCGCGATTCGTCGCCGACCGCCGGCACGATCCGGGTTGCGCCCGCCTTCAACGCACCGAAATCGGGCTCGTAGGCGGCGATCGCCAGGAAGTAGTGCCCGAGCCAGAAATCCATGTTCCGCTTCATCTGCGCCATCGCCTCGCGCATTTCCGACGTCGGTTCGCCCTGCGGAGGCGGTGGCCCACCGCTGCGGATCCGGGTCTGCACCATGAACTTCTGCATGGCCGGCCCGATTCCGGCCGTGCGGTACGTTTGGACGATCTCAGCCATCGCCGCCCGCTCGCGCGCGGGATCGGGCAGCAGGGCCGGCGCAGGCGGTTCGTGTGAGACCAGCGTGCGAACCTGCTCCGGATGGCGAGCGACCAGCTCGAGCCCGATGACGGCGCCGCCGCTGCTGCCAAACACAAACGCCGGCTCTTTCGCGGTCGCCGTCAGCAGCCGGTGTACGTCGTCGGCGAAGATCTCGACGATCCGCTCGTCTCGGACTGGCCCGTCGAGCGTGCTGTGTGATAGACCCCGTGGGTCATAGGTGACCACCGTGTAATTCGGCGCGAGTTGTTCGGCGATATGCCGGAAGTTCCCCGCGTCGGCCGGCCCTCCCGGCATCATGAGCAGCACCGGACCGGATCCGCGAACCTCGTAATAGAGACTCGCGCCAGGCACCGCTAAACGTTCCGCCGTCATCGACACAGTCGGATTCATGCAACCTTCCTCCTCGCGCTTTATCTCGTAGGCGGGCCCGCCGGCCCACGCGAGCGGCGCTTTAGTGCCATGCGAGCGTTTGAGGCGTTACTCAACTGCCACGATATACGGGTAGAGGGCCTGCTCGCCGGATTGGAGCTCGACCGAAGCTTTGGGGAACTGCTGTGCCACGGAGTTGACAAGGACCTCCCGCTCGGCTTCCGGGGCATCGGTGCCAGCGTAGATCGTCACCGTCCCAACCTTGGCCCGCTCGATGCGGGCGAGGACCGCCTGCACCACCTTCTCAGGGGAATCGCCGGCGACCACGATGCGTTCGTTGAGCAACCCGATGACATCGTTTTCCGCGATCTTCAAGCCGTCCACCTCGCTCGCCCGGATCGCGCGGGTCACCTCGATGGTCTGGACCTGGCTCAGTGCATGGGACATCGCGCTGGCGTTCGCCTCCAGGTCGAGGCTGAAGTCGAAGGCAAAGAGGGCCGCGATGCCCTGCGGCAGGCTGCGCGACGGCACCACCCGAACGCGCTTGCGGCTGAGCTCGGCGACCTGTTGTGCCGTCATGACCACGTTGCCGTTGTTGGGGAGCAGCAGGACGTCGTTGGAGGGCACCGATTCGACCGCCGCCAGGATGTCTTCGGTTGAGGGGTTGACCGTCTGACCGCCGCCGACGACGGAGTCAACGCCAAGGCTCTCGAGGATCCGGCGGAAGCCGTCACCGCTCGCAACCGCCACCAGGGCCAGGTGCTTGGTGCTGGCCGGCCGGCGGATGCTGTCGCCCTGGAGCCGGTGGTGCTGCGACGACATGTCGTCGACCTTGAGCCGGCTGAGACGTCCGACACCGCTGGCGTAACTGATGACGACCGCCGGCTCCTGGGTATGGACGTGAACCTTGATGGCCGATTCGTCACCCACGACCAGGGCCGATTCCCCATGCCGCTGGATTTCGGCTCGCACGTCGTCCACCGCGAGCCCGTCACCGTTAATGATGAACTCGGTGCAGTACCCCCACCCCGCGGCGGGCGCCTCCACGACTTTCGGTGGGGCCCGCCGAGTCGTGGGCCGCTCGAAGCTCTGTAGGGCTTCGCCGCTCATTCGCTTGAGAAAGCCCTCGAGGATGAGCTGCAGCCCGAACCCCCCGGCATCGATGACCCCGGCCTGCTTCAGGATGGGCAGCTGCTCCGGCGTCCGCTCCACAGCGGCGGCGGCCGCGTCGCAGGTAGCCCGGACGACCTCGGTCAGATCATTGGTTTGCGCGGCCTTCGCCTCCGCCCCGGCGGCGGCCTCTCGGGCCACCGTCAGCATGGTGCCCTCGGTTGGCTTGATCACGGCGCGGTAGGCGACGTCCGCCCCCTCGCGGAATGCTCTGGCGAGCCCGCGCGCGTCAACCGTCGGCTTGTTGCCAATGCCGACGCAGAAGCCGCGCAAAATCTGCGAGAGGATCACCCCCGAGTTCCCGCGGGCACCCATCAGCGCGCCATGCGACGCCCGCCTGGCCGTCCGCGAAAGATCGGCGTCGTCCACGTCGCGGATGTCTTCGACGGCTGACTGCAAGGTGAGGAGCATGTTGGTGCCGGTGTCCCCGTCCGGAACAGGAAAGACGTTGAGGGAATCGACCTCGTCGCGGTTGACCGTCAGCCAGGCAAGGGAGCCGAGCAGGGCCTGCTTGAATAGACGTCCGTCGCATTCGGTGATGGGCATGGTCGCGGCGCCGGTCAGGCTTTGGATTTCAGCTGCCGCCACTCCCGCTGACGTGGATACCCTGGACGTTGACGTTGACTTCCACGACTGGGAGGCCCAGGGTCCGCTCGACCGAATATCGGACGGCGTTCGAGAGGTTGTGAGCAACTTCCGAGACCCGGGTGCCGTATTCGACGATGACGTAAAGCGAGACGGCGATTCCATCGTCACGCACCTCGACCTCGACGCCACGGTGCAGTTTGTCGCGGTGCAGGCGCTCGGCCAATCCGTCTCGCAAGCCGCGGGCAGCCATTGCCACGACGCCGTAGCAGCCCGCCGCCGCATGACCGGCAATGGTGGCCACGACATGGCGTGACACCTCGATCCGCCCGAGGTCTCTGGATTGGATCAGCGTCCTCGGCGGCTTCCCGGTACGTGGCGGGTTGGCCTTCGTCTTAGAGTCCATCGTGTGCTACTATGTGACGCTGATTTCGCCTCAATCATACGCGATGGTCATCGAGGCGCCCAAGCAAACCAATCCCATGGCACAACGCTGCGCAATCTGCGGAAAGGGGCCCCAATACGGGCATCACGTGAGCCACTCGAAGGTGCACACGAAGCGCCGCTTCATGCCCAATTTGCACAAAGCCCGGGTCATGATCGACGGCCGCCCCCAGACCGCCCTGGTCTGCACCCGCTGTCTTCGTACCCAGGCCAAGTCGGCTTAGCTCCCCACCTCAGCCGGCAGTCGCCGGTTTTGTCAGACGATCGAGTTGCAGTGATTGCCACGATGCAAAAACCGCCACAGCTCCTCCCCACGAAGCTCGAGGATGGCCAGGCACCCGGCATTAAATACCGGATCGACGGCGAGCTGGTCCCCGTGCTCCATACCTGGCTCGATGGGACGGTGCCGGTGTACTTCGAGCACCACGTCGTCCTCTGGAAGGATCCGGTGCTGAATATCGGCATCCGCGCCATGAAAGGCGCCTTCAAGCGGATGGTCGCCGGCATGCCGATCTTTCTCACCGAGGCGCAGGGTCCGGGTGAGATCGCCTTCTCGCGCGACGGCGCCGGCCATCTCTTCCCCCTCCACCTGATGCCTGGAACCGCAGTGCTCGTTCGGGAGCACCAGTTCCTGGCGGCGACCGGAAATCTCGATTACACCTTCAACCGGGTGAAGGGCGTTAGCAACATGCTCTTGGGCTCAACGGGATTCTTCGTCGATCGCTTCGGCGCGAGCCACCAGGAAGGTGTCCTCTGGCTGCATGGCTACGGCAACGTCTTCCAGAAGGAACTGGCCCAGAACGAGCAGATCGACATCGAACCAGGCGGCTGGGTCTACCGCGATGAAAGTGTTCGCATGGACGTCCAGATGTTCGGGCTGAAAACCGGCATCTTCGGTGGCGGCGGCAACATGATCTGGAACCGCTTCACCGGCCCGGGACGGGTGGGCATCCAGTCGATGTACCTGCACATGCCCACCAGCGAGTAGCCGCCGGGCCGCAACCAGAGATCACCCGCCGGAGAGTCCGGGCCGGATTTGCATTGGGTCGACGGTGAGATCGCCGCACGAAATAAAGCCCCCATTCCAGTCACCGCCACGCGCGGGTATCACGATGGCTGCATACTCGTCGGGCGGCCAGATCTCGAGGCTGGCGGTTGCCATCATCAGCTCAGCGGTGCAAGTGACGTCCTCTGAGGCGACGTCGAAAAAGGCGTGACCGGCCGCACGGGAATGCAACCCTGGGCTGCCTGGGGAAAGCAGGATACGGGTCGGTGGATCACTTTGGCCGAAGAAGGAGTCGGTAGAACGTCCGAGCGATTGCGGGAGCGGGCGGCCTCGGCTGTCCAACAGCTGGAAGCCGACGTAGCCGTAGACCCAGCAAGAAGCACTCGAACGGTTGCGCATCTCAAAACTGTTGCGGACGTTTCCGGTTGCTGCGCCGGCCCCGAGCAAGGCAACCTCGAGCTGGCCGGTATGGCACCGCGGAGTTCCGGCCGGAATAGGCAGACGAGAATAGACGCCCGGTGATGGCAGGGCAGAAGGACTCACCACCGCGGGTGTTACCGAGGCTTCTACGCTCACGGCAGTCGCCGGTGGTGGGGTGCCTGATGGCACAACTCCCTGGGGCGCAGAGGTGCATCCGCTGACCACGAGGAACAATGCAGTTGCGAAGGCAAGAATGACGCCTCTTGACATAGCGTGCTCCACCCGATCTAACGGGCTTCGGAGAGCGAAAGTTACCGCAATTCCTGGATCGCGGCTTTCATGCCCTGCGGGTGACTGAAGACAAAGCTCCCTGCCACCAGGACGGTGGCCCCGTTCGCGACGGACTGCGGGCCCGTCTCCGCATTGACGCCACCGTCGACTTCGATGTCCAGTGTGGGGTTGAGACGGTCACGTAAGGCGCGCGCCGCCTTGATCCGCTCCAGGCTGCCGTCGATGAATTTCTGGCCGCCCCATCCGGGGTTGACGCACATCATGACCAGCAGGTCGGCGTTTTTGAGGACCGGTTCGACGAGCACCAGCGGGCTGCCGGGGTTTATGCACACACCCGCCCGCAGACCGGCCTTGCGGATACTCTCCAGCACCCGGTGGATATGGCGGGTCGCCTCCACGTGCACCGAAAGCGTCGTCGCGCCAGCATCGCGGAAGGCCTCGATGCTACGCTCCGGGTTTTCGATCATCAGGTGGACGTCGAAGGGCAGCTTGGCGTAGCGCCGGCAGTGCTCGACCGTCCGCGGCCCCATCGTGATCGGGGGGACGAAATGCCCGTCCATCACATCGAAGTGCACCCAATCGGCACCGGCCTGCTCGAGGGCGGCGACCTCCTCACCCAGCCGGCTGAAGTCGGCCGATAGGAGCGAGGGCGAGACCAGCACTAGCCGACGGTCGGGATCGGGATGGTCACGGGGGCGTCGAAGTGGTGATAGTTGATTTCGATGTGGGCCGTCGCGTGGATGCTCGATCCGGCCGGTACGCCGCTGCTGGGTCCGGCCGGCGCGCCGACCGCACCCATCAACTGGTTGAGGTCGACCGTGTAGTCGGCATTCGTGGTGACGCGGCGAACCAGGTGGTCATCCTTTCCAAACCAGACCTCGACCGTCATCGTGCCGCTGTTCAGGACCTGCTCGATGGCCGCCTTGGCCTGCAGGTTCTTGACCGCGGCCTTGTCAAAGCTGGCGATCAACTTGTCTTTATCGGGAATCAGCTGGTAGTGGTGGACCTTGGTGCCGTCGGCCATCGTCGTATCGCCGAGGTCCTTGATCGATTTCACGTTCCTGAGGAGCTGCTCATAGGAGAGGGGGTCGGGCTGGCTGAGCTGCCCGGTCAAGCCGCTCGATTGTGCGGAACTTTCCCATTTCTGGCTGATTGGGTTCTTCACATACGCCTGGCCGTTGGCGACCACGACTTCGGTCGTAATCGATAAGCCGGCCAGCTTGGCGTTGATGGTCGCGTGGTAGCGGTCGGGAAACTGCGCCTCGCCGTTGCCGGTCATGTCGAGCGCCACCGAGCCGGCCGCGCTCCCGCTCTGGCCGAACATCTGGCCCAGCTGGGGCGGGAACGTCATCTTGACGTTGCCCACGAGGTCAAACTTCGCCGAGTGCAGTTGGCTGGCCCGCTGTGCCGCGGCCGACAGCGCCTGCGCCGGGGTTTCCGGCTTGGCCAGCGGCGAGGCGCAGGCGGTGAGCGCCACCATTGTCAGCAGACCGAGTAAGAGGCGTTTCACCGGGCGTCTTGAGTATATCGGCGCTGGAACGCCCTTCCCTTCGCCCCCTAAAAAGACCCGGCTACGAGGGTGCGACAGACGGCACGGTCACCGTTACGGGCGCGTTGAAATCGTGGTAGTCGATCGTGGCATGGACCACGGTATGCACCGTGGCGCCCGCCGGCATTGGAAAGCCAGGCGGCAGTTGCTGGCCCGAGGCCGCCATCACCTTGCCGAGGTCGACCGTGGCATCGGTGTCGTTCTTCATCCGATGCAGCAGGTGATCGTCTTTGCCGATCCAGACCTCGAGTTGGATGGTGCCGTTTTCCAGCATCGACCGGACGAGGTCCTTGGCTTCCTGCGTGGATGCCTGGTCGGCCACCTTGTTCTTGTCCGGCACGATCTGGTAATGGTGGACCGCGCTGCCGTTCAGCGTCGTGTCGCCCAGGTCTTTTACCGATTGGGCGGTTTTCAGAATGGCGGCGCTCGCCAGCGGATCCGACTGGTTCGTGAACTGGCTGAACGACTGGGCGCTCGCCGGTTGCGTCCAGCTGCCGCTCGTTGGGTCTTTGATGTAGATCTTGCCGCCGGCAAGAACCAAGTCGGTGCTGACGCTGATCCCTCCGGTTTTCACCTGGAGCGACATGGAGGCCGTGTCAGGGAACTTGGCATCCCCCTTGCCGCTCATGTCGATGCTGAAGTTCGCCAGCGAGGCCCCCGCTGCGCCGAGCTGGTCTGTGAATGCGGCCGGGAACTGCTCCAGGATCGTGGCGGTGACGTCGAACTTCGCGGTATGCAGCTGGCTCATTTTGTCGGCTGCCGTGCTGACCGCCTGCTGAGGCGTCTCCGATACCTGCGCGACCCCGCCGCAGGCGGCGAGCATCACCACCGCACCGGTGGCGGCAAGCATGCGCCTCATCAATTCTGAGTATATGTGGCGGCGATCCACGCCGGTAACTCGGCAAGGCGCTCGATCACGTGGGTCGGGGCGATCCCGGGGATTTCGATCGCTCCCGGATGGCGCAGCCAGATCGCCGGGATCCCGGCATTCAATGCCCCGGCGACATCCGTGTCCAGCCGATCGCCAACCATCAGGGTCTGCTCCAGCGAGACTCCCAGGCGGCGGGCGCCCTCAGCGTAGATGGCGGGATCGGGCTTCGCCTTACCGAAGTCCCGCGAGGTGACCAGCGCATCGATCAGGCGGCGGATCCCCGCCTTTTCGAGGACCTCCGACAGGTCGGCGTCGCCCGAACCGACGGTGTTGGAGATGACGCCTAGCCGGTAATGCGCCTTGAGCGCGGTCAGCACCTCGAGCGCATCTGGAATTCGTATGAGCGCCATCTCCCACATATGCTTACCGGGCTCTTCAACGAGCAGCGTGTTGCCGGCGTCGAAGAAGATGCCCTGAAGTGGCATCAGGCGGGCGACGCCGTCGGGTGCAGCTGCCGGGCGCGAAGCTGGCCGCAGGCGGCATCGATGTCGAGCCCCCGCGTGGCGCGGATCGTGGTCGAGATGCCGGCGGTCTGCAGGATGGACTGGAACGCCTGGGTGCGCATCTTCGAGGGCGGCGTCAGCGGGCTGCCGTCGATCGGGTTCATCGGGATCAGGTTGATGTGGCTGAGATGGCGACCGACGACGCTTGCGAGCCGGCCAGCCTGCTCGGGACTGTCATTGACGCCCTGGAGCAGGACGTATTCGTAGCTGGTGCGGCGGCCGGTTCGTTCCGCGTGGGCCCGGGCGGCACTGACGATCAGTCCCTCGGCACTGAGCCGGTCGATGAAGGGCACCAGCCCGATCGTCGACACCGTGACGCGCCGCGGGCTGAAGTTGAGCGTGTCCGGCCGGGCCCACCGTCGGATCGCCCCCACAACCGCAGCGTAATTGTTCAATGGCTCACCCATCCCCATGAAGACGACATTCGTCAGCGAGCGCTGCGCCTCGCCGAGGTCGCGGCTGGCATTGAGGAACTGGTCAACGATCTCGGCCTCGTTGAGGTTTCGATCGAAGCCGGATTGGCCGGTCGCGCAAAAGCTGCATCCGATCGGGCACCCGACCTGCGAGCTGACGCAGATCGTGGTGCGCGCCCGTGACCGCGTGGTGGCCTCGTAGTGCATGACCACCGTTTCGATCGTCCGTGCGTCGGCCAGCTTGAATAGATACTTAACCGTCTGTCCCCGATCCGCCGCGCGCTTCAGTTGCGGCGCGACGGTGCTGAACGCGTAGGACGCTTCGAGCTGGCGTCGCGCCGACGGCGGCAAGGTTCGCATGGCATCGAAGGAGGGGACCAGCCGCTGCCAGAACCATTGCCGGGCCTGCTCGACCCGATAGGGCGCCTCACCAGCGGCGGTGAGCCGGGAGAGGACCTCAGCTGGGTCGGCAGTCGCAAATGGCGCGTGCTCAGCGGCGACGGCGGTTTCCGAACGCAGGCGAGCCATGGGACAGCAGGGTCAGCACCGCCCCGAATTCTACCCACCCGCATCGAACCCAAGCCGCGCGTTTGTCGACGGACTGAGGCTGACTTGTACCCATTTTTTCACGCAGCGTGAAAGGATCCCGAGCGAGGGCTCGTTTCACCCTCATGGGGGCGGTCCCCGAGATCATGCTGGAAGAGCCACAGCGACTCACCATGTCGGACGTGTTTAGCCTCTTCGGCCGCCACGCGGAGGACACCCGCTGGGTTGCTTCGGCGGATTCGCAAGAATACCTGGCCGTTGTCCTTTACCTCGTACAGCGGAACAACGCACGCTGACACTGGCCGCGCGCCCGCCACATGTGATAGCATCTCTGTTAAGTTAAGTACTGGTTAGATATCAAGATGTCCGAAAAGCTGACCTTAAGCGAACTCTTCGCCCTCTTCGGGCGGACCACCGACGAGACCCGCTGGGTTGGGTCCGCCGATTCCGAGGAATACCTGGCGGTCGTCACTTATCTCGTCCAGCGCTCGAGCGCCCGCTAGCTCCATCTCGAGCGCGGGGCTGCGGCGAACGCAACTGACGCAGTCCATGACGAAGTAGCCACGATCGAGCCACGACCCGTCTGAAAGCACGGGGCCGTTGCGTTATAGGCTCATACTCGGGCTACGGTCATCAGTCCTGAGGGAAACAGTAACAATGATCACTTTGCTAGCGGCGCGGATCCGGATGCGACTGGGCTGGCAGGACAGTGAGAACGGCCAGGCCCTGATCGAGTATTCCTTGATCATGGTGCTTGTGGTCTGCGTCATCCTCGTGACCCTGATCGTGCTGGGCAACCAGGTCAAAAACACCTATTGCAACATCGCCGGCGCCGTCGTCGGCGCTTAAGGCTCCGTTACCGCCACCGCCGGGTTCCCCATCACTACCGCGCCCGGTGCGACGTCACCGGCAACTAGTGCCCCCCAGCGGACCACCGCCCCCTCCCCCACCGACACGCCCTTGAGGATGGTGGACTTACCCTGGATCCAGGCGTTGCGTCCGATGCGGATCGGGCGGCGCGTCACCGGCTCGCCGGCCTCGCGACGCTCCCGACCGACGGCGTGAAAGTCGGTATCCACCAGGAGGCAGGGACCGAGGATAGCGTCGTCGTCCACGACGATTGTGCTGGCCGACATCAGGCCGGCGCCGTCGATTTCCACACGGTCCCCGATGTCGATCCTCGCGTCGGCGCCAAACGTGAGCAGCGCGGTCTGGCCGGACGCATTCCGGACGCGCACGTCACGACCGAAGGTGACGCGGCCGCGCCCCCGGATGCGCAGCCGCCACGGGCCGGTAAAGCCAGGCCCGAAGGTGTGGCGGGGATAACGCAGGCGCAGGTAGAGGGTGCTGAGGCTCACCGTGGTAGAGGCTCTGCCCGGGAAGGGAGTTGAACCCTTACAAGCTTGCGCTCACAGCCCCCTCAAAGCTGCGTGTCTACCAATTCCACCACCCGGGCGAGGGCGATGCGATTTTACCCCGATCAGCCGGTTTCCATGGGCCGAGCGACCGATTGCGCAGCGCTGGGTCGGCCCTACGCTTGGTCTCACGGGGCGCGAGAGGCACCGCTTGCGCCCTTTTTTCGTCCACCAGTTGGGCAGCCACGAGCTTGTAACAAGCGCCGTAATCCTGCCTCTCTATGGTTGGATCCAGTCCCCAGCCGCGCCGCGGCTGATGTGACCCTGACGCGACAAGAGTCATCACATCGTAAAGAGGAATCGTAAGGAAATGAATGACGAGGGCCATATATCTTTGCCGGCTCTCCAATCGGACCTGAGCCAGCAACCGCAGGTCCAAATCCATGGCGGCCGGTCCGCAGCGCGACGCGCGATGGCGGCCGGAAGAGAGGGGTTAAACATCGTCAACCGCTACCGGATTCTGATCGTCGACGACGATGCCATGGCGCGCGAGATCCTCAAGCGGATCCTCGAGCACGCGGGCTACGAGGTCATGACCGCGGGCAGCGGCCCCGAGGCGCTGCGCAAACTCCACGAAGGCATCCCCCACCTGGTCGTCGTCGACCTGATGATGCCGGAAATGGACGGCTTCGAACTCTGCCGGCGGATCAAGAGCCACCTCGATGTCCCGATCGTCATCCTCAGCGCCGTCGCGGCCATCGAGAGCAAGGTCGAAGGGCTGCAGATGTACGCCGAGGATTACATCGTCAAGCCGTTCGAAAAGGAAGAGCTGGTCGCGCGAGTGCAGCGCGTGCTGCGCCGCTACGGCGAATCCGCCGGTGTCGAGCAACCGGAAGTCGTCATCGACCAGGAGCTCCAGATCAACTTCGTGCAGCACTGGGCGCGGGTCAAGGGCGAGCAGGTCACCCTGACGCCCACCGAGTCCAAGCTCCTCTTCCTCCTCGTCCGGAATGCCGGACGGGTGGTGACCAACGAGACGCTGCTGGCCAAGGCCTGGGCCGGCGATGAGGAGGCGTACGAGGAAGGGCTGCGGGTGCATATTTCGCGGCTGCGCAGCAAGATCGAGGCGAACCCCAGCAAGCCGGTCTACATCCAGACGAAGCGCGGCGTCGGATATCGCTTCAGCGCCAAGGTCAACTACCCCGCGGGGCAAGAACCGATGGCGCTGGCAGGATGAGCATGCGCACCTTGCTCGTCGGCCTGCTGGTCTTCGTCCTCTCCTTCCCGCTGCTCATGCACTAGAGCGAGGCTATGAGCGCGAGGTCGGCCAGATGAGCCGCTCCGTTTGCCGAAAATGTTGGACCTGGCACGGTAGCGGCGCGACGCTGTGCCCTCGGTGTGGGGCTCCACTCGTGCCCGGGACCGCGCCCGAGACGTCCGGCGCCGTGAATCCACTCGCCCCGGTCATCGCATCCCAGCCGGGCGCAACGCCCACTGCGGCCGCAGCAGCCACGGCTCGGTCAACGTCGGCGGGCGCGGCGAGGTGGCGCCTGGGGGCGATCGGCGCCGTTGCCGTGGTCCTGGGCGCGGTCGCCATCCTCCTGATCCTGCAATGGTCCGCGCGGGCTGAATCGGCAGATGGCACATTCAGCGTCCAGACCCCCAGCGGCTGGGTGCGGTACACCGGTACGGATTTACCTGATGGCCCTCCGACTAAGAACGACCTCTTGGTGTTGCTCGGCCCCACCGCGGACGGGATTCAAGCGCATGTGTTCATCTACCACCGTCAGGCTGGCTTCGTCGACCTTGGTCAGCTTGCGCAGACGTGGACCGCCGGCCTCGATCAGGCGACCTGTCACTTCTCGGGCGCGGTCGGTCACTTCAGCCAAATGACGCCGACTACGATCGCGGGCTCCGCGGCGCTGGTCACCGAGTGCCGGACGCCCACGGCCAGCGTCGAGTTCATCACCGTCAACCACGGAAACCACACGGACATGATCGGGTTCACCGCCGCGTCCAGCCAGTTCGATCGCCTCCACGACACGTCACTGCAAGCGTTGCTCGACTCGTGGCGATGGAACTAGACCACTAGACTCGTCCGCGTGACGCACACCCTCGGACTTGGCTTGACCGTCTTCACGGTCATCTTCCTGCTCGAGCTTCCCGACAAGACGGCGCTGGCCGCCCTGTTGCTCGCGACGCGGCATCGGCCGCTCCCCGTCTTCGCCGGGGCGGCCGCCGCGTTCGTGATCCAGAGCGCCGTGGCGGTTCTCGCCGGCTCGCTGTTCAGCCTCCTTCCGCGCGAGCCGATTCGCATTGGAGCCGGACTGCTTTTCCTGGTGATGGCGGCGCTTCTCGTTCGCCGCAACCTCCGCAAGGAGGAGGCGGATGAGGAACGGTCGGTCGAGCACGAAGAGGCACGGCATCGCCGCCCATTCGTGACCGCCTTCAGCGTGGTCTTCATCGCGGAATGGGGTGATCTGTCGCAACTGGCGACCGCGGCGCTCCAGGCGCGCTATCAGCAACCTCTCGTCGTCTTTGTCGCCGCCACGCTAGCGCTCTGGGCCGTCTCGGCGATTGCTGTCGGACTCGGGAATCGCCTGGGTGCCTGGATCCCGGCACGCCCACTGCAGTTCGCCGCTGCCAGCGTCATGGTGCTCGTCGCGATCGCGCTGATCAGCGGCGTGCTCGGCTAGCGGTCCGTCAGGCTGCGGTCGTCAGGTCCATCGCTTCGGGCACGGCTCGCTGCGGGATCGTAAACGTGAAGTTGCTCCCCTGGCCGGGCGTGCTCTTCACCCAGATCCGTCCGCCGTGCATCTCCACCAGGCGACGAGAGATCGCCAGGCCCAGGCCCGTACCCTGATACTTTCCGCTGATCCCGCTCTGGCCTTGCTGAAAGCTTTCGAAGATTCGCTCGGCATCTTCCGCCGGCACCCCGATGCCGGTATCACGAACACTGATGACCAGCTCCGCTCCCTGGCGTTCGGCGGTGACGCGGACGCTGCCGGTCTCGGTGAACTTGATGGCGTTGCCTAGCAAGTTCAGCAGGACCTGTTTGAGCTTTGGTCCATCCGCAAAGACACGTCCGACCTCGGCCGAGACGTTGGCGGTCAGCTCGAGCTTCTTGTTCTTGGCCAGCGACCGCACGCTCTCGACGCACTCCGAAATCAGCGGCTCGACCTCGACCTCGCCGCGGTGGAGCTGCGCCTTGCCCGCCTCGAGCTTGGAGATGTCCAGCAGGTCGTTGATCAGGACCAGGAGATGTTGTCCATTCTGGGCAATGATGTCGACGTCCTGGCGCTGGTCGCGCGTCAGGATACCGCCGTCGCCTTCAAGCAGCAACTGCGAGAAGCCGAGGATCGAGTTCAGCGGCGTGCGCAGCTCGTGGCTCATGTTGGCGAGGAACTCCGACTTGTGCTGGTTCGCGCGTTCGAGCTCAGCGTTGACGGCACCCAGTCGCGCTGTCTGCTCGGTCGCGAGGTGGAAGAGGTGCGCCTCCTGGATAGCGGTCGCGGCATGTTGGGCGAAGAGCGTGAGGAGCTCGATCGTGTTGCGGTCCAGCGGCCGCCGATGATAGATGGCGAGCACGCCCAGCAACTGGTCGCCGACCACCATAGGGAAGCCGGCGAACGCCTGGATTCCTTCTTCCGACATCCAGGGATTGAGCGCGAGTTGTCCGTGGTTGGCCGGATCGTTGGTCACGATCGGTACCCGCAGCTCGGCCACCTGGCCGATCTCGCCCATGCCGCGCTCCACCCGTCCCGGGACGGCCGGCGCGTTCCGCGTCGTGTGATGGCTTGCCCGTCGCCAGAGCGCGCCGTCACTGGGCTCCAGCAGCCAGATCTGCGCCGCCGCAAAACCGAGGTTGCCGGTAAGCGCCGTGGCCATGATGTCGAGCAGCTCCGGGTCGAAGAGCTTCTGGTTCATCTGGTCGATCGAGCGGTTGAGCAACTCCAGGCGGCGGGCACGCTTCTCCGTCTCTTCGAACAAGCGCACGTTGCGAAGCGCGACGGCCAGCTGCTGCGCCAACACCTCCAACGCCTCCTCCTCCCAGCGGGTGAGCCGTCGCGGGTCTTCCCGTGTCTGCAGGTGGAGCACGCCCGAGACCTTGCCTTCCAGCAGCACCGGGGTACCGAAGACCCACGCGTAGCCGGCAGCATTGAGTGCTGCCAGATCGAACAGTGGCGTCTCGCCGAGCGCGACAAGACGGCGCTCGCGTACGACCCGGCCAACGATCCCATCGCCGGCCGAGATGGTCGTGCCTTCGACGGCTTCGGGAAGCTGAACCGCCGCGCGGAGCGTAAAGACCCCGCGGTCTTCGTCGAGCAGGACGATCGCCCCCGAGTCCATCTGCAGAATTTCCAGGCCACAACGAATGACCGTGTAGAGCATGCGCGACACATCGAGCTGGCCGACCAGTTCGCCGAGCACGTTGCGCAGCTGCTCTGTTTGATCGAGCCGCCGCCGGGTCCCGCGGATCTCGCTATTCATCGCCCGGACAACCGCGCCCAGACCGGTGATCACGGCGACCGTGGGGATCGCGCGCAGGATCGAATCACGTACCGAGATGGCGAGGCCGAGATCGCCGGTCTGGAAAAGGATGATGCCGCTGGCGAAAAAGAGGCTGGTCCCGATCCCACCCCAGAGGTCGAAGCGAAAGACCGCCTCGGCGGCGACCAGCGCGTACAGAAGGTAGGGAAGGCTGGAGGACGGGGTCGCGAACAACAGGATCCAGCCGGTGACGACCAGGTGATCCAGGACGAGAAGGAGAACGGCCATCGGCCGAGCGAAGCGTGGGACGGCCCTCTTTTGAATGGCCAGCATCGCCACCCCGTTGTAAGCCGCCAGCAGCCCGGCAAGCAGGATGGTGACCGGCACCGAGGCCGAATGCAGCCAGAAGAGCAGGCCGAGAGGGATCGCCAGTGCGGCGAACCGGAGTCGGACAAACTGGCGGTCGAGGGCAGTCATGCGAGCCCTCGCGTCCTATGCGGCCTGGTTGGTTTGAAGGTTGTTGATCATCTCCAGGAAGCGGTCCTTGCCGAAGTCCCCCTTCTGGATGATCGACTGGATGTTCCCCTGCAGGCGCTCGCGGTCCTCGCTGCTGATGTTTTTCGCCGTATAGATAAGGATGGGGATCTTACTGCCTTCCGGGTCCTCGCGAAGCTTGGAGACGACCTCGAAGCCATCGACGTCGGGCATCATCAGGTCGAGGATGATCATGTCGGGCTTCTTCTTGAGCGCGAGCTCGAGGCCTGCCTTCCCACCGTCGGCGACCATGACTTCCATGTTGAACGGCTTAAGCATGGCTTTGACCAGACGAATGTTCTGCGGGTCGTCGTCGACGATCAGGATCGACGACGGGGTCTTCTTGCCCTTCTTGCCGTCGGCCAGCAGGTCGAACTTCACCATCATCTGGAGTAGCTGCTGGCGGTCGATCGGCTTGGTGAGGAAGTCGGCCTGGCCGATATCGAAGGGCAGCGATTCCTTGTTGACCTTGGAGGTCAGCACGATGGGGATATCCTTCGTCTTCGACTCGCGGCGCAGGTCGTACACCAGGCCGCTGCCGCCATTGGGCGGGAGCTGGGTGTCGATCAGCACGGCCAGCGGCTGGAGCTGCACCGCCTTGCGCAGTGCCTCCTGCGCGCTGGCGGCGATGACCACCTCATAGCCGGCGTGGCTGAGGAAGGGCTCGATGCGCTCCTTCACCGCCGGGTCGTTGTCGGCGACCAGGATCACGGGCGCCTTCGTGCCGGCCCCGACAGGCGGCATCATCTGTACCGGCCGCTCCTGGATGCCCGCCTCCTGCTTGGCGAACTCGATCAGCTCGCGGATGTGCTCCACCAGCCGCTTGCCACTCTCGTTGATGTGGGCGACGAACTCACGCCGCTCTTCGGGCGTCGTCTTGTTTGCCTTTTCGTCGAGCAGGATCTCGGAGAAGCCGATGATGGCGTTCAGTGGCGAGTTGAGGTCATGGCTCTGGTCGTAGATGACGCGGAACTTGGCCTCGAAGTCCCGTTTCGCCTGGCTCAGCGCCGGCGCCGCGTCCTTGTTCTTTCCGCTGGCGGTCAACTCCGCCTTGAGACCCTCCAGCTGCGCTTGCATGGCGCGCTTCTCCGCCTCGTAGCGGGCCAGAACCTGGCTCGTGGGCGGGCTGCTGCCGGCCGCCTTGCGCGCCTCGTCGAGTTGCGCCTTGAGTGAGGCCTTTTCCCGCTGCCAGGCCTGGTCCAGCTCCTTGGCCTCGGCCGCCCGCTGGCTGTGCAGCTCGTTCGTCTGCGACATCATGTCGGAGAGCTGCGCCTGGATCCGCTCCAGGTCGACCTTGAGCTGGTTCTTTTCGGCGGTGAGCCGCTGCTCGCGGCTGGTCCATTCCTCGGCCTTGCGGCCGGTCTCGCCGGCGAGGTCGGCGTGCAGGGCCTTGATCTTTTCGTAATCATGCTGGGTCGCGGCCAGCCTCGCCGAGGATTCCGCGACCTGCTTCTTGAGCGTGGATTTTTCCTCCGCGAACGACGCCTCGCGGCTCTGCCAGTCCTTCTCCAACGCCTTGACCTTGGTCAGGAGCGCGGAGCGCTCGTCGCTGAGACGCTGGAATTCCGCCTCGGCCTTGTCCAGGTCGGCGCCCTTCTTGCGAGCTTCTTCCAACTGCCCCTGCAGTAATTTGCGATCGGCTTTGAACTGGGATTCGGCGGCCTGTGATCCCTGCTCCAACCGGGCGACATCCGCGATCAGTCGCTGCCGCTCGACCTGCCA
>WNEZ01003278.1_pt1 | contig 26026 bp, 28 predicted proteins | sample 5400521 | NCBI WGS metagenome assembly WNEZ01 (sample SAMN13153339, study PRJNA577476) | soil metagenome | isolation source: 120 cm saprolite under Douglas fir tree site 2 hole 1 replicate 1 | place: USA:California | collected 2015-04-18
GGCGGCCGCCAGGTTGCCGGCATCGAGCTTTAGTCCGGTGGCCGCCGCGGCCCCGGCTGCGGCGAGCAGGGTAACCACCCCGATACAGACGGTGGCCGAGCCAACGGCGGCGAAGCGGCCCAGCAGCACCCCGACGCGGCGCTGCGGGGTCGCCAGCACCAGCTCGAGGCGGCCGTCCTGCTCATCGGCGGACCAGCCGTTGACCTGGGTGACCGCGAAGGCCATCAAGAGCAGCGGGAGGAAGACGAACATCGCGCTCAGGAAGCCGGCGTTAAGGTTGGCGTCACCTCCGCCGATGTTCTTGATCAGGTTCATGACGGTGGGCGAGCTGGTGAACAACGCGGACAGCCTCGACTCCATCTGCTGCACGGCGAAGACCATCCACCCGGCGAAGCCCGCGATGCCGAGCGTCCACCAGACGGTAGGCATCGCGATCATGCCCAGGCTGCGCGCGTAAACCGAGCGCAGCGACCACTCTCCGACTGGCAGGGCTCGGCTGGGTCTGTGTTCGGGCGGCCGCAGCCAGCGCGGGAGCGGGACCGTCCCCCCAACGTCGCGGCGGGCGAAGAGCCGGACGGCCGCTCCGTTGAGGACCACGCCCATGGTGAGCAGCAGGAGTATCGCCCCGGCATTGGCACCGTGGCTGGGCACCAAGGGCTTGCTCAGGTTGTAGTAATAGATGGGCGACAAGCGCGAGACCCATTCACTGTTGGGGATGACGCGGTGGACCATGTCCAGGACGATGAAGATGAGGAGCAGGCCGGCCGTCCAGCCCGCTGCCGGGCCCCCTTCCTGGGTGAACTGGGAGATCAATAGCGCCAGGCCGCCGATCACGGCGCAGATCAAAGCCAGGTTCAAGCCGAAGAGCAGGGCGTCCGCAAGGCCGAAGTCACCGCCGAACTTCCTGCCGCCGGCGAACGCCAACAGTCCGATCAGTAGGCCCATAGCGAGCAGCGCCGTCCACATCGCGGCCACCTTCTCCATCGCCACGCGCACCCGGGGGCGCGGCAGCGAGAGCAGAACATCGAGGGAGCCGCGATCCTCCTCGCCCCGGAGCATCCGGCTGGCGGCCAGGAGGGGCCAGATGGCGATCAGGAAGATGAAGATGCCGATCTTGAACGTGGCATAGCCGCCGATGGTGTCGACCGCGACCACATCCGCGTTCCATGCGAACGTCGCGGCCAGGCTGACCAACTGTTCGCGCGCCTGCGGCGTCGTGAGGAGCGTCGCTACACTCGCCATCGGCGAGACCACAACCAGCCCTATGCCGATGCCCCAACCCAGGATCGGGATCCGGTAGTCGCGGAGAGTCTTGAGGAAGACGCTGCTAAGCCACATCGTGAACCCTCTTGGCGGGCGGGCTGTCTCCCTCGTAGTAGCGTAGGAAGATGTCCTCCAGGCTCGGCTCATAACTGGTCAGCGAGACGACCGGGAAGCGCGCCGCGGCCTTGATCACCGCATCCGCAGACCCCTGCATCGCCAGGCGCACCGCATGGCCGTGGTTCAGCGTCTCCACATCCGCCACGCCGTCCAGCGTCTTGAAGGTCTCGGTGGGGATCGCGTTGGCGAACGTGATCGTGATCTCGTAGCGCTTAATGGCCTTCACCTCGGCCACGTCCCCGATGCGCACCAGCCGCCCGTCGCGGATGATGCCGACCCGCGTGCAGGTCTTCTCCACCTCGCTCAGGATGTGTGACGACAGGAAGACGGTGCGCCCCTCATCCTGCGCCTCTTTGACCATCCGATCGAATTCCTGCTGGTTGAGGGGATCGAGGCCGCTGGTCGGCTCGTCGAGAATCAGCAGGCGCGGGCGGTGCATGAAGGCTTGGATCAAAACCACCTTGCGCTTGTTGCCGGTCGAGTACTGGCGGAATTTGCGGCTGGTGTCGAGTTCGAAGCGCTGGATCAACTGCTTGAGGTAGGCGTAATCGACGCCCCCGCGCAGGTGCGCGAAGTACTCGAGGATCTGCCCGCCGGTGAGGTTGGGATCGAGCGCGGGCTCGCCCGGCATGTAGCCGATGAGACGCTTGATCTCCAGGGACTGCTTCCAGCAGTCCAGCCCGGCGATCCGCGCGGAGCCGGCGTCGGCATGGAGCAGGGCCATCAAGAGCCGGATGGTCGTAGTCTTGCCCGCGCCGTTGGGGCCCAGGAAGCCGAACACTTCGCCCTCCTCGACCTGGAAGGAAACGTCGACGATGCCGCGCTTGCCGCCGTAGCTCTTGGTGAGTCGTTCCCCCTCGATCATTCCCGCCATCTTGCTCCCCCTTCAACCAAACCAGAAATGCAGGGTCGGCTGATCTGTCAGAATCAGCGACCCCTTCGCCAGCCCGAGGATTCGCTCGAACGCCTCAGTCAATCCGGCTATCGTTCGCTCCACGACTTCGAAGGGGATGGTGTTGGCCTGGCGGGCGATGAAGAGATGCGTGGCCTGCTCCTGGAAGCCAAGCATCAGCGACACCAGCACGGTCGCCGTTTCCTCGGCGGAGGCGACCTTGAAGTCGCCCTCCTCGATGCCCTGCTTGACGACGGCAGAAAGCATCGGGACCATGAGCCGCACCGTCATCCGGCGGAGCTTTTCCCGGACGATCGCGTTGCTATCCGAGTTCCAGATCTCGATGATCCCGAGCACCAGCTCCTTCCGCTGAGCCTTCCAGCCGGCGATGGTGGTGAAGACCCGCTCCAGCTTCCCAAGCGCCGGCAGGTTCGGATCGCGCAGGATGGGCGCCACGGCGGCCATCCCGCCGTCGGCGAAGCGATCAACGACGGCCTCTAGCAGGGCCTGCTTGGAATCGAAGTAGTGGTAAAAGGCGCCCTTGGACACCTCCAGCTCGTCCAGCACATCCTGAACACTCATCGCCTCATAACCCTTCGTCTCGACCAGGCGCTGGGCGACATCCAGGAAGGCGTCCCGGCGGACTGTATGAAGGGCGGCGTTGACCGTCCGAGCCACCGCCCTTGTATAGCATACCGGCGGTCGGTTTATTTATCCTTGGCCTCCGGCTGCAGAAGGCTGGGCCTCCGCTAGAGCCTCTGCGTATCCTCACGGATCACTCGTTCCGCATCGTCGAAGCCAGGAGGCAGAGGCACCCGGAGCAGCCTGGACCTCAGTCGAATCTGCCACGCCATTCCCGGCACCAGGGCGAGGTTTCGCATCGCCCCCCGAAAGGCCTCCGGGTTGTCAAAGTACAGGCGATGGAAATAACGAATTCGCTGCCCGACCATCCAGACCTGGGCCAGGATCACACCGAGCGTTGCCGATAGGAGGGAGCCCAGCATCACCGCAACCAACCACCAGGGGATAATCTCTCGCCTGTAGGCTCGGCTGGTTGCGGGACATCCCGGAGTGCTGGTCACCCCCGGGTAGCATGGAAGCGCCAACGCAAAGTACGCCACCACATACGGGGCAAGCGACACACTCGCGTTGGTTACCAGCCTCGTCCCCACCGGTCCCGCGGTCTCATCGATGGTGGCCGTCGCCCCGGGCATCCACGATGGATTGGTCACAGTCGCCGAGCCCCCGCACGGAACAGTCACGGTGGAACTGCTCCCGTTGGCTGTAACCTTGAACGTTCCCAGCCCGGTGTTTCCACTCTGGCAGTTCAGGGTGATTTTCACACCGCCCGAGGTGGCCGCTGCGGCGGCCTGCGCAGGGCTCATCGCGATCGCTGCCGCGATGACCGAGATCAGGCCGAGCTTTATCGCTCGGATCGCGCCTTTCGTCCCTGGTCGGCGACTGTTCCGCACTCACAGAGTGATCGGGTAAATTCTCCGAACCCTGCGCAACTCGGTCTGGGCGGATTAGCTCGCGCCCGGATCGGTGACGCTACGGGCTTTCCAATCAAGCAAAGTGCTGGCCCCACTCCCTGTTCGACCAGCGTCCGGCGAGGCTGCTCAAGCGGACCGTCTGCTTCGAATAGGGTCCGCCTAAGCGAAGGCCGTCGGAACGACCATTCTGGCTTCCGGGATCCGCTCGAGTACGTTAAGAAGGTGACGGATGAACTGCCGCCGAGGACTCCCGCGCCTCGGTTTCGGCCAAGCCAGGTTGCTGGTAAATCCCGACAAGATTTCCAGCCGGGTCTAAAAACGTCGCGACCACCTCGCGCGCGTGCGGGACCACCGGCTGGACGATCTCACCGCCTGCCGAGACAACCGCGTCGAGCGCCGCCGGGGCGCTGGCAACCATGATGTACACCATCAGACCGGGCTCGGCCGCCGGAGGCCGCCCGAGCACCCAGGTTCCGCTCACTTGGTTGACGGTGTCGTCGAAGGCGGTGGCCCCGTCACCCCGCCGGCAGATCTGCCAGCCGAAGGCACGCCGGTAGAACTCCGCCGACTGTTGGATGTCCGTCGCGGGAATCTCGATGTAGCAGATCTTGCCGGTGCGGTAGGTGGGCGGCTGTTCGGGTGCGGTCATGATTCCTCCTGGATCGGCGGGAGCTGGTTGGGGGCTGTGTACATGATGCGGCGTCGAAGGCGAGGAAGTGAGCGCGGGGCGGCGAGCTTCGCCGCCCCGCGGGTTGCCTGCTAGAACCGGGGCCGGGGAGGGGGTCTTCCGCAGGGTTTACCAGGGACAGGCCAGGGGTAAGAAGGCGGTAGCGTCCGCTCGGGACGCGCTCGCCGTGGCTCTCTCTCGAACAGGCCCGTGCGTGCGGCCTATCTGGTTCGGGAAAGGAGGAGCCATCAATGGCAACCGGGACTATCAAGAAGCTCGTGTCTGAGCGCGGATTCGGCTTTATCGCCGCCGAAGACGGGCGCGACTACTTCTTCCATCGGAGCGGCGTCGACAGCGATTTCGACCGCCTGCTCGGTGGTGAGAAGGTCCAGTTTGAGGTTGAACCCAGCCCCAAGGGACCACGCGCCAAGAACGTCCGCCTCGCCGCGTAAGACCGGCAGTTCGGAGCAGGAGCCCTGCGCCACCGGCGTGGGGCTCTTTGCGTCATTCCCCCGTCTTCATTTCTCCCTCGCTTGGGGACGAACGGGGAGGGCGTTGCTAGGTGGTCCGCTGCCGAGCGGCGATCAGGATGCGCTGCCGGACGCCGAACACCGCCAGGATCCCCGCTCCGAGCCCGACCGACACCCCAATCAGGCCGATCGCGATCGGCAGGGGCTGAAGCCCGGCGACGCCGTGCACCAGCAGAACCGCGGCCGGGATACCGACCAGCACCGCCACCGCCGCGGCCAGCCAGATCGTCATCAGAGTGACCCGGGCAGTGCGCAGGGACCCCCCCGGCGGCCGGGAGTACATCAGGATCATGAATAGATCGGCGACCGGCAACAACATCAGCTGGATGCGGTCGACGGGCGTGACCTCCGGCGGCGTCAACCGGCCCGACATCCGTTCCATGAACTGGCGAAGGCGCGGCTGCCACATCTCACTCCCGTAACGGGCAACCGCCGCGCGGCATGCGGACCAGGGCGGCGCCTACTTGGCGGCCTGACGCCGCTGGACGAGCAGCACTCCGAGCAGGAGCAGGCTGATCACCGTCCCGAGCGGGAGATACGAGAGGCTCGAGACGACTGCCGGCGCATCACGGCTTATCCCCGGATGGGTATCATCGAAACGACGATGGCCCGCGTCCTGGTCGTGGAAGACGAGCCCAACATCGGCGCCATTATCGTCTTCAAGCTGGAGCGGGAGGGCCACACGGTCACCTGGGTGACCGAGGCCACGCGGGTCGCCGCCGCGGCGGTGGCGTTTCGCCCGGACCTGGTGCTGCTGGACTCAACCCTGCCAGACGGCGATGCCTTCCTCCTGCTGGAGCGTCTCGTCCCCAGCAACCTGGTGGTGATGCTGACCGAGTTCCGTGACGCGGCTGCGCCCGAGCGCGCCCGCCGTGCTGGAGCGGCGGCCACCCTCGAGAAGCCCTTCAAGCCAACCCAGCTCGCCCGGCTGGTGGCCCAGCTGGCACCCGTCGCGTCGGCATGATCACCGTCCTGGCCCGCAAAGAAGGCGCCGCGCTGGTGATCCGAGACCAGGCGCTTGGCATTTTTACCGGCAAGGGCTTTACCCCGGTGGATTTCAAACCCGAGCTGGCTATGAAGCTGGCCGCACGGCTCAACTACACCCCCGTGGTGCCGCCGCTGCGCATGGACGAGCCCGAGCTGGCGCAGTTTCTGGAGGCGTAGTCAACTTGTGACCGCCGCTGCACGTCCCCGGGACGGGCAGCCGGCAAAGGACCCCGGAACGGCACGTTATCCCCGCATGGCCGCGGTCACCGAAGTCGAGCGTCTCCTGGAGAGCGGGCTGGCGGCCGAGGCCACGGGAAACGTCCGCGAGGCGTTGATCCGTTACGAGGCGGCGGTCAAGAGGGCGCCCGAAGCGGCCACGCCCGCCCTGCGGCTCGGAATACTCTGTCACCGGCTGCGCGACTACGAGCGCGCCCGCCAGCTGCTGGAGCGGGCGGCCGGGCTCGACCCCAATGATCCCGAGATCGCCTTCCGGTTGGGTGCCGCCTGCGACGCCCTGGGCGACCGGGCCGCCGCCACGGTCTCCTACGGCCGGACCATGGCGCTGGCGCCGGCCGGCTGGCAAACCTGGTTCCTCATCGGCCGTCAGCATCGCCAGCTGGGGCGGGCGGAGGTCGCGCAGGCCGCCTACCGGCGAGCGCTGGCCGTTATTCCCGACCAGCCCGATGTGCTGGCCGAGCTGGGCTCGTTGCTGCTCGAGATCGGCCGTCCCCAGGAGGCACTTCCGTACCTGGAGGCCGCGGTGCAGGCGACCCGAACCGATGCTGGGCTGGCACTGCAGCTGGGGCTGGCGTACCTGCAACACGACGACGTGATCGCCGCCCAGGCAGTGTTGCTAGACGCCAAACATCTCGACCCTGCGGACCGCCTGGTCGACAAAGCGTTACAGGATCTTGCCAACCACAGGAAGCGCGCGCGCCGAAACCGGAAAGCCGCCTAAAGCCCGGATCTACGGGTCGGGCGCCACCGATGGGGAGGCGGGGCGTGCCGAGCCGCAGGAGGCGACCAGCACGCGAGGGAGCGCATCCGTCGATGCGTGACCGAGCGCGCGCAGGAGACGACGCCCGGATCGCCCGCATCCGCGCCCGAGATGCAAGCTCGATCGATAGATTCGGGCTCAGGCTTGTTAGACCGCCTGTAAGTGCCCACTGCTAGCCTCATCGTGCGCAGTACATCGACCCCCCTCCTCCCCTTCGAAGGCCGCGCCCCACGCGGCCTTCTTCTTTTATGCAGGGCGAGGCTTATGCCCCCGGCGGGGACTCTGCCTCGGTCCAGGCTGGCTCCAGCTCCGAGTCCAGCACATGTTCCTGGGCCCAGATCCGCCGGAGGATGGCGGCCGATGAGGCATAGGTCGAGTCCAGCCCGTAGTAGGACAGCCCCCGAGCCCCCAGCGTGCGGGCCTGGGTGTACGGCGTGTCAGAGGCGTAGTGCAGGACCCCCACGTCGAAGGGCAGCCGGGTGAAGTTGATGTTCTCCCGCACCGGATAGCGCGACGACTCGCTGGTCTCGTAAATGGCATCCAGGTAGGGGCCGGCTTCCATTTCCACGACCGTGAAGCTTTCGCGGTGATAGAAGTCGAGGTATCCGCGATTCTGCAGAAACGTGCCGCGCACGGTCACCGCCCGCTGGTTGTCCAGCGCCGACCCGTACACCAGGAAGGGGGCCACGCTGTTGAAGCTGAAGCAGTTGTCCAGCCAGTAGGTGTTCTCCGAATGCTCGTCGTAGACCACATTCGAGATCATGATGTCCCCGATGCTGGCGTTGAGCGTGGCCGCTTTCCCCAGTACATAGACGCCCCGCAGCTGGTCGATGCTCTCGGTGACCACTCGCAGGATGTTGTACGAGGCCTGCCCCAGCGGATAGTTGATGTTGAGGATGACGGCGGTTGACTGGCGCAATCGCTCGCTCGCCGGATGCCCTAGGCGCGGATCCAGGGCAGAGGCGTCCAGCCGGTCCAGCACCATCACCTGGGCGGCCACGTCGAGCCCGGCCCGGCTGGCCAGGAAGTAGATACCGTGCTGCTCCTCCTCCTGAGTACGGGCAGCCCGTAGCCTGGTGGCGTCTGGCGAGTGTCCGTAGTAGACGCGGGCGGCGTAGTACAGGAAGTTGTCCCAGTTGCCCCGCGACTGGCGCTGACGGAGCTTGCGCAGCTCCGGCACCAGCTCCAGGTTGTTCGTCTGCTCGATGAACTTCACGATCTCGTCCTGGTGGCGGCGAGCCGAGCCGCTGAGCAGGTTGACCAGGCTGTGGGTGTTGCTGGACACAAAGTAGATGGGGCGACCCTCCAGGCCTTCGGTTCGGAGCAACGACTGGATCGGCTCCCACCAGCGCCGGGTCGTCTTCGAGTACCCGACCTGGGTGCCGCCCAGCATCCGGATGGTGCAGTTCTTCTCATCCGCTTTGATCGCTTGCAGGCTGCGGAGGAGGTCGGGACCCCAGATCTCCTCCAGCCGGATCCAGTCGCCCTCGGAGATGCCCAGGCGCTCGGCCAGAGCCAGCTGCTCCGGGACCGGCATGCCGGCGGGCAGCTCCTCGGGCTGCAGCAGCTCGTGGATCTTGTTCCATTCGATCTGGAAGGCCACCAGCTGGGGCACCATGTCGTCCACGTCGGAGGGGCTGGCAATAAAGGCCGCCAGGGTCTCGCGACCGTCGTAGTAATAGCGCCGCCGGCGTCCCGGGGCGCTCTGCATCTCCCAGCTTTCGACGTCGACGTGCAGCATCCGCTCGAAAAGCTCGGCCGACTGGCCGAGGATGACCCGCCGGACGCTCATCATGCAGAGCGGCAGGCGGCGCAGCGCGTAGATGAAGGCGCCGGCATCGACCTCCGGCTCGCCCGCCTTCGGGTGAAGGCTGGAGCCCATGCCGATGTGGGTCTGCTCCAGCACCCGGATCTTGGTTTCGCCGGAGCTGCGCAGCAACGTGTTGTAGGTCCGCACGTAGACCTCCACGCTCTCGCGCGCCGGATGAGGTTGCTCCTCGCTCGCCAGGTACGCCATTGCGGGTATTATCCCGCTGGGTCCAACAAGCTTGTGGCACGCCCGAAACCCGGTCTGACCGCGCTGATCGCCACCCGACTCGCGGAGTTGGCGATCGCGGCCGACCACGAGACGGCCGTGAAGCTGCATCGGCTTCGCCTGACGGTCGCCCAGATGCGCGTGCTGCTGGCCCTATCCGACGAGCGCGTGGCACAATCGGCGCTAGCCAGGGCCCTGCATTGCGATGTCAGTAACCTGACCCAGCTGTTGCGCCGGTTGGAGCGACGCCGGCTCATCACCCGATCCGCCGCAGACGGCGACCGGCGGTACAAGCCCGTCTCTCTCACCCTGGCGGGCCGCCGCATGCAGCAGCGCTTGCTCCCCATCCAGGCCCAGGTGGCCGGGCGACTCTACGGTCACCTGACGCGGCGGCAGCAGCGGCAGCTCTACGACCTGGTCGCCTCGCGGTCATAGTTCCGGTCCAAGCGGGTGCTAGCGAGCAGGACGCGGCTGAGTCCGCTGAACTGCGAACACGCTCACACGGGGTCAATGATTAACAACTCTTTACGAAATTTACTTGCCACCCTCGGCAATTGAGACGACCATGACCGACAGCCAACCATTCGAGTCGGAGGAAAGTTCCGGGATCATGTACGAAACCATTCGAGAGGAAACCTGGCGACAGCGTCACGAGGTGCTGCAGCGAAAGGCCGTTGAGGCCGAGCGGAAGCTCAACCTCTATGCGCTCGACAACATTCTCTGGAATCTGGAGGAGCTCAACCTCAAAGAGCGCACGATCGTCCCGGATGACGTGATCGAACAGCTGACGGCCTACGGCGTGCCCTACCAGCCATCGGTGCGGATCCCGGACTTGATCGAGTTGGTCTTCACCAGGCAAGAGCACTACATGAACGTCGAGCCCGAGGATCCCGGCCGGGTGCCGACCCTGGAGGAGCTGGAAGCCTACTTCGAGGAATCGCGCGTCGCCTGACATCGCTCAGCGCCTCAGTGAGATAACGCCGGCCGCAGGGCCGGCGTTTTCGTTTCCCGAGGGGCTATAATGGCGCCCTCACTAAGGCCCGATTCGGGCTAAGGCCGCTCTCAATGGAAGGGGAGGTGGTGCCGGGCATCAGTCGGACAAGTGAATAGCTCGACAGGTGGCTCACACGAGCTGAAAAGGGAAGCCGGTGCGATGCCGGCGCGAACCCGTCACTGTGACTGGGGAGCCCTCCGACAGCGGTCCACTGAGGCCAAAGCCTTGGGAAGGAGTCGCGAGGTGCGCCGATCCAGAAGCCAGGAGACCTGCCTGCCGAGATTCGACGTCGACCCTCTTCGAGGCTGAGAGGGAGATGCACACAACATCTTCGGCTCCCCTTCGGAAGGATCGGGAGCTTTTTGTTTGCACTCCGATCGGCCTCCAGCGGTCATTACTTCCCTGGAGGTTTCTATGCGTCGGATCACACTCGCCGCCATCAGCGCTGTCGTCGCGGTCGCGACCCAGGCTATTCCCGCCGGCGCCCAGCCGGCTCCGACACGGGCGCAGGCCGCCGTTGCCTGGTTGCTCACCCAGCAGGACAAGACCACGGGGCAGGTGGGCGCCGCGCCAGAGAACCCGCTGGCCCGCTCGGCCGAGATCGCACTCAGCTTAGCCGCCACCTCGCAGGACCCTGCCACCTTCAAGAACGGAACCGCGTCGCTGGCCGATTACCTCAAGCCCGCCGTCCCCACCGACGTGGGAACCGCCGGCGAATTGTTACTGGCCCGGGCCGCCTGGCCGGACATCGGTCCCACCGCCCCCATGATCGCGCAGCTGAACGCCGCCTATCTCCAGGCCTGCGCCGCGGCTCCGGGACAGTATGGCGGCAGCATCTTCAGCGATGGCCTGGCCATCCTGGGGCTCCGCGCCGCCGGCCAGCGACTGGGGGCGGAGGCAGTGCCCTTCCTGCGCGCCAAGCAGAACCCGCAGGACCACGGCTGGAGCTTCGATACGGCCGGCAAATACGGCAGCGATTCCAACACCACGGCGATAGTCCTGCAGGCGCTGCTCGCGGCCGGCGTCTCGCCGGCCGACCCCGCCATCCAGAATGGTTTCGCCTACCTCAAGACCCAGTTCGCCAACGGGGGCTTCTTCTCGTTCGGCTCCACCCCCGATCCCAACTCCAACGAGCTGGGCATCCAGGCCATCGTGGCGGCCGGCCTCCGGCACACCGCGCCCTGGTCGGACATGCTCACAGCCGCCGAGGCCAGCCTGGCCAGTGAGCAAATCGCGAGCGGTCCCGACGCCGGCGCGCTCACTGCCGGCGATAAGCTGTTCGCCACGACGCTGGCGCCGGCGGCGTTCACGGAGCGCCCGCTGACGCAGCCGGCTTCCGGCTCTGAAGCGGGGACGTCCCCGGCCTGTCCGCCGACGCCAGCCGCTCCCCACCTGGCCCCGACCGGGGGTCAACCGGCGCTACCCCTGGCGTTGGGCTTCGCACTGATCGTGGTCGGACTCCTCGTCCTGAGGTCGCTGCGACGCACCTAAAGCGGTTGCGGCTTCACTGGCGCGTATTGGCGGCGGTCGGCCTGGTGGGCGCCGCCGCCGTGGTCCTTGGCCATCCCGCGCACGCGGCCGTCCACCGGGCCGGCCTGGTGATCGAGCACGCCAGCGGACGGCTGGTGACGCGCTGCGTGACCTTCGTGGAAGACCAGATCTCGGGCTTTGCGCTCATCCAGCGCTCGGGCCTTTCCTACCAGGCACAATCGTACGGGTCGATGGGTCAGGCCATCTGCCAGCTCGACGGCGAGCCTTCGCCGGTACCGGCGAACTGTCTCGGCACCGGTCCCTACTGGCAGTACTTGCATCGAGCCGGGACTCGATGGGTTCCGTCTCAGCTGGGTGCCAGCGAATGGATCCTGCGCGACGGGGACATGGATGGATGGCACTACAGCGACCGGGCCGGCCAGATGCTGCCCGCCCTGACGGTAGAGCAGATCTGCGCGCCGCCGCCGCGGCCAGCCGCCAGCACACCGACCGCCTCGACGGTCCCGCCGACCGCGGCGCCAACCCCCTTCCCATCGCCGTCCTCATCAACCGATCTCCGCACACCGATCGCCACGGCGACGCCGAGACCAAGCCCCAGGCCACCATCATCCTCGTCCGCCGCGGGACCGTTGAGCGTGCTGGGCGGGAGCCTGCTGGTGCTGGCCGTCCTGAGTGCGTGGAACGTGTTCCGACGCGGCCCATGACCGGGCTGAACCCCCTGACGTGGTGCGCCTGGGCGCTGGCAGCGATCGCCGCCGCACTGATGGAGCGCAATCCCTATCTGCAGCTCCTGCTGCTCGCTATCCTGCTCACGGTCTGGATTGCAGCCCGGCACGACCGATCGATCGGATACTGGCGCGCCGCCCTGGTCCTGGGCCTGCTGCCGCTTCTGTTCTCGCTAGTTTTCAGCCGCTTCGGTTCCCACGTGCTGTTCGGCGCGCCGCCCTGGTCCTGGGCCTGCTGCCGATTCTGTTCTCGCTGGTTTTCAGCCGCTTCGGTTCCCACGTACTGTTCCGTCTCCCCTCGCACCTCCCGGTCATCGGCGGCCCCTGGACGGTGGAGGCTACGCTGTATGGCGCCAGCACCGGTGCCGCCCTGCTGCTGACCATGCTGGTGTTCGCCATCGCCCAGACCAGGCTGCGGACCGCCGACCTCCTGGCGGTGCTGCCCCGGCCGCTCTATCGACTCGGAACGCTGGTCGCGCTGGCCCTAGCGTTGGTCCCCCAGGCCCTGGCCTCGCTGCAGGCGGTGAGCGAAACGCGCCGGCTACGCGGCGTGCGGGCCGGATGGAGAACGGGGCTCGGCCTCCTGCTGCCGGTCCTCCTCACCACCCTGGAGCGGGCGCTGCAATATGCCGAATCCCTCGACGCTCGCGGATTTGGGAGCCAGCGCCGGACGCGCTACCACCCCTCGCGCTGGGGTCTGGCGGACGGGCTGGTCCTGCTGGGCGCCATCGGCGCGCTGGCCGCCACGATCCTGGCGCCGTCGGGGTATGACCCCTACCTCCAGCTGGCACCGGGGCTGCCGCAAACCGCCCTGATCGTGTGGTTGGTTCCTCTCTCTATTCCCGCGTGGCTGAACGCGGTCAGTCGGAGGGCTGCCGTTGATCACGTTTGACCGCCTGACCTTCCGCTACCCGGAGACGGAGCAGCCGGTGATCGCCGACTTCTCCGCCCGGATCGACCCCGGGCACGTCATTCTGGTTCGTGGGCCGTCGGGCAGCGGTAAGTCGACGCTGCTCCGCTGCTTGAACGGACTGGTTCCGCACAGCAGTGGGGGCCACTTCAGTGGCCGCGTGGTGGTCGACGGCCTCGACACCCGGACCGCCCCGCCTCGCCAGCTCGGCGCCCACGTCGGGTTCGTCTTCCAGCATCCCGACGCGCAATTCGTGCTGGAGGACGTCGAATCCGAGCTGGCCTTCGGCCTGGAGAATCTCGGCCTTCCCCGCCCGCTGATGCGCAAGCGGGTCGAGGAAGTCCTGGACCAGGTGGGCATCGCCGGCCTGCGCCATCGCCCGATTCGCACCCTCTCGGGCGGGGAACGGCAGCGGGTAGCGATCGCCGCCACCCTGGTCACCCATCCGTCGGTGCTGGCGCTCGATGAACCGACCTCGCAGCTCGATCCGCAGGCGGCCGAAGACGTCCTGCAGGTGCTCGCCCGGCTGGTCAGCGAGCTGGGACTCACCGTCGTCATCGCCGAGCATCGAGTGGAACGGATCGCGCCCTTCGTCGATCGCGTCTTTACGCTGACGGCTCCCGGGGCGCCCATCGCGGATACCTCGCCTCGCGTAGCGTTGGGCGGGGGAGGGGCCCGGCCGCCGATTGTCGACCTGGCCGTCCGAGCCGGATGGGACCCCATCCCGATCACCCTGGGCGAAGCGCGCCGGGCGGCGGCCGGCTTGAGGGCCACGCTCGGCCAAGCCGCTCGTGTGGATCGCGTATCGCCGCAAGCGTCCGCCGCCGAAGTGGCGGACGCAGCCTTCAACTACAACGGGACCCCTGCCCTGCGCGACGCCTCGCTCCGCCTGCACCGTGGTGAGATCGCAGTCCTGATGGGTCGCAACGGTTCGGGCAAGACGACGCTCCTGAAGCTGGTCGCGGGCCTCTTAAGCCCGGCTCGCGGTCGCGTCACCCGGCAGGGCACGGTCGCCTACGTCCCCCAGGATGCCGACACGCTGCTCTACGCGCCCACGGTGCAGGAGGAGGTCAAGGATCATCCGGGTTCCACGCTGCCGCTGGGCGTGGCGGATTGGCTGCACCGGTATCCGCGCGACCTGAGCACCGGAGAACGGCAGCGGGTGGCGATTGCCGCGGCGGCAGGGCGAGCCGACGTGGTCCTGCTGGATGAGCCCACCCGCGGTCTCGACCCGGACGCCAAGCGCAGCCTGGCCGCCTACCTGCGCGTTCGCGCGGATGCCGGTGCCAGTATCCTGATCGCCACCCACGACGTGGAGTGGGCGGCCCGCGCCGCCGACCGGGTGGCGCTGATGTCGGAAGGCGCCATTTATGCCGAGGGCGCTCCCCGGGCCGTCCTGACGGACTCGCTGGTCTTCGCCACGCAGGTCAACAAATTGCTGGGGAAGGGCTGGCTCCTCCCCGATGAGGTTCCCCTGCCATCACCCGCATGACCCTGACCCGGCCGGTCGAGCCCATCGTCTTCGGACTGGTTAGCCTCGCCGGCCTGGGCGCGTTCGTGCTTCCCCTCTGGTCGGGTCCGCGCGCCTCCACCGGCTTGCTGGTCTCGTTCGTGGTCGCCGCGGTCGCGCTGTTGCTGGCGCTGGCGCTGCAGACGCATCGGCTGTCGGCTCGCCTGGCCGCGGTGCTGGCCGCCCTGATCGCGGTGGATGCGGCCCTACGGCTGGCTGCGGTCGTCGGCGTGGCCGGGTTCTCGCCCATCTTTTTCCTCATCCTGGTCTGTGGATACGTTTTTGGTCCCGGCATCGGCTTTGCCATGGGAGCGCTGACGTTGCTCCTGTCGGCGGTCTTCACCGCCGGGTTCGGCCCCTGGCTGCCATACCAGATGCTGGGCTGCGGCTGGGTGGGCGCCGGGGCCGGATTGGTTGGGTCAGCGATGGGCCGGCGCCTGTCACGGCCGGCCATGCTGGTGCTGGCGGGCTGGGGCATCGCCTCTGGCTTCGCTTTTGGCGCCCTGCTCGACGTGTGGCAATGGCCTCTCTTCGTGGGGGGACAGTCCACCTCCATCAGCTGGGCGCCGGGCCTGCCGCCGGCCGAACTGCTGCGCCGGTTCGGCACCTTCTATCTGGCCACGTCGCTGGTGTATGACAGTTTTCGGGCCGGAGGCAACGCCATCCTGATTCTGCTTTTGGGACAACCGGTGGTGGCGGCCCTGCTTCGCTTCCGGCGCCGGTTCCTGGTGGAATGGGAACGGCCCGCTAACATTCTGGGAGATGGCCGAGCTGGAGCCGCCGACACAGTCCGAGATCCTGAACGAGGACCTGAGCCCGCCAGAAACGATCGTCCCCGATCGGCCGCGGGTCTGGCCGGAGGTGCCCCGGCCGCCGAAGCCGCAGATCAAACGCCCCCTTGAGGAATGGCTGGCCGAGTTCACCGATCGGGTCCAACAATCCGATGCCAGCCCCAATCAACAGGGCTCCCTGATCCGGCGCCGGCGACCGAAGGGCCTGGACCGGCTGGTCCCGGCCCCCACCCGCCGAGCAGAGCCGGACGAACGCGGACGGCGGCGCGGTCGTCGCGGTCGAGGCGGCCCGCCGCGGCCCGAGGGACAACAGACCCCCCGTCCTGACGCCGGCAGCCAGCGACCCCAGCGGAACGAGCCGCGTCCACCGCGGCAACCCCGGCCACCGCGGCCCCAGTCCAGGCCCGCTCAGCAGCCAGGCCAGGGGTCAGGCCAGGGGGGCCCCCCGGGTCAGGGAGGCGAGGGCGGACCCGGACGCCGGCGTGGCCGACGCCGCGGACGGCGCCGCGGCGGCCCGCCGCGGAGTGGCCCATCGCCGGCCCCATGACTCCCGCCACGGGCACCGAGGGTCGGAATAGAATGGCCGCCCCGCGCGTTGAAGAGGATGGCGATTTCGCGCTGTTCGAGCGACATCTTGATGCTCTGTATCGCAGCGCGCTGCGGCTGACACGCAAGCCGGAAGACGCCGAAGATCTCGTGCAGGAGACGTATTTGCGAGCCTTTCGCTATCGGAAGCGGTTCACGCCTGGAACCAACGAAAAGGCGTGGCTCTTCACCATCATGACCAACGTCTTTCGGAATAAGCTGCGCCAGCGCCGGCCGATCCAGGAATCCATCGATGAGCCGTCCAACGACGCTTACATCTATCAGCAGCTGGAGCGTCAGGGCCTGCCCCTCCACCTGATGACGCCCGAGCAGCTGATCGTGGAGCGCGGCTTCGGCAACGAAGTCCGGCGGGCGCTGGAGGAGCTCCCGGTCCCGATGCGGATGGTGGTGATCCTGGTCGATGTGGAAGACTTCTCCTATAAGGAGGTCGCCAAGATCCTGGGCATCAAGATCGGCACCGTGATGTCGCGCCTGCACCGCGGTCGGCGGAGCCTGCAAAAGAAGCTCTGGGAGTATTCCGGGCGGCAGCCTCAGGCGGCCGCGATTGGAGGCGGGGTTTCGTGAACTGCAACGAATGCGGCGACCAGCTGAACGCCTACGTCGACCGGGAGCTGTCCGCCGGCGAGCTCGGAGAGGTGCAGCGGCACCTGGACGACTGCCCGCCCTGTCTGCAGATCTTTGAGCTGCAGGCTGGCCTGAAGCGACTGGTCCGCAAGGAGTGCTGCCAGGACGAGGCCCCGGCGCGCCTGCGGGCCTGGGTCCGAAAGCTGCCTGCGGAGGAGCGGCGAGCCTAAGCAGCCCGGATCCACCGATCGGATGAGGCAGATTGGGATGCGCGGCGAGATGAGCGGAAGGAGGCGACGAGCACGCGAGGGCGCGCACCCGTCGGTGCGTAACCGAGCGCGCGCAGAAGACGACGCCCCGCTCGCTCGCCCCCGCCCAATATGCAAGTTCGACTCGGTGGATTCGGGCTAGTCCGCGAATGATCGTCGATCTCGGCCTGGCCTTCGTCGCTGGCTTGCTCTCCTTTGCGTCCACCTGCGTGCTGCCCCTGGTGCCCGCCTACGTCGCCTACATGGGCGGGCAGGTCGCCGCCGGCTCGCCCCAGCCAGGGATCCGGCAGCAGGCGAGCGTCCTGGGCAACGCATTCCTCTTCGTCCTCGGCTTCAGCACCGCCTTCGTGGCATTGGGCGCCTCGGCCGGCCTCCTGGGAGCCGACATCAAGGCCTTCCGACCCGTCCTGGTGCAGGTGGCAGGGGTGGCCCTGATCGTGCTGGGCGTCGCGTTGCTGGGCATCTGGAGGATTCCCTGGCTGACGCAAGAGCGCCGGCTGGACATCGCCCACCGCCTGCCCCGAGCGCCCTGGACCGCTTACCTGGTCGGACTGGCCTTCGCCATCGGGTGGACCCCCTGCGTCGGGCCGATCCTGGCGGCCATCTTGATTCGCGCCGGTGCCAGCAACACGGCCGGCCAGGGCGCCATCCTGCTGGCCACCTACTCGGCTGGTCTGGGCATCCCCTTCCTGCTGGCGGCCGGCCTCTCCGGCGTCATCATGCAAGCGCTGAGCCGGATTCGCGGTGCGTACGGTGCCATCAACGCGGTAGCGGCCGTCTTCCTGATTGGCATGGGCGTGCTCATCTTCACCAACCGGCTGACCGCCTTGAACTCCATGATTCCGTACTTCGACACTCCCCAGCCGATCGTCTCGCTGCCGGCCACCACCGTGGCCGCGCCGCTCAAAACGGGCCAGCCCGCCCCGGCGTTCAGCCTCACAGACCTCAGCGGCCAACCCGTGAGCCTGGCGGGGCTCCGGGGCCAGCCGGTCCTGGTCACCTTCTGGGCCACCTGGTGCGCACCCTGCCGCCAGGAGCTGCCGCTGATCCGGTCGGCCTACCTCGCCCACCGCGACCAGGGATTGGCGGTCGTCGCCATCGACTTCGGCGATGAGTCGGCGGCCACGGTCCGGGCCTTCTGGGACTCGATGGGCCTCCAGCCGGCGCCGGTCCTCGACCCCGATGGGCGGGTTGCCGACGCGTACGGGGTCGGGCTCAAGACCTCCGGGCTGCCGGTCAGCGTCTTCATCGCTCGGGATGGGAGCGTCAGTACCTACTGGCCATTCACCCTGGACCAGGATGTGCTCGACTCGAAGTTAAAGACGATCCTTTAAAGGCGGCTGCCACGTCACCCAGGTTCCCCTCGGACGGGCGTTAGACGGCCGATGGCGGCGAGCAAGCGCCGCGGCAACGAGCCACCTACGTGAGCGTCGACCCCTAAGTCGCCGGCCCCCTGCGTTACCCTTGTCCAGCTGTGGATGCAGTGGTCGAGGCGCGCGAGCTCGTGAAGAATTACGGCCCGGTCCAGGCGGTCGATGGGATCTCGTTCCACATCGCGCCCCGCCAGTGCTTTGGCTTCCTGGGACCGAATGGTGCCGGCAAGACCACCACCATGCGGATGCTGTACGGCCGGGTGATGCGCACCGGCGGCGCACTCCGCGTCCTGGGCATGGACCCGTCGATCCATTCCCGCGCGATTCGGGAACGCATCGGCGTGGTGCCCCAGACGAACAACCTGGACGGCGACCTCTCGGTGATCGAGAACCTGATGGTGTTCGCCGGATTCTTTGGCATCGGCCGGCAGGAGGCTCGGGAGCGTGCCGAGCGCCTCCTGGAGTTCGTCCAGCTGCAGTCCCGTCCTCAGAGCCGGATGTGGGAGCTCAGTGGAGGGATGCAGCGCCGGCTCCTGATTGCCCGCGCGCTCCTGAACGACCCGGAGCTGCTGATCCTGGACGAACCGACCACCGGTCTCGATCCCCAGGCTCGGCTGGTGGTCTGGCAGCGACTCGCCGAGTTGAAGCGGCGCGGCGTCACCATCATCCTGACCACCCACTACATGGAGGAGGCCAGCCGCTTATGCGACTGGCTGGTGATCATGGACCACGGCCGGATCGTGGAGGCCGGGGCGCCGCGGCCGCTCATCGAGAAGCACGCCGGCACCCAGGTGCTGGAGCTCGAGTGGCCCGTCGACGCGCCCGCTCCCGATCTGCCGGATCGAGCTGTCCGCCGCGTGGAGCATGTCGGGGATCGCCTGCTCCTCTTTACAGCAGATCCCGCCGGAATCCTGAGCGCGCTCGCCAGCCGCGTCCCCGCGGAAAGCGCCCTGATCCGGCCGGCAACCCTGGAGGACGTGTTCATCCACCTGACCGGACGCGACCTGCAGGAGGAGTAACCAGCCATGGTGGTGCTGCCCCACCCGGTCCGCGCCCGTCGCGTCTGGTGGCGGGAGTTCATCTCCTGGCGCCGGGTGTTCAAGACGTCCGTGATCCTCAACTTCGGGGAGCCCTTCCTCTACCTGGTGGCGTTCGGTTTCGCCCTGGGCGCGTATGTGAACCTGGGAAGGGGCCAGACCTATGCCGCCTTCGTGGCGCCGGCCCTGATCGCCGTCACGGCCATGAACGCCGTCACCTTCGACTCCCTGTTCGGAAGCTGGAACAACATGCACGACAAGCGGGTCTTTGAGGCGATCGTGACCGCGCCCATCACCCCGCAGGACCTGGTGCTCGGCGAATTCTTCTGGCAGGCGTCGCGGGCGCTGCTCTACGGGATGACCTTTGCCCTGGTGATGTTCGCGGTGGGTCTGATCCGGTCGCCGTGGGCGCTGGCCCTCCCCCTGGTGCTGGTGCTGATGGGCCCCCTGTTCGCCGCCCCCGCCCTCACTTGGGCGGCCCTGATGGACAACTTCGAGCACCTCTTCTACTACATCGGCCTGCTGATCACGCCCATGTTCTTCTTCAGCGGCGTCTTCTTTCCGCTGGACCGGCTGCCGGTGGCGATCCGCGACGGCATCTGGCTGGTCTCGCCCCTGTATCACGCGGCCACCATCTGCCGGGCGCTGGTCAACGGGAATCCGTCCCCCGCGCTGCTCTGGGATGCGGCCTACATGGTCGTCCTCGCCGTGATCCTGGCGCAAGCCCCGCTGCTCGTCCTCCCCCGCCGGCTCCAGCGATGAACGGTGGCCTCCATCGGGCCGAGTGGCGGGGCCGCGGAGTCTGGCGCTATCGGGCTGACCTGGCCGTCCCGGGTGACCCGATGACCCTGGGCGAAGGCGGCACGCCGCTCATCCCCTGGGACCGTTACCTCCTCAAGCTGGAAGGCGCCGGGCCAACCGGGTCCTTCAAGGACCGGGGCGCCGCGACTGCCATCACGGCGGCCCGGGCTGCCGGAGCCCACACGGTCGTGGAAGATTCCTCCGGGAATGCCGGCAGCGCCATCGCCGCCTACGCCGCGGCGGCCGGGCTTAGGGCGCGGATCTTCGCGCCGGCCGATATCGTCGAGGCCAAGGCGCGCACCATCGAAGTGCTGGGCGCCGAGCTGATCCGCGTCCCGGGCCCACGGTCGGCGGTGACGGCCGCCACCGTGGCGGCGGCCGCGGATGCGTATGACGTCGGTCATGCCCGGGACGATGCCTTCCTGGAGGGCACCAAGACCATCGCTTTCGAGCTCTTCGAGGAGCTCGGAGCGGAACTGCGGGACGTGGTGACGCCGGTTGGCCAGGGGACGGTGCTGATCGGCCTGGCCATGGGGTTCGCCGACCTGGTGGCGGCCGGTGCGCTGCCCAAGCCGCCGCGCCTCTACGGGGTGCAGAGCGAAGCCTGCGCGCCGCTGGTGCGTGGCCTCCCCAATTTCCGCCCGGCGCCCGTAACCCGGCAGCCGACCATCGCCGACGGGATCAGCATCCCTGAGCCAACCCGGTCGGAGCGCAGCTACAACGCGGTGCGCCACAGCGGCGGCCGCTGGGTAGCGGTCACCGAGCGGGAGATCGAGTCGGCCTGGCGGGGGGCGGCGACCAGGGGCTTGCTGATGGAGCCCACCTCGGCGGCGGCGCTGGCCGCCGGCCGGCGGCTGGACTTGCCCGCCGGGACCGTCATCATCATTACCGGATCTGGCCTGAAGGCGATTACGCGCTACTGACGCGGGCCTCGACCCGCGCCAGGTACTGCGCGTCGTATGCCAGCGCCAGGCGCGGGCCCCACAGATCGATGTGGTATGCGGGCACCCGGCGGCGGGCGGTCCGCGGTCCCGAGTCCACATCCGGGATGGACTTCGCCTCCAGCCCCCTGGCGGGGATCCCGGTGCGAGCCGCCCAGCGGAGCAGGCGGCCTGGATCCGCGCTGACTACCTTGCCATACCACCCCGGGCCGAAGCGCGCATTGGTCAGATAGATCAGGGGCGCCAGCCAGAGGCCACCCGCGACCGCGTGGCGGAAGCCGTCGGCCCGCCGGTCGAACCAACGCGGCGTCAGGTCGTCGTTGTCGCTCACGCGGCGCGAACGGCGAACCGCGCCGGATCGAACGCCTCCAGCGGCAACCGCGGCCGGCCGCGGAGCAACAGGTCGGTGATCAGGTGAGCGGTGATTGGCGCCAGCAGCACGCCGTTGCGGAAATGGCCGGTCGCCGCCGCAATCCCCGACCAGCCCGGCAGCCGGCCGATGAGCGGCAGCCCGTCGGGCGAGCCCGGCCGCAGCCCAGCCAGGGCCTGGGCAAAGCTGGCGGTCGCGAGGGTCGGAGTGAGGCGCGCCACCGATTGCAGCAAGCCGGCCACCCCCACGGCAGTCGGTCGCGGGTCGAAGCCAACTTCCTCCTGGGTGGCCCCCACCAGGATCAAGCCGTCCGGCTTGGGGCTGAGGTAGCCGCCCGAGCTGTAGATCAGGTGGCGGAGCGGCGTACTTACCGTTTGCAGCGCGACCAGCTGGCCCCGGACGGGCCGCACGGGCAGCGCGGGCCCCAGGCCAGCGAACGCCCCCGACCACGCCCCGGCCGCAATCACGACCTCATCGCATTCGAGCTGCTCGCCGGCAGCTCGCACGCCGTGCACCCGGCTACCCGAGATGAGAAAACCCTCCACGTTGAGGCCCATCCGAACCACCGCCCCCAGGTCGGCAGCCGCGCGCAGGGCAGCCTGCGCCAGGAGTGGAGGGCTGACCTGATGTTCCTGGCTGTAATAGGCAGCCCCGCGGATGTCGCGACTCAGGGCAGGTTCGGCGTCGTGGACGCGGGCCGGATCAAGCCAGCCGACCGAGAAGCCAGCCGCCATATGCCAGCTGCGCCGGCGCCGGACGGCGACCTCATCGGTCTCGTTGAGCGCCACGCGCAGCAGCCCGGTGGGCCGGTAGCCCACGTCGATGCTCGTTCGTTCCTGGAGCTCTTCGGCCAGCGGGCGATGCAGCCGCAGGCTTTCTATGCCCAGGGCCAGGAACGGCCCCTCCGCTTCGGCTTCGGAGAGCGGCGCCAGCATGCCGGCCGAAGCCCGGCTGGCCTGGCCCCTGGCTTCGCGGTCCACCACCACCGCCCGGGCGCCGGCTTTGGCCAGCTCGTAGGCGATGCACGCCCCGATGACTCCACCCCCGACGACCACGACATCGGAACCCACGCTTTGATATTAGGCAAGGCACTCGCGGGTTAAGGTCTCCCTCGCCTCAGGCGAGGGTCGGGGTGGGGGTACCTAATCGATCAGCCGACGAAGGCGGAGATCCTCGGAAGCGCGCGCCTCCTGGAACAACGCGCAGGAGGCAGGCTTGAGGAGGCACGGTGGTTTGGGCCAGCTGACCACCCCGCGGAACTTGTGGACGCGCCCGTCCACGTGGCAGTCAGCCTGAAAGACCTTGAGGAAGGTCTCCCGCTTGCGGAGGATTTGCTCGAGATAGGGGCAGCGCATAGGTTAAAAGGTGATACTCCAAGGCTAACATAATCGCCGGAAGAGCCGGGCCCCCGAAATACGGGGGAATGAGTCCTTGGGTGCAACGCCGGTGGCAACGGTTTTCCGGCACCATATTTAGCGGACGCAACGGTTCGCGCTTCAATCCCGTTGCCTGAGTGGATGCTGAATTGGATCCGGCGCCGGCTGCCGGCACCGACGAGTCCGCCCAAACTGATTTTCGTACTCGGGGGCGGAGGCAGCCGGGGAGCCTGCACGGTTGGCGTGCTCCGGGCCCTGCTGGAGGCGGGGATCCGGCCCGACGGGGTGGTGGGGTGCAGCTCGGGCGCCTTCAACGCCGCCGCCCTGGCCTGGAAGCCCGAGCTGGAGACCATCGAACGGCTGGCCCTGGTGTGGCGGTCCATCCGAAATCGCGACCTCTTCAACCGAAACCCGCTACGCATGGCCCTTCGCTACGCCCAAAGCCACAACAGCTTCTTCGATAGCCGCTACCTGCGAGCCCTGGCGGCCCGCCACCTGCCACCCACCTTCGCGGACCTGGCCATTCCCTGCGCCATCATCGCGACCAACCTGACCCGCGCCCGTAAGGAGGTCTTCACCACGGGCAGCCTGCCGGATGCGGTGGCGGCCTCCTCCGCCATCCCCGGGGTCTTCAATCCCTTCCGCATCGATGGCGACGAGTTCGTTGATGGGGCAGCGGCTGATAACGCCGGCCTGGGGGAGGCGGTGGCGATGGGCGCCACGTCGATCATCGTGATCGACAACAGCACCACCAATCCACGCCGACCGCTCTCATCTCGTAACCTGACTGGTGTGCTGGCCCAGAGTCTCCAGATCTTGCTCGGCCAGCGAATGATGGAGGAGTATCAGCGCTACGCCCAGCAGGCCCAGATCACCTTGCTGATGCCCAACATCGAGTTCGGCACTGAGGGCACCAATTTCAGCCAGGTCGAGCGGTTGATCGACGAGTCGTACCGGCGCGCCCACGCGTTCCTGCGGGGTGGCGGCGGCCTGGGACCGGACGGCCAAGTGGAGCCGGGGATCCATTGCCTGCTGCCCGCCTGGAACAGGACCGGACTGACCCTGGCAGCGGGTGAGTAGGACAGCCACCAGGAATTCCCTGGGCCGGTGGCTGTGGGTCCTGTGGCCGCTGGCCGTGCTGGCCATCGCCTGGCTGATCGCGCCCTTTAAGGCCAACACCGAGTTTCCCGGCCTCCCTTGCACCGCCGGAGCGGCGTCCCTGCTCGAGCGCTTCTCCTACCTGCTCTTCTTCCTCCCCACCGCGGTCATCCTGCTCGTCCTGACGGCGCTCGGCCGCCGGGCCCTACGACGTGGCGTGCGGCTCTGGAGCCTGGCGTTTGCGGGGCTAGCCGTGGTGGCCGCGGGCCTCTACCTGGCGTTCGGGGCGCTGAGCGCCCAGCCATCGGGAGAACACGCCGTCGCCTGCCCACCGGCCGCCGTCGGGTTCACACCGCTCCATTGCTGGAAGCGATCGTCGCCGGATGTCTTCGAAATGAATGCCTTCGGCCGGCGACCCCTTGACCAGGCCGGCGCCGAGGCGCTGGGCCGGGCGCTGGCCGCCACCAGGCAGGACGTGTTCCTGGACGAAGCGTTCGTGTTGGACAGCCGGGATGAGGCCCTGGTCGCCTACTCGAACGGCCGGTTATTCGTCCTTCAGCGGCCAGAGCTCTCGGTGTTTGGGTCCCAATGTCTCGCCGAGCGCCAGGCCCAGGCGCGCCTGATCGACGCCCACCGGGTCGCCTTCTATCGGTACAGCGCCCAGCAATCCCCGCCCGTCGATGCGCTCTTCCTGCCCGACGCGGCCGCCAACGGGGAACGCCAGTACGAGGTGCTCGATTTCCTGCACAACCTGGTGTTGCCCTATGTGGCCCCGGCGACGATGCAGCCGGCCGAGTCCGCCTACCTCGATCGGGTGGCCGCTGGTCTCCAGGTCTTGAACGACGACCTGGACCGGGAGCAGGTGCGCGGGGCACCGCCCAGCGCGCTGCAGACCATGCGGAGCGACTTTCCGCGGATCGCCCAGGACCTGGCCACCAATGTACCGGCGCGGCTCACCGCCTATCGCGACTCCCGACTCAAGCGATTCCTGGAGAACTATGACCTGATCCTGGCCGCCGAGGAAAATGCGGGCACGCAATCAGCGCGTCAGATCCACAGCAGCGCCTATCAGCAGCACCGCGAGTTCTACTTTCAGGAGCCGCGGGTGACCCGGCTGATCGGCTACCTCTATCTCCAGGAACCGGGCCAGGCCTTCTCCGACGACCAGCTGTCCACGGTGAACTGGGCGGTGTTCTAGAGGATCACGTCACCAGCGTCAGCGATGGAGCCCGGGCCTCGCTGTGTAGGATGCTCTGCACCGTATCGATCCACTGGGTATCGCCGGACGCCGCCCGCCAGAGCCAGTACTCGCTGCCCCAGAGGAGGATGGTGTTGTACCCGCCGTCTTTGAGGGCGCCGAACATGGTCCGGATTGCCGCCGGGCTGACGCTCTTGGGATTGGTATAGGTGGTCATCGACGCCTCCCACGGTTCGGCCTGCGCCTCAGTGATCCACACCTGTTTGCCCTGGGCCCGAGCCACCGTGCGCCAGTGAGCGATCTGCTCCGGCCAGTCCGAGCCGGCCCGGCTCAGGTGGTTGCCGCCCATGAGCTGGTACCCGATCCCGGTGTACACGTCGAGTCCGAGAATGTCTCCCTGGTTCAGCACCGATAGGCTTTCCTTCTCGGCGCTATCGCCCTCGAAGCCGAGCAGGCTGCGCAGGTCAAGGCCGTCCCGGTTGGATGCCTGGTCAAAGAACAGGTTGAAGTGCCCGAAGGCATTGACGATCACCGGCCGGTGGCGGTCGTCGAGCGAGCGGGTGGCCTCGATCTCATCGCTGACAAAGGACGGGCTGATCCACCAGTGAGACGGGCCGGCCCGGTTGAATGGTTCGTTTTCGATCTGCCAGGCGTAGAGCGCGCGATTGTGACGATAGCGGACCACCGTGTTCTCCACGAAAAGCATCGCCGCGTCGCGCAGCCCCGTATCCTGGGTCACATCGTGGCCGGCCGCGGGGGTCGGACCGGTGAACGCCGCCGGCGGGATGTAGAACTCCGGCCACCCCACCCCTTTCATCCCCACCGAGAGGACGATCGGCTGCCCCGACCGCTCTGCCTCCGCGGTGAGCCAGTCCAGGTCGCCGTAGCCGAAAGCGTCGACCTCGTTCCAGTAAGCGGAGAGCCGGATGACCCGGAAGTGCATCGTCTCCAGCTGTTTGAAGGCCGACTGGTAGTCGAGTCCGAGGTTGGC
>WNEZ01003654.1_pt1 | contig 25977 bp, 25 predicted proteins | sample 5400521 | NCBI WGS metagenome assembly WNEZ01 (sample SAMN13153339, study PRJNA577476) | soil metagenome | isolation source: 120 cm saprolite under Douglas fir tree site 2 hole 1 replicate 1 | place: USA:California | collected 2015-04-18
GCGTCTTACGCCTCGTCGACCGGGGGATTGGCCAGCACCACCGAGGTCTCGATCTGTCGATCCGGGACGCGCCAATAGGTCTTGAGCAGCACGGCCTTGCGCGCGGGCGAGACCGACTCGAAGCCGTGGCGCCTGTAGAAGCGGATCGCCCAATCCGCCGCGGCCCAGGTACCGACCAGCATACGCCGCGTGCTCAGGCGCCGCAGACGCCCGAGCAGCGCACCGCCGATGCCGCGCCTCTGGCTGCCCGGCAGGACATAGGCGTGACGAATCAGATCGACGTCGCGCACCGACTGGAGGCCCATCACGCCGACCAGCATGCCGTCCTCCTCATGGCCCCAGAACACGACTCCGGCGGCGATCTCGCGATCGAGCTCGTCCCCCGGCATGTAGGGCTCGTGCCACCGGTCGGCCGGGATCACGCCGCGATACGCCTCGGCGGCAGCGTTGACGATCGCAAGCACGGCGGCGCGCTCGTCATCACGACAGGGGCGGACGTTGCTCATGACGCCGATCCTGGTCTTGAGGTGGTGTCGTGCACTGCCGGAAAGCGGCAGCGCCAGCGGCGCCGGCCGGGAAGAGCAGGAGCAAACCTGCGCCGACATAGGCTGCGTATCCACATCATGGGACGGCGCAGCAAAGCCGATTCCGCATGCCGTTCCAATACCTCCTGACTGACCCTCGCGAATTCGATACCGTGCGATGGGCCTTGGCTCCGTGCCGGGAGGGCTTGTCCATGCGCACGCTTGCAATCGTCGTCGCGCTGCTCGCCGCGACCGCGGCGGGGCGGGCCGCCGAGATCAACACGTTCATCTCGACCGCGATCAAGGCGGTGACGGACGAATTGCTGCCGCCCTTCGAGCGCGCGAACGGCCACGTCATTCGCGCGAGCTATGCCCCGTCCGGCGCGCTGATCCCCCGTTTCGACCGCGGCGAACCCGTCGACGTCTTCCTTACCGACAGCGCGGCGATCGACGAGCTCATCAAGCGCGGCAAGATCGTCGCCGGCCGCACCGACCTCGCGCGCACAGGGATAGGCATCGCCGTGCGCAAGGGCGCGCCCAAGCCCGACGTGTCGTCGGCCGAAGCGCTCAGGCGCGCGCTATTGCAGGCGAAGACCGTGGGCCACGCCGCGCCCTCCGGCGGCAGCATCACGGCGGCGCATATCCAGGGGGTGTTCCGGCGGCTCGGCATCGCCGCCGAGGTGACGCCGAAGATCAAGCTCGCGGCCGGCGGCCCCAACGGCCGCGTCAGCGTGCTGGTCTCGAGCGGCGAAGCCGAGATCGGGCTGCAGCAAGTGTCCGAGCTGATGTCGAATCCCGAGGTCGAGGTGATCGGCATGCTGCCGGCGGATCTCCAGCAGATTACGATCTATTCCGCCGGCGTGACGACGAGCGCCGCGGAAGCCGAAGCAGCGAAGGCGCTGATCAAGGCGCTGACGGCGCAGTCCGCGGCACCCGTCTACAAGGCAAAGGGACTCGATCCGGCATGGTAGGAGGGATTGTCATGTCCACATTCGCGATTGCGGCCGCGGCTGCGCTGATCGTCATTACCGGCTCGGTGCAGGCCGCGGAGATCGACGCCATGATCACCACCGCCATGAAGGCGGCGATCGAGGAGCTCGCGCCGCCGTTCGAGCGCGCCGGCGGCCACACGCTCCGCGTCAGCTATGGCCCCTCCGGCGGGCTCGCCCGCCGTCTCAGCGGCGGCGAGCCGGCCGATCTCATCGTCGTGGAGAGCAAGGTGCTCGACGCGCTGATCGAGCAGGGCAAGGTCGCGCCCGGCCGCACCGACGTCGCGCGCACCGGCATCGGCATCGCCGTGCGCAAGGGCGCGCCCAAACCCGACGTCTCGTCGGCCGAGGCGCTCAAGCACGCGCTGCTGGCGGCGAAATCCATCGGCCACACCGCGCCGGCCGGTGGCGGCGTCACCGCGGCCCTCATCATCGGCGTGTTCGAGAAGCTCGGCATCGCCGCCGAGGTGACGCCGAAGGTCAAGCTCGCGGCCGGCGGCCCCAACGGCCGCGTCAGCGTGCTGGTCTCGAGCGGCGAAGCCGAGATCGGGCTGCAGCAGGTGTCCGAGCTGATGTCGAATCCCGAGGTCGAGGTGATCGGCATGCTGCCGGCGGAGCTGCAGCAGATTACGATCTATTCCGCCGGCGTGACGACGAGCGCCAGGCAAGCCGAAGCGGCGAAGGCATTCATTCGCCATCTCGCCGCGCCTGAGGCGATGACGATCTACAAGACCAAGGGCCTGGCGCTGTAAGCACGCGAGCGCGGAGAGGCGGAGAGATCGAATGACAGGACGGCGGGAGCTCATATCGCTCCGCGGCGGCGCGGCCAGCCGCGCTCTCCGCCGGCCAAACGGATTTAACGGTCTCCTCGGTGAGGAGGCGTCGAGCCCCACGTCCCCCCTCTACCGAAATTCGTGCCGGGGTATGGATTGGGCCGGCAGGTTCCACCGATCCCCGACACGGTAGCGCGGCATTGGTCGAATGAGTAGAAACTGCAGTTGGTCCCGCCAAAGTCGGTGCCGTAAAACGCGCACCAACTACCGTCAGCGCGCGCTCCGATCGTGGATAGGGATAGCGCGGCGAATGTGATTAAAACGAGCGGGATCGTGCGCATGAATGCCTCCTCGACCGCGTGCAACTCCCCGATCGATCGTGACCATAGCACATTGGATTGGAGGCGTCGCCCGCATCCGAGACCAAGGGGCGGGCGCCTTGGCGGAACAGAAAAAGTCTGACCCTGGGTCAGATGGGAGGCGGAATGCCGCTTCGTTCAGGTCGTAGCCGATCCGGATTCCTATTTGCCGCGCTGCTGCTGTCGCCGCTGCAGGAAGCTCGCGCGACGCCCGTGACAAGCAGCTCGGCAGCGACGACGCCCGTACAGTCCCGGATTGCTGCCGCCGTCGACGAATACCGTCGCAAGCTGCAAGAGTACCTGGCTGCGCGCCGGAAATATGAGGGCGAAGCCAGGGCGTATTGGAATTCCATTGCGGACAAGAGGCGAATCCGCAACGCAAAGCGCCGTAACAATCAGGAAATCCTCATCGACGATTACGTGCTGACCCAGCCGCCGGTCTATTCGGGTCCGCCGAAGCCGGTCGATCCTTCGGCGCCTCCGGAGGAGGCGCCACCCAGGTATGTGCCTGTCGTGACCGACTTTCTCGAGTCGGCGGCGCGCGAATTCCGCTTCGTCCCGGAGCAACCTCGAAGCGAAAGCCAGTACAAACGTGCCTACGCGGTGACCGCCTCCGCCGCCGGGCTTACCAGGGATCAAGCCGTTCGGATCTACGCGTTCGAATCGGGCGGCGACGGCAAATACGACGTGCAGGCCGGATTGGAGCAGCCGACCCCCGGTGCCCGCGCGGTCTCGACTGCGCTCGGCTATAATCAGCTGCTGACCACCAACAGCGTCGAGCTGATGGCAGAGAAAGGCAACAGATTCCTCGAGGTCTTGCGGGCAAAGGCGGCGCGGCGGACCGGTGGCGCGAGCGAGTCGCTCCAAAAAAAGATTTCGGTGCTCAAGAGAATGGTGGATTTCAGCCGCAGCGTGCCGGACGACTGGAGCGCGCATGAAAGGCTGGCGGGCACCGCCAAGGGGCTTGCCATCCACGCGTTGAATTTGGATCTCGACGTCGGGCCGTTGTTGCAGACGCAAAAGCTCCTGGACTCCGTCGAGTTCGCGCGCTCGAGGGGATATCCCGGGGTACTCACTGCCGCCGAGCTCGAGATGATGAACCTCAGTGGCGACGGCAACGGCCTTGCCATTGTCACGATGCCGCCGGAGTGGCGGGACCGGGTGCCGACCTCGAATTTTTTCCAACAAGGCGGCTACGAGCGTAATCCGATCGTCATTCGCAATAATGTCGTTGCCAAGCTCCTCGCCGCGACGAATGCGGTGATGGACAAGGAAAGTCGGCTGCCGGGAGCCAAGGAATTGGCGGCGTATTTTCCGCACTGACGGCGAATAGCGCTGCTGATCCGCGGCGCCCGCACGCCGGCCCCGAGGCGTGACCCGTGAAGGTCGCGGAGGGAACGATGCCGACCACACGACGCCGCGTGCTGCAAGGCGCCACGACTCCCAGGATGCCCGTTTGAACCAAATCCACTGCCAGCGCGACTAAATGAATTGAGAGCCTTTACCGGAGATCGGCCGGGAAAAGGCGGTTCGGTCGGTACGATGATGGGGGGCGTCATGCACGCACAAAGCGCACTTCGGCTCGATATCTGCTCGGTCATGGTGCTCCTGATCGGGATCAGCGCCGTTTCCTTGCTGGCATTCAGCGGCATTTGAAGCCGCCGGCTCGCCCGCGTCGCGAGCGCAAATCCTTCCGCGAAACCGTGTGAACTCCAGATCTTGGGGAGAATGACCCATGCGTGGTTATGACCGCATCCTGGCGAGTACGGCGCTGGCGCTGATCCTTGCTGCCCCGCTCGGCAGCATAGCGAAGGACATCCTCGCCGCCGCGCCCATGGCAGCGGTACCTGCCGGGCAGGCTTCGACGCCAGCCGCTCCCGCGACCGCAACCCCGACGACCGAGCCGGCGGCGGCATCCGACGGCACTCCCCCCGCTCCGGCGACCGCAACGGAGCAGACGGTCGCGCCTGATCCCCTGGCATCGCTCGATCCCGCCGACCGCGCCGTCGCGGAAAAGCTTCGCGACCTTCTGGCCGCGAAGGCGGACAAGTTTTTTGCCGGCAAGAAAGAGCGCGCGGCGGCCGAAGCGTTCTACCAGAATCGCAATTTCGCGCCGCTTTGGCTCGACAAGGGTGTCGAGAATGCGCGGGCCGGATCGGTCATCGCCCGCATGAAGAGCGCCGACATCGACGGCCTCGAGCCCGGCGATTACAAGCCGCCGAATCTTGCCGGCCTCGGACCCGATGCACTGGCCGAGGCCGAGCTCAAGCTCACTCGCACGGTGCTCACCTATGCACGGCACTTGCAGGCCGGGCGCTTTCCCTACACCCGCGTGAGCCGCAACATGGAGCTGCCGCAGGCGCCGCCCGAACCCGCGGACATCCTCGGCAGCATCGCGGATGCCGCGGATGCGGGCAAAGCACTCGACGTCTTCACTCCTCAGCACGAGCCGTATCGCAAGCTCAAGGCGATGCTCGCGGAGCTGCGCGGCAAGTCGGGCGCCGCGAAGAGCGAAGCTTCCAGGCAGATCGAGACCGTCATCGCAAACATGGAGCGCTGGCGCTGGTATCCGCGCGACCTCGGCGACGCCCATGTGCTGGTCAACCAGCCGGACTTCACGCTCAAGGTGATGCACAACGGCGCCCAGGTGTGGACCACGCGCATCGTGATCGGCAAGCCCAGCATGCCGACGCCGCTGCTGAGCGAAACGATAAAATACATCACGGTCAATCCGACCTGGCACGTGCCGCCGTCGATCGTGCACAACGAATATCTGCCGGCGCTGGCGCAGGATCCGACGGTGCTCGACCGCATGGGCTTGCGCGTGAGCTACAGCGGCGGCGGCGTGCAGATCACCCAGCCGCCGGGCGACGGCAATGCGCTCGGACGGATTCGGTTCAATTTTCCCAACCGCTTCCTGGTCTATCAGCACGATACGCCGGACAAGTACATGTTCGCGCACGAGGTCCGCGCCTATAGCCACGGCTGCATGCGCGTGCAGGATCCCGCCAAATACGCCGAGGTTCTCCTCAACATCGCGCGCCCGCGCGAGCACTGGACGGCGGAGAGGATCAAGCGCATGTTCGGCAATGTCGAGCAGGATATTCAGCTGCAGCCGACGCCGATCTGGGTCCACCTGACCTATCAGACGGCTTTTGTCGATAATGCCGGCAAGCTGCAAATTCGACGTGACGTCTACAATCTCGACAGCCGTACGCTTGCGGCAATCAAAAGCGAACGCGGTCTTCTCGAGCCTGCACCGGAACGCAAGCGAGAGCAGGAAATGGCATCCGGATCCGGCCCCCGCAGGTCCGCTCGGCCCGCAAGCACCGGCGCCGTCTTCCAATCGATGTCCTATGATACGCCGGGCTACGCCAGACCGCTCATGCCGCGACCGATCTACCGCTAGCCCGCTTCCGCAGTGCTGAATCCGATATCGCGCCGGTGTCAGCTTAGTCCGAGCTCGAGTCTCATGCATCTCGGCCAACTCGATCGAGCTTGATCCGAACCGGACCTTCGGCCGCTATGCGCCTCATCAATGGAGCCCGGGGATCAGCCGCGACGTACGGGTGCGGTAGGCGTCGTACTCGCCGCCGAAATGCTCGCGCAGCAGCCTCTCCTCCGCACGTATCCGCGCAAGCAGCGGCGGGACAAGGAGCGCCGTGAGCAGCACGCCGACCCCCGAACGAAAAGCGAGCGCCCATCCCAGCGCGTTGACGAGCAATCCCAGATAACTGGGGTGGCGGATGACGCCATAGATGCCGCTCGTGACCAGCGCATGCCCGGGCTGGATGGCGACCAGTCCGCTGAACCGGTGGCCGAGAACGAAAACCGGCCAGATCCGCAGCGCGCCGCCCGCGACGAAGAGAACGACGCCAAGCCAGCGGACGGTGTCCCCGTCGAGGGTCCAGATCTCGTTCCGGTCGGTGTAGGCCGGCAGGTAGGCGCTTAGGAGCCCAATCAGCCCGAAGGCGATGAGGACCCAGCGGTTGGCACGATCCTCGCGCTCGCCAGTGCTGAGATTTCCGCCGCTGAAGAGCGCCACGCCGGCCATCACGAAGACCGCGAGCGCAAGGACAATCCGGGCCGGGTGGGAGAAAAAGGCAGCAAACCCGCCCCAGCCGAGAACGGCGAGCCCGAGATAGCCAAGGGTCCCTGCTATGGTGACGAACGCCAATTTTGGTGTGACCGTCATGGCCGCATCGCTCCGACGAACTTTTCCTTATAATCGATATCAGAGAGGTCAATTCGATTTGAGCCCGTAGGGCGGATTAGCGCAGCGTAATCCGCCGCCCCAAAGGGATCGGTGCAATACGCTTCGCTATTGCGCCCTACGCGCTGCACTGGAGGAGGAAAATGTCGCCGTTGTCGCCGGCCGGATGCTTCGCCGCAGCCGTATCGCTGCTCCTCGTTCCTGCCGCGGCGGGCGCCGAGGAGCAGCTCAAGATCGCCATCGGCCAGCGCGGCGGCTGGGAGCAATGCGTCTCCGACCTCGGCCAGAACGCCGGCATCTTCAAGAAGCACGGCCTCGTGCTCGAGACGCTCTACACGCAAGGCAGCGGCGAGACCATCCAGATCGTGCTTTCCGGCAGCATCGACGTCGGGATCGGCCCCGGCACGCACGCGGTATTCGGCGCCTTCGCCAAGGGCGCACCGATCCGCATGATCGGCGCCTCGTTCACCGGCGCGCGCGACCAGCTCTATTACGTGCGCGCGGATTCGCCGATCCGCGCCATCAAGGACGCCGACGGCAAGACCATCGCCATCTCGACCAGCGGATCGAGCTCCAACATGCTGGCGCTGGCGCTCGCCAAGCATTTCGGGATCACCCTCGTTCCGACCGCGACCGGCAACTACTCCGCGACCTTCACCCAGGTCATGACCAGGCAGGTCGACATCGGCTTCGCCCAGGCGCCGTTCCTGCTCGATGCGGTCGCCGACGGCCGCATCCGCCTGATCGCCAAGGGCGGCGACATTCCCGAGGTGCAGGAGCAGTCGATCCGCGCCTGGATCACCCGCGCGGACAATCTCGAGCGGCGCAGGGACGCGCTGGCGCGCTACGTGACAGCCTATCGCGAGACGCTCGACTGGCTCTATGCGAGCGCGGACGCGATCAAGGCCTATGCCGCCTGGTCGGGGCTCGACGAGCGTTTCGCCCGGCAGGCCCCCGAATACATCACCAAGGACAGCATCGACCCGACCCGCATCGTCGGGCTCGACGCCATGATGGTCGACGCGGTGAAGTTCAAGTATCTCCCCGCCCCGCTCGGCAAGGGTGAGCTCGCCACGCTGGTGCAGGTGCCGAAGTGATTGACTCGGCTGCGGAGCCCGAGCACCGCCGTCACCCGCGGGCTTGACCCGCGGGTCTATCTGCTTCGCAAAGCCGAATCGCCTTTAGGCGATGGATTGCCGGGTCAAGCCCGGCAATGACGGCAGACCTTGCCTAATCCAGCTCCACCACCAGGCCATCGCGGATGGTGACGCGCCGGTGCATGCGCGCGGCGATGTCCATGTTGTGGGTGGCGACGACGACGGCGAGACCGGAGGCCTGCACCAGCTGGGTGAGCGCGGAAAACACGTGGTCGGAGGTGCGCGGGTCGAGATTTCCGGTCGGCTCGTCGGCGAGCAGGATGCGCGGCGCGTTGGCGACCGCGCGCGCGATCGCCACCCGCTGCTGCTCGCCGCCGGAAAGCTCGGCCGGCCGGTGCGTGAGGCGCTCCTTGAGCCCGAGATAGCCGAGCAGGTCGGCCGCGCGCTCGGTCGCCTCCCGCCGCGTCAGGCCGCGGATCATCTGCGGCAGGGCGACGTTCTCGAGCGCCGAGAACTCCATGAGCAGGTGGTGGAACTGGTAGACGAAGCCGATCTCGACCCGGCGGATGCGGGTGCGCTCGGCGTCCGAGAGCCGGGAGGTCGCGACGTGATCGATATAGACCTCGCCGGCGTCGGGCTGCTCGAGCAATCCGGCGACGTGCAGCAGCGTCGACTTGCCGGCGCCGGAGGGCGCCACCAGCGCCACCGACTGGCCGCGCCAGACCGCGAGCTCGGCGCCCTTGAGGATATCGAGCGTCACGTCGCCCTGGCGATAATGCCGGTCGATGCCGTGCAGGAACAGGAGCGGGGGATCGTCGGTCTTGGCCGCCGTCTCGGCGCCGACCTCGATCGTGGTCTCATTCATAGCGCAGCGCCTCGACCGGATCGAGGCGCGCGGCGCGCCAGGCCGGATAGAGCGTCGCGACGAGCGACAGCACGAGCGCCATCAGCACCACCGCCGTGGTCTCGCCGGCGTCGAGATCGGCGGGCAGCTTCGACAGGAAATAGAGCTCGGGCGAGAACAGCTCGGTATTGGTCAGCCACGACAGGAAGCGGCGGATCGATTCGATGTTGAGGCAGACGAGCAGCGCCAGCAGGAAGCCGACCAAGGTGCCGACCACCCCGACCGAGGCGCCGGTCACCATGAATACCCGCATGATCGCGCCCTGGGTCACGCCCTGGGTGCGCAGGATCCCGATGTCGCGTCCCTTGTCCTTCACCAGCATGATCAGGCCGGAGGTGATGTTGAACGCGGCGACGATCACGATGATCGTGAGGATCAGGAACATCACGTTGCGCTCGACCTGCAGCGCGTTGAAGAAGGTCGAATTGCGCTGGCGCCAGTCCACCATGAAGATCGGCCGGTTGGCGGCCTCGGTCACGAGCCTGCGGTAGCGATCGATCTGGTCGGGCTTGTCGACGTAGACCTCGATCGCGGTGACGTCGCCGGAGCGGTTGAAATAGAGCTGCGACTCCGGCAGCGGCATGAACACGAAGGCGACGTCGTATTCCGACATGCCGATCTCGAACACGGCGGCGATCTTGTAGGGCTTGATGCGCGGGGTGATGCCCATCGGCGTCACCGCGCCGCGGGGCGCGACGAGCGTGACGCTGTCGCCCGCCCGCAACGACAGTTGATCGGCGAGGCGCCGTCCGATCGCCACCCCCTGCCCCTCGTCGAAGCCCTCGAGCGTGCCCTGGCGGATGTTGTTGGCGATCGAGGGAAGCTTGCCGAGATCGGCGCCGCGCACGCCGCGCACCAGCACGCCGGCGGCGCTGAACGGCGAGGATGCCAGCGCCTGGCCTTCGACGATCGGCGCCGCCAGCCAGACGCCCGGAATCTCCGCGATGCGCCCGGCGACCGCTTCCCAATCGGTCAACGGGGATTCCAGCGGCTGGATCAGGAGATGGCCGTTGAGGCCGAGAATCTTGTCGAGCAGCTCCTTGCGGAAGCCGTTCATCACCGCCATCACGATGATGAGGGTGGCGACGCCGAGCATGATGCCGAGAAAGGAGAACCCGGCATTGACGGAGATGAATCCCTCCTGCCGCCGTGCCCGCAAGTAGCGCAACGACAGCATCCATTCGAACGGTGCAAAAGGGTGGGTGCCGCTCGGCTCGCTCATCGACCTGTTCCCCGTCCCCGATTTCACACGATTTTGGCCGTTTCACGCCCTGCCGGCCGGCAGGAACGCACCCCGCCGGGCGCGAGCCGCTCGATCGCATCGGCCGGCGACATCAGCTCGCGGCTGCCGTCGGAGCGCCGCTTGACCTCGACCTTGCCCTCGGCAAGGCCTCTCGGACCGACCAGGATCTGCCAGGGAATGCCGATCAGGTCGGCGCTCGCGAACTTCGCGCCCGGCCGCCGGTCGAGATCGTCGTAGAGCACCTCGACCCCGCGGGCCGCGAGCGCGCGATAGAGCTCTTCGCAGGCAGCATCGGTGTCGGCGCCGCCTTGCTTGAGATTGAGGATCACGACCTTGAACGGCGCGACCGCCTCCGGCCACTTGATGCCGGCATCGTCGTGGAACGCCTCGATGACGGCGGCGACGAGCCGGCTCGGGCCGATGCCGTAGGAGCCCATGTGGACGGGATGCTCGCCGCCGTCCGGCCCGGCGACCAGGGCCTGCATCGGCTCGGAATACTTGGTGCCGAAGTAGAAGATGTGGCCGACCTCGATGCCGCGTGCCGACACCTGCTTGTCGGCGGGAAGCCGGGCGAAGGCCGCCGCATCGTGCTTCTCGGAGGTCGCCGCATAGAGCGAGGTCCATCGGTCGACGATCGCCTGCAGGCCGGCGACGTCGTCGAAGTCGACGTCCGCGCCCGGCACCGGAAAATCGAGATAGTCGCGGTGACAATAGACCTCGCTCTCGCCGGTGGCGGCGAGGATGATGAATTCGTGCGAGAGATTGCCGCCGATCGGGCCGCTCTCGGCCACCATCGGAATCGACTTGAGGCCGATGCGCGCGAACGTACGCAGATAGGCGACGAACATCTTGTTGTAGGAATGCCGCGCGCCGGCGTAGTCGAGATCGAAGGAATAGGCATCCTTCATCAGGAATTCGCGCCCGCGCATCAGCCCGAAACGCGGACGCACCTCGTCGCGGAACTTCCACTGGATGTGATAGAGATTGAGCGGCAAATCCTTGTACGAACGCACGTAGGCGCGGAAGATCTCGGTGATCATCTCCTCGTTGGTCGGACCGTAGAGCATGTCGCGCTCGTGGCGATCCGCAATGCGCAGCATCTCCTTGCCGTAGACGTCGTAACGCCCGCTCTCGCGCCACAGCTCGGCCGGCTGGACGGTCGGCATCAGCATCTCGATCGCGCCGGAGCGATCCTGCTCCTCGCGCACGATCCGGTTGATCTTCCGCAGCACGCGCAGGCCGAGCGGCAGGAACGCGTAGATGCCGGCGGCCTCCTGCCGCAGCATGCCGGCGCGCAGCATGAGGCGATGGGAGGCGATCTCCGCCTCCTTCGGGGTTTCACGCAGGATCGGCAGGAAGTAGCGGGAGAGGCGCATGGCTCAAGAATCGCTTCGCTTCCGGGTCCGCCGACAGAAACCGGATCGGCGGCAAAAAGACAAGGGCTGTCAAAGCCTTCCGGCCGGATATTGGAGCCGGCTGCGGCCTCCCGGGCGGCAATTCATGGTGCCCCGCAACGGCGCGAGGGCAAGTTCCATGGCCTCGACGTGACAAACCGCGCGAGATCGGATAGCGTCTCAGGCGCGAGGTCAAGGCGGGAGGCAACCCGCCGTCCACCGACCGCGGTCCAAGTCTTGGGAGGACAAGTCTCGGGAGGACAAGCCGGCGCAAAAGCCGTGTCGACCGATCACAAGAAGCCTCGAGGCTAGCGTAGCGTAACGTCAGTAGATCAGCGTTATTGGGAGCAGGGTCTCGGCCCTGCTCGATTTTTTTCATGGGGAGGGAGCCGACCGAGTTTGCCGCTCAAGCTGACCGCATCATGCGCTACCGGCGCGGCACCATGCCGAGCATCGCGGCGAGATCGTCGAGCGCGATGAGCCGGTAGACGTAGACGACATACCAAAGCACGAACACGACGCCGGCGACGATCGTCGTCCAGATCAGCTTGCTTCTGAGCTTCGGGACCGCCGGCGCGCCGGGATCGGTGCCATGCTCGACCGTTCCGCTCTCCCGCTGGCTGCGCACGCCCCACGGCAGGACGGCGAACAGCACCGTCCACCAAATGATGAAATAGATCGCGATTGCGGTCGCCAGCGACATCAATTCGTTACCGTAGCGCTGAGAAGGCAGGCAATTAAGGTAAAAAACAGATCGAAGTCGCGCATCTGTATCGGGGAGCGCGCTGCCATGTTATTGCCACAGCATGCTTGACGGAGAAACACACATGGTCATGCGCGTCATCAGCCGCATTGCGGCGCTCTGCTTCCTCGGCCTCCCCTTCGGGGCCACCCCCGCCGCGGCCTTCTGCGGCGGTTGCTACGCGGCGGCTCCGGTCGTCGTCCAACCGTATTATCAATCCTGCGGCTGCTGCAGCTGCGGCTCGAGCTACTACGGCAGCTACTATCCGGCCTACGGCTACCCCACCATGGCGTACGCCGGATACCCGCCCGGCTACGGGTATGGAGGTTACGACGACGGATACGGCTACGGTGGCGGCTATGGTTACGGCGGCTACGGCTATGGCCTCGGCTTCCGTCGCGCGGTGGTCGGCCCCCGCTTCTTCCGGTCGCGCGCTGTCTTCCACGGCCGTTTCCGCCGTTGGTGACGGACCGATCGCTCCATCCTACTCTCGGCTCAAGGACTTCGGCTCACCGGCCACCCGGGCGGGCCGAAGTCTTTTTGAACTGACGCCTCGAGCGCACATGTCTCTCTGCGGTCCATGAATCGATTTTGCGAAGAGGCCCCCTCACCCATTCGATTTTTGTTTCGCCACGAGGGGTTGGTTCGCGTGCGCGAGCTACTGACTCGAGCTCGACCAGGGTGCCGCAGAAATCCTTCGGATGCAGGAAGAGGACCGGCTTGCCGTGGGCGCCGGCTTTCGGCTCGCCGAGCACGCGGGCGCCCTGCGCCACGAGCTGGTCGCGGGCGGCGACGATGTCGTCGACCTCGTAACAGACGTGGTGAATGCCGCCGTCCGGATTGCGGTCGAGGAACTTCGCGATCGGCGATGCGTCGCCCAACGGCTCGATCAGCTCGATCTTGGTATTGGGCAGCTCGATGAACACCGTGGTCACGCCGTGGTCGGGCTGCGGCATCGCCGCGGAGACCTCCGCCCCAAGGGTGCGACGATAGACGTCGGCGGCCTTGGCGATGTCGCGCACCGCGATCGCAACGTGGTTGAGCCGTCCGATCATGGGTTTCTCCCGTAGCCCGGCGACGCTCCATCCATAGCCGGCTTGCTCAGCGACTGCCAGCCGGGACGAGACCGAGCTCGCCGAGCACGGCGCGCATCTCGGTGCGCTCGCGCGCGAGGTAATCGCGCAATCGGGCGCCGTCGAGATGCATAGAAGTCCAGAAATGGCGCGCGAGATCGCGCTGCCACTGCGCCGTCCGCACGACGGCGGCGAGCGCCGTCTCCCAGAACGCAATCTGCGCGGCGGCGAGCGCCGGCGGCCCGCTCGCCCCGCGCCAGGAGCCGACCACGCAATCGACCCCCTGCTCCTGCCAGGTCGGCGCCGCCGCGTAGGAACCGGGAAGCCGTGCCGGCGCGGATATGCCGATGGCGCGAACGCGCCCCGCCTCGAGCTCCGGCACCGCGCTCGCCGCCGTGACGGCGCCGACATCGGCATGGCCGGCGACGACGTCAGCGACCGCGTCGAGGGCGGTATCGAACACGCGGATGGTCGGCGCGGCGGTGTCGGCGCCGGCGTGGCGGACGATTTTTGCGACCGCGACATGGTTGGAGTTTCCGAGCGAGGTCGCGAGCGCGACGGTGACGGCACCGGCGTTCCGTGCGAAGCGCCCGATCAGATCGGCACCGTCGCGCAGCTTCGAATCGCTGCGCGCGACGAAGGCGATATATTCGCAATACAGGATCGCGAGCGGCGCGAACCGATCGGGATCGGATGCGGTCGCCCCGGTCAGGTAATCGGCCGCCATGTTGGGCGAGCTGATCCCGATCACGTGGCCGTCGCCGGCGTAGCGCTCGATATGGCGCCAGGCCTTGCGGCCGCCGTCGCCGCCGACATTGACGACCCTGACCGGGACATCGAGCAAGCGGTCGGCCTCGATGGCCTGGGCGAGCGCCCGCGCCGAGCGGTCGAGCCCGCCGCCGGGCGGCGTGCCGGCGACGATCTCGATCTCGCGCTCGGGGCGCCAGATCATTGGGGCCTCGCCGGCTTCATCGACCCGAGCACGCTTGCCCAGAGATCGACCTCCTTGCGCATGAAATCGTCGAAGAAGGCGGGCGAGCGCTGCGGCTGCGGCACGACGTCGTATCCCAATTCGGCGAACCGCTTGACCACGGTCGGGTCGTCCATGGCCGCCGACAGAGCCCGGTTGAGCTTCGCCACGACCGGCGCCGGCGTGCCCTTGGGCGCGGAGAGGCCGTACCAGACCGTGAGCTTGAACTCCGGCAGCCCGGCCTCGGCGGTGGTCGGCACGTTCGGCAGCATCGGCGAGCGGCTCGCGCCGGTGACCGCATAGGCCTTGAGCGAGCCCGCCTTCGCGTGCTCGACGATGTTGACGATCTGGTTGCACAGGAGATCGACGTTGCCGGCGATGATATCCTGGGTGGCCTGCGGGGTGCCGCGATACGACACCACGGTCGGCTTGATGCCGATCAGCGAATGGAACACCGAGCAGGCGAGCTGCGAGACCGAGCCGACGCCGGCGTCGGCTTCGGTGACGGTCTTCTCGTTCGCGCGCAGGTAGGCGACGAGCTCCTGCAGCGTATCGGGCGGCAGGTCGCGCTTTCCCACCACCACGACCGGCGTCGTGTTGATCAGGCCGATCTGCTCGAAGTCGAGCGCACGGTAGGGCGGACTGGCGTAGAGCTGCTCGACCGCAGCGTGGGTGCCGGAGCCCGAGATGACCAGCATGTAGCCGTCGGGCGCGGCCTTCGCCACGCGGCCGGAGCCGATAGTGCCGCCGGCGCCGGTCACGTTCTCGACCACGACCTGCTGGCCCAAAACTTTCGACATCGGCCCGGCGACGAGCCGCGCCACGGTATCCGAGGGTCCGCCGGCCTGGAACGGCGCCACGATGGTGACGAACCGGGTCGGGAAGTCCTGCGCGCGGGCGCTCGGAGTGCCGGCGAGTTGCGGCACGATGCACGGCGCCAGCGCGAGACTGAGCCATGGCCTGATCATCGGTATCCTCCCGTGCGCGCTCCCGCGCATCCTGCCTCACACCTCGAGCACGTGGACGTGGCACGTGGGCTTCTTGTTCCAGGCGGCGCTCAGCGCGGCACGCACCGCCCGCCGCACCGCCTCGGCGACGGCTTCGGGATCGCGCCGGCGCGCCCGCGGCATCGACCCCAAGGCTTCGACCGCCGCGTCATAGGCCAGCTCCGCGATCTTTTGCCCGCGCGCATCGGCATCCGGGATGCCGGTGAGGGTCAGCCGCGGATCGGCGACGAGCTCGCCGCGATCGTCGATCGCCAACGCGACCGAGACCACGCCGGCAAATCCGAGCCGGCGGCGATCCGCAACGGTGCGCTCCTCGGCGCTGACCAGGAGCGAGCCGTCCTTGTAGAGCCGTCCCGCCGGCAGCTCATCGATCTTGCCCGGACCGCCGGGCGCGAGCCGAAGGAGCTCGCCGTCGCGGCACAGAACCACCTTGCCGACGCCCAGGCGGCGCGCCAGCGCCCCATGCTCGGCCATGTGCAGGGGTTCGCCGTGCACCGGAACGAGGATCTGCGGACGCACCCAGCCGATCATGTCCTTGAGCTCGTCCACCCGCGGATGGCCGGACACGTGCACGAGGTGGGTGCGGTCGGTGATGACCTCGATGCCCTGGCTGACCAGGCCGTTGATCACCCGCATCACCGCCTTCTCGTTGCCGGGAATGGCGCGGGAGGAAAAGATCACGCGGTCGCCGCGCGAAAAGGCGACGTCGGGATGCTCGTCCTGGGCGATGCGGGACAGCGCCGAGCGCGATTCGCCTTGGCTGCCGGTGCACAGCGCGAGCACCTTGTCCGGCGGCAGATGGCCGTAGACGTCGACCGACCGAAACTCCTGGATGCCGTCGAGATAACCGGTCTCGCGCGCGACCTGCGCGATGCGGTCCATGGCGCGGCCGACCAGCACGACCTCGCGCTGGCATTGGGCCGCGGCCGCCGCGACCGCGCGCAGCCGCGCCACGTTCGAGGCGAAGGTGGTGACCGCCACCCGCGCCGGCGCCGTGCGGATGAGCCCGGCCAGGCATTTGGCCACGTCGGCCTCCGACGGCGAGCGGCCGTCGCGGATCGCATTGGTGGAGTCCCCGATCAGGGCGAGGCAGCCCTCGTCGCCAAGCGCGCGCAGCTTGGCTTCGTCGGTCGGCGGGCCGATGACCGGAGTGGGATCGATCTTCCAGTCGCCGGTATGGAGCACGGCGCCGAGCGGCGTGCGAATGATGAGGCCGTTCGATTCCGGGATCGAATGCGCCATGGAGACGAGCTCGACGTCGAACGGGCCGAGGCTGAACCGCCCGCCGAGCGGGACGACGTTCACGGGGATCGCCGGCGCGCCCGGCTCGCTCTCGCGCTTGGCCTGAAGAAGCGCGGCCGTGAACCCCGTGGCGTAGACCGGGAGCTGGAGCTTCGGCCACAGGTCGATGAGCGCGCCAAAGTGATCCTCGTGCGCGTGGGTGAGCACGAGGCCGAGCAGGTTGCGACGCTCCTCTATGAGATAGCGGATGTCCGGCAGGATGAGATCGATGCCGGGCAGCGCCTCGTCGGCAAAGGCGACGCCGAGATCGACCGCGATCCACTGCCGGCGCCGCTCGTCGCCGAAGCCGTAGATCGCGAGGTTCATGCCGATCTCGCCGACCCCGCCGAGCGGCGCGAACACGAGTTCGTCGGTTGGGCGCAGCATCGCGTGGTCCGATCAACCCCTCGGCGCGGAAGCCGCTGGCATCAACACGTCGCCGGCCATGACGGTCGTAGCGCTGCCGTCGGGGAGCCGCAGCACCAGGCCGCCCGCCGGATCGATCGCCTCGAAGCGGCCGTTGATCTCGCGGTCGGCGAGGCGCACCCGCGCCGTTTCGCCGATGCCGATCGCGCGGGCGAGCCAGTCGGCCCGGATCGACGAAAACCCCTGCCCCCGGTTCCATTGCGCCAAGCGCGCGAGCATCGTGGCCGAGAGCGCGCCGAACAGCGTCGCCGGCGAGACCGGCGCGCCGGCGGCGGCAAGATCGGTGGCCGGATATTCCGTGACGGGCGGATGGCTCGCACAATTGACGCCGATACCGACCGCGACGGCGCCCGCCCCGCCGCTCTCGCCGCCTTCGATCAAGATGCCGGCGAGCTTCCTGCCGGCATGGAGAACGTCGTTCGGCCATTTGATCGCGAGCCGCGCCGCGCAATCGGGCGCGACCTCGGCGATGGCGTCGCTGGTCGCGAGCGCCGCTACGAACGACAGTTGCGGCCACCGCTCGGACGCCGCCGGCTCCGTGAGCAGGAGGCTCGCATAGAGATTGCCCGGCGGCGATATCCAGGCCCGGCCGCGCCGGCCGCGGCCCGATGTCTGCCGCTCGGCGGTGACCCAGAGCGGGCCGCGCTCGCCGCGGCGCGCCAGGCGCAGTGCTTCCGCATTGGTCGAGCCGAGCACCTCGCGCGCTAGGAGCCGCACGCCCGCCGCGCTCGCCCTGGGGTCGAGTCTCATTCAGGGTCCGTAGCGACTCTCAAAACAGCGACCTTGCCGCCGCATTCGCCGCCTCGATCAGCGGACCGGGATAGACGAAGAACAAGAGGTTGAACAGGCCGGTGACCGCAAGGACGGCGCCGAGCTCGCGGGGCATCGGCTCGAAGGCCTTGGCCGGGTCGTCGAAATACATGATCTTCACGATTGCCAGATAGTAATACGCACCCACCACGCTGGTGACCACGCCGATGACGGCGAGCGTGAACAGGCCGGCCTTGATCGCCGCCAGGAAGACGTAGAACTTGGCGAAGAATCCCGCGAGCGGCGGGATGCCGGCCAGCGAGAACAGCAGCATGGCGAGAAAGAACGCCATCGCCGGCTTGGTGCGCGCGAGGCCCGCGAGATCGGCGATCTCCTCGACCATCTCTCCGTCGCGGCGCATCGATAGGATGCAAGCGAAGGTCCCGAGCGTCATCGCAACATAGATCGCCATGTAGACCAGCACGCCCTGCACGCCTTCCTGGGTGCCGGCGGCGAGCCCGACGAGCGCGAATCCCATGTGTCCGATGGAGGAATAGGCCATCAGGCGCTTGATGTTGTGCTGGCCGATCGCCGCGAACGCGCCGAGCGCCATCGAGGCGATAGCGACGAACACCACGATCTGCTGCCATTGCGCGAGCACCCCGGGGAACGCCACGATGGTGGTGCGCACGAACATGGCGATGCCGGCGACCTTGGGCGCGGCGGCGAAGAAGGCGGTGACCGGCGTCGGCGCGCCCTCGTAGACGTCGGGCGTCCACATGTGGAACGGGACCGCCGACACCTTGAAGCAGAAGCCTGCGAACAGGAACACCAGACCGAACACGAGCCCGAGGCTTCCCTGCGTCGCCGCCTTGGCGATGCCGGCGAAGCTCACCGTGCCGGTGAAGCCGTAGACCAGCGATGCGCCGTAAAGCAGCATGCCGGAGGACAGCGCGCCGAGGACGAAATACTTGAGCCCCGCCTCGGTCGAGCGCACCGAATCGCGGTTGATCGCGGCGACGACGTAGAGCGCGAGGCTCATCAGCTCGAGGCCGAGATAGAGCGCGATCAGGTCGGCCGCCGAGATCAGCATCAGCATGCCGGTGGTCGAAAGCAGGATCAGGATCGAGTATTCGACCCGCTGCTGCTTCTCGGCCGCGAGATAATGCGACGACATCAGGATCGCGGTGGCCGAGCCGGCCAGCGCCAACAGCTTGAGGAAGCGAGCGAAACCGTCGACCACGAAGCTGCCGCCGAAGGTGACGAGCCTGCCCGCCGGCAGCGACACGACGACGAGACCGGCGATGATCAGGAGCAGGATCGCCGCGCCGTCGATGCCGCCGACCGCCCGCTCGCCGCGGAACGCGCCGACCATCAGCAGCAGCATGGCGCCGACCACCAGCACCATTTCCGGCAGCGCCGGCAGCAACGCGGGAAGCTCGACGGTCCCGGTCATCGGCGGACGTTCCCGGTCAAGGCGCGAGCAAGGCGGCGGCTCTCGCCGCGCCGAGCGCGTGATTGTAGTTGTCGAGGAGCTGCGCGACCGAGGCCGCCGAGAGCTCGAGCACCGGCTTGGGGAAGACCCCGAACAGGATGGTCAGCGCAACCAGCGGGCCGAGCGTGATGACCTCGCGGTAATCGAGATCCTTGATGGCGGCAAGGCTGGGCTTGGTCAGCGCGCCGAAAACGACCTTGCGGTAGAGCCACAGCGCATAGGCCGCCGACAGGATGGTGCCGATGGTCGCGAGCGTCGCCACCCAGATGTTGACCCTGAACGTGCCGATCAGCGTGAGAAATTCGCCGATGAAGCCCGAGGTGCCCGGCAGCGCCACATTGGCGAGCGTGAACACCATGAAGGCGGCGGCATAGAGCGGCATGCGGTTGATCAGGCCGCCATAGGCGGCGATCTCGCGCGTGTGCATGCGGTCGTAGACGACGCCGACGCACAGGAACAAGGCCGCCGACACGATGCCGTGGGAGATCATCTGGAAGATGCCGCCGGCCACGCCCTGCGTCGTCGCCGCGAAGATGCCCATGGTGACGAAGCCCATGTGCGCGACCGAGGAATAGGCGATCAGCTTCTTCATGTCCTCCTGCACCAGCGCGACCAGCGAGGTGTAGACGACGGCGACGACCGAGAGCGCGAAGATCAGCGGAGCCAGCTCCTGCGAGGCGGCCGGAAACATCGGCAGCGAGAAGCGCAGAAAGCCGTAGCCGCCCATCTTCAGCAGGATGGCGGCGAGGATCACCGATCCCGCCGTCGGCGCCTCAACGTGCGCATCGGGCAGCCAGGTGTGCACCGGCCACATCGGCAGCTTCACCGCGAACGAAGCGAAGAAGGCGAGCCACGCCCAGGTCTGCAGGCCGCGCGGAAAGCCGTGGCGCAGCAGCGCCGGGATGTCGGTCGTGCCCGCCTCCCAGTACATCGCCATGATGGCGAGCAGCATCAGGACCGAGCCGAGCAGCGTGTAGAGGAAGAACTTGAAGCTGGCATAGACGCGGCGCGGGCCGCCCCAGACGCCGATGATCAGGAACATCGGAATGAGGCCGCCCTCGAAGAACAGGTAGAACACCACGAGGTCGAGCGCCGCGAAGGTACCGACCATCAGCGTCTCGAGCACGAGAAACGCGACCATGTATTCCTTGACGCGCTCGCGGATCGGCAGCCAGCTCGCGACGATGCATACCGGCATTAGCGCGGTGGTGAGCACGACGAACGGCAGCGATATGCCGTCGACGCCCATGTGATACGCGATCGTCCCGCCAAGCCAGGGCTGCTTCTCCACGAACTGGAACTCGGGCGAGCCGGGATCGAACCGGTAGAGCAGGATCAGCGAGATCGCGAAGGTGACGAGCGTCGTCCACAGCGCGATCCAGCGCGCGTTGCGCCGTTCGGCCTTGCCGTCGCCGCGCATCATCATGATGAACAGCGCGCCGAACAGCGGCAGGAAGGTGGTGACGGAGAGGATCGGCCAGCTCATGATCAACCGATCCGCATGCCGAACATGAACCAGGTGACGAGCGCCGCGACGCCGATCAGCATGGCGAAGGCGTAGTGGTAGAGGTAGCCGGTCTGCAGCCGCACCACGCCGCGGGTCACGTCGAGCACGCGCGCCGAGACGCCGTCGGGCCCCCAGCCGTCGATCAGCCAGCCGTCGCCGTACTTCCACAAGATCCGGCCGAGCCAGAGGACGGGACGCACGATCAGCACGTCGTAGATTTCGTCGAAGTACCACTTGTTGAGCAGGAAGCGGTAGAGCGGCTGGTGCTGGCGCGCGAGCTCGGCCGGCAGCTCGGGCCGCCGGATGTAGAACTCCCAGGCGACGGCGAAGCCGAGCGCCATCATCAGCGTCGGGGCGACGGCGACCAGGTAGGGGATGTGGTGCATGTCCTCGAGCACGTGGTTTGACTCGCCGAACTTGAGCGAGTCGCGAAAGAACTCGGACACGCCGTGGCCCGCAAACAGGTCCTTGAAGGGAAAGCCGGCGAGGATCGATCCCGCCGCCAGGAACCCGAGCGGGACGAGCATCACCATCGGGCTCTCCCGCGCCGCCTCGTAGTGGTGGTGATCGTGCGGGCTGCCGTGGAAGGTCACGAAGATCAGCCGCCAGGAATAGAACGCGGTCAGCGCCGCCGCGATCACGGTCGAGCCGAAGGCGTAGAGCGCCATCGAATTCGTGCCGACATAGGCCGCCTCGATGATCGCGTCCTTGGAGAAATAACCGGCAGTCAACGGAAAGCCGGTGAGCGCGAGCGTGCCGATCACCATGGTCCAATAGGTGAAGGGGATCTTGTCCTTGAGGCCGCCCATGTGCCGGATGTCCTGCTCGTGATGCATGGCCAGGATCACCGAGCCGGACCCGAGGAACAAAAGCGCCTTGAAGAAGGCATGGGTGAACAGATGGAACATGCCGACCGAATAGGCGCCGGTGCCCATGGCGACGAACATGTAGCCGAGCTGCGAGCAGGTCGAATAGGCGATGATGCGTTTGATGTCGTTCTGCACCAGCCCGATGGTCGCGGTGAAGAACGCGGTGGTCGCGCCGATGAAGGTCACGAACGTCTGCGCCTGCGGCGCGAGCTCGAACAGCGGCGACAGCCGCGCCACCATGAACACGCCCGCCGTCACCATGGTGGCGGCATGGATCAACGCGGAAACCGGCGTCGGCCCCTCCATGGCGTCCGGCAGCCAGGTGTGCAGCAGGAATTGCGCCGACTTGCCCATGGCGCCCATGAACAGGAGCAGGCAGATCAGCGTGAGCGCGTCGACGTCCCAGGCGAGGAAGTGGATGGTCTTGCCGGTGAGTGAGGGCGCCTGCGCGAACACGGTGTCGAAGTCGATCGCGCCGGTCATCCGGAATACCGCGAAAATGCCGAGCGAAAAGCCGAAATCGCCGATCCGGTTGACGATGAAAGCCTTGATCGCGGCGGCGTTCGCTTCCGGCTTGTGGTACCAGAAGCCGATGAGCAGATAGCTCATCAGCCCGACGCCCTCCCAGCCGAAGAACAATTGCACGAGATTGTCGGCGGTCACCAGCATCAACATGGCGAAGGTGAACAACGACAAGTAGGAGAAGAAGCGCGGTCGGTGCGGATCCTCTTCCATGTAGCCCACGGAATAGAGGTGAACGAAAGCCGAGATGGTGGTGACCACGACCAGCATGACGGCGGTGAGCGTGTCGATGCGCAGCCCCCACTCGACCTTGAGGTCGCCCGCGACCAGCCACGGAAATACCGCCGCGCGGCCGTCGTGATGGGCGAAGCCGACGTCGACGAAGGCGAACCACGACAGCAGCATCGAGGCGAACAGGAACACCGTGGTCACGAGCTCGGCGGGCCGGGAACCGGCGGCCGGCGGCGGCGCTTCCGGTTCGCCGCGGGACGAACCGATCACCGCATGCGCCTGGTGCGGCGACGGCGCCGCACGGAGATGACTCTCGTCGACCGGACCGCGGGCGTGGTCCTCGCCGCCGACCGGCGGCGGGCCGCCCGGATGGCGCGCATGGGCGCCGGCGAGCGCGATCAGCGCCGCGATGATCGCGCCGAGCAGCGGCAGGAAAACGATCGCGTAGTACATGCCCCTCTCAGCCTTTCATCAGGTTGACGTCCTCGACCGAGATCGAGCCGCGATTGCGGAAATAGGCGACCAGGATGGCGAGCCCGATGGCGGCTTCCGCGGCCGCCACGGTGAGCACCAACAGCGCGTAGACCTGGCCGACCAGGTCGCCGAGGAAGGTCGAGAACGCGACCAAGTTGACGTTGACCGCGAGCAGGATCAGCTCGATCGACATCAGGATGACGATCACGTTCTTCCGGTTGAGGAAGATGCCGAAGATACCGAGCGTGAAAAGGATCGCGGCGACCGTGAGGTAGTGGCCGAGGCCGATGGTCATGGGCTCAGGTCCTTTCGAGTCCCTGGCCCGGCCGCACCTTGACGATCTCGATCGCGGTTGCCTTGGTGCGCGCAACCTGGTCGGCGATGTTCTGCCGCCTGATGTTGGGCTTGTGGTGCAGCGTCAGCACGATGGCGCCGATCATCGCCACCAGCAGCACCACGCCGGCCGCCTGGAAGAAATAGACATAGCGCGTATAGAGCACGTGCCCGAGCGCCTCGGTATTGAGCATTCTGGCGATCGGAGGGGTCGGCGCCGCGATCGCCTGCTGCACGTCGGGGCCGATCGTCCAGGCGCCCAGCACCAGCACGAGCTCGGCGAGCAGCACGATGCCGATGAGCGCGCCGATCGGCATGTACTGCAGGAAGCCCTGACGCAGCTGGGCGAAATCGACGTCGAGCATCATCACCACGAACAGGAACAATACCGCGACCGCGCCGACATAGACGATGACGAGGATCATCGCCAAAAATTCCGCGCCCATCAGGATGAACAGGCCGGCGGCATTGACGAAGGCGAGGATGAGAAACAGCACCGAGTGCACGGGGTTCCTGGCGGCGATCACCATGAAGGCCGCGCCGATGCAGACGCCGGCGAAGAGATAGAAGAAGATGGCGGGCAGGATCATCGTCTCACCGGTACGGCGCGTCGAGCGCGAGGTTCTTGGCGATCTCGCGCTCCCAGCGGTCGCCGTTCGCGAGCAGCCGCTCCTTGTCGAAATAGAGCTCCTCGCGCGTTTCGGTCGCGAACTCGAAATTCGGACCTTCGACGATGGCGTCGACCGGACAGGCTTCCTGGCAGAGCCCGCAATAGATGCATTTCACCATGTCGATGTCGTAGCGCGTCGTGCGCCGCGTGCCGTCGTTGCGGCGGGGACCGGCCTCGATGGTGATGGCCTGCGCCGGGCAGATCGCCTCGCACAGCTTGCAGGCGATGCAGCGCTCCTCGCCGTTGGGGTAGCGGCGCAACGCATGCTCGCCGCGGAAGCGCGGCGAGATCGGCCCCTTCTCGAAGGGATAGTTGAGCGTGGGCTTGGCCTTGAAGAAATAGCGCAGGCCGAGCACGAAGGCCGACAGAAATTCCTTCAGGAACAGTGCGCGGGCGGCGTGGTCCAACCTCATGGCGCGATCCTTTCGGGCACGGCACGTGCCATCTCGCTCAGCCCCCGACCATGCCGCCGAGCCAGTAGCCGATGCCGGCGAACATCACGATGTCGCCGGCCAGCACCACCCGCCGCAGCAAGGACATTTCGTGCTCGAGCGTCGCGCGCTCGGCTTCGCTCGCGGACGGCGCGCGGGCCCGGAAGCGGCGCTCGAGCGCCGCCGCCAGCGGGCCATAGGCGAAGGCCGCAATGACCGTGCCGACAATCGCTCCGAGGAGCCCGGAGAGCGAAAGATCGATCATGCCGTCTCCCCGTCATCTCAGCATCGGTCCCACGTATTGCAAGACGCCCGCGACGATCGCGACCATGGCGAGCGACAGCGGGAGGAACACCTTCCAGCCGAGCCGCATGAGCTGGTCGTAGCGGTAGCGCGGAACGATCGCCTTGACCATGGCGATCAGGAAGAACAGGAAGAAGCACTTGAGCGTGAACCAGACGACGCCCGGGATCCAGGTGAAAGGCGCCACCGGATAGGGCGGCAGCCAGCCACCGAGGAACAGGATCGTTCCCATCGCACACATCGTCAGGATGGCGATGTACTCGCCGAGGAAGAACAGCAGGAACGGCGTCGCCGAATACTCGACGGCGTAGCCGGCGACGAGCTCGGATTCGGCCTCGACCAGATCGAATGGCGGGCGGTTCGTTTCCGCCAGCGCCGAGACGAAGAACACCACGAACATCGGAAAGAGCGGCAGCCAGAACCAGTTCAATGCCCCCCACTTGCCCTCTTGCGCGTCGACGATCGCCGAGAGGTTGAGCGAGCCCGCGCACAGCAGCACGGTGATGAATACGAAGCCGATCGAGACCTCGTAGGAGACCATCTGCGCCGCCGAGCGCAGCGCCGCGAGGAACGGGTATTTCGAGTTCGACGACCACCCCGCCATGATCACGCCGTAGACCATGAGCGAGGAGATCGCGAATATGTAGAGGATGCCGACATTGAGATCGGCGATCTCCCATTCGGCGCTGACCGGGATCACCGCCCAGGCCGACAGCGCGAGCGCCGCCGTCACCAGCGGCGCGAGCAGGAACACGCCCTTGTTGGCGCCGGCCGGAACGATCGGCTCCTTGAGCACGAATTTGATCAGATCGGCGAACGATTGCAGCAGGCCCCAGGGCCCGACCACGTTGGGCCCGCGCCTGATCTGCACCGCCGCCCAGATCTTGCGGTCGGCATATAGGATGTAGGCGGTGACCAGGAGCAGGACCACCAGCAGCAGCACGCTCTGCGTGAGCATGACGATGAGCGGCCAAATGTAATTGGTCCAGAATTCGGCCATGTCCGCCTACTCCGCCGCGGTCAGCGCGGCGCCGCCCTCGGCGATCACCGAGCAGTCCGCCATGACGGCGGACGCCCGCGCGATCGGATTGGTGAGATAGAAGTCGTCGACGACGCAGCCGAACGCCGCCCGCTTCTCGGGCGTACCGCCGAGCGCGGCGAGCGCCGCGACATCGGCGCGGCTGCCGGGCTCGATCTGATCGATGCGCGCAAGGTGCGGGTGCGCCTTGAACAGGGCCTGCCGCAGCTCCGCGAGCGAATCGTAAGGGAGCTTATGGCCGAGCACGTCCGACAGTGCACGCAGGATCGCCCAATCCTCGCGCGCATCGCCCGGCGGGAACGAGGCGCGGGCGGCCATCTGCACGCGCCCCTCGGTATTGACGTAGATGCCGGATTTC
>WNEZ01000778.1_pt1 | contig 25973 bp, 29 predicted proteins | sample 5400521 | NCBI WGS metagenome assembly WNEZ01 (sample SAMN13153339, study PRJNA577476) | soil metagenome | isolation source: 120 cm saprolite under Douglas fir tree site 2 hole 1 replicate 1 | place: USA:California | collected 2015-04-18
CGGCTACGTTGTCGAACGAGAGCCCGAATACGCACAGCCAGTCCGCAAGGCGGTAGCCGGTCAGCACGCTTAACGCGAACAGTTGATGCAGGCTGGGACTGAACGACGCCCTGCGCAAAGCGTCATAGAAATTGGGCGGGATACGGAAGAGACGCTTCCCGGCAAACCGAACCCGCGACTGCCGCGATATATCGGCCAATGACAGGCCGCGCGCGGCGAGGATCGGGCGAATGGCGTCGGGAAGATTGGAACGCGACTTCGGGAAGGGAGCCGGCATGGTCCGCCTAATGCAAGACGAAAAGCGCGCGCCGTGGGAGAAAATCGAAAGATGGCCGTATTTGAGGACGGGGCACTTGTCCGGAATTCAAGACGGAGACAAATAATTGCAAAATGGAAACCGGAATATGGTAACGTCGCGGAACGTCCACAGGTGTGAAGTAACGAGTACGGCTATACTGGGAAATGACAATGGACGCAAACGGGCCAACCGAAACGGCAGGCATCAGGCTGAAGCAGCTACGAGAGCGCCTCGGCCTGACGCTGCGCGAGGTGGAGACGCTCAGCCGGCGCCTCGCCCACGAAAAACAGAATCAGGATTTTTTCATTTCGCGCGGCTGGCTGAACAACGTCGAGAACGGTTCCTATACGCCGGGCGTATTCAAGCTGTATTCGTTGGGGGCCATCTACCGCACACACTGGTCGAACATCTTCGCCTTGTTTGGACTGCACCTGAGCGATTTTGGCCGCGATCAGGCCATGTTCGCACCTCCCAAGACGCAACTTGCCACGGATTTTCCGGTAGCCGATGACACGATAGTCGTTCCGCTGCGGTCCAGCGAGACGCTTCGGCTGGACCGGACCAATCTTCTATCGAAGCTGGTTGAGATTTGGGGAGAAATTCCGGTTCGCCTCATTCAGCATCTGGACCTCCGCAACGGCGTATATGGCCTCGTCGGTATTTCCGATTTCACGATGTACCCGATTATCCGGCCTGGCTCGATTGTCCAGATTGATCAAAATCAACGAAAGGTGACGGCCGTTAAATGGCAGAACGAACACGAGCGGCCGATCTTTTTCATTGAGCTCCGGGGTGAATATATTTGCAGCTGGTGCGAGATGCGCGAGGGTTATCTGTCAGCGGTTCCTCATCCGAATTCCAAATGCGAGGTGCGCCGCTTTTCCTGTCCGCGGGAAGCGGAGATCGTGGGCCGAGTTGTGGGCCTGACCATGCGCCTTGCGGAAGCGGGATAGATGAACCAGGTGAAGGTTCGGAGAGGTTTCACGCCGCCAGATGTGGTGAGCACTTCTTGGAGAAAGGTGACCGCCCATATATTCTGTTCATGCGTCCCCGACATTTTGCAATCCTAGGAACGAAAAGAGGCAAGGATGATTATTGGAGATCGTTTGCGGGAGTTGCGGGAAGAAAAGAAACTATCCCAGGGTGACATCGAGAAGAGAACCGGACTGCTACGATGTTACATTTCGCGCGTCGAGAATGGGCACACGGTTCCTGCGATCGAGACCTTGGAGAAGCTGGCGCGGGCCCTGGAAATCCCGCTGTACCAGCTTTTCTATGAAGGCGAGGAACCGCCCAAGGTGCCCAACCTACTGAAACGGAAGGCCTCGGACGACATCGTTTGGGGAAGTTCGGGCAAACAAGCGATGTACCTTCATAAACTAAGAAAATGCCTGAGCAAGGCACAGGACACGGACCGAAAATTTTTGCTGGCCGTGGCGCAAAAAATGGTTGCAGCCGGCAATCGTCGCACCTCGGCCGCAGCGTAGAAAATCGCGGATCGCCACAACGCCCAAGTCGCGGGCCGCGCCGGTGGCGCGGCCTGCGTGCATTTGCTGGTTTAACTTTTACTTCAACTTCGTTTTCGTCGTTTTGCTCTTCTTGGGAGCAGTTGCCTTCCCCGATTTCGAGAGTTCCTCGCGGACCGTCGCGGAGAGCTTCGCTGTGTCGATTTTGTAACGGCTTGCGGTCCGGGCCAAGTTCGAATCTTTCGCCAGCGACTGGCGAGGGTTGTATCCCGGGCAGTAGAGGTCGGACGCGAGGGCGCACACGACGAGGAAGCGCTGCACTTCCCGCGTGGTCATTTCGCGGACGGCTTTTTCCGCAATGGCCTTGTAGTCCACGGTGCCGCCGCCCCATGAGGCCTTGTTTTTTTTCTCCTCCCAACCATACACGCGGCAGAGGCGGCGGTGGTTGTCATGGCCAAGCCGCTCGAAATAGTCGAGCACTGCCATTTCGAGGTCGGGGCGCGACAGCGTCGCCGAAAGCTTGTTGCGAATCGCGTTCAGAATGCGGACGCGCGTCTGTTTCTCGATGCGTTCGGCAAGCAATTCCTTGGCTCGTGTCGCTCGTTCCTGAGGCGTCGCTTGGTAGTGTGTGACGTGCGCGTGGACCGCGCACTTTTCGTCCCGGCAGACGTGAAGCACCGTCCCCGCTTTGGGTCCGTCGATGACAACGGCGGGTTTCGTCTGCGGGCATTCCGCTTTCTTCGCTGCGTTCCGGTATTGCCCTTCGTAAAGAACGTCGGGTTGCCGTTTTTTCGCCTGCCACGAGGGGGCCTGCGACACGCGCAGCGGTTTCTCGCCTGCGGTTTCGAGAGGTTTTGAGCGAATCTGCACTAGCGCTTCGATTTTTGCCTGGTAGCAAGCGCGGTCGGTACAGATGGATTTCTGCCGGATTTCTGGAAAGAGGAGCGGATTGTTCCCGGTACGCTTGGGGCACGCCGCACAACTTCCCGCCGAAGGCAGCAACGCTTCGTCCTGCGGGTCAAACGGCGCATTGGTAATGTCCAAGTGGATTTCCCGTTCAATCCATTCGCGGAGTTCCCGGACCGTCACGGCTTCGGCTTTCTGGTCTTTCGCTATGGCTGCCGTCGTCCGGTGACGCGGGAAGCACTCCGCGAGGGCGCGTCTTTGGTCGCCCGGCTGGAGCCGTGCAATTTCAAACGCGTGCGCGACCGTCAGCTTTGCGGCATAGAAGGCTTGTTGAACTTCGTTCACGAGTTGGGTCAGACGCAAGCGAGCATAGACGTACTTTTCCGAGCGACCGATTTTTTCGGCGAGCGTTTCGACGGTATAGGTATCAGGTTGCAACTGCATGAGGGTGGCGTAGCCCCGCGCCTCGTCGAGTTCGTGCACGTCGGCGCGCTGCAGGTTCTCGATAAGTTGCAGTTCGAGGCATTCCGGGTCGGTGAGTTCGCGGACGCTCGCCGGAATGGTTTCCCGTTCCGCGATTCGAGAAGCGCGGTAACGCCGCGCACCCGCTACGAGTTCAAAGAAGCCGTCCTTGCCGCCCGGCAAAGGACGGACGAGAACGGGCTGCAGGACGCCGTGCTGGCGGATGTTGCCCGCGAGTTCCGCCAGTTTCGTTTCGTCGAAGGTTCGTCTTGGATTTGTTTTCGACTCCTGAATACGGTTGAGGGGGATGTCCTGAACTGAGGACACCACGGGAGCGATGCTGCTGCTTGCGTTCACTGCGACTGCGGTATTCATTTTCATTTTCTCCTTTTTTCTCTGGTTTTTTGTGAATCAATACTCATCGGGAAGCAAAAGCGTGGTGTGGGAGCGATTCCCTTCGGTGACTACCCATACGCGGTCACCTGCGGTTGTGAGATAGCTGCTGAGGAGCCGAAAGCCTTTCTCCAAGCTGAATTGGTTTTCCTTCTTGTCTTCTTCGGGGATTTCGCCCCAATCGCCCGTGACATGACGCGACAGGAACTCCATCGGGTTCTGTCCGGCTTTTTCGAGGACGGTCAGCGCGCCCGGTGTGGCAACGAGCTGGCCCAGGTCAAACAACGGTTTTTTCTCTGTTTCTTGCATGCGACTCTCCTGTGTGGAATTTGGCCTTAGTTCCCCAGAGGCGCGGCCCGAGCCGCGCATGAGAAGCAAATGCCCTTCATGGCGGGGGAAGGCGCCTGTCCGTCCGCGCTGTCAAGGGCGCCGGGGTTGGGCGTTCATCGGAGCGCAGCGAAGACCCTTGACAGAAGAAGCGGGCGGATCAGGCGCAGGGTTTGGCCAGGAAGGGCATTGAGGAGAACGGGTAGTTCCCGTGCGAACTTACAGACACGAGTTGTCGGTTTGTATCGTAGAACTGGAGGAAACCTTCTACGGGATGCGTGAGTTCATCATCCGTGACATCAACCGATTCTTGATTTCTTTCGGACAACTCTTCGAGACGTAGGTCTCCTCGAGGACGGAGAAGCGCCAAAGCAGCAAACAGCGGAAATCTAAGAGGCCTGCATCCTGCCTAGGCAGTCTCTGTTTTCGCTTGTCCGCCGTAAGTTTGATGACCATGCTCTACTTGCAGTGCGTCTAAGAACCCAAGTGTCTTCCCATGCGAGAGCCTTCTGTGGAGGCGAACACCACCCCGGAAAACTGGGACTCTGGTTTGTTCTATAGATAGAGGCGCGATGCGGAGGATCATGTGAGTGACGATTCCGTACCTCTGGCGCTGCCGCTGCCACGAGTGGCCGCCGGCTCCTCGGAGGTCACGACTCTGTATCGCGAACTACGCAAGCCCCTGCTGCGCTATCTGGTCTGTCTCGGACTTACGGGCGACGAAGCGCAGGATGTGGTGCAAGACGTGTTTCTCAGCCTGCAACGGCATCTGGCTTCGGGTGGAACACAGGAAAACATCCGCGGCTGGCTGTTTCGCGTTGCCCACAATCAAGCCCGGAATCGCCAGACGAGCTACCATCGGCGATTCGGTGAACCGCTCGACGGCGAAATGGATTTTCTGGCGGACGACCCGACGCCGGAGCAACTGGTGCTTGGGAAAGAGCAGTTCCGGCGTCTGGCAGCCGCGGGTCGGTTGCTGACGGAGTCCGAACGGGAGTGCCTCCTGCTAAGGGCGGGAGGATTGCGTTACCGTGAAATCGGAGAGGTCCTGGGAATGGCAACATCCACGGTGGGCGACACAGTGGAGCGCGCGATCAAGAAATTAGCGGAGAAATGCAATGTGTGACGTTGAAGCGAAATTAATCGCCTGGCTCGACCGCGAGCTGCCGTCAGATGAAGCAGCCGACGTAGACCGCCATATCAAAGAGTGCGAGGAATGCCGGAGCCGAGTCGCGGCATACGAGCAGGTGAGTAACACCTTCGATGTGTACTGCGATGCGGTGGTGGCGGCGAAGACGCACCGCCGGGTTCCGCGCTGGGTGCCTGTACTTGCGAGCGCCGTTGCGGCCGCAGTCGTGATGTTTCTCGCCTTCTCTCGGACTCGCGTCGAGCCGCCCTCGGTCCTCATTCCGGCGATTAGGGCTGCTTCTGTGGCGCTCCCCGCACCTCCTGAGGTGGAGTCTGCTCCACGCAAAACGGTCCGCAGGCGGCACGCGGTTGCACCCATCCCGGTGCGAGATGCGAAATGGCAGCCGATGGAGACTGCCGTACAAATCGCTATTCCAGCGGAAGCGATGTTTCCGCCGGGCGCCATGCCGAAGGGATTGAATTTCATCGCGGAACTCAGTATTGCCCCGGATGGATCGGTCAAACAGGTTCGTCTGCGGCAGTGAGTTCGTTGAGTTAAAAAAGGAGAGTCACCACCATGAAACGCGCATTGCTTCTTGTTCTCGCAGCCGCATCCTGCGCCTTCGCGCAAGAAAAGGGGAACGTGATCTATCAGACCACCGGTGCCGTGGGCGCCGTTGCCTCGGGCGGATTCGACAAAGCGTCAGGTCCTGTACTGGGTGCGCCGTATTCGGCCACGATCACGAATGAATCCATCCAGACTCTCGCGGATGGCAATCGCCTCGTGCAGACGAGTACGGGGACCACCGCGCGCGATTCGCAAGGCCGCACGCGTCAGGACACGGTCCTGCCAGCGATCGGGAATTTATCGGCGGCCGATGCACCGCATCTGATTTTCATCCACGACCCGGTCGCGCAGACTTCCTATACCCTGAACCTGACGGAAAAGACGGCGCAGAAAATGCCCGCCCTTCCTCCCCTTGCAGGGAGTACCGCGGGCGTAGCGGGCGCAACGGTCACTATGAGATTCGTCGAAGGGAACGGAGCGCCGTTACCTCCACCCGATGCCATGCCGACGACCATGGCTGCTCCAGCGCCAGGAGTATTCTTCGAAAAACATTTGATGACGAGTGATCAGGATCGGGGGAATACGGAAGACCTTGGTTCTCAGACTATGGAAGGGGTCCTCGTGAACGGAGTACGGACGACGCACACGATCCCGGCAGGACAAATCGGAAATGACCGGCCCATCACGATTGTTACGGAGGTCTGGACTTCGCCCGAACTTAAGACCGCGGTCTACAGCAAGCGGAACGATCCGCGCATGGGGGAGCAGACGTTCCGGCTCACGAACATCGTGCGCACGGAGCCGAACCCATCGTTGTTCACTGTGCCGGCGGATTTCAAAATCGTGGACGGCCCGCAGCCGATCTTCTATCGGACAAAACAGTAGCGAGCCGGCGAAATCCAGTCCGCCAATGCGTGCAAGACTCAAAAAGATCGCCTTACTCTTGCGTTCGTGCAGCCCGAAAGGGATCCAAATAAGAAATGGGAATCGGTGATTCCCCGTTCACCGGGAAACCTTGCGCTTGCACAAGGTCCAGCGACTCGGCCAGCTGAGAGTCGATGGGAATAATTCGGCCGAGTTTGTTGATGCCGGAATATTTTCCGCCGGCTTTTTGTACGGCGAGCCGCCGCCCATCGAATTTCTGCTGGAACCACCAAGACAAATCCTCTGCCACCGTAAAGCTGCCAACCGTAGAGCTTCGGGTTCCCGATGGGCGTTAGCAATTCCGGGATGTGGCCAGAATCCTCTTTGTTGGCCGGCAACCCTACGGAGATCGATGGCCGCCATTCTGGCTGCGGAAAGATTTGAATAACCCTTGCTTGTTTTTTCCTGGGGGACGCGGTCGAAACGCGTTTCAAGAGATCGGTTGCAAACAAATGACAGGGTGACTATAATTCACGTATATAGTCTTGCGGTGAGCATATTTCATGGAACGTGATTGAGTTTCATAGTGCGCAGGCAAATACGCAATATTGTGGTGAACGATAAACTGGGAAAAGAAGAATGAGTGATCGTTTTTCAAAGACGGTGAACGAATTCCACGGGCGGCAAGCTCCGGAGCGCATAAATACCGTTGGCTACTCCGCGCTGATCGACCACTATGCTCTAAAGATTCCACTACCGACGATTCTCGCGGGAATCTCCGAGCGACACCATCGGGTCCAGACGACCGATTGGCAAGTCCTGACACCTCGCCACGCACCATCGGACAATCTGGGCGGTCACCTGGAGTTCGCCCTCAAATGGGAGGGCGTGGATCTTGGGGTTTTAGCGGCGCTCTTTCAAGTCGTCCCCGACCAAGAGATGAGCACGCTCATCAAGGCAGAGCCAACGGGCGCGTACACGCGCCGGCTGTGGTTCCTACACGAATGGCTCACGCGTCGCCTACTAGACATTCCTGAGCCAGGAAAAGTTCGTGCCATTCCTGTCATAGACCATCGTCAACAATTTGGGCTTGCCAAGGGAGTTTTGTCCCGCCGCCACAAGGTGTTGGACAATCTTCCAGGGACGTCTGAATTTTGCCCGCTCGTTCGTCGAACGAAAAAGATCGAGGCGTATCTTTCGAAAGCTCTCGACGATCGAGCACGGGAAATCGTTGGGCGCACGCACGCGGACATTATGAGGCGCGCCGCGGCGTTTTTGCTGCTCGACGACAGCCGCGCGTCGTTCCAGATCGAAGGCGAAAAACCGTCTCCGCAACGTGCCGAGCGCTGGGGAAAAGCTATCAGTGAGGCGGGGTCGCGTCCGCTCAGTGCCGCGGAGTTTGAGCGACTACAACGGATTGTTATCGGCGACGCGCGATTTGTCCACCTCGGACTGAGAACCGAGGGTGGCTTTGTCGGGACACACGAGCGCCGCACGCAGGAACCGATCCCGGTCCATATCAGTGCGCGTGCGGAAGACCTTGCGAGCCTCATGGGAGGGGTCGTGGCTTACGATCAGCGGGTCGCGAACGCAGGCATCGACCCGGTTGTGGTCGCCGCTGCTCTTTCGTTCGGATTTGTGTACATTCATCCATTCGAAGATGGGAACGGCCGGCTCCATCGGTGGCTGATACACCACACTCTGGCGATGGCGGGCTACAACCCCCCTGGCGTGGTTTTTCCGGTGAGCGCGGCGATCTACCGCCAGATCGCCCAATACAAAGCTGTCCTCGAGTCGTACTCGCAACCGTTGCTCGGTCTTATCCAATGGGAACCGACCACGACCGGAAATGTCCGGGTCCTAAGCGATACAAGGGACTACTACAGATTTTTCGACGCTACAGCGCACGTCGAGTTTCTTTATCAGTGTGTCGAAGAGACGATTGAACAGGATCTTCCGCAGGAGGTCTCGTACTTGGAGGCATACGATCGATTCGAGAAAGGATTGCAAGAGATCGTCGACATGCCGGAACGGAAAGTGGACCTATTGCACAGATTCTTGCGTCAAGGGAATGGCCATCTCTCGAAGCGCGCCCGGACTGGCGAATTCGCGGCATTGACAGAGGGGGAAATGGAACTCGTGGAGAAACTATACCAGGACTCTTTCGCCGGGATTGCAGTCGCGAAGGGTGAAGAGGAATCGTAACAAGCGCAGGTTGCCCGGTCGGCTGTTGCAAGAAGGACACTAGCGGGCCCCCAATTGAAGTGCCTATCTGTTTAGCTGAAAAAGACACTTCACCGGCAGTCCAAGCTCTGACATAGATGTCCGCGTAGAGGTAAGTCAGCTGCGTTCTCACCCATCAGATATACCGATTCGTGCCTCCCAGGCTGGGAGCAAGATCAACCGAACCGAATGCATGGGCCACCCTGCGGGCAGAAATCCGTATGGGCTTCAGGTGGGTCGGCCTCGACTCCAAACGGGCTCTGCCATCGGTGCCTTTCCTGCTCAGAGGTTCGATTTCTACGACACAGAGAAAAACGCTTGAAACGTTTTGGCCATCACAAGTCACTACTTACAAGAATGCTTCCGGCTAACGGAAGCCAGTGGGGCTCTCGATGTTCCCGGCCTCTAACGATTTCAAAGGTGTTCTCCGTCCGAAGGCGTGGACTTCCGGGCAGCCGCAGGTGGACCTGACCAAATCTTCGCCAGCCATCCTACGTTTAACATTATTCAATTTTACAAAACAGAAGCGAGGAATGAACTCGGGCGCCATTCGGCCCCCGGAATGTTGTGTTTCAGCGCCGGCTCACGGTTGAGTCTTGGCGTGAGTGAGAAGGGCGTCGAATCTGGATGCCTTTGCAGCGCGGTGAAAGGATGGAAGTCCCAAGGAAAGCCGCCCGCGATAGCGGCTGATAGAACTTCGCGGAGACATGGAAGGGGTTCGAGGGAAATCAGAAACCGACGGGCTGGACGCGTTGCAGCCTGGAAGGAGGAGCAATGGCGCAAGCCATATCCATTTCATTAAGTAAATTCACGAGTTCGGTGCAAGCTGCAGTCAAGGCGGCCGTAGCGAAACATCCGAAATTCAAGGTTGAGGGGCCACACGCGGTGACGGAGGCGTATTTGATTCGGGGCTTTCCTGTACCCGAGAACATTGCGTCGGCCGTAACTATTGGCGAAACGCAGGCGTTCGCGAAGGAGGTAGCAGTGCATATAGCCGGTGCGCATCCGGAAGCTGTGGGGCTGGCAGCACATGGAACGGCGCCGGAGGGAGCGATCCTTTCACTCGGGCGTCACGTGATCGTGGGGATTCCGCCCGTGGCACAGTTGGTGGAACTCGAGAAGTAGCGGGAGGCCGCGTGTCGAAGGTTTGTCCCAGCGCGCAGCCCGGCATGGACCAGTGCAGGGTATTGGGGGTAGTCCAGCGGGAAGGGTCAAGCCCGGTGCTGGAGTACCTCAAGGAACCCCTGCCGGCGACCGCGGAGATTCTGGCCATGGCGTCTCCGTTGAAACCGACCGAAGTGTTCCGGCTTGCTGCGACTTGTGCAGAACACAAGTGTCCCCATTTCGATGGAACGGATTGCCAACTGGCGACGAGAGTAGTGCGCATTCTGCCGGCGGTGGTTGACACCCTGCCACCCTGCAGTATCCGCAAGGAGTGCCGGTGGTATGCGCAGGAGGGAAAAGCGGCGTGCCAGCGGTGCCCGGAGATCACAACGCTGACCTATGATCTGTCCCCAACGGTCCGGGCGGTGTCCGGTCTGCCGGTCATGGAAGGGACTGCAGTCGGTTAGTTGGTCGCAGGCCCAGGGCGTCTCGCCTCCATTTCGCCAACGACTCTTGGACATAGGATGCGCCCGGTCCAATGGGACTGCCTCAAGAGACTGCACACGATCTCCCGCGAAAAGAGGAGCGAAAGTTGGAGGGGGACCTCGGTTTCGCTACGCGGAATCAGGTTTTTGCTTGTTCTTATCCTGGTCCGACTGCTCTCGAGTTCTTTCTTCGCGAGTGGGAATGATGGGGGCTGGCCGCCTGGGATGGATCTCCTGTTTGCCCGAAGGTGGCGGCTCGTCGAGGTGGGTCACGACCACCTGGCGCACGGTCTTCTTCGGGGTATTTGGCGAATCGGGCTCGCGGTCTCGGGCTTCATTTTTCTCGTCGTCTTGCTGGTTGGCCATTTGCGTACCCACAGCACAATTCTATGGCCCGGAACGTTTTGATTCAACAGCGACCGAAAGGAGTCCTCCAATGAAACGCAACTCCAGGAAGAAATCAGACCCCAAGTTGACGGGGAAAGAATCAGCCGTGAACTACCAGGCGCGGGGCGGGGCGGTGCGTGCTGTGGCGCGAACCGTACGGGTGCAGCATCTGAATGCGCCGCCGAAAATTACCCGGCCTAAGAGTATCCACCCGCGCCGCCTGCTTCCGTTTGTTGCTGAGGGCAAGGAGCGGCCGACGCACAGCCTAGGTACGCGTGCCATCATCCGCAGCCCCAACGATGCTGCTCAAGATATCCAAGTCGTACTCAACACCCCGCTTGCACAGCCGGCACAAAAACGGACTGCCAGCAATGTGGGTGAACCAAGTGTGTCGGTGAAAGAGGATGTCGTCTTCTATACCGGCAACTGGTACGCGGCGCTGTCCGTTGATGGAGGCAAGAGTTTCAAATTTATCGACCCGAACGATATGGCCCAGCAGAACGATCCGCCGGGCGTTACCTTTTGCTGCGACCAGGTCGTCAACTACATGCCTTCCATTGATACGTTCATGTGGCTGATGCAGTACGGCCCGTCGACGGGGGACAACATTCAACGATTGGCATTTGCGAAGACGGCTGATGTGAAAGCAGGCAGATGGCAGGTTTTCGATGTCACCACGCAGATGCTGAAAATTCCCGGCTTCTTTATGGATTTTCCTGATCTCGCGGTCGGAGCGAACTTCATTTACATGACGACGAATTGCTTCGGGCCTGACGGCAAGACGGTCGGGTCGGCCGTGGCCAGGATTCCCTTTAGCAGCCTTGCCGATGGCCATCCCACCATCGAAAAGTTTGTGTCCATGGATCTGTTTTCGTTCCGTGTTGCCCAGAATTGCGGGCAGACTACATATTTCGCTGCGCACCGGGACACTAGCACGCTAGCGGTGTTTTCGTGGCCGGAAGACAAACCTGCTCCTACCTCAAAAGATGTGGAAATCGCTCGCTGGATTGGAACGAACGGATACATCTCGCGTACACCCGATGGACGGCGGTGGCTGGATCGGGCCGACCCCCGGATAACCGGGGCGACCTTGGCTGGCAATGAATTATGGTTCGCCTGGGGCGTCGATGCTGATTCCAATCACCGCCCGCAACCGTTCGTGCAGATGGCGCGAATCAACACCGCCGACATGAGCGTAATCGAAAATGTGAACCTTTTCGATACCGACTCCGCAATCTGCTACGCCGGTCTGGCAACCAATGTAAACAACGAGGTGGGTGTTTCCTACATGATCGGAGGCGCGGTATTCCCGTCGCATGTGGTGGGGTTACTCAGCGGCGATCGCAAGAGTGTGGTGGTTGGCAAAGGCGAGCGAAGCCCGTTGCCCGATTCGCAGGGGCACTTTGATTGGGGTGACTACCTCACAGCGCGGCCGGTATTTCCCGAACGCAAACTCTTTGGGGCGACCGGATATTCATTGATTGGCAAGCAGGATGGAGACAATCTGGATGCAACACCCCGGTATGTAGTCTTTGGCCGTTCTGCTAATGCTGGCAATACGGGCGGGGGCAACGGCGTCGGCACGGGTGGTGACGGAACGGGCGATAACGGGGTAGTTTCGGGCGGCGGGAACTTTGGTGCTGGCCCGATCACCGATGTGAATCAGTTGCCCACGGTAAGCTCCACTGTTGCCGCGCAGATCAAAGCTGCTTGCGGTGTGCATAGCGGGGTGGAAGCCGCCCCGGCGCCGTTGGCGGCCATCCCCGAATTGGTCACCAAGCCGGGCAGCGAACGCTGGCCGGTAAAGACGGGGCAAGACCCGGACGGTAATGCAGTGGGAAAGAACATCCTTGACGGGCAGGACTTGGGTGCAGGAATCGTGCCGGCCACGGTGGAAGAGCTGATCAGCATGCCCCGCCCTGCAGGATTGGAGAACATCAAGGCCGATCCTCCAGAGTTTCAAGACAAGCGGGCGCAGCCAGTGGAGACCACAATCTGGCGATTGGAGGGAATGATCACCGTGCTCAACCAGGAGGGAGACGGCGATTATCATTTAGTATTTCAGGGTGCAAGCGGAGCGACCTTGGTGGCAGAAGTTCCAACGCCGAGCACAACGTTCATCGGGGATTCTCCGTGGTTAGCGAACATCCGGGAGGCCCGTCAAGCTGTAGACGACAAGTTGGTCCACACGTTAAATCCCAATGACTTTGTCTTGCCTCCGGGAGGCAAGAAGCTGGTGCCAAAAAATTCGCTTTCCGGGGACTTCCCCAGCCCTTCCGGAGCGAAATTCAAAGTGCCTGAATCGTTCCGGACGGCCCAAGAAGGGGAAGATGCTGCGGTGCCCACCTTCCAGACGGCCGTGAAACCCACGGCTGCACGGATCACCGGCGTCGGATTCTTCGACCGTTCCCACGGAGCGACAGGAGCTGCGCCTAACGTCATTGAGCTGCACCCGGTCCTCAAAATAGAGTGGCTATGAGTGCGAACCTTTCCTTCGGAGCCGCTGCGCTCCTGGCTTTCTGGTCGGTTTTGATCGCCGAGTTGGTGGGCGACAAGTCGATCTATGCTTTGACATCGCTGGCTCTGCGCATCCATTGGGTGGTAGTCTTCGCGGCCTTTGCTGTCGTCAGCAGCGTGAAGATCATGGCAGCTACCCTTCTGGGGAGTGTGGTCATGCGGATTCACGGGCACTGGCCATACGTGGTCAGTGCAGGCGCATTTTTTGTTTCAGCCATTCTGATCTGGATGGACGAACCCTCTCAGATAGGTCTGGAAATTACCAGGCGGGGCGATTGGTCAAAGGGCATTCTGGTCTGCTTCACTTCTTTCTTCTTCACGGAATGGGGCGATCCGGGACAGATCGCGGCTGCCGCTTTGGTGCTCAAGTCCCATATGCTTCTCGCAACATGGATGGGCGCCACCCTGGCTCTCGTGACCAAAGGCGCCGTTGCGCTGGCGTTGGGAGTGCAGATCCGCAACAGACTTCCACGGAGGGCGCTGCGCATTCTGGCTTCGGGATCTTGCTGCATTCTCGGGATACTGGCCATCCTGAGGGCATATTAGCTTGCGTGCTTGGCAGATGCAGAAACGCTAAGTAGTTGGTTTCGTCTGGCATTTTCCTATGTCATACGCGTCGGTTTTGCATGGTATTCGTCAATACTTGTTCCCAAGTTGTTGCCACGTTCTTGGGGTCGTGACTTTCACGAAAATGCTGCCGTGACAGGTATAGTTCACATAGAACGCCGCCTATCCGGAGGTGTCGGATGGGGTTGACTTTTCTCAAGAAGACTCGGCCGATTTGCTGCAAGTGTTGGAACCTTCGGTTTCGTGTCGCGTTGCTGTTTGTTGTCGGGCTCACCGGCTGCAACACGTGCTTCACGTTCACTTCAAATCCGCCTGTGGGCACGATCGGCGTTAAGGCGAGCGATCCGAGCCCTAGTTGCACGGTGGCTAAGGCTAATGGTGCCGTCCGCCTTGAGCTGGAGACTGAGCCAGTGTGCAGTCGATGCAATGGAGCCGGTCAAGTGCAGCACATCTTCGTTAGTATTCTAAGTTTAGAAGTCAATCCGAGCGCGACTGCGGAAGACGATTCGCCTGATTGGCAGGAAGTGTTGTCCCCGAAACTCGTGACGAAACCAGTCCAGGTCGATCTCGTGAGAGGGCAGGCCGATCGGGGCGTTCGGGAGTCATTGGGAGAAATCGCAGCATTTCCTGCAGGGATTTATCGTCAAGTGCGCTTGCGTTTCGTGCCAAATCAGCTAGCAACGGATGATCGACTTCCAGAAAGGAACCCGTGTGGCAGCGGAACATTCAATTGCATTGTCATGGAGGATGGCAGCATTCAGCCGCTTCAGCTCGATGGGGGTTCGCCGGAGCTCCGCATCACGTCGGACAGAATTGAGGGCGCTTCTCTTCTAATCCTTCCTGATACCGACACTGCTCTGATCATCGAATTGAAACTCGTCTGGGCATGGTCTTCATCTGCCGATGGAAGTGTGCGTCTTCTGCCCGCGCTTACTGGTAGCGCGAAGGTTGGCCGAACCGAGTTCGATGAGTTGGGCACCCCACAAGATGGAGTCGTCAACGATTCCTGTTCAAGGTAAGCGCGCGACTGAATTGCCAAGGTGCCCGTGGAGAGAATGTTGGTAGGGTTAAATCTCAACGAGTGTCAATTTAGGTCTTTCCGCCCGCAGCGGCCGCCTGTTCGAGGAGCTTTACCACTTTGCCCGCCTCCGCGACCCCGAGTACCAAGAGAGATGCGCTGGTACCCGGGTCAGCTCCGGAGTAGCCGTAGTCGACGTTGATTCCCTGATCGCCGAGCCGTTAGGCGACACGAGCGAGCTCTCCAGGGTCGATTAGTTGGCATTACCTTCGCGACTTCGGTCTCGCTGTAATCAGCGCTCTGGCGATCCAGAGTCATCCTGGTCTTGTCCGGATTGTCCGCTACAAGACGGACGGAGCCCTGGCCCTTCTCGTTCGCACCTACTTCTCCGTCAAGACCGTTGGAATATATGGTTCTGGCCGGGGCAAGTGAACGAGACGCGGGGGCACCCAATTCACCAACCCGCCAAGATTCAGAAAATCGAATAGTATCCTTAACGAATAAAGCTCGTTCCTGAGAGTTCTTTGAGATGCCCCCTTCCTCGCCACAAGGGCAATGTATTCCCTGACATCGAAGTGCGTCGCCCCGAGAATTGATCTAGTCTGCATGAACTTGCAGAAATTCGTTGTGGTTCGGGCATACATGTATCGCGTGATGTCCGAGTACCTCTGAACCAGCAACCATCGCCGGAAACGATTGGTGAGCTCCTTGTTTAACTGTCTTGGTGGCAGCATGGCGGGTTCGGGGGAGTAGACATCTGCTGTCTCAGATGTCAATCGAAAACATCGAGATCAAACGGTTCCAGACGTATATATTATATAGCTATTTATTATTGCCTTCATGTATATACCTATGCGATATAGATTGAACCCATTGGAGCGAACTGTCCAAGGGGAGTGCAAAAGGAGGGACAAGCATGATTCTTGGCGACCGATTGAAGGCATTGCGAGTGGAAAAACACTTTTCGCAGAGAGACGTTGAACAACGCACGGGATTGCTAAGATGCTATGTCTCGCGGGTTGAAAACGGCTATACCGTTCCTTCGATACAAACACTGGAAAAAATGGCGCAGGCTTTGGAAGTTCCCCTGTACCGGCTCTTCTATGATGGCGAACAGATCCTGAATGCATCCACCTGGATCAAAGAGGAAGAACCGGTCTGGGGGAGGTCAGGGCGGTCGGCCAGCGATTTGCACAAGCTCCGGCAGTTTCTGCAGGAAATGAAGGACTCTGAAAGAGGACTTCTGTTGTCCGTAGCAAAAATGATGGCATCGAGAAACAGGCGGAACAGATGAGTTTTGGATTCCGAGCTTCGAATTTGGAATGCCCGGCTGGGGTGGGAAGGGAAACTGGCGGGTATCTTTCTAACGGATATGTTAGCTAACTTAACAGATGTGCATCTGCGGCCCGGATTGGTGAGATAGTCTGGATTGAGGAGAACCATTATGAAACGCGCATCCGCGATCTTGTTATTTGGTCTTGCTCTTGCGGTCCCAGTTCTGACAGTGGCACGGCGCGCTGCCATTCCAGCCCCGCCTTCACAAACCCAGGCTCCATCAGCTCAAAACAACGAGTTGACAAACGCTCGAATTGTGGAGATGTCCAAAATGGGTCTGGACGATGACATCATCATTGCCAGGATTAAACACGGCGTATGCCACTTTCAACTCGCCGATACCGATCTGGTGAACCTGAAAACGGCCGGAGTTTCCTCCAAGGTGGTTGCCGCAATGCTCGAATCTGTTCCACCTGCTGCGGCGACGGAACCAGCGACTCCTCCCAGCGACGGAAAGGTACGGGTTCTTGTAACGGACAGCCAGTCGTGGGAATCACGCGGATCATCGGCGGGTGGCGGGAACAAGAATGGATGGGGCGGAGGCAGTTCTTTTTCAGGCGGCGCGCGTCCGCAGACAGCGGAAATAATCAAGACTTTGAACCAGCGGTGCCCTGAATTGACGGTTACAAATAATCTTGCCAAAGCAGATTTCGTTCTTACCCTGGATCATGAGGGTGGTAAGGGACTATTGGCCCACCGCAACAAGATCGCGGTGTTCAATCGGGACGGCGATGATATATACAGCAATTCCACGCGGGAACTGGGCAATGCAGTCAAGGATGCCTGTAAGGCGATGCTTAATTCCCATAAGTAGGTCAGTTTGAGGACAAGGATTGGATGCGGTCGAAGGCCGCTTTTCGAGGCCGAAGAAAATGGTTGTACCTTCGTCGAAGAAAAGAAGTTTGTGTCGTCGTCAGTTCCGAAACATATCGCCGTCTCGCCAGCATGATCTTTCGTGTCGTGGGCTCTGTGAGCTTGTCCAGGCCAAGGCTGGAATACAATGGCTGGCTGATCAGCAGGAACGGGAGCGTCCCATAGCGATTTCCTACTTGCAGATACCGCACTTCCCGCCATCTTTTGCGCAGTGTTTGCAATATCTGCAGTTCTTGCAGGCATGACAGGGATCGGCACCCGTACAAGTCGCAGACAACATATCAAACGGAATCTGATTGACCAGAAGAAGCGACAGCAGGAGTTTTGAAAGAACAGGTAGGAACCGGGCTTGAAGCATGATGAATCCTCCGGAAGGAAACTAGAGACGGGTTATACAGGTAGAGTCTGCCGATCCGCCGCGCCCGTCAAGGCCGGATAACCGGTTCCAGATCCCGATCTTCCGACGCAGATGCTCTGAAAAACTCTGCCAACGAAGCAGCTTGGTCCGTTCGAGCTGCGCCTGGAGAATTTCCCGGTAATTCCGCACGCCGTTCCGGCAGCGGGATTCCACCGCTCGTTCGATTCGCAACAGAGGTACCGAGAGGTGCCGGCATATTCTCCGAATCGGCGGCGGTACGGTCCAAATGCAGGGCGCGAATGTATACTCGGACGCAGCCCCGAAGGTCACTGAGGACTGCCGCTCTCAGACGGCTGATTGTGCGGCTTTCTATGGGAGACATGTGTCGTAGTTTGCCGAAAGCGAGGAGACGAGCCCTTTCCTCTCAGGAGATCTCCAGGCGGTTTCCCCGCGAAAATATTGCGTAAAGCCCCACAGTCTCCAGACGACGTGCATCTGCCTGTAATAAACATGTTCGAGAAAACAAGTGAGGAACAGTCGCGGGAATTCGCTTCGGCGACACAGAGCTTCCGACTGTCATCACCGAAAAAGGGAAACGACTCTTGGAAACCTAAAAGGGTGGCTTCGAGAAGAAAGACCTATTATCCCGTCCTGCGTTTTTTATAACGCCGCCGAGATTCCCGTTTGTTCTTGTGCACAAATCAGGCCCGAATCCCAAACAACGGGGCGCACATACGCGTCTGTAATCATATCGTCTGCAACTGCCCCGGATTGCGATTGGGGCCGTCCGCTGCGGGATTTGAGCGAATCGCAGTCCAGAAAATGTTACGAAGAATTTCGAAAGCACTGCATTGAAACACGCGGGTTCGACCCGAACGACACGAAGGCCCACGCTCATTTAGGTTTAGTCGAATACGTCTTCGTGTTGCCGAAATGAGCAGACAACCGTCGACGCCATGCATGTCGTTGCCGACCGTCTCCGAATTCGATTGTGAATGTTAACTCTGCGGGCACTTAATCGCTAAAAATAAAAGGCCAGGGAGATCCATCGAGATAAGCTGCAAGGGATTCCTCTTGTAGACCGTACTAGGCCTGAACAATGACGTCTCACGAACTGCCTCTTGCCGGCTCCTACGACGATCTTCTGGTCACTCTGTCCGTGATTATTGCGATCCTAGCGTCCTATGCCGCACTCGACCTTGCCCGGCGCGTAACTTCTGCACAAGGCAAAGCCCGCATCCTCTGGTTGACCGGCGGAGCGACAGCGATGGGCTTCGGGATCTGGTCAATGCACTACATCGGCATGCTGGCCTTCCGCTTGCCGGTGCCGGTGCAGTACGACTGGCCCACGGTTTTGCTCTCGCTGCTGGCTGCAATTGTGGCGTCCGCCATTGCTCTGTTTATCGTTAGCCGGCACAGGATGGGAGTGATTCGAGCTTTGCTCGGCAGCATTCTGATGGGCAGCGGAATTGCAACGATGCATTATACGGGCATGGCTGCCATGCGCCTCCCAGCGATGTGCCACTATTCTTTCGGGCTCGTAACGCTCTCGGTGATTCTGGCGATCGTGATTTCTTTGGTAGCTCTATTCCTGACGTTTTATTTCCGAGGGGACACCGCTGCGTGGAGTTGGAGAAAAATGGTCAGCGCTCTGGTGATGGGGGCAGCGATTCCCGTCATGCATTACACGGGCATGGCCGCCGCCAGTTTTACGACCTCGGCATCAGAGCATCAGAATCTATCTCACGCTGTCAGCGTGTCCTCTCTCAGCGTCGCCGGGATCGTCATCGTTGCCGTGATGGTTCTTGGGCTGGTTCCCTTAGCGAGCCTTGCCTTCGACTCTCTTTCCAACACTCGTCAGTTGACGGCACGTTATTTTGTCTCCCTCGGCGCGATTAGCGTCGTCGCTATCTTGGGTACGCTCCTGATTCAGCACCAGGGCAGGCAATCGCAAAGTGACGCGCGCGTTGTCAATATCGCGGGACGCCAACGAATGGTAAGCCAGGCCATTGCCAAAGACGCTCTGTTGTTGATGCGAAGCAGGGATGCCGGTGAACGGCAACGACTGGTGGAAGACCTCCGCAGCCTCGACGCTCTTTGGGAACAGTCGCATTCCGGACTGAAAGAGGGTGATCAGTTACTCGGCCTGCCCAGTACGAACAGTCACGAGATTCAGCGGATGTTCGTTGTGCTCGAACCCAACTACGACGCAATGGTCAGAGCCGCGCAGGAGATCACTACGAAGGTGTCTTTAGAAAAAGAGCCTGCAGACGTATCCGGCGAAGTAAGTGCAATTCTCGCGCATGAGGGACCTTATTTGAACACCATGAACGCAATCGTCTTTGAATACGAGAGCGAGGCGACAACTCGGGATGGTGGAAAGAACCGACTGTATTTTGGGCTCCTGTTGTTCGTCTTGGGCGTGTTGCTGCTGCAAGGTTTGTTGGTGCTGCGGCCCGCGCTCATCAGAATTCAACAGGGTATCAGCCAACTCGAGCTAGCCAAGCAAGCGTTGCACCGAAAGGCGACATTCGTAGAGTTGTTGCAAGTCGTCGCAGTGGCCGCCAACGAAGCCACATCCGTCGAAGCGGCGCTGCAGTTCACACTTGACCGAATCTGCGAATACACGGGTTGGCCGGTCGGCCACGTTTATTTCGTTGCGCCGAAAAGGAGCGAGTTGATTTCGACTACCCTTTGGCATCTCGAGGACGCTCTCCAGTTTGCGACCTTTCGCCAGGTTACGCGCGAGACTCCGCTCTCGATAGGACGTGGTTTGCCCGGACGCGTGGCCGAGAATGCCAAGCCTTTATGGATCCCCGACATAAACGAGGATACGAATTTTCCAAGAAGGAGCACCGCCCTCAACCTTGGAGTAAAAGGGGCTTTTGGGTTTCCTGTGATAGCTCAGGGCGAAGTGGTGGCCGTTCTGGAGTTTTTTTCCAACAAAATCGAGAAACCCGACGATGAGTTACTCACAGTGATGGCTAACGTCGGTGCGCAGCTAGGGCAGGTAATCGAGCGCACTCGGGCACAACAAGAACTCGCACGTAAAGCGGAAGACCTGACACGCTCCAACGCGGACCTTGAACTATTCGCCTACGTGGCATCGCACGATCTCCAAGAGCCGCTCCGTATGGTCGCCAGCTATACCCAACTCCTGGAACGGCGTTACAAAGGCAAGCTCGGCGCCGAGGCAGACGAGTTCATCGGCTTCGCCGTGGACGGCGCAACTAGAATGCAGCAGCTCATTCAGGACTTGCTTTCCTATTCCAGGCTCACCACAAGAGCGAAAAAACATTCCTTCACTTCGGCCGAAGCCGCCTGCAGCGCCGCGCTTGAGAATTTGCAAGAGTCCGTTAAATCTTCTAACGCTTTGGTTAGCGTCGAATCTCTACCGACAGTACTCGCCGATGTCACACAGCTCACCCAGTTGTTCCAGAATCTCGTTGGCAATGCGATCAAATATCGCAACGAGCGCAGGCCGGAAATCCGCGTTGCTGTCAAACCGAATGGAAATGAGTGGACTTTTTCCATTCAGGACAACGGGATCGGCATCGAGCCGCAGTATTCCGAGCGCATCTTTCAGATGTTCCAGAGGCTCCACACCCGCGGAGAATACTCCGGCACCGGCATAGGCCTGGCCATTTGCAAAAAGATCGTGGAAAACCACGGGGGAAAGATCTGGGTGGAATCACAGCCCGGACACGGGTCGACATTTCTGTTTACCATTCCATGGTCAGAAAGGACAGAGATATGAGTTCGAGGACTATTGAAATCTTGTTAGTGGAAGATAATCCGGGCGATGTGCGCCTAACCCTGGAGGCCTTCAAAGAAGGCCGGGTACTAAACAATTTTACCGTGATGAGCGACGGTGTTGAGGCCCTTGCGTATCTGCGCCGAGAAGGCCAGTACGCGAATGCAGTTCAGCCGGATCTGATCTTGCTCGATCTAAACCTGCCCAAGAAAGACGGCCGCGAGGTTCTGGCTGAGATCAAAGTCGACGAACGTCTGATGAAAATCCCGGTAGTAGTCTTAACAACTTCGGCAGCCGAGGAGGACATTGCGCGGGCTTACAGCCGTCACGCGAACTGCTACATCACCAAGCCGGTAGATCTAAATCAATTTCTGAACGTGGTTCATTCCATCGAAAGCTTTTGGCTTACGTTGGTTAAGCTTCCACCGCAGTGACTCCGTCATGCTAACCACCATTACAAAGATACTGATCATCGAGGACAATCTCGGTGACGTGCGTCTCTTGCAGGAGGCCCTAGCAGAAATCCCTGAATTGCAGTTGGAGTTCGTTCACTTCGAAACCTTGGTGCAAGCGTTCGAGTATCTTGCAAAGAGCAGCCCCGATGTTATCTTGTTGGACTTGGGACTGCCTGATTCCCAGGGACTAGAAACCGTACGCCGCACGCATGCTGCAGCTCCCCAGGTCACTCTCGTCGTGCTGACCGTGCTAGACGATGGGGATTTGGCAGTTAGGTCTCTGCAGGAAGGTGCGCAGGATTACTTAGTCAAAGCGCAAATTGATGGTTCCTTGCTTTGGCACGCCATCCGCCATGCCATGGAGCGGCAGCGCGTGCAATTGGGGTTGCTCAACCTCGCGCTCGTCGACGACTTAACGGGCCTTAATAACCGGAGAGGGTTCCTTGCTCTAGGTGAACAACACTTGAAGTTTGCTTACCGAACGGGAAAGCCTTTCCTCGTGGCGTTCGTCGATCTTGACGGCCTGAAGCAAATTAACGACACCTTTGGGCATCAGGAAGGAAACCGTGCTCTTTTGGACGCGTCGAACGTGCTTCGGGACTCCTTTCGTCAGTCAGACATTATTGCTCGGCTAGGAGGAGATGAATTCGCAATTCTCGTCGCGGATGCCGCGGAGAACAGCGTCGACACCGTCATGAATCGAGTACGACATAAGCTGGCGACATTCAATCGCGGCCCACACCGGCGCTATCAGCTCTCGTTCAGTATGGGGATTGTTCCTGGCAACCTATCTCAACTTGCTCAGCTTGAACTAATCCTGGACCAAGCTGATGCCCTCATGTATCTACAAAAGCAAGCCAAGAAGATCTCCAGAGAGATCCCCAAGTTCTCCCGCTAACACCCGAAGGCAGCGAATAAAACTAACGTGCCGATTCCAGCCGGTGAGGATCCGTATGTGCTGACGGAGGCCATACGGAAAATCGTGGATCGTGAAACCGCTACTTACGCTTCGTCGGCAGAGCAAGAGTGGCGAAAGGCAACGCACAATGTCCCCGCGAAATCATTCTCTGCCGCACCCGCTGTGGACGTGCGGCCCACCCCGGGCGGCATGAACTTGGTGGTCCGTTACATAACGCAAGCCACTGGTCGACACGAACTCCGCAGCCGGCTGTATCAGGCGATTGTTGCGTTGCTATACGAGAAGGGCATGTCGCGATCGCGCAGCGCGAGGAACTCAACCACGGAAGGACACGCCTGATTGATTTGCTCATATTCATCGGTGCATTGGTGATGCGACGACTCCGGGCGAGTGGTCGGCTACACGGAAGTCATCCAGAAACGGGGTTCACGGAGATCGGGCCACTGGCAACCGTCACAAGCATCACACCTCCTCGGCGGACTTCTGGCCCGTTTGGAAGAACTGGCAGCCAAATGCCGAACGAACTCGCTCAATGTTAGCGATCGTGCCTGATGGCCGCCGTTTGGTGGGACGGGGGCTTGGTTTTCCGCCGCAACGAAGCTATTTGCATATCATCGTCCGGCACGAAATATCCGACGACAATTCCCATCGCTCCATCGCGGAGCACTTTGGCGGTTGGATTGTCGTAGGTTGCAGAAGTTTTCAGAACATCGCCAGCGACGAGTTTGTACCCACCTTTATCGAAGAAAGTTACCGTAGGCATGCCCAGCAACTGTCCCTGGCTATCGACTTTGGCATCGAGCGCGGCGACCGTCTCCTTGCGCGAGACATCTTCGAGGACAATGCACTTCGCATAATCGTGCATGTGTCCGCCGACTCCCAGGAGCACACCCGAATACTTCAACGCGACCACGCCTTCCTTTATGTTTTTCCCGGGCTTCAAGTCATAGCTTGAATCCCCGCAGGACTTCGCATCGATCCAGGCGGGATAGTAGCTTTTCAGCGCAGGAGGACCCGGGGCATCCGCCTCCTTATAGGGAATGCGAACCTCGAGAAAGACATTTTCATACGAAGTGCTCGTGGGATTGTGCACCATGGTTTCGATGCGGATTTTGTCACCTTTTTGCACGCGGTAGCCGTAGCCCGGGACTTGAATCCAGTTGGTCATCTCGCCACCGGCGCCGAAGATATGCTCTTCCTTGTTGGGGCATAGAAAATCGGCGCGATTCTCGTTCCAGAAAGCTGTGTGGTGGAGGATGCGCCCGGGCACTTCGTTGCCGTTCGCGTTGACCAATCTTGGGCTATACGCCAGCAGCCAGGCGTTCATGGGTACCGTCCAATAAAGATCCGGCGGCTGGGGCATCTTCATGTGGCTCGTGTTCGCGGGAAGGCTGATCGGACCTTCGCGCAGTGTGATGGTATGCGTCGCGCCATCCAATTTTGTTTGCAGGGTCACGCCCTTTGCCTCTGCGTGATGCATGCCACCCTGCATGAATCCGCCTTGCCCACTACCGTGCTGCATGTGCTCCATTTCATGCGACGCATCTGCGGGCTTTTCCTGTGCCACGACTGTAGCCGCCGCGAGCAGACTGATCAGCAAAAACTTCGTCGGGCACATAAGTTGTTACTCCCTCGCTCGGCTCGTTTCCAACGGCATGTCTTCATCATATCCCTATCCTGTATCTTCGTGGTGCGGTCCGGACACGCGGCTTCCGTAGAAGGAGTGTACGATAAAACTGTCTCACCCCAGTGGTGCACTCCGGTTGACCGAAAAGCGGAGGAACGGATTTTGGAATCCGTGGAAATGCTTTTAGAGTTAGTGTGATTCTTACGAGCAATGGGGACTGGGTCTGTGAGAATGGGTTTCAGATTGGCCAGGATGTATTTTGGAGAGGGTCATCACGTCCTCAGCGCTGTTGCCAACTCAAAGTTCGCGGAAAACATACCACAATGATGGTCGGGTAACCGGGCTCACCGTCCACAAACGGGGTTCGAAGAGATCAGGTTAATCGCAGCATTCAAACAGCACAACGCTTCCTCGAAGCGGACTTCTGGCCCGGGATTACTTCCGGCTTGCCCGTCACCCGGCCCGCGTCTTCGCGCGAAACTATCCGCCGGGGTTCGTGGGCGCGCTTTCCCAGAGGCGCAAGAATTCGAGGGCTTTCTCTGAGGAATGAAGATAGCTGAATCGGGCCACCTGACGGCCCAGTTCGAGAAGCCTTTTCTCTAATTCAACGTTTTTCGGATTTCCCGACTCGTCGAATACCTTCCAAGCCTCCGTAACGGCGGCTTGTTCGGGAATGACCCAGGCGTGAAGCGCACGACCGACGCTTCGCAGATGGCTCAGGGCGTGCACTGCGCCAAGAGTGCCGCCGGAAACGCCAACGAGGCCTATCATCTTTCCTTCAAGCTCCTCAAAACCCATCAGGTCGAGTGCGTTCTTCAAGACGCCGCTCAAGCCGCCATGATACTCCGGAGTTCCCAGAATCACGCCGTGAGCGCGTTTGACCTCTTCCCGCAGCCGGAAAACGTCCTTAGGATATCCGCTCTCGTTTTCCTTCCCATCGCAAAAGATCAGCTGATACTCTCTAAGATCAATTAATGTCGCCTCAGCGCCGGTTTCACGGGCGCCCCGGAGGGCGACCTGCAGAGCCAACCGCGTATAGCTACCCGGACGAAGGCTTCCGCAAATGGCTACAACCCTAACCTGGTCTCTCGCTTTTTCGTTCTGGGCCATGTCGACCGCCTCGAGGAGAGGACAAGACCAAGCTCAGTAAATCGACCAGAGACCTGGCGTGGCCAGCTCCAACAAGTTTCCACCAGGATCGCGGAAATAGAGGCTTTGGCCGCCCCGCTCCCACTGTACCTTGCTCTCAATCGCAATTCCATTATCCAGGAGGTGTTTCTCCCATGCATCGAGCTGTGAAAGCGCGATAGGAAAAGCCAGATGCGAATTACCGCTGCCGTCGCAAGGAGGAATCTCGCCTCCCGGAGTCACCACGGCTTGCACCGAGGCTCTTTTCTTGCAGAGCAACAAGACCTGCGCCCCTCCAATATCAAGCGCCGTCAGGCGGTCGGGCTCCGCCGATCTTAACAGCACCGGAAACCCGAAGATGCGCCGATAGAACTCGATGGCGCTGCCCAACAATAGCACTCAAGCGGGCCTATAAGAAGCTGCACACAGAAGTGGCGGTACTCCGCATTTCGATTTGAAGACCAGGCGATAACTTCCGTATCGTCGGCAAGCCGGAAGTAAAGGTGCGGTCGGATATTTGAATAACTTCCGCATACCATGTCATCCAATCACAATCGCGGATTGGACTCTGCCGAATCCCCGACAACCACGGCGCAGCTCCTCACAGGAATAATCCTGCGCGACCACAGTCGCATCCGTGCTATCGAGTCCTGTCTATCTCGGCTGAGTCCCGGTGCCGATCCACCAACAAATGTCGAAGGGGATGCCACAGAGCAGCCCTCCGCTCGACAGAGGAGCAGAAACTAAAATCGCTATTTATGCGCGTAGTGCGTCAGGCGCGCCATGAAGTCGCGCCGGCTGTCGGGCACCG
>WNEZ01000780.1_pt1 | contig 25964 bp, 21 predicted proteins | sample 5400521 | NCBI WGS metagenome assembly WNEZ01 (sample SAMN13153339, study PRJNA577476) | soil metagenome | isolation source: 120 cm saprolite under Douglas fir tree site 2 hole 1 replicate 1 | place: USA:California | collected 2015-04-18
AGATCCGCTCCCAGTCGATGGCGTTCCATGCGCCCAGCGTTCTAAGCGGGCAAGGGCAGCATGGTCAACCCTTGCCGATTACCCTGCAATCATGCTACTCTTTAAAGAAAAATAGTAGGTCCCCGATTTATCGAGGGACTAGGGCTTGCCTCTATTGGGGACAAGTCCTAACTGGCCGGTCTTGCGACCGCACCAGCGCCAAGAAGGAGGCGCCTGCCCATGAGTATTTTACACACAGCTACCGGCGAATCGCTTTCCCCGCTGGTCAAGCCGTCCATTACGCAGGAGCAGCTCAACCGCTACGCGGATGCGTCTGGTGACCACAATCCCATCCATCTCGATGAAGAGGCTGCCCATCGCGTGGGCCTGGATAGTGTAATTGCACACGGCATGCTCAGCATGGCCTTCCTCGGACAGTTCATCAACTCCCACATCGCCGCTATTCCCGGCGCGTACATTGAGCAACTCCAGGTACGTTTTGTGAATATGGTGCGGCTGGGAGACACCATCACCTGTCACGGCATCGTAAAGGACCGCACCAGCACAGGCGATGGCTCTGGCGGAATAGGAACGCATGTAACGATTGAATGCTGGGCGCAGAATCAGAAAGGCGACACAGTGACCACCGGCGAAGCGATCGTATCTATTCCACTCACAGTAGAGAGGTAATCGCATGGCGAATGAACCACGGACTATGGATGACGCTGACCTGCACATACTATCCGACCTGTCCATCTACAACTGTATACGTTTCGGTCCCTACAAAGCGGTGATCTACGAAGATCAGCAGGATGTACGTGAGTACACCAACTTCGATATCGCCAGGGAAGCAGCCCAGCTGGCAGCGGGTTTGCAGGCGCTGGGCATAGAGAAGGGCGACCGCGTTATTGTCATGATGCTCAACAGCCCGGAAGTAGTCGTCGCTTACCAGGGCATTTCCCGCGCGGGAGGCATCATCATCCCCGTCCTGCCCCTGCTCAAGCCGCCAGAGGTACACTATATCGCCGAAAATTCGGCGGCCAGAGCAATAATAACCAGCCCGGTACTTCTTCCTATGTTGCATGGCGCACTAGCCGATGTTCCTACCATGCAGCACATCATCTCTACAGGCGATATTGGCGCTGGCTCTGCTTTCGCGGGCAGCCGCCTGCAGGTGCATGCTTTTCGTGATGTTGTGGCAAAAGGCTCCTCCAGGGCCGAAGATTTCCTCTCCACAGAGGATGATGTAGCGGTCGACCCGGATGATACCTCCGTCATCCTCTATACTTCCGGCACCACTGGCCGTCCCAAGGGCGTGGTGCTCACACACCGCAACCTCATCGCCAACGCGCTCAGTGGCCGCGGGCCGGAGCGCGATGTGCGAGATCAAGAGACACAACTGGCTATCCTGCCCCTGGCTCACGCCTTTGGTATCGTCGCCTTAAATGTTTTTTTCCTGCGCGGCCTCTCCAGCGTCTTGCACCCGCGCTTTGACACAAACGCCGTCTTCTCTGCTATCGAGCGCCACCGTATTGCTGGCTTTGCCGGTGTTCCTGCCATGTTCGTCGCCCTGCTCTATTCACCCGACGCCGACAACTATGATAGCAGCAGCTTGCAGCAATGCGTCAGTGGCTCGGCCCCGCTGCCCGTGGCCGTCTTAAAGGGCTTCGAAGAGAAATTTGGCTGCCGCATACTTGAAGGCTATGGCCTCTCTGAAGCGAGCGCGGCCGTCACCGGGCACAGCTTAGACATGCCCCAGAAGGCGGGCTCGGTGGGCAAGCCTCTCCCCGGTGTCGAGGTGCTCGTGGTAGATGAAAACGACCAGCCCGTCCCGGCCGGCGAAATCGGTGAAGTGATCGCATGCGGCCCCAACATCATGAAGGGCTACTACAATATGCCTGTGGAGACGGAGGCGGCAATGAGGAATGGGTGGCTGCACACGGGCGATATGGGACGCTTCGATGAAGATGGTTACCTGTATATCGTTGAACGTAAGAAGGACCTGATTATTCGCGGTGGGTTCAATATCTACCCCCGTGACGTCGAAGAGGTGCTCAACAGGCACCCGGCGGTGATCGAGTCGGCGGTGGTCGGTGTACCTTCGCAGCGTATGGGCGAAGAGGTCAAGGCCTTCGTCGTCACTCACGCCCCTGTTGATGCAGATACCCTCATGACCTATTGTCGCGAATCGCTGGCGAACTACAAAACGCCCAGCGAGATCGAGTTCGTCGATGCATTGCCACGCAACGCTATTGGCAAGATTGATAAGAAGGAGCTAAGAAAACGTTATGTCCATTGATATGCCCCTGGAAAGCGCTTCGCTCGCGCAGCTACAGCAAACTCCCATCGATAGCGTACTGAACATTATCGAGCAGGGCCTGGTGCACCTGCCAACGTATCGCGAACTTTATTACCGCTGGGAAAAGCAGCAGTGGCGCGCGCAGGATATCGATTTTAGCCCCGATCTCGAGCAGTGGGAGCGCATGTCGCCAGAAGAGCACAAGGACCGCATGTACGGCCTGTCGGCCTTCTTCCGCGGTGAGGCCTGTGTGACGGATACTCTGGGGCCCTATGTCACAGCCATGCCGGATGAAGAGATGCGTATCTTCCTCACGACGCAACTGGTTGACGAGGCGAGACACACCGTCTTCTTTGCCCGCTTCTTCAAGGAAGTCCTCGGCATGGACAAGGGAAACCTGGAGGATACGCTGGCAGCCGTCACCGAGTACATGAACGATCAGCTAAAATACATCCTGATAGACGCGCTGGCCGAGGTTGCCGAACGCATCCGCCAGGAGCCGGGCAAGCTGGCATACCTGGTTGAAGGCATTACGCTGTACCATGTGATTGTCGAGGGCACGATGGCGCTGGCCGGGCAGCGCTCCATCCTGGAGTTCTACCGGCAGAATAATCTCTTCCCCGCTTTCCGTGGCGGCTTCACCGCCGTGGCACGTGACGAGTCTCGCCACGTCGTCTTCGGCGTGAAATTCCTGCGCGATATGATCCAGCGCGATAATGCCAACGCCAGGGTCATACATGATGCCGTCACGAGATACGCGCCCATCGCGATCAAGGCACTGACGCCCCCTGACGAGTCGATTCCGCAGATTCTGGCTATGCAGGCAGACCCATGGATGTCACCGCGTTACGCAGTGGACTCGCTGCGCAAAAAGTTGAAGGTGGTTGGCTTGAGCATGGAGTCGGAACTGCCGACCGTTCCACCACCGCCTTTTTAAGAATGTGGGGTAGCTTCCTTCCCGCCCGGTAGACGAAAAGGGGAGAAATAAAGGCGTAGCGGTGCGATTTATCGCGTGAGGGTGGAGTGGGAGGCAAGCAACCATCTCCCACCCTACCCCGGAGCGCAATGAATTGCGCGCCTACGCCCTTTAACCTGATACAAGTATTGATCGAGGAGTACGAGTTATGATATCCGCTTTAGTGCTCATCAATGTGCAGCGTGGGCAGGTGAACGAGACGGCCCAGGCGCTGCTGGAGATCGATGGAGTGGCGGAGGTCTATTCGGTGACTGGAGAGTATGACCTCGTTGCCCTGTTGAGACTGCAACACTATGAAGACCTGGCCGATGTTGTTACAACGCGTATGGTAAACCTTCCTGCCATCACGAAGACGCATACCTTGATGGCCTTCCAGTGCTATTCGCGCGCCGATCTCCAGCAGGCATGGGATATCGGGGTGGAGTGATATACAGTGTGGTTAGGAGGCTCTTCTTCTTGCCCGAAGATGCTCTAATATCACCATGCGGGCAAGGGTCGAAGGCCCTATACCTTTTTCTCTTGCCTCCCTATTGAGTTCCTCAAACGTGTCTTCGTCAAATCGTACAGTAAGAGCCTTCTTTGAGCGAGCTGGGACGAACTTTATATGCTCAACAGGAGTAAGCTCGTCTGCAAATTCCTCGCTGGAGTGGGTATCCCAGAAGGCTGCCTCTTCCTCAATGGTCTTAAAGGTCGGGATGCGGCTCTTAGGAGCCTTTGGCTGTTCTTGTTCTTCTCTTATCATAGATGTCTCTGTTTATTATGTCGCTGGTATGCTCTTCTCGTCCAGGCTCGATAACAAGTTCGTAGATTCTCACAAATTATGCATCTTTTTGCAACTGTTGTAATACAAAAGATGCTTTTTGTCAAGCAAATTACAAGACAAGAATGAGCGATGAAGTAACTTGATGGTATACTACTGGAAGCGTTTCATATCGACCCAGTGCTTATCCCAACGAGTCCTAAAACAGGTCGCCTGACAGTTTATGTAACAATGTCAACCAGACAGTGGATACGATTACGGAGGCCGATACGCAATGAAGATCTTCCTGGTTATTCATGGCTACCCCATGCGCTATAACGCCGGTTCCGAAGTATATACCCAGGGGCTTGCACAGGCGTTGGCGCATCGACACGAAGTTCACGTCTTTACCCGGCAGCAAAACAGTTTTCTTCCCGATTATGAGATGTCCGAGGAAGTGGACCCCACGGATCCTCGTGTGAAAGTTCATGTCGTCAATGTAGCACAGAATAAAGACCGGTATCGTCATGCAGAGGTAGATAATAAGTTCGGTGAGTTGCTCGATCGAATACAGCCTGAGATCGTCCATGTAGGGCATTTGAGCCACCTCTCAACGTCGCTAGTACTGGAAGCTAAAAAGCGCGATGTGCCGATAGTATTTACACTACACGACTACTGGCTTATGTGTCCGAGGGGTCAATTCATTCAAGCGCGCCCCAAGAACCCTATCGATGCCTGGGCTGCATGTGACGGGCAAGAGGATCATAAGTGCGCTGAGCGCTGCTACACCCACTCCTTTTCAGGTGATCCCGGAGAGATAGAAACTGATATTGCCTACTGGACTGATTGGGTGCACAGGCGCATGGTCCATATACGTGAAGTATGCGAAGCAGTAGACTTGTTCATCGCTCCGTCGCGCTACCTTCTGCAGCGGTTCCGGGACGAATTTGGGCTATCGGAGAACAAAATGGTATACCTGGACTACGGTTTTCACCTGGATAGACTTGTTGGCCGCCATCGCAGCCCTGGCGAACCTTTCACCTTTGGTTATATTGGCACCCACATCCCGGCAAAGGGAGTCAATCATCTTATCGAGGCTTTTGGACGTCTCTCAGGTACTGCACTGCTTCGCATTTGGGGCAGACCTCGAGGAACTGAGACTGAAGGACTCCAATTGCTTGTAAAGCGTTTACCGGACAAGGTGCAAGAACGCATCGAGTGGATGGGCGAGTACCGCAACACAGACATTGTCAAAGATGTGTTCAACCGCTGTGACGCCATTGTTGTGCCATCAATCTGGGTGGAGAACTCACCGCTTGTGATTCATGAGGCGCTCCAGGTTCGTATGCCTGTTATAACCGCCAATAGTGGAGGAATGGCTGAATATGTTCATCATGAGCAGAATGGTTTGCTTTTCACCCATCGTAATCCGTCTGCGTTGGCAGAACAAATGCAGCGTTTCGTGAATGACCCGCAGTTTGCTGGTCAACTTGGAGAGCAAGGGTACCTGCAATCAGCGGATGGTAATGTCCCTGATATGCGCCAGCATGTCCAGTTGATTGAAGAATACTACGAACAGGCGCTTGCAAGCAGAAGGGAGAACCAGGGCCATGCAGTCTATCCAACCGACACGACCGGGACCATGGCGCATTACCTTTGATACTAATCCAGATGACTGCAACCTTCACTGCATCATGTGCGAGGAGCACTCACCTTATAGCATACTACAGCACGAGCGTATCCAGGCGGGGCGACCGAAACGTCGCATGGATATTGCGCTCATTCGCCGCGTATTAGAGGAAGCTCAAGGGACACCTTTGCGTGAAATCATCCCGTCCACTATGGGTGAGCCTCTCGTCTACAAACACATGGACGAGATCATTGATCTGTGCTCGCAGTATGGAGTGAAGCTCAACCTCACAACCAATGGTACTTTCCCCGGTCGGGGCGCCCAGGCGTGGGCAGAACGCATCGTGCCAGTAGCATCGGACGTGAAGATATCCTGGAACGGCGCCCGCAAGGAGACCCAGGAAGCCATCATGTTGGGAACTCGCTGGGAAAAAGTGCTGGAGAATGTGCGGATCTTTATCAAAGTGCGCGATACTCACGCAGCACAAGGTGGAAATCGTTGCCGTGTAACGTTCCAACTGACGTTCCTCGAAACAAACGTGGGAGAACTCGCCGATATCATAAAACTCGCTGCCGGATTGGGTGTAGATCGGGTGAAGGGACACCACTTGTGGGCGCACTTTGACGAGATTAAACCTCTATCGATGCGCCGCAGTCCAGAATCTATCTTGAAGTGGAATGAGGCGGTGCAGGCTGCCTATGAAGCTGCTGAGCAACATAGACTCCCTGATGGTAAGAAAGTACTGCTTGAGAATATCTTTCCTCTAAAGCAAGGAGCGATGGTTGATATCGCTCCAGGGGCCGTATGTCCCTTCCTGGGCAAGGAGGCCTGGGTCAGTGCCCAGGGACGATTTGATCCATGCTGTGCGCCAGATGCACTCAGGCGCACACTGGGTGAGTTCGGAAATTTGCGCGAGAAGAGCTTATATGAAATCTGGCAGAGCCCGGCTTACCAGGCACTACTAGCCACTTACCGCGAACATTCATTATGTCAAGGATGCAATATGCGCCGACCGGAGCAAGTATGAAATATCGCTGGCAGGATTTGACGATTGCCCCTGAGCAGACGCACCACCTGAAGGATGGGCATCCAGCATACAAGGCTCGCTTCGTGCAGGTACTTAAGTTCCATCCTCCTGGTTTAGCGCCAGTGCAGGATGCATCGGGAGCTTATCATATCGAATCCACTGGACGAGCCGCTTATAAAGAGCGCTATATCTGCACATTTGGTTTTTACGAGGGGCGCGCAGCAGTCCAGGCCCACGATGGTTGGTTTCACATCCTTGCTAATGGTCGACCTCTATACAGTGGCCGCTATGCCTGGTGTGGAAATTTCCAGGGCGGATGCTGCACCGTTCGCCATCCCGGTGGTCTATACTTCCACTTGCGACCAAACGGTGAGGCCGCCTATCCACAGCGCTACCGCTATGCAGGTGATTATCGCGATGGAATTGCGGTCGTGCAGCGGGAAGACGGGCTGCACACCCACATAAACATCGAGGGGTCGCAAGTACATGGATGCTGGTTTCTCGATCTGGACGTGTTCCACAAAGGATTTGCACGTGCTCGTGATGATAATGGCTGGCACCATATAGACATAAATGGTCAATCTATCTACCGTAATCGCTTCGCTGCCATCGAATCTTTCTACAATGGCCAGGCGCGTGCCGAGAATTTCGATGGTTCGCTACTCGTAATCAACGAGACGGGGGAAACCGTGGTCGAATTGCGCGAAGCCTTACTGAGAACTGAACAGCGCAGCCAGGTCTCCTAGTGCCTTGCCTCTTCTTACCAGACACTTGTATAGTGAAAGAGAAGACCTCCGGTTTTGGGCAATGTATAGGTTTAATAATTTGGATTGGAGCAAGTTGTAGGGAAGCGAAATCATGCGAGTAAGAGTAAGCAGTAAGTTTTTAGAAGGACAAGGTATGCGCCAGTGTCCACAAACACATATGGCCATATTCATCATATGTTGCCTGCTATTGATCCTCAGCGGGTGTTCTCTCTTTTCCGCCTCCACAAACACCGGAGCCAGGCCGACCCCAACTCCCGGCGGCACATTAGCCGCATCGACGTTGATTCCAACGGAATCATCGCCCACACCGGCAACATCCCTGACCGACAGTGACATCGCGCGTGGCATCGTGCGCAACATGACTCTGGAACAAAAGCTGGGGCAGATGGTGATTGTCGAATTTTATGGCCCTACGCTCAATGCCGATCTCATGCAGATGATCCAGGGCAGCCAGGTCGGCGGTGTGTTGATCGAGAACAAGAATGGTAATGCCCAGGCGCGCAATCAACTGATCACGCTCAACCAGGGCATGCAGGCAGTTGCGCATATCCCACTCTTCATCACCACCGACTTCGAGGGCGGCTACGTAAACGAACTGCGCAGCATCACGGGTGAGCGCATGCCGGAGTCAGAGATCGGCGCGACGGGCAAGACGCAGGTGGCTTACGACGCGGGACACAGCGCGGCCAAAGATCTAAGCGCGCTGGGACTGAACGTCAACTTCATGCCCATCGTGGATGTCCTGACCAATCCCAATAACCCCGGCCTGCCCATGCGCACCTTTGGCTCGGACCCCACCCTGGTTACGAATATGGGACGCGCCTACCTCAAGGGCCTGACCGACGGCGGGGTGATCGGCTGCCTCAAGCATTTTCCTGGCCTGGGCAGCGCCAGCATTGATCCCCATAGTTCACTGCCCTATATGAACCGCAGCACGGCAACCCTGAATGCTGTCGATCTCGTGCCATACCACACGATGATCCAGGAGGGCATCGTGCCGATGGTGATGGTGACACACATCCTCAACCCTCAACTTGATCCCAAATTGCCGACTTCACTGTCTCCGCTTGTGGTGACGAAGCTGCTGCGCGACCAACTTCAATTCAAAGGTGTCATCATCAGCGACACGCTGTGGATGGGCGGCATCAGCAATACCTATAGCCTCGCGCAGGCTGCCGTGCTGGCAGTCAAAGCAGGAACGGATCTCTTGCTTGGCCCACGCGGCCTGCACGACACCCAGTTTATGGTTACCGGGCTGCGCCAGGCGGTCGAGAAGGGTCAAATCTCTATCGACCAGGTCAATCCCTCGGTACAGCGCATCCTCGAACTGAAACTGCGCTACAAGATCATCAGCCACGACAGGGCGCTGCAACTGATCGAGAATACACAAGAAACCTGGCATCCCCAGGGGACACCAGGTTCCGCTATAACGTACACACGTGTTGCAGTAAAACCGGACCCGGCCCCGTGATTGGCCATACAGAAGGCAATACAATAGCGCCGCATTACCTCGGCTTCTTTTTCAGCAATCTCCGGGCGGGCTTGACGAACGGTCCGGCCTTGTACAGGTCATCACGGTTCCACGCTGCCTGGAACAGGGCAGCGGTGAGCGCGATTATCAGCCACACAATCGTGGTCGCCAGCGACAGAGCCACGCGCGAGTCCTTCAACCTGAAGATAGCGACGAACAGGCTCGCAACCGTAAGCACGAAGAAAGTGAACGTGAGAACAAGGGCATTGATGGGCGAGCGCAGGCTAAAGTAGCCCACGTTGAACACAACGAAGTTCAGCCATGTCAAGCTCTGCAAGGTCAGGTACAAGCGCTTTCCAGGGGTATCCTTCGGCTTGTTCAGCGCCAGCAGCAGTCCCCAGATCTCAAAGATGTTGTTGATGGTCCACACCGGCCCGAAGACCCGCGATGGCGGCGCAAAGATTGACTGCTTCAGCCGCTTGAAGTAGGGTATGTCGCCGAAGAACGTTTCTCTCAAGCCGCTCCTGTTGCCACGCACGGTACTCACCAGGCCTGACAACAAAAAGTTCGTCACCTCAACGATGATAAAGAATATCACGCCGTGATACCAGCGCCAGCGTCGAGGCATGGCGGCTGCGGCCTCCGGGGTCGCAGGGCGTGCTGTTTCGGTTATCGTAGACATAAATAGCTCCTCTCTAAATATACTGATCTACAACATGTGCATCTCAGTTACGCGCTTTCTTTCAGTATGACGAGTGCGAGCAAGCTTTCGAGTATAGGCTGCAAGCATAGGCAAAGTGCCGCTATTGCAGCCGTATATTCCGCTTATCTTCTATTGTGTGAGAATAGATCTTCGTAATCCCAGCGTAATGTGATGAGCCGTATTCTTTCTTACATGTGAAAGGTGGTATCAATTCGTATGAAATGCACCTCACTTTTTCTCACAGGACGAGAACCATGCGAGCTGTTTTATACAGAAGGCCTACAGCCTTTGTTCGACCAACAGCTTCCAGCCCTAGATATACTGTACGCTCTATTCGTTATCCGTGACACCACTTGGCAGTATCCTAGTCCCTGGCATACCGATGTGTACCAAATCGTACCGATGGACACACGTATTGTGGCAGAGAAGGACTGGGAGTTTCAGTGGTTGTTTATTTTACAATCAACTACTGAGAAAGTAATGCTCCATGTCCTGATCCAGACTGATAGCACAAACCCTAAGTGTTACACACATTTCATGTCTTCTCTGCGCTTGATCTTCTCTAAACAAGGAAGCTCTGGACAGGCTACACGTTGCATTCAGCAACTAAAAGAAGTCCTCAAACAGCATGATATTCACTATAGAGATGTGAATTGTATAGTTGAGGGATGGTCAGAGGATACAACATTCCATCTTCTTATCGAAGATGACATTGGGAAGCTCAGATGGAATGGTCCCCTCAATCAATTTATGCACCCATTGGAAAGCTGATGTAGCTTTTTGCAGCATCTACGGGATGGCTTTAAGCCGCTCCATAACTACCTGGCTCATCATTGCGTATCCCAGGAGGTCAGTGTTGACAAAGCGAGTATACAACGGCGTAGGCTCTCAGACTCATTTGCTGCAATGTCTGGTCTCCAAAGCTTTTCTGCAAACTCAGTTAGCCTGGGGACATAAAGAGGCCCTACTTTAGCACCACTTGCTTGGCGAGGCACCAAGTCTTCACGAATACCCCTATTGCGGCTGGTTCGAGCTATATTGATCAGAGTCTCCTTTGGATTAGGATCGAGATCTATATTATGTCGTATCCTAGATGGGGCGACTGCTAAGAACCTTGCCATACTTTCCCTATCTGCCATAAGCCATGCTTCAATGGCTCGGACTGCAACACGAAGTCGCATACCTTTTGCTGGATTAGGTAGCCACTGCTCAGTAGCTTGCGGTGGGCATTGAGCATCCATATCCAGGTCTACAATTACAAACCAAGGTGCAAAATGTGCGGCTTTATTATAGTTGGGTAAACGTTGCAGTAGATAAGACTTTCCATTTCTACCGTAAACTGTACCCACTTCTAAGCCGAGATAATTTAGCAGACGTTTGGCAACAGGTTCGTCGGTTCTTCCTTCTACAAGAATGTTTACCGAAATCATTACAAGTCCGACACTTTACTTCTTAAATTTAATCATTCCCGAAAAAAGAAAGTTGTTCTGCTTTTGGTGGACGTGTGTGTGGCAAAACTGTTTCAGAGATAGGAAGTCCAGCATCTAGTAGCTGTTTTATCTCAGCAACATCCGCGCTTACCTCTACTTTGGTTCCACCACTAGCAGGGCGCAGAACTAGTACTTCATCAAGTGCTATACCTGGATCCCGTAGAAGATCACTGCTATGAGTGCTTACCAAGATTTGACGTGCTAGCTTTTTCTGAGATTTTTGAATAGAAGCCATCATTTCTGCTACATGACTAGCTACCTCTGAGTGCAAAGAAAGCTCAGGTTCTTCTAAGATTAAAGGACCAGTACCATCAAGAAGTGCCCAAAGTAGTCCCATAAGGCGTAACGTTCCATCTGAGAAGTCTGCTTCTGTTTGCCAGGCACCTTTGCTTATCCAATGGTCATACTTTGCTCTTAAATGTGGAACGCCTCGCTCATCTTTATACTGTGAAAGTTCCTCGAGTTGGGGTACGGCGGCACGTAATGCATTCTGTATGCGGCGCAGGCGTGATTCTTGAGTTTTTTTGGGTGAACTCGCTATTTGTTCAAGAAAATCACCTCCGAAAGGATCAAACTTTCTTCCTGAGGAGCGTTCTGGATCACGTATAAGTTGTGGCACAATATGGTAGTAGCGAATCGTGTTGAAGAATTCAGCTATTTCGCGAAACTCACGATTAGAATTAATTTGCTCTAAGTGGGTTTGGCGTAACAATTCTTTATCGTCAGTATCTTGTTTGTCAGGACGTTCAAGGAGAAGCTTGCCTGATTTCCAAACTCGTTCTTCTTTCAAGAGTGGTCTAGAGTTATTATCTTGTACAATCCCGATACGGTATCGCCAAGCGATTTCGTCATTGTCCTCAATTTGAACATCTATGACAATCCCAGGATAACGACGAGCTGCCAAACTACGCAACCGTGATACTCCTCCACGGTCAGACACGGCTTTCTCAAGTCCTCCTCCTACTCGGACGAGATCACGTAAGAAGCGAAAAGCATCTAGTAGATTAGATTTACCAGAGGCATTTGGTCCGACAAGAAACATACGTTGCTGAAGTGAGACATCCACATGCGTGAAGTTTCGCCAGTTCTCAAGGTAAATCTTTGAAAACCTCATACATTAGTTCCTTAGTACTTTGGAAGTGCTTTGATGGTTGCTGTATTCTTATGTCCTGATTATATCAGCATTGTCCATCGTTCTTTGACCTGCTGATCACTCACTCGACACAGCTAACAAAGAGGCGGAGAAGGGTACCAAAAAGCTACAACGTACTCACCGGATCGATATCCACGTCCCAGCCGGGAGTATCGATCACCCGCAGCAACGGGTGCAGGTCAGGTCCCCGGGCAATCATCTGCCAGCGATATTTGCCGCGCAGGCGCTCCATCACCGCCGGAGCGGGTCCAACTATGTCGGTCTGCTCCAACCCCAGGCGCTCGATCCACTCGTCCAGGCGTTCGCGCAGCAGCAGGGCCTCGTTTTGAGCGCGATACCTGTTTTCATGGCTATAGGTAAATTTGACGAAGCGGCGGAAAGGTGGGTAGCCGTAGCGACGACGGGCCTCTATCTCGGCGGCATAGAATTCGTGAAAGCTGTGGCGCGAGGCGGCATCGACAGCGAAGTGCTGGGGGTTGAAGGTCTGGATAATCACTCTGCCCGCCTCCTCGCCGCGACCCGCACGGCCCGCCACCTGGGTGAGCAGTGTAAATGTTCGCTCAGAAGCAGAGTAATCAGGCAGCATCAGGCCAATATCGGCGGAGATCACGCCGACCAGCGTCACACCGGGGAGATCGAGCCCCTTGGCGATCATCTGGGTGCCGACCATGACATCGGCCTCGCGATTGGCGAAACGGTCAAGCAGCTGCTCGTGAGCGCGGCGGTTGCGCGCGGTATCGCGGTCCCAGCGCAGCAAGCGGGCCGCGGGGAAGCTGTGCTGAATAGTATGCATCACTTTTTCAGTTCCCAGGCCAAAGTAGCGCATACTCATACTCTTACAACTGGGACACATGTGCAACACTTCGCTGTGCCGGTTGCAGTAGTGGCAGAGCAGGATACGCTCGGTCGAGTGATACGTTAAAGGCACATCACAGCGGTCGCACATGGCGACGAAGCCGCACTCCCGGCACAACACGCAGCTTGCCGCGCCGCGCCGGTTGAGGAACAGGATAGCCTGCTGCCCCCTGCCCAGAATGTGCTCAAGCTCACTCTGCAAACGCCGGCTGATGATGCTGGTATTGCCCGCGTGCAGTTCGCTGCGCAAGTCAATCACCTCGACGGGCGGCAGGCTCGCCCCAATGCGGCTTGACAACTCGACCACGCGATATCTCTTCTGCTCAGCTTGATAAAACGTATCGACCGCAGGTGTCGCGGAGCCCAGCACCACTGGGATGCGCAGGATTGCGCCCAGTTTGACAGCAGCATCTCGGGCGTGATAAGTGGGGTGGCGCTCATCCTGCTTGTAGGCCGGCTCGTGCTCCTCGTCGAGGATAATGATGCCCAGGTCCGGCTGCGGCGAGAAGAGCGCCGAGCGCGACCCGATCACTACATCCACCTCTCCCGCGCGAATGCGCTTCCACTCATCATAGCGTTCCCCCATGTTGAGAGCGCTGTGAATGATGGCGACGCGCCCGGGGAAACGGCTGGCGAAACGCAACACCGTCTGCGCGGTGAGGGCAATTTCCGGCACCAGCACGATACCGCGTTTGCCCTGGGCAATCATGGCGGCCAGCGCCTGCAAGTAGATCTCTGTCTTGCCACTACCGGTGACACCATGCAGGAGAATAGGGGCGGGAAGGGGGTTCAAAATTTCGGACAGGGCAACCTGCTGATCAGGGGTGAGCGGCAGCGGTTCGCCGGCAGGTATGGTACGGCCGAGCAAAGGATCGCGCCGCACCTCGACCTCTTCGATAGTAATAATGCCATCGCGTACCAGCTTCTGCAATTGTCCCGTTGTCAGGCCGCTGGCTTTACAGAGCATGCCCGGCGTCCAGTAGGGCTGGTCGAAAAACTGGAGGGAATCCTCGCTCAGGCGCTCGCTCCTGTTATGCTGTAACAGGTCGACCGCAGCCAGTTGGCGCTGTGCCAGCAGGCCTGCGCGGCTGCGCGGCTTGAGTGTGAGGGCATCGGCGACACCGGGGATAGCCCACGGATCAGGCATACTTTTCTTAGGACGACGGCGCACGTTGTCAGGAGCCATGCTGGTGTCCGCCGGTTCCGCTAGACTTTCTTGCAGCTGCTCCTCTGCGCGCTGTCGCCATGCTTCCAGCGCCTCACCCTGGGCGACAAGGCGTACCACGCGTTTGTAGCGCACGTGCGCCTGGGGAGGGTGTAACTGGGCTTCGCGTTCGACGAGGCCGCTGGCAAACGCCTCCTTCAGCACCTCCTTCGCCCGCTTCTCTCCCAGCATCTCCTTGAGCCGCTCAACATCCAACTCCCCATCAGCCAGCAGCAGGCCGACGAGCGCCCGGGTAGTCAAATGGGCCCTTGTACCTGGAGATTGGACGACGGTCGCCACTTTCGCAGGTGATTCGGGTATTGCCTTCACCTGGATAGGCTCGAACGAGGACTCCAGCTCACCTGCTGCATCTCCATTTTGAGGCGCTACACCAGTTTCATTATCCGCTACCAGGCGTAACACGATCTTCGAGCGCTGCATCAGGCCCGGAGGAAGCATCATCAGCGCTACCTGGGCCAGGGGTGTAATGTAGTATTCGGCGATCCATTCTGCCAGCTTGCGCTGGTGAGGCAGCAAGACGGGTTCAAGGTCAAGAATGGTATGAAGCGGGCGTAACCTGTCATCATTATCCGAACTGCTGCCCGGCCGGATACTCCATACAATGCCCTCGACGAGGCGCTCGCCGTAGGGAATAGCAACCAGTTGGCCAGCGCGCAACTCGGGCTGGAGTGCGCCCGGCACCAGGTAGGTAAGCAACGCATGTTCATCCTGCCAACTGGCGGCAGAGGTCAGTACTTCTGCGAACACTAACGTCTCCCAAATTCACGCTCTAGCGCCGGTAGACTGAAATGCACCATCGTGGGGCGGCCATGGCAACAGCTATACGGAGCACTGGTTCGCTCCAACTGCTCGATCATCTCCCGCATTTCGTTGACTGTCAGGAAGTAGTTAGCTTTGATCGCGGCCTTGCATGCCACGTTCGCCAGGGCATGCTCCTCCCAGGTTTCAGCATGACCGAGATGTTCGGGCGCGGTCAACTCCGCCAGCAGGTCGCGCAGCGAACGTGCGTTCATCTGCTTGACGAGAACGTTGGGCACTGCCTTCGCCAGGAGAGCGCTGTCATCCTGCACTTCCAGGTCAAAGCCGATCTGTTGTAGCTGCCGCATGTGATCTTCAATCGCCCCCAGCTCGGCAGGTGCAAGCTCCAGCCTCACCGGCGTCAAGAGAAGCTGCGAGAGGGAAGCGCGCGCCTGTAACGCTGCCACCATGCGCTCCAACAGGATGCGCTCGTGCGCCGCGTGCTGGTCGATGAGATACATACCATCCGGCCCCTCGGTGACGATATAGCTCTGCGAAAGCTGGCCCAGGACGCGCAGGGGTGGAAGCTTAGACATGGTACCAGGCCGGGGAGCTGCGAAGGTCGTCTCTCCAGCAGGCGATTCAACAGGCGCGGTTGAAGACGCGATCAGTTGCTCTTGCTGAACAGCGGACTGTAATGGCATCTCTTGAGGAAAACCCGCCTGGGAGCCAGGGAAATGGGATGGCTCTTCACCACGCGCAGTGGCTGCCTCACCCGGCTCATGCCCGCGTACGTGGCTTTGCCACAGCCGCGACAATATTGGCGGCCTGGTACCCGTCTCCTCCTCCGTTACCGTGAGCCAGGGGCTATCTTGTGGTATCTCTCCGCGCTGGCCTTCCTTCTCCCCGGCAGTGATACCGAACGATTGGAGCAACTGTGCCAGCTCGGCATCTTCGTCTCCCTCGTCCTTGAGCATTTCCTCCCGGCCGTACTCGTCCTTTGGAGGTAGCGCGTGGTCTAGCGGCGCGGTCCGGCCAGCCAGCGCTCCGCTATCCTGTTTCCCGCCCCACTCGGGTATGGCAGTCTCTTGCAGCAGCGCACTGCGTACAGCCCTCTGCACGGCCGCATAGACGCGCCGCTCTTTGAGAAAACGGATCTCGGTCTTTGCAGGGTGAACGTTGACATCGAGCAGTGCCGGGTCAAGCTGGATGTTAACCACAGCAATGGGGTGGCGCCCGCTGAGCAGCAGCGAGTGGTACGCCTCCTCCACGGCATAGGTGAGCATGCGGCTGAGCACCCAGCGGCGGTTGACGAAGAATGAAAGATGCTGGCGCGTACTTTTGTAGCAGGTAGGACGGCTGACGTAACCGCTGACCACGGGACGCTCGGGGTCGTCGTCTCTTCCATCCAGGCTGCTGATTGGAATCATCTGCCCGGCCACCTGTAGTCCGTATACCTCCAGGAGCACGCTCGCGAGTTGACCGTCTCCCTGGGTAGCAAAAATTTGCCGCCCTTCACTGAAAACGCCGAAGCGGATTTCGGGATAGGCCAGCGCGTACTGTTCCAGCAGGTGGTGGCAGTGGCTGATCTCGGTATTGCGACTCTTCAGAAACTTCAGGCGCGCGGGTACTGTGCTGAAGAGGTTGCGCACGGTGACGATGCTTCCCTCCGGACAGGCGGCCGCGCTGACCTCTGAGACCTGTCCGTTAACTGAGCTAATCTGCGCACCCTGGGAAGCTCCGCGCTGGTGGCTGAGCAGCACGACTTCGGCGACGGCGGCAATACTCGCCAGGGCCTCGCCGCGAAAACCCAGCGAGCGAATATGCTCCAGGTCGTCGATGCGGGCTACCTTGCTCGTCGCATGCCGCGCGAGGGCCAGGGGAAGTTCGTCTGCTGGCATGCCGGAGCCGTTATCGGTGACACGAATAAGTTGCAGCCCTCCATTCATCAGGTCGACGCGAATCTGCGTTGCTCCGGCATCGATGCTGTTCTCGATCAACTCTTTGACGACTGAGGCGGGCCGCTCAACGACTTCCCCGGCGGCGATTTTAGCGGCGACATCGGGCTCAAGCTGGCGTATGGGCATGGGACGATTCTCCAGGCAGGTATCTATTCTACTACAAATAAGAACGAGTGTTCAGAGGACATTATAACATAGGGAGTTCTGATGATGAAGTGCTACCGTTAATCTCCGAACCAGCCGCGTTTGCGAAAGTACCAGATCTGAGCTATTGTAATTGCCGCCATGAAGGCCAGGACGATCCAGAAATTGTAACCGCCGTCGTGCTCCACCTGTGGGGAATGAGCAAAGTTCTGGCCAAAGACGCCCGTGATGAAGGTAATCGGCATGAAGATGGTCGCGATGATCGTCAGTTGCTTCATTACCTGGTTCAGGCGGTTCGAGACCGTCGTGAGATAGACATCCAGCAGCCCGCTCATCAGGTCGCGGTACGAATCCAGTATCTCAAAGGCGCGCACGAGATGGTCATGCACATCGGCAAAGTATGGCTCAACCCTGGCAGGAATGACGCTGCCCGTGCGGCCGACAAGCGAGTTGGCAACCTCAATCTGCGGGCTGATAACGCGCCGCATCTGTGTCATTGCTCGCTTGATACGGAAGAGGCGCAGTTGCACGCCTTGCTGCACAGCATTGACCGTCACGTCTTCCAGTTCATCGATCAGATCATCCAGGGCATCGAGCACCGGGAAGTAGCTATCCACCAGGGCATCCAGTATAGCATACAACAGGAACGCCATGCCACGGGCCATTACATTCTCTTCACCTTCCTCACCGGTGATTGCCTTGTGCAGCGAGTCGAGCCAGTCTAATGGGCTGCGGTGAGCAGTCACCACGTAGTTCTGGGCGAAAACAATGTCCAGCCTGGGCGTGTCGGCCTCCTCGGTCTTGGCGTTGAAGGCCAGCCCGTGTAGGACCACGTAGAAGTAGCCGGTCCCCTCGAAGAACTTGGCGCGTTCGTACTCCTCTTGCATCGTTTTGATGGTGATATGCGAGAGTTTGAAGACCTGCGCAAGCAAGTCTATGTACTCGCCGGGGTCGCCCTCTATATCGAGCCAGACCAGCGACTGTGGGTCGCCCAGTGCATCGTGCAGTGCCTCTGGAGCGAGATCGGTAGTCAATTTCCCATTTCGCCATAGCAGGATTTGTAACATGAAGAGCTCTTCCTTTCGTGATAGCAAGCATTGCCTATAGTATTAACGCTTAGAGGGCGCGAGAAGCATAAGATTGCACAGGTGAGGAGAGTTACTGTATTCGTTCAAAGTGTCGCGGGCGGCCACAAGCATCGCCTCTCCGGACGTTGCCCGGTGCATGAACGAATTGTGATGAGAGTGAGATACCAGAGCAGACACACGTGATGCTGGTGTGAAGTGCTAACGAATCACCTGAACTGTGATCCCTAATGACAGGCCTGCCCAGGTGCGATCAGTGGTCAGCGCAGGAAGGTCGAGATGTTGAGCGAGTGCAATGCTGGCTGATCACCCGAGCAAGGTTCAGGCTTTCCTGGCTTTCAGAAACGGTACAAAACCCAGTGCACCTCGTGCTAAGAGCATAGACATATTCCTCGTGGAGGCTATCTGAAGCGCTGCAAGGATATTGTCGCTCTCCACTTCCAGCGCTTCATAGTCGGGTTTATTTGTCTCGACGTAAGAAACAAAGAACTCAACCATGCGCCCTTCAGCGGTTGTATCAGCGAGTTGCACCTGCGCATAGTCGGCAATGACCTGGTGCAAGGTGTAGCGGCCGTTTCCGCCTCCTTCCAGCAATCCAGCGCTCGTCAACATGTCAAGCGTCTCAGGGGGAACAGCGCTGACAGCCAGGGCGGCCTCTTCAGAGAAGGTATTGGGTTTCGCGGGGAAGAGCGAGAGCGCTCGCAGGGCATATTGCGCCTGTTCATCCAGGTGCTGATAGCTCATGCCAATGATGACGTGTAGCGATAGCGGCATATCGGGCCGCAAATTGGGGGGGCATTCTGCAAACGCCTGTGGCTGAGCCAACCACAAGCGTTTCTCGGCATGTTGCAGCCGGTCAAGTGCCGCCTGCAAGCGGCGCGACGGACCATTCCCCGGATAGGCCTGCGTGCGCAGGTAGTTACCCATCAAGGTGAGCGCCAGTGGCAGTCCACCCACGGAGCGTAGGAGGGACCGCACCTGGTCGGGTTTATACGCAACCACTTCCGGCGCCAGCCTCGCCAGCAGTGTCACACTGTCATCTTCAGAAAGTTCACGGACTACGGTGGCTCCATCATGAGCGAACTGGCTGGCTATTTCCGGCATGCGCGTGGTTACCAGGTAAGCGCACCTGGGGCCGCCAACCTTGAAGGTCAAGGCCTCTTCAAACTTCCAGGCATCATCGATGACCAGCAGCATACGGCGCAGGCCAATTTTAGCACGAATAGCATCGGCCCAGGCTCTGGCACTGCCCAGTTGAGCCATCTCTCCAGGCTCGATACCCAGCAAGACACCCCACCTGCTCAGGTGGCTAATCACATCCGGCCGGTAGCCAAGACCGGCCCACAGAATGCCATCGCAAAAATAGTCCTGCACTCCGCTGTCATGAGCAATGGTGATTGCCATTGCAGTCTTGCCTATCCCAGGTAACCCATTGAGTGCCGATAAGGCCAGGCTCTCCCCGGCCAAAAGCCGCTGCTTCACACGGTCGAGCAATTCATCCCGGCCGACCAGGCCATGCGCCATTGGTTGCGGGGGGATGGTGGGATCGTAGAGAAACACTGCGCGGGAAGGAGACGCTGCGATCTCTCGGAATACTTGATCAGGCTTGTGCCCATTGGTACCAATCTCATCTCCTGCAAGCAGGCCGAGTTCCTCGGCGTTCATGCCAAAGAGTTCACAGAGCTTGCGGCGGTAATCGGGCCTGGGAGAGGCGGTGCCGGTCTCCCACCTGCTCACATAGTATCTTTCAGCATTAATCTGGGTCGCCACATATTTTTGCGACCAACCACGCAGTTCACGTTCGTACTTCAACCTGCGATTCGGCGCTCGCTGATGCTCGGCAGTCTTTTTCGGCAATGCGATGCTCTCTTTCAGTTCTCCTGCGGCCACAAATAACACACACCCTCCACAGGAGCAGCCAAAATTCAAACGTCTTACAAAGGCAAATGGTACCGTCCAGGAAAAATAAATCGACGCTCACCAATGATACGCATTTGCTATTCCTCCAGATTACTTCTTCCTGGCATACTAGCAAGATAAGCAGCTAACCTTTTTTCATCATACTACATCGAAGAGATAGTCCTCGGGAAATTTGCAGGTATTGTTAGAAAGAGGAGTTCACGTGTCTCATTCATCAAGACGCCCAACAGCTAAAAAAGTCGCCTTCGTGGAAGCAAGATCGATCAGGCAAGTGATCGGCTCGACCACTGTCAGAGGCGATTTACAACCCCAGCAAACTCGGACTCAACGCACCCTCGCCAGTGCAAAGCCATCAAGCGCTGGCTCATACACTGGCCATCCACAAGCACCGACGGCTCTGGGTAACTACAGGTCCAGCCTCGGGTGCAGCCCATACGATGACGACATGAAGAACCGCGCCTGATACTCATTTTCTTCCTCATAGTAATTCCGGTACTTCTGTGTTAGAAATCAGGTGCTCACCTGATGCCCGGTGGCATGGATTTGCTATAGTATTATAGACTGCACTTGCCTGAAGAGGACGCATAGTGAAGTGCCCCTAGTGGAGGAGAACAACTCAATGCGCAGCATCGCACCCGAGGTGGTGTCCATTGCTGATGCCTGTCTTGGTGGCCTGCACGACCGTTCAGCCTTATTGATCGGTCCAGAAAAACAGCGACAACCCTACGTGTCGCTCCTACAGCAGGCCGGAATGAAGTGTGTCTACCAGGAGAGTACACCCCTGCATGTTTCTCATATACTACCCCATATACAGCTGCTCATGAGTTTGCCAGCGCCTTCACAAACAGTGCCACTCCTCACAGCAGCAACAGTGGCCAGGGGATGCGCCGGGCGCCGCGCGCCGCTGCTCATCCTTGACCTGGCGGAGACCACCTCTGTCGAGGAACTTGCCGGACTGCTGCCTGCTGTGTGTCTTTATACACCCGACGATTTGCGGCGCATTTTATCTGCCGCCAGAGCCACCAGCTCCGGCGAACACAGGTTCCGCCTCTACACTGTTCCCCCGCAGTAGCGCATAGCAAACATACACCACGGTAATGCTAGTCGGGTCTGATATAATAAGGAGGATTACCTGCAAGACCTTGGGGAACCCATTGTATACAGTTCCCCTATTTGAGGAAGCAATGGAAGTTATTAAAATCTCTCCCCGTGGTTACTGCTACGGCGTCGTCGATGCGCTGCAGATAGTGCGCAAGGTAGCGAAAGACCCTGCGGTGCCGCGCCCCATCTATATCATTGGTCAAATTGTCCATAACCGCCACGCGATCGAAGAACTCACCAACCTGGGCGTAGTGACACTGGATGGACCAGACCGCGCCAGTATCCTGGCGGAGGTTACCGAGGGTACGGTCATCTTCACCGCCCACGGCGTCTCTCCACTGGTGAAGCAGAGGGCGCGAGAGCGCGGCCTGCACTGCATAGATGCCACCTGCCCCGACGTGACAGTGACACACGACCTGGTAGTCGACCTGGTGGCGAAGGGATACTATATTCTTTACGTCGGCAAGAAAGGCCACCCGGAACCCGAGGGGGTGCTCGGTGAGGCGCCTGGGCATATCAGCCTGGTAGAGAACGAGGCTGATGTAGATGCGCTCAAACTGACGCCGGCACAAGAGGCGAAGCTGGCCGTCGCTACACAGACAACGCTCTCCCAGTGGGATACGCAGCGCGTGGTGCGGTACATCAAGGCTCGCTATCCGCATGCCGGAATACACATTGAAATCTGCGCTGCCACACAAAGCCGCCAGGAGGCGGTAGTCACCCAGGCCAGGGGAGCTGACCTGACGGTGGTGGTGGGCGACCCGCGCAGCAACAATACGAACCGCCTCGTCCAGGTGTCAGAAGAGCTGGCCGGCGTTCCTGCGGTACGCATCGAGGACCTTTCCCAGCTCAACGTGGAGTGGTTAAAAGGTAAGAAGCGCGTCGCGGTCACGGCCGGCGCCTCGACTCCTAGCCAGTTGACACGAGAAGTTATTCGTTTCCTTGAACAATACGAGCCAGAGTAAAATATGAAGTCTCTACGAGAGGTGCTGGGACAGTGCTCTGAACCAGAGCTTGAGCAGCTTGCTCAGCTGTGGGCCACCGGCAATGCTCCCAGCAAGGGTTGGGCACACTCTCGCACACGCCTGGAACAGGGCATGCGCGACATGGTCTCCGCTCGCTTCGTGTGGGAACACCTCACAGAAGATGAGCGGCTGGTGCTTTACAACATTCTTGGCCCTTCTGCCCGCAACTGGACAGTACGGGATGACCTTCCCAAGAAGGTGCAACTGCCGACCGCGCGCTACAAGGCGGCGCTTGAGCGAGTTAAGCGCCTGTCGCTTGTGCTGGAGGTACTGGCAAAGGTGCAAGGTAATCAGCTAGTCGATCACCGGCTAGGCTTCTACAGCTATGGCGATTACCGGAAATTGCCTGTCCAGGTAGTTGATATTTTATATGTCCCTATGGAGATTGCCACGTACCTGTACACCACGGGGCGGGAGTTTTTCGCGCCACAGTCTGACCGCTCGCAGTTCACGCTCGAAAAGATACTGACCCCTTTTTATCAAAGCGATCTTGACGAGATGAGCCATCGCTATGGCATGGAAATGGATGGCAGTTACTATACACGGGCCGATCACCGCTCAATGCTGGCACTGAATCTTGTGCAGCCCGAAGCGGTTGCCTACGCCTTACAGCAACTTGATGCCCCCGCGCGCAATCTCTTTACCCTGCTTTTCGAGCGCGGAGGCAAATTAAGCCTGGAAACAGTACGCGAATTCACCGGCTTCGATGACATAACCCTCTCTACCATACTCCATACACTTGCCCAGTGTGCGATCGCCTTTGATACATTTTCAGGTAAAGAGCGCGTGCTATTTATACCGGTTGATACCTATAAGAACCTGAGAACTGCTCCAACCCCACCTGCAGAACCAGCTCAACTGGTTTCGCCCGTATCCTCGCCTCCGGCTGTGCGTCCTGGCGAAACCATCATACTCCATGACCTGGCAACAATTATCGGCGCAGTTTACCAGCAGGATATAGAGCCAACCAAAATGGGAACAGTGCCCAAACGTATCGCGACCAAAATTGACCCTCTGCTGCGCGGGCGGCCGCGCACTGCACTGGGTAATGAAGGGGAGAATGAATATCTTGAGATGCTGTTCGATATAGCCCGGGAACTCGGGCTCCTGCAGCTCACCCGGCCGGCCGCTCGCGATATCAAGGAGCGCTATGAGCCTGGACCAGCGCTGGAACACTGGTCGCAGATGGGTGCAGTTGAGCAGACCAGGCGCCTGCTGCAATTCTGGGTCGGCAGCGGACGCTGGGGTGATGTAGTGGGCGCCAACTATCGCGAGTGGTATTCCGGTTACGTGGACCACAGGGCAGTGCGCGGCTCGCTTGTATCACACGTACGGAACTGTAATCCCGGGCAATGGTATACCGTAGCATCCCTGCTGCAGCTCATCCGGGGCCGGGATCCATTCGTCTTGCGCCCACGGCAGCGCTCCATAGCTTCTCTCGGCTATAGGAAGGCGAGCGAACTGCGCGAACACTGGGATACCTGTGATAGGGAAATCGTCATCGGCTCACTTTCCTCTTCCCTCTACGAATTAGGCATCGCGGCCCTTGGTTACCAGGACTCTAAAGCGCTCGAGGTAGATGAGCCCGACAATCCCGATTTCTTTATGCTCACCGACCTGGGAGCTATGGTCCTGCTGCCCGACGCAAAGCCTGCTCCTACAACAGAGCAGAATGGCAATCGTACGCTTGTAGTGCAGCCCAGCTTTGAGCTGCTGCTCCTGCAACCGGACCTGTCTACACTGTACAGCCTCTTGCCCTTCGCACAGGTAAATCAGGTAGGGGTTGTGAGCCGCCTGACACTGACGCGCGAGTCAATACTGCGCGGCGTAGCGGCAGGTAGCACTGCCGAGCGCATCCTCCAGCTCCTGGAAGAGCGCAGCCAGAAAGGGGTGCCACAAAACGTGGCCTATACCCTTAACGACTGGGCCAGGCTCTACAAAGGAACAGCTATCTCGCAGGTGGTCCTGCTCGAAGTGACGAGCGAGGCGGCAGCGAACGAGATTTGTAATGCCCCTAAGCTGCAAGCGTTTGGCCTGCGCAGGCTTGGCCCCTGTGCCATCGCCGCCAGCCATGACGTTAACCTGCAAGAGCTGCGCCGTGCGCTGGATAAGATGGGCATTGTTGCACATATTGGCGCCGATAATGGAACGGCCATAAAAGCCCCCACCAATGGCAAAATAGTCACCTCCGGCAAGCCGCGATAATTTGCAAGGCTTGCTCGCGTGCATCCAGCCGCGTCAACGTCAATACCTGCTGAAAAATTACGTGGTGCAATAGATTGCGGCGAAACTCGCGTTCCTCTTCTTTACTCCCGCGCGTTAGAGGGGCCTCTTCCGGCACCCGCCCATCAAGCTTGCGCAGTTTCAACACAAAAAATGCCAGGCGCAGCAGTTCAAAGCGGCGCATTTGCTCCGTTGTCTCCAGCAGGCAGTCGGCTGGAAAGGTAAAGTCGGTATCCGTCATATCTGAATCGGCGGGACGCCGTGCCGCGCCTCTACCTCGACTGATAGCCATTGTGAGTTCTCCTACTAATCGTCATAGTATGCCAGGTACTGTGAGCAGTTTTCACCTAGTCGCGCCAGAAGCCCCTGGCGCAGGGGCCATGGGGAGTCGTCACGCGTACCAAAAACCACACATGCCTGCACACTCTCTACCAGGATCGACATCGATGTATAGCAAGCAGTCTACCAGGCGCAGGGTGTAGTTAAGTTGAGGGTAGGTTGGGATATGGTTAAGAAACAAGCAAGCGAGTAGTGAAATTAGCACCCGGTACTCGATGCCTGGTACACGCCCGTCATGTGCAGGAAGGGCCTGGTACCGGGCTTATTGTGGACCAAGGAGCGTATGGCGGATCAACATCAGGTGGGTAAGAGGGCCAAGGCCACCAGGCACGGGTGTGAGAAATGACGCTACTTCCTTGACGCGCGCAAAATCTACATCCCCGACTACTTTTCCTTCAACGGCGTTAATGCCCGCGTCGAGCACAACTGCGCCCGGCTTTACCATCCCGGCCGTGATACTGGCGGGACGCCCAATGCTCACTACGAGAACGTCAGCACTGCTGGTAATGCTCGCAAGGTCCAGTGTATGGGAGTGACAGATAGTCACAGTGGCGTCACCGCGCATCAATACGAGAGCAATTGGCTTGCCACCAACATTGCTGCGCCCCACAACTACGGCGCTGCGGCCCGCGATAGGGATACTGGCCTCGCGCAGCACCGTGAGCACGGCATCGGCGGTACTTGGGATAAAGCTGGGAAAGCCCAGCATGAGGTTACCAGCATTACACGAGCCAAGGCCATCAACGTCCTTCTCGGGACGCAAAACATCCGTCACAACACGCTGCCGGATATGGGCAGGTAGTGGCAACAGCAGTACAACGCCATCGGTATTTGCGTCCTCGCTCAACGTGGCTACCTCGGCGCGTAGCTCCTCTTCTTCGATTTCGAACGGGTAGGCCAGTGTTGCACAGCCCAGGCCGATCACGCGGCATGCGCGCACCAATTGCCTGCTGTAGACCTCTGCGGCAGGATCATGTCCTGCTATCAACTGTGCCAGCCGGGCAGAGCGATGATGCTGCTTGCGAAACTGTGCCGCCTCCTTCTGCAGTTCATCGACCATGCGCGTCACAAGCGGCTTACTATCAAATATGGTTGCAGGCATGGATAAATTACC
>WNEZ01003271.1_pt1 | contig 25952 bp, 19 predicted proteins | sample 5400521 | NCBI WGS metagenome assembly WNEZ01 (sample SAMN13153339, study PRJNA577476) | soil metagenome | isolation source: 120 cm saprolite under Douglas fir tree site 2 hole 1 replicate 1 | place: USA:California | collected 2015-04-18
GCTTTCTCAACTTGAGGCTTATCGGCTGGTGGTAGCTTATCGTTTAAAAGTGTCGCCTTCAATTTCTCCAGGTGTGGAGTGGGATAAGTTTTCATAGTAGTACCCTTTACTTCATACGACTCAGTTTCTTCTTTGAGCATACCAGAAACTTGGCGATACGTTGTTACTGGTAGCCTGAAGATTGGAGATTTCTGAACAGTGCTGGCACGCTCTATGGCATCCAGGACTTCATGATGAACCCCCTCCTCTGTAGTCTCGGCTGCTTTTAACAGACTCCAAGTGGCAACTGAGCGAGCAAAGTCATCACCTGCAGCCATGCCTTCAGAAACAGGTACAAGATGCAAGATATCTTCGTAGATTATCTCTCCAAACTTATTCTTGAATTTCCTTTCCTGGCGTGTCTCGAGATGAAAACCTGCTCCACCTAGAGCAATCGCAGCAACTAGCATCCCATTTTTAAAACTCAGCCCACGTATATTTGATTCTCTTCCTATGACGATAATTGCTCGTCCATCTGGACGCAGAAGACGATGCATCTCCTTTAATGCATCAAGCATGTCTAAGGTATATTGCACAACCGTAAGAAATCTGTTCTGGCGATTTTTTCGATTCGAGCCAATCTCGGACTTCGCTATATCAAGCAAATCCCATCCCATAAGCTCCATTGCCGGTCGGTTATTTTGATGATAATTGAATACGTTAATATAAGGAGGTGACGTGATTACCAAATCTATGCTCGCATCGGGTAAAAGTATGGCACGTGCATCTGTATGAAACACTCTACATTCTTTCTTGCTGTAAGGAAGGCCTTTGATAATCTTAACGTGCTCTTGTAAAGCACGGAGGAAGTCTGTTTCCCTACGTGGAGGGGGATAGCTCATATAACGAATGATAGCATTAGTAAGGATATTATGAACGAGAGGTTTATTCTCTGCCTGCCTCAAGATTGTTCTAAATGATGTCTCTGCTGAGTCGCTGAAGAGTTGTTCAGGGGGCTGTTCATGATTCTGATAAGAAAATAAATCCCATGTGAATGGGTGGATGCACTCCTCTGCGAGCGCTTCTGCCATCTGGATAACATTTTTTCTATCTGCTAAGGGAAGGTTCGTAAAATGTACTGTTTTAGCCATCTCAATTGCCGAAGGATTAATCTCAGCAGTGTAGCATACGAAGCCTTTTCTGGCAGCTTCAAAAAGTGTCGTTCCACTCCCAGCAAAAGGATCTAAGATTACGCTCGAGTCTTGTCCATACTTGTTGAGAAAAAGTTCAATTAGCTCTGGAGAGAATTGTCCGCGCCATGGAAAGATACTTGTTCGAAACTTATTAGCAAGATCGAGACTTTCTTGCGGTATGGATTTACCATCATATGGTGCGCTATCAATTTTCTCTAGAAGTTTAGCAACTAAATTGGTGGCTGATACTACACCATCGCTCACTTGAGTGGAAGTGTTTCCCAACGACGTTGCGGTAGTAGATATTTCTGGTGCATTCATTACTGGCTCCTCGACAGATCTGTCCCTATCCCCGTTCTCCTGACAACCCAATCTTATCATGGTAAGATAAGATTGTCACGCTTTTGAAAACTAAAGTACAGTACGTCCTCGTTGTTTGTATTAAACAGACAAGAGAAACACTTACAATTCATGGAGATCACCAAAAAGCGCCAGTTCAACGACATAGCCCTGGGTTTCTACCTGCTCAGCCACCCTGTACCAGTCATGTTTCACATCCTGGCTGTAACCGTCTTTACCCTGCTCGCAGCATGGCCTCACTTCGCCTGGAGCATCATCATCCTGGTAATCGCCGCGCATGCCGCCATGCAGATCTCGATTGCCATGCTCAACGACTACTGCGATCGTCGCCTTGATGCCGCGAGCAAGCATGGCAAACCCATTCCACGAGGTCTCATTCATGCTCGCGAGGCGCTTATTAGCGGCTTCGTCATGATCGCGATCATGCTCATATTGCTCATTCAACTGCCTCTCCTGGCGCTGCTCGTCTCGCTCTGCTATCTCGCGCTGGGCCAGGCATACAACCTGGGACTAAAATCAACCCCATTTAGCGGTATCGTTTTTGCGCTGGCAATGCCGCTCATTCCCCTGTACGCCTTTGCGGGCATTGGTCGCGTGCCGTATGTCCTCTTCTGGCTGATACCTACCGGCTTCTTGCTCGGCATAGCTCTCAATCTCGCCAATTCGCTACCAGATATAGAACAGGATGCTGCTAACGGCGCAAAGACACTGGCCGTGGTTTTGGGCGTGAAGCGCTCGTTCGCAGTTTGCCAGTCTATGATCGTGCTCGCCGCCGCGCTGATCGGTATTTTGCAGATCACGGGCCTCGTACCTGCTCGTTCCTGGATTATTGTGTTAACGCTCATCCTCACCTGCCTGGCGGTCGAAACAATGGTGCTCTTCTTTGGTCCCGAACGACCTGTAGAAACGCGCAAATCCTATTTTTACCTGGTTGCCCTGACCTGCATCCTGCTGGCCGGTGGTTGGATCATAGGAGTACTGCTATAATGCCACTACGCCTGACTGCACTGGAACACCTCCTGGCACGCCTGAACCTCTTACCCGTGCCCCTTTTTGATACTCCACTGGCTTCAGGCATAGCCAGGGTACTCGTATCGGCCTGCGAACTCGGCGTCTTTGACGCATTGAGCACGCAGCCCTTAACGTTAGAGCGCCTGGCCGAGCGATTGCAGTGTAACCCCCAGGGCCTGCAACTACTGCTTCAGTTGCTCGTTTCAGCTGGCTATCTACGCAAGCGTCGCGGCTACTACCACAACAGTCGCATGGCGCAGCGCTGGCTTACCAGCAACTCCCCTGTTAGCATCGCGCCTTACATCATCCATAGCCCTGATATCGTTGCCATCTGGGATTACCTGCCGCAAGTGGTACGTGAGAACAAACAGGCCATGCGCATGCCATACGAAGAGGACCCCTCGAATCCAGAGACACAAGCGGCGCTCGCTCGCCACTACGCGGGCCTGGCTTCATTAGCTATGGCGCTGGGTGGTGAGGTTGTGAGCCGTGTACATTTGCCTGCAAATGCGGCACAGTTGCTCGATGTAGGTGGTTCGCATGCAGCATACAGCATACTCTTCTGCCGCAAATATCCCCAACTGCACGCCACTATTCTCGATATCGAGCCAGGAATCGAGGCGGGTATGCGTACTGCTAAACAGGTGGGTATAACAGACCGTATGAGTTTTCTATGCAGGGATATCGTGCGCGATGAATTCTCCACTGACCTCGCCTCATCTTTCGACGCGGCCCTCTATTTCCACATCGCTCACCTGCTGCCTACAGAGGTCAATGCCGTCGTGCTGAAAAAAGTGGCACAAACGCTGAAACCTGGAGGGATGCTCATCTTTGTCGACCAGGTAACCGATCAGACTCACAGTTCGCGCCTGGCTTCGCTCATGGTGCAGTTCATGGCCCTGACGATGACAACTGTCGGTGGAACATGCTATCCTTTTTCGACGGTGAAGCAGTGGTTAGAACAGGCTGGCTTGGGCAATGTGCGCCGCCATCGCCTGTTTACTCCAGGGGCGACATTGATTACGGCGAAGAAGTTGTGAATAACAAAAAGCCACGGCAGATAGACAACTCCCTCATCTTTTGAGGTCACTGTCTATGACGAGGCTCATGACGCTTTCATGACACTTCAACCTTATAATAATACTAGGGGCAGAGAGGGCGAGGTGCCTCAGTTGTCTCCTGGCCCCACAACCTGTCGGCTGAGTGTTTGCATGAGGAAATGCCCTCCTTTGCCTCACGGATGAATAAGAAGAGTAAGAGCCGGGAGTGTGTCACTCCGAGTTTACTGGGAAGATGTGATGCCTGCCAGAGGGCACGTTCTTGATGTCCACCTTTGGAGGAAGCCATGCAACAACAAGCAATACAAGAGGCGATACTGCTGGCAAACCAACTCGAAGGTATCTTTGAGACCTTAGGAGAGAGTGTCATTGCCTGTGATCGTGAGGGGAAGATCTTACACATCAATGCGGCCGCCCTCACGCTCTTTGAAGTGGCCTCCGCATCCCTTTGTAGAGGGACAGGCTACCAGCAGTTTCTGCATTCCTATCAGAGAGGTGACGAGCAACCTCCAGCTCTCTCATTGGAGCCATGGCTCATGAGCCTCTTCAGCGATGGAGAGGAGGCAACCAGCCAGCAAGAATCAATCATTGTGCTACAGGTTCCCTCCGGGCGAAAGGTCTACGCCAAAATGCGCTGCTTATCCGTCAGCCTACCCACGCCTGATGCACAGCAGCAGGCTATCGCAACGATCTATGTGTTCCATGATATCACGCGGCGCTATCGGAAAGCACTCCATCTCCAACGCGTCCGGCAGGCCGTGTCGCGCCTGCAAGAAGCCATCGCGCACCTTCCCGAGCAGATGGATTTCGCTTCCCCTGAAGGACTCTTCCTCTTGTCGCCCCCAGTGCTCTTCGTGACGCGGCAGCTTGTTGACGTGATCGGTCAGGTCCTGGATTGTCAGGATGTAGCGCTTTGGGCTTTTGGGCCTCCGGCACGTTATCTGCATTATGCCGCGGGAAGTGGCTTCACCTGGGAGCAAGAACTGTGCCGCCGGGAAAAGAGCGGGCACATCTTGCTCTTAGAGTATGTCGACGAAACGGCGCTTGCTCGCCTCTCCGCCAACCAGGAGGTGATTCTCCCTGCTAAGCGCCTGTGCCCCAGGTACCGGGAAAGGCATAGCGCCGAAAATCTCCTGTGGATTCCCATATTGCTTGAGAATCGGCTGTCTGGTGCGCTTGTCATCGCCAAGGCTGGTGCTGACAGCGGGTACACACCAGAGGAGATCGGACTGGTGAAAGCCGTCGCGACGCAGACCGTACTTGTCATTGAATGCTTGCGCTGCTTGTATGAGCAGGCTGAGACGCGGGCCAGAGCACTTGTGCAACCAGAAATGCAGCGCCTTATCAATGAATTCCTCAACCTGGCCAGTCACGAACTGAACACGCCGCTGACGGTCATCAAAGGCAATCTTCAAGTAGCACAGCGCCGTCTCACCACGTTGAAGCGCCAGCTAGCAGCACAGCACGAGCGCATGAGTGAGCAACTTGAGCAGGTCCAGTCTCCCATAGCGTCAGCCGCTCAGAGTGCCCGTCTTCAGGAGCGCATCATCAAGGATCTGCTCGATGACGCGCGTCTTCAGGCCAATACCCTCGAGTTGCACATGAAACGCTGTGATCTGACAGCACTGCTCAGAGCAGCCGTTGCCGATGGGCAACGGTCAACGCCTGAGCGCACGATCGTTCTGCATATCACGTCTCAGGAGCAAGCGGTGCCTATCATGGCCGATGCCGCGCGGATCACCCGGGTCATCACCAGCTACCTGGCGAATGCCCTCAGCTATGCGCCTGCTGATCAGCCGGTGACCGTGCAGTTGACGGTGGAGGATGCGGTAGCGCGTGTCTCGGTCCATGACGAAGGGCCGGGTATCGCATGTGAAGAGCAAGGGCACATCTGGGAGCGCTTCTCTTCTACCAGAGAGATGACAGGACACCATGAGCCTGATCTGAGTTCAGGATTAGGCTTATATCTGTGCCAGGCGTTCATTGCGCGTCATCATGGGAGCGTTGGGGCTCAAAGTGATCCTGGTCATGGTGCGACCTTCTGGTTCACCTTGCCCATTGAAGCATTTCTAGGGGGGTGAAAGGTGCATCAAGAATGAGAGCACCTCTTCTTTTCAAGCAGCGTCAGTGTAGAGGTATCTCATTCCTGATTCACATTTCTTAAAACATCATAGATGCTGGTCAGGGACCTGCACTACTTTTTGATTACGCAGCCACAATCAGCTGTGTAGTAAGACGGGCACCCAACCGTAACGTGACTATAGGAAGTCTGCGTCGTCAGGTTGACCTAAATCCGAGTGAAACCTGATGACGTCTTCACCAAGCTGGACTTGATAACCACTATTGGTGTCAAAGTCCAAGACTTTCCCGTCCGAGCGGGTGATGGTGATAGAGGCCTCATCATTCACTGCTGTGTAGGTGAGAAACCCCTGAAAGTCTGGGCAATCAGTGACGATCCAATCTGTCGCTTCGAGTTTAACTTCAGAGTACGTTACGATCCTGTTGTACTGAAGGCTTCCGCCTCCGCCTCCTCCGGACATGGTATAAATCTCCTTGCTTCTTGTTACTGTACGAACACACATGACACGTGTCATTCGGTATACGAGTAGGACAAGAGTTTTTTACGGACGATTTTTTGCATGGTGTGCGCGTGCTTTTGTGCTCTGGAAACAGAACGCTGTTGCATTTTTCATGCACAAAGTGAGAGGTAGCGCGACACCCCGACTATGCATCTCCTTTTTCTTTGGCACATTGTGAAACCCTGGTAAAGCGGTTGCTACACTGTTGCTACATTTTTCAGCAATTTGGAGAGTGTAGAGAGAGGTGGGAGGACAAATCAAACGAGGTAGGAAGCCGTTTTATGAGCGTTTTTCCTACCTCGCTTCTGCGGTCGGGGCGAGAGGATTTGAACCTCGGACGGCGCTTTCTCAGCCCTCCTGAGAGGCGATGTCATGGTCGTATAGAGCGGGAGCAATGCAAATTTTGTCCATTTTTGTCCAATGCTGTTGATGGGGGGAGAGTGGTTTTGCTCCCAGTTTTGCTCTCATTTTATGGTGGTTTTTTGGTGGAATAGGGTCTCTTTTGCGACTGAGTGACCGCCTAATAGTATCAGGGAGTGATGAATGCTTCCCAATGGCTTGCTGTTTGGAGTAATGGGGATGCTATCTCGATTTTTGTGTAACGATGTGTAGAGAGAAGGCGTTAAAGCAGTCCAGACCTGGCTTCCTGGCTTTTCTACTATGCACAGTTACACAAAATTCGGTATGGCATCGTAACTGTCGGTTCTGCTGTCAAGGTTGCATGCTTTTTGAGTCAGTATGGAGGTTCAATAAGAGCCATTTTAGGGTACTCGCCACCGTATCGAAGAGAATTGTTGAGCGTGACGCGGTACATCTTTGTCTACGCGTAGCAATCAGTGAGAGCTCTTGTCTGTTGGTCAAGCGGTACTTGAAACTGTAGCCAGCACGAGCAAGGTACAAACATGGCTATCGGGAGGGAACAAAACTACCTTGGTTCTATTCCGACTGGGAGTAGAGATCAGGGTAGCAGTTTTGCTTTCAGCAACAGATCAGATCAAACTCTTGCTCAATGTCCGCTACATCGTCAGCTCGTCGAATGTTCTTTGCACGACACAAAGGATTGGGACAACGCCAAACGAACCACCCGGATTCAGCAGGCTCTGAACGAGGGAAGATGCGACGGAATGACTCGGGCTCTAAAGAAAGAGGGGTTGCGCACTTTTCACACACGAGTTGGTTACTCTCATTCACTCGAACCTGGTACTCTGGATCGTGAAGCATTGATCAGTCCTTTCTTGCGAACCTCATTCATAGGCGACATAGCTACACCTGGCAGAAGCCATCACCACTTTCTCTCTTTTCAAACAGCACCCCCATGAGGAATATTCCCTCTCATTCTCAACAGGCACCAGTGTGTTGTTGAGAGGGACACAGTGCCGAAGGGGGGGATACGAAGAACTATGTTCGCTGGTGTTCCTGGGTATCCCTCCTGCGGCTTCTCAAGGGGCTTCACGTTCACCGATGTTCGTGGCTGTTCGCTGATGGTTGTCGGCGTTCCTGTCATGATTCCTGTCAGACTTTATCGAATGACACGATGGGAAGATTTGAACCCTCGGCCACTGGTTTGTCGTTGTTTGCCGTTGTTTGTGGTTGCTTTCTGTGTGCTTCAATTGGGTGCTCGTTGCTTGTACCTGCGTTCTATTTTTCCCCTGAACGTGCTGGCGTTGCTACATCGTTGCTACATGGAGGGACTTTGGGATGTGGGTGTATGGAGATACCAGTTTAAGGCGAGAGGCCCGATGAAACCGCTTCAGGTTAGGTTCGTTTAGGTCGAGGACCGGCTAGCCTATGGACCACCCAGGTGACCACACCCCAGAGTTCAAAGTCCTGCCGGCCTGTCACTTCCAGGAGTGAGTAGTTCGGATTCTCAGACTTGAGAAAGATTCTCTTGCCACCCTTGATGACTTGCAGGCGCTTCAAGGTGAACTCTTCGCCCAGCTTTGCGACAACAATCTTATTGTGGGTGGCCGTGATGGCACGATCTACCACAATCACGTCTTCATGAAAAATACAGGCATTCATCATGGAGTCCCCTTCTACTTGCATGAAATAGGTGGAAAGCGGATGAGGGACCACTAAATCGTTCAGATCCAGCCGTCGTTCGGCATAATCAGCTCCTGGTGACGGAAAGCCAGCATGAGCTGGCCAGGGCAAAAAATGGACATTATGAAATATGGATGGTTCGTTCATAGCTCCCCTTTTCAGAACGAAGCAAATGCTCTCCCTATTGAGTAGAACTTCTGTTCTTGACAAAATTCGTGGAGATGAACATTGTTACGGTAAAGTCGTTCCTGTATGCTAGCCGATGGACAAGCAGTTTTTTCCGCATTCTCTCATCTCATACACACAAGCCAGTCCTACTTCTTCTAAATCATTGACTGCTTGCCCATTTGTTGAGTATATTCTTGATAAGAACGGAAGTTCTAGTATTTTGGGGTTCACCTCTGCTCTTTTTTGGAGGTCCACCTCGTAGTAGGGTGGTTGGCTTCATGCACCAGGTAGTAGCCTTAATTGACTGTAATAACTTTTACTGTAGTTGCGAGAGAGCATTTAACGCTGCATTGCACAATCGTCCCGTTCTCGTGCTCTCCAATAATGATGGCTGTGTGGTAGCGAGGTCGAACGAAGCCAAAGCGCTGGGGGTGAAGATGGGCCAGCCCGTGTTTGAGTGCCGGGAGCTGATCGAGCAGCACGAGATCCAGGTGTTTTCGAGCAACTACAGCCTCTATGCCGACATGTCGGATCGAGTCATGAAGACGCTGGCGATTTTCACTCCACACCTGGAAGTCTACTCAATTGATGAAGCATTTGCAGATCTCTCCCATATCCCGAGAGAACGCTTGTGTGAGTATGGACACGAGATACGCGAAGCGGTCTGGAGGTGTACGGGTATTCCGGTGTCAGTGGGCATCGCCACAACGAAGACGTTGAGCAAAATCGCGACCGAGATCGTCAAGAAAAATCCGTGCCATCAAGATGTTCTTAGCCTCACACAGTATACCAAGGAAGAACTAGACGAATTGCTTGCATCCACTGTGCTCAAGGATGTGTGGGGTATTGGCTCACGCTATACACACCGCTTGCAAGCAAGTCGCAGTATCTTTACCGCCAAAGATCTCAAAGACGCCGATGAACACTGGATTCGCAAGCGTTTCTCGGTTACTGTCCAGCGCTCGGTGCTCGAGCTGCGAGGGATCGCGTGCATCCCTCTGGAGACAGAACCCAAGCCGAAAAAAGGCATTATGACAGCTAAGTCTTTTGGAAGGCCAGTGGAATCGCTTGCGGAGTTGGAGGAAGCTGTTGCGACGTATACCGCACGCGCTGTAGAGAAGTTGAGAAGCCAGGAGTCCGCGGCTTCCTGCATCGGCGTCTTTATCACAACGAACCCCTTTCAGCAAAATGCTCCACAGTACGCTAACAGTCTTTCACGGTTGCTGCCTTTCCAGAGCGCGTTTACCCCGGATTTCCTCAATGTCGCTTTGGATATGGTGCGGAGCCTCTATCAGCCCGGTTTTTCTTACAAGAAAGCAGGGGTATTTCTCTCCAAGATCGTGTCCCAAGAGGTGCTGCAAGCTGATCTCTTTGGGGACTATTCACTTGAGAGGCAATATACAAAGGCGCGGCTCATGGCGATGGTTGATTTCATTAATCAGTGGTGGGGCCACAATACGATTTTCTTTGGCGCACAAGGGATTGGTCGGGAATGGAAGATGCGGCAAGAGCGACGATCCTCGCGTTTCACGACGCAATGGGGAGAGATTCTCGTGGTGAGCACGTGAGGTTCATGTGCTTTGCCATGGGGGTCCATCAGGGGCAAACCATTGGCTCTTACACAACTTCATGCTCCCCTTTTTCAGTGGATATCAGGTACTGGACAAAGTACTTGAGATGAGGTGGAGAATCATCGACTCATCTCAGTGAATCACAACCATACCTTAACATCCTTTCTCTTCCCCTGTTTTCTACGTTTCTGAGAGAATTAGCCTGGCTGTGTTTACCTATTTTTATTGGTAAACAGCAAACTAGGGCTCGATCATCTGTTGCTAAAGCTGTCGGTTCGCTCTTCTGGCATATCTTTGAAAGTGAGGTTCTCTCTATGCTTTTCTCTTCACGTTTTAAGGTGATGATTGTCTTCTCTCTTCTACTGGTGGGCGTTCTCAGTTTTGCTCTGTTCAATTTTCCACGTGTACCAGTCCACGCTGCTTATGCAGCAATTACCCTCTCTGTACACGCAGGTCCCCCTACTTCATCTATAACAGTGCAAGGTGGAGGATTTGGCCCTGGCGAAACAGTAGCGATTACCTTTGATTCTGCACCAGTTGGGAACGCCATGACCGGTAGTATGGGATCTTTCTCTGTGCAGATCACCGTTCTGGCATCAGCCCTTCCGGGGTCTCACATCGTTCAAGCCACAGGCCAATCCAGCGGATTATCTGCCCAGGCAAATTTCCTGGTCCAGACTAACTGGCTAATGAATGGCTATAATTCGCGTCATACACGCTTTAACCCGTATGAAAATGTGCTGAACGTGACCAATGTATCCAATCTCGTCCAGAACTGGACAGCGACTACTGGTAGTAGTATTTATGCCTCCCCGGCAGTAGTTAATGGTATCGTTTATGCAGGCTCAAGTGATACGTATATGTATGCCTTTGATGCAAAAACAGGTACAACCGTGTGGAAGGCACCGGGAGTATGGCCCATTGGTGCCTCACCAGCGGTAGCCGATAGGATTGTCTATACAGGTTCGGGCGATGGAAATCTGCATGCTTTTAATGCAAAGACGGGAGCCGTCGTATGGACAGCTTTGGTTGGGGGAAATGTTGACTCTCCGACAGTATCGCAGGGCATCGTCTATGTAGGCTCGAGTAGTGGTAACACCAAATTGTACGCATTAGACGCCAAAGCAGGAACACTCATCTGGACCGCAAACACCAATTACATTACTTCCACACCGGCGGTTGCGAACAATATTGTCTATGTGAGTTCGTCGGATGATAACCTCTATGCTTTTAATGCCGGGACAGGGGCATCGATCTGGACCGCTCAAACTGGCGGCGCCCTTGATAGTTCACCTACGGTCGTCAATGGAGTCGTTTACGTCGGTTCCTGGGATGGGAAGCTCTATGCATTTAATGCCAAAACAGGGACATCGATCTGGACGGCTCAAACGGGTGGACCTATCTCATTCTCTTCGTCAGCAGTAGCGAATGGGACGGTTTACATTGGCTCAAGCGATCACAAGCTCTATGCATTTGATGCCAGGACGGGAAAAGAGTTGTGGACTGCCCTCACTGGAGATCAAATCTGGTCCTCTCCCACAGTCGCCAATGGGGTCATTTATGTGGGTTCGCAGGATGACAAGTTGTACGCATTTAATGCTACAACAGGTGCACAACTGTGGACTGGCAGCACTGGAAATCAGATTTTCTCCTCTCCAACAGTGGTCAATGGCGTTGTCTATGTGGGTTCAGAAGATGGCAAGCTCTACGCGTTCCATGTACCAGGCATGCTTTTCTAAGAGCTCTTTACCGTTCGCTTCGCGAGTTGACAGTCGAAGGTACTTCATGTCTCAAGGTGATGGCTTCCATGTGAAAAGACATATGGAAGCCATCACCTTGAGAACATATTCACACCTGCTTCCATCGCAGCAACAAGAGGTGGTAAAAACGTGGAATGAGGTGTTTAGGGAAGATGAGCAAGAGGATGAGAAGCAGGGATAACCTGGGTTTTGCTCCCAATTCTGTTTTTTGTGTAGTAGTGCTTACTGTTCAGTGGCATAAAGTAAGGCGGGAAGCAGTTCTACAAAGATGCTTCCTGCCTTTTAATGAGTCGGGGCGAGAGGATTTGAACCTCCGACCACCTCAACCCCATTGAGGTGCGCTACCGGGCTGCGCTACGCCCCGCTACTTGGAATAAGTGCAGTATAGCAGAAAGATCGACTTCCCGTCAAGTGCCGATTTGTCCCGTTGTCCCGCTGTCCCGAAAACGCCCACCGGGGTTGCCCTTTCAACGTGGTACATGTATACTTTCCAGCAGAAGCCAACGGTGGCCCCATAGCTTTACACATTCCGAGGAAGAATGCAATCGTATATCAAACTCTCTGGTGAGGTACAGGCAGCCCTACAGGCACAGCGCCCCGTCGTGGCGCTCGAATCGACCGTCATTGCTCATGGCCTGCCCTATCCGGCCAATATCGAAGTCGCACAGGCCATGGAATCAGCCATTCGCAGCGAGGGCGCCATACCTGCTACCATCGGTATACGTAATGGCAAGATCGTAATTGGCCTGTCTAAAGATGAGATCGAGCAGTTGGGCACCACACAACATGTTCTCAAGGTGAGCAGGCGCGACCTGGCGGTAGCCCTGGCTACAGGACAGCCAGGCGCAACCACAGTCGCCGGAACAATGCTATGCGCCAGCATGGTCAATATTCGTTTCTTCGCTACAGGCGGTATCGGTGGAGTGCACCGGGGCGCTGAGACGAGTTTGGACATCTCCGCCGATTTAACCGAGCTGAGTCGCACACCAGTGCTCGTTGTCTGCGCCGGGGCAAAATCAATCCTGGACCTGGACCTCACATTAGAATACCTGGAGACTCAGGGTGTGCCCGTGATTGGCTGGCAAACCGCTGAGTTCCCCGCCTTCTATGTGCGCTCCAGCGGTCGGCGCTTGATCCATCGCGCCGATGAAGTCTCCACTATCGCTGCCATCGCGCGTGCGCAATGGGAATGCCACTTGCATGGGCTGGTCGTCGCCTGTCCTATCCCGGAAGAGTACGCAATGGAACCTGGCCCGCTGGAGGCAGCTACCGAGGAAGCGTTACGTCTTGCACGTGTGCAGGGTATCCAAGGAGCAGCTACCACACCATTTCTGCTTGCACATGTAGCGAAAGCGACCTCCGGCGAGAGCGTCGAGGCAAACAAGGCCCTGCTCATCAACAATGCTCGATGGGCAGCGCGCTTTGCGTGCGCGTATTTTAATGAGTAGATGGTTGATTTCCTGGCCTGCAGGGACTACAATACATACAGGTATACGCTACAACAGAGCGTCCACCAACACATCAAATTCGTTTAGGGCGGCCGCGAAGGTAGCCCCGACAAAGGAGCATCGTGCCGTGGGTGTTAAACTGCGCAAAGTTTTTGGGGGCATCATCCTTACCATCCTTTGGGTTTGTGGTTTCTTATTTATCCGCCCCACACTCGTTTTCGACTTTGGTGCCGGCATTACTGTGAACTTGAAGTTCGCAGTGGCTGTCATAGGCCTCCTCATTATAATCCTCTATCATATTTTTTACCGCTCGAGTACCGAGATAACCAAGCTGAGCCTGACCTGTTCGCTCACCATTGCATGGCTAGCTGTAGTATTCTTCTACCCGTTTCAACCAAACCAGGGGACAGAAGCAGCATACGTAGCAGGAAAGATATATGATGGTGCTGTTGGTTTCTTCACCCTCCTCAGCGGCCTGGCAGTCTGCGTGTTGTGGGTAAGATTCTTTGCAGACGATATCAAAATAGAGGAATAGTTTGTAACGTGGGGAGGAAACTGGCTTCTCATCTGAGATTGAAATTTGAGAAGAAATGGGCACCGGTGCTAGTGCCCATTTCTGTTGTGTTAGTGCCGGAAATACCGTTGACCCGTTAAGATCATAGCAATGGCATAGTGATTCGCCATACGAATGGTTTCTTCATCGCGAATAGAGCCACCTGGCTGGATAATCGCCGTAATACCTGCCTTGGCCGCGGCTTCTACGCCGTCTGCGAACGGGAAGTAAGCATACTTGACATGTCGCACCACCTTCCACGCAAACATCAGATCCGTCACCTCTTCTAATGTCGGTTCGCGCTCCGTCACGACACGATACGCCACTTCTTGCTCGCCCTGTGTATTCGGCGTCTGTAAGAGTAAACCTCCGCTGATACTGCGTACGTCAAGCTGACTACTGGCGAATGAGTGCTTGTTCGTACCGTTCAAACTACTCGCCTCCAGCGGGCGATGCGTTGCCAGTAACCGCAGATTCTTTTTGTGGTGTAATAGAGCAAGAGCCTCGGGCATAAATTCAGGGGCAATGATCGCTTCATAGAACAACTGGCTGATCTCATGAGCAGTATCCGCGTCAAGTGGACGGTTGCAGCCAATGATCCCGCCAAAAGCTGAAATAGGATCGCCCGCATGTGCCCTTTTGTAAGCCTCCAGCAGTGTGTCATCGCAAGCTAAGCCGCATGGATTTGTGTGTTTGATAATAACTACTGCTGGGGCACTGAAACTGCTAACCGACGCCAGCGCGGAATCCAGGTCAAGTAAATTATTATACGAAAGCTCTTTGCCTTGCAGCACCTCTGCATCGGCCACTGCCGGGTATGCAGATACCGCTGAAGTTCCGATCCGGCGGTAAACAGCCGCTCGCTGGTGCGGATTTTCACCGTAGCGCAAGGTCTGAACGCGTTGCAAAGAGAGGGTAAGGTCTTCGGGGAAGTATTCCGGCTTAGTGGCCTGTGCGCGCAGGTACTCCGCAATAGCAGTATCATAGCTGGCGGTATACTGGAAAGCAATCGCTGCGAGTCTGCGCCGCGTTTCAAAACTTACCTCGCCTTTTTCTCGTAACTCCTCCATCACGGGCGCGTAATCTTGCGATCTCACCAGTACGATTACATCCTGGAAGTTCTTAGCGGCGGCTCGGATCAGAGAGACTCCACCAATGTCAATCTGTTCCTGCGCCTCGTTCAGCGTTGTGTCCGGGTGAGCAACAGTCTCAGCGAAAGGGTAGAGATTCACAACTACTATATCAATAGGGGCCATACCATGCTCCTGCAGTTCTTGCAAGTGGGCATCGCTTTCACGCTGGGCAAGGATACCGGCAAAAATAGCAGGATGTAAGGTCTTGACACGCCCTTCAAGTATCTCAGGAAATCCAGTAAGTGTGCTGACCAGTTCGACTTCAATGCCCGCTGTGCTTAGCGCATTGGCAGTACCGCTGGTTGAGAAAATAGTGACATTTTGTGACTGTAGTGCACGTGCTAACTCCGTGAGTCCATCGCGATTAGCAACGCTGATTATCGCTCGCATCGAAGTATCCTTTCAGGCTATTGCCTAATGCTCTCATACCAGTATACCTTACAACTCTCTCTTTTGGTTGCAAAATAAAAATCAACCCGGGTTGAGAATCCTTAACCAAAACTTGGTACTTTCCTGCTACAAACGAGCACGGCATACAAGAACCTTGAAAAGGCTATGGTAATATCTCAACCGTAATACCTATTCAAAAAATATCAATAGATTTCACTTCAGTTTACGGTGTTTCAGCCGTAACTGCCTCTCTATCGCGTACAACGAGCGCGTTGTCAGGTAACTGCATACGCTTGTGAGTATGTAGAGGCTCTGCTAATGGCCTCTTCACAAGCGTAACATAACCAGTCGCCAGGTTCTTCCTGGAGTGACTCGATCAGTAACCTGCATAGGGGTGTAACGCGCAGGATTCGATAACAGTGTAACGAGATGCTTCCACAGATGTGGTGAGCCTGGCATTGCTATGCCCTGAACTGGCCCTAAGTGGAAAATCCAGTACTCATACAGCACAAACCTGTAGGAAAAGGTAGGTTTTTATGCTAAAGCTACGACGTGGTCCTTTCGACTCTCCATCAGCACGGAGCAGGCGTTTTTCGCCATTACTACTGGTTGGGGTAATTGTGTCACTGGCTATAGCCCTTGCAGGAGGAGTTGTCTTCCTCTTGCCCCCTTGCAGGAGGAGTTGTCTTCCTCTTGCCACGTGTAGGATCGCACGCGGCAGCGGCAGTAGATATGGATTGTACCTTGATCGTACCCGCGCAGCCGCTTACGGCGCAGGGACTGGCTACACCATATCAATTGCTGGCCACGAATCCCGCCAATGGCCCATGTAACGAGGCCAACCCTAACCAGGCAGCCTTCATCCAGGCCGCGGTCCTCAATCCCGCAACAGGGCAAATCAGTATCTACGATCCACTGGTGATTGACCAGGACACACAGCCAGCCATGCCACCCGTCGTGCCACAATTGCCCGGCGGAGGCGTAGTAGCTATCTGGTTCGGTGCCAACGGCAATACCCTGACCTTGCAGGGTGCAAACAATAGCCTGCAGGACGGCAATTGTGTCAATGGTGCCGGCGACTCTATCTTTGGGCAAGTCTCCTATTGTAATGCGCCGGCTTTCTTCCAGGCTGCCCATACAGCAATCCAGGCTGGTAAGCTCGTTCCCCCACCGTTAGGGAGAGCGAAAGATGGGCTTGCCTGCCCGACAGTACGCGATTTTGCAGTCGTTGATCAGGATCAAAGCGATAATGTGACGACGACTTACCTTGTGACCCCCAACGGACAAACGGCGCAGATGACCGCTGCCAATATGGCTGCCCTGCAGAACAATAATGTAACAATCCAGCACAACGGCAGCGACAACCGCCTGCTTTCCGTCCTGGTGGATGGGGCGCTGGGCTGTAAGCCCATGATGGCACCCGACCTGGCCGATCCAGGACAGATGGTCACTGCTTTGCCACTCAATGAGCTGCAGGCAGCCGCCCACCAGGCTGCTCCCACGGCGCTTGTGCCGGCCCGCGATCCCATGGTTCTGATGAACGGCCACCCAAACCTGAATAAGCTTAACGCCTATCGTGTGGGAGTAGACCAGTCGAAGGTGCAGAGCTTGAACGCCGCCAGCACGAAGACATATTGCACCAATCTGCTCGCCATCGGACCGCAGCGTATGCTGCTCGACGCTCACCTGACCAAGGCAGCCCCGTCGGCTGACCCGGCGGCGGCAAACACGCTCTTCACCTTCCTGGCGCAGCGTTTCGTCTTTACATTTGAAGCCAATGGCCTCAATTGCACGAAATGGTTGGGTGTGCCTGACCCTGTGAGCGTGAAGACAGACAGGAACGGCGTGGCGATTGACGCAACGATTAATGGCACAACCATCTCCACCCCGGTTGATTGTTCGGTTAACGGGACGGTGATGATAGGCTGCAAAGGGACCACCACCATTAACGGCCAGGCATGCAGCTTTACGTTCAATGGGAAGGCGCACCAGGTGGACATTACCTGCCCGGCGGCAAAGTAATATCATCCCTCCCTTTGCCTCTCTGCTTAGGCGGAGAGAAGCGGATCAGAGCTTTGGGCAAGGAAGCTCCCCCCAGGCTTCCTTGCCCAGGCTCTGGCCTGGAACGCAGTGAATTGCTCACTTTACTAACCAGGGGAGCCGTTTTTGCAGCAGTGGCAGCACATCTTCGACCGCCTCATAGCCTGCCATTACAAATTTATGACCCTCGGAGAAGTGGTAGAGCGGGACACGGTGAAGCTTTGGTTGAATCACGACATCGGCCTCGCGTATACTGTGCATGCTGATCGTTGTCATCGCGATACTATAGGAGTGGAGCAGCATGTCAACAATATGCGCTGAACGCGGAGCGCGCTTATGCCGGTTATGTTGCGTCCTGGGCAACGTGTCTGTTGCGCCTCCATGCGCCAGGTTCTGCCCACGCAGCGCCGACGCAATCAGAATATCAGCTCCCATCTCCTTTATGACACTGACGGGTACCGGGTCGTGCATCCCTCCATCAATCAAGGCATGTTTTCCGATCAGCACCGGGGGAAAGACAGCAGGTACAGAGACGCTTGCCAGTCCTGCCTGCCAGATTGGGCCGCGATCGAGCACAACTCCCGCACGTGTTGCCAGGTCAATTACAACCACCGCGAAAGGCACAGGCAAATCCTCGAAGCAGGTCGTTCCACATAATTCCTCGAACAAATGCTTCACCCCCTTGTTCGAAAAAATGGAGGTGCGAGGGATGCGCCACTTCACAATGTGACGTTGGAATCGTAGAAAGGCCTCCTCCATCTCGTCAAAGGATTTATCCAGCAGGTACATCCCGGCTGGAATGATGCCGATGCTGCAACCTGCAATGTAATCAAATGGTATACCGCACTCGAGCAGATGCTTCATCACACCGATGTGCGCAAAGCCACGCGCACCTCCCGCACCAAAGGCGATTCCAACCGTCTGGCGAGCAATATGGCGGGCAACGAAATCCACAGCTTTTGTGAGGTCCGCACCAGGCGTCAATGTCTCCTGCCGCCTCCAGCACTCTTCAAGCAATGCAGGGTCTGCAGGCAGCAGGCGTGCCAGCCGGGTAGTTGCGAGCGAAGTTCCTGCGGCGCCGATCCCCAGTTGCGCGGCATAGCGGTCCTGCACGCCAATTGTTGGCCGTTCGGGGACGTGTGCGACGAACAGGGAACGCTCAACCGGGCTGCTTTCTGAAAAAGGAGCGCGCGATAGGGACACAGCGAGTCGAGCGCTCTGTAAAGCCTCCGCATTCGCCGAAACGAGCACAACCGCTCTCTGGCATAGCTCTTCCACGGCCCGTACCAGCGCAGCCGGTGATTCCTGCGTTGTCACAAACAGGATGTAGTCATAGAAAGTAGCAAGATCGAGCAGTGTTGCCTGCACATGTCCGTTCCACAATGTCGTCTGGCCCGCTTGCTTGTGACCATTGACATTATCGCCATCTATGAATGCTGCCAGCGCAGCAAAGTGCTGGCCTTTAGCGGTCACGGTAGGGGCCTTGTGCTTCTGCAAGAGGTCAGTGCCTGTGCAATATGCATGGCGAGTGAACGCTCTAGCAGCGAGCCGGGAGTATCAACGAAAGCCAGCCAGACGCGCTCAGCTCTTTTTGTAGAGAGAAGCTGCCGGTTTGTGCGGGCCAGGCGCAGTGACAGGATACGGTTGATATTGCGCAGCAGCGTGGGGTAGGCTTCAATCAGCGCTAAAAAATCTGCCTGTGTGAGCGACCAGACGGTGGTATCCTCTTCAGCGCGTACTGTGGCCGCCTGCGATTCACCGGTAAGCAGCGACACTTCCCCGAAGCACTCACCAGGCCCTAACCAGCCGGTTGAAAAGGGCGTCCATGCCTGCTCGCCGTCCTGCAGTAACACGCTGGCAGAGCCAGAGACAACGATATAGAATTGACCGTCCCAGGTGCCCTGCTCCACAATAGATGTACCTTGAGCATAGGTCATTGGCTGCATGTGGGTGAGGATCGCCGCTATCTCGCCGGCAGGCATATCGCGAAACAGGGGGCTGGATTCTACGAGATGTTTTGCTTCGCTGGAGCTCCAGCAAAGCGAATGTATACTGGTCATAACTTGCTAACCTCTGGCATATTTTAACACAGATATTCTTTCAACAAACCTTCTTTCCTCCTACATATTTATCTATTACTAAACGCCTCTTGCTCAAGTCTTCCTGACATGAGTTTCACTGTCAAGCTGGCTATTTTGCGCCAGCCGGACTGTATCACGCCTTTTTCCCAGTGCAAAATCACTTGACGTCTCAGGTTTGCTCTGATACACTGATCCCTGCTGCACGGCTGGCGGAGGGGAGGCCCCCAACTCTTCTTTATTTCGATCCGTTTGAGGATACTGCAATGTCAATCTCGTTCATCAAGCGGCTTGTCTCCGCCAGTACCGCAACGATTTGCTGGTAATGCCAGAGTTCATCGTCATCCAGCTTGCGCCCCTTGCGATCCTTCAGCCACTTCTTGCAAATCTGGTAACCACCGATTGAGAAGTTCCATGCTACTTTGGGTACATTGTCAAAGTATTGTCTCGCATTGATCCATACCCGCCCCTGTTCTCCTCGCACGTCCTGTTCAGTATAGCGCACCAGCTCAACTAGTGGACTTCCAAAGAGGTTTGTATCAATTGTATCAGTTGTGTCGGTTGTGTCACTTGTGTCGGTTGTACCGCGTGCGCTCGTGCATACAGAGGGGGATTTTCGGGAGACGGCTCCCATTCCCGAATTGGTCTCGTGAGTATGCACCAGGTTGTTGCCCGCCACAGGAAAGCTTGTAATCTGCGGGACATGAGCTTGCATTGTGTGCAAAGCGATCAGTCTGTCTCCAAGCGCGCACAGCACGCGGAAAAGCTCAACATTCCCAGTCAATGGCAAACGGGGAAAGTCTATCTTGAGGAAAGGTGCATAACGCTGGCGATAGGCCGGTGAGTAGAAAACGGCGTACATATAGGCAAGCACATCTTCCGGCCCAAAAGTTTGCTGGAGGTCGCCTCGTCCATCTGTTACCCAGCTCATGCCCAGCCGCGTAGCGAAATCTGCGATGAACTCTGGCGCGAGGTTCACTCTGCGCTCACCCCCAGCAGTATCGCTATAGAGATAAAGCGGAAAGAGATTGTTTCCGCCACGCCGGTAAAGGTTGAACTCCGTAATGTAACGCGTGCAGAAAACGATATCCCATGCACCCTGACCGATTACCTGACCGGCACGACCGATCGCCAGCCCGGTGTTCTCTCCGGCCAGCATATGGCGCATCACGCGCTCGCGCCGGTGCACAGCGACGTGCCGGTTGAAGACCGTCCAGCGCCTATCAAAAGGACGATACAGCACCTCTGTAGTTTCGCTCTGCCATGTCCCCTGTCCCAGTTCATTTTTTGCAGCGTCATACTGCCACTGATCCTGGGAGCATAGGCGGAACAATTGCCGCGCTTCGCTTTCTGTCCTGGTTGAGAGGAAGCGCTCAACCTTACTGATTGCCTCACCTTTCGTCCAGGATATGGCAAATTCATCATGGCACGTAACAATACCTGGGGCCGGGTCGCCATTTGGCCTGAATATATCAGGTACGCTCCACCCGGCCTCATATTCGGCTAAGTACCTGCCATCTCGCGGTGTAAAGAGATAGAATGGAGCCTGCGGGTTGAGTATCGTCCACGGCGTACTGGCCAGTTCGTGCTTTGCCAGCCAGCAATACTTACCGCCCGTCAGAACGGGAACCCCCTGTGCGCCAGGCGCGTAAACTTCTCTAGCCCCCCACAGGTCCGCGTGATGAACCGTCGCATGGGATGGAGTTCTTGCACCTCGCCGTTTCACGAAGATGCTAATTGCCACACCCTGCTGGATGTCAAAAACGTTCTCATCCTTCGATCCACCAGGAGCCTGCTCCTTCTTCTTACTGTTACCGTGTAGATCAAGAATATAGATCTCATCGAAACTCCGCAGCAGGCTGCGGCGCATACTACGGAAAGTGGGGTTATCAAGATAGCTGTGATTGGTAACAAAAGCCACAACGCCACAACTTGCCTGCTCAATATGCCACTGCGCAAAGCGCATGAATTTCACATAATCATCACTCAGCCATTTTGCTTGAGCAGGTTTCTTCAGTTCTGGACAACCCTCTTTGTAGGTTTCTAATAGGCCGGTGATCCATTTACCCTTGTTGACCGAGTGCCCCGCATACGGTGGGTTGCCCAGTATGACCAGCAAATCTCGCTTCCCGTAATGCAAAACATCTCCCACCTCATCCAATGTGTTAGCCGGGTAGATGTTCAGCCGTTCCTCATCCTGAAGGTTATAGGCCCAGCTGCTCCGTTCTGGCTCCGCTAAATCCAACGCGGCGAGCTGCGCGCCAAGCTTGAGGTGAGCCATCATGTAGGGAGCCATCAGTAATTCAAAACCAACGAGGCGTGGCAATAGATGCTCATGCACATAACCTTGCCACTTCCCAGCGTTTGTCGTTTGTCGAAACGTCTCCCAGATGTGCTTGATTACCGCGTGTAAAAAAACGCCGCTGCCGCACGCAGGATCAAGCACTATTACACGTGCCCTGTCTCCCTCGTCTGTGCCCGTGATAGTAGTCATCACGGTACCAGCTAATCCGTCCTGGCAGTTAAAGTGGGAGCGAAGCAGAAAATCTAGCGAGCGCACTATATAGGAGACCACAGGCTCGGGCGTGTAATAGACGCCACGCAGCTCGCGCAGTTGAGGGTCATACTGTTCCAGGAATGTCTCGTAGAAGTAGATCAGGGGATCTTCCTGGCAAGTGCACTGATTGGAACCGGCCAGCGCTGTACCTACATCGGTCTCAGCTAGCAAGTTCACGAGTTCACCCACGTAATGGCTAAAAGGTTCGTCCCGCAGCTCAGGCCCGCTGAGGCTGGCAAAAAGCTGCTGCAGGAAAGTATTCGTCCTCGGTATAGCGCTGGTGACATGTTGAAGCTGGAAACGGGCCGGCTCTGTATGATTGTAGCGTGCGGCAAAGAGTCCATAGGCGAGTGTTTGAGCGAACATATCGGCAAACTGTAGCTCGGTCAGATCAGCATTCGATACTTCCTTAAATGACGCGAACAGCTTTTGCATTGTGCCGGAGACAGTAGTATACTCAAATGCTGCAACCGTAAGGTCGCGGATCTTATGCGCGAGGCCAGCCATACCTCTTGCTAACTCGTCAAACTGGCGATTTAGCCTGGTCCCGTTGCCTATGCGATGGGCTTGCTCGCTCTTCTCCATATGGCTCCGAACAGCTGTTTGTACATGTACACTACTAGTGTAGCTCTTAGCACAAGGTTGGTGCAAGGACGCGTATCATCCATAAGCAACCTGGTGCTGAAATACCCTGACCTTTTTTGCACGATGGATGATACAGCGTGTAGAACACAAGAGCATTGCGCTGGTCATGTTGCTTGCATGGGTTCTCCTAAGCATACCCCTCTTTTTTAGCAGGACAGCTCATGTGGTATGCTCACTGAGGATTTTTCTGTCCGTTTTTCCTGGTCTGCTCAAGAGAGGACAGCGAAAGCAACAACCAACACACCAGGTTTTTGTCACCAGAAAGGATGTATGATGGATACTGCTCAACAAATCGTCACACAACTGGCCCACGGTGATTTTGCCGCGGTGGAGCAACGCCTGGCGGATCGCATCAAACCTTTCATCCCTGTTGGAACAATCCAGGCCACCTGGCAGGGGCTTGAACAGCAGTATGGAGCGTTTCAGGGGCAGGGAAAAACGTCTGCCGTGCAGACACAAGATGTCTTGGTGCAGGTTGTTACCTGCGTCTTTGAGCGGGCAAGTCTCGATGTGAACATCGTCTTGAATGACGCGGGCGAGATCATCGGTTTAACGGTTACGCCTGTGGGAACCGTTGAACAGCAGGCGAACGCGACCTATGAGCCTCCGCCGTACGCGCAGCCCGAGCGTTTTCAAGAACAGGAGGTGCAGATAGGACACGGAAAATGGGTGTTGCCGGGCACATTGAGTCTTCCGCAGGGTGACGGGCCGTTTGCGGCGGTGCTTCTGGTGCATGGGTCGGGACCCAGTGACCGCGACGAGACGATCCCGCCCAATAAGCCGTTCCGCGATCTGGCCTGGGGACTGGCCTCGCAGGGCATCGCTGTGCTGCGCTACGAGAAACGCACAAAAGTCTATGCCGCTCAATTGGGTAATGAGAGGGACACACTCACGGTCAAGGAAGAGGTCATTGACGATACGCTGGAAGCGGTGGCCCTCTTGCGCGAGCGGCCAGAGATCGACGCGCAGCAGATCTTTGTGCTGGGACATAGCCTGGGCGGCTACCTGGCTCCACGCCTTGGCGCTGCCGACCCGCAGATTCGTGGCCTGATTATCCTGGCAGGTTCTGCGCGGCCATTGGAGGATCTGATCCTGGATCAGATGACCTATGTGCTTTCGCTGAGTATGCCCGATCCTGCGGTACGGCAGCAGCAGCTCGCGGTCGTCAAAAAACAAGTGGAGCTGGTCAAAGATCCCAAGCGCTTGCCGACTGCCAAAGCTTCCGACTTGCCACTGGGCGTCCCGGCTGCCTACTGGCTCGACTTGAACGCCTATCAGCCGGAGAAAGTGGCGCAAACGCTGAAACAGCCGATGCTCTTCCTGCAAGGCGGGAGTGACTACCAGGTCACGCGAGAGGATTTCCAGATCTGGCAGGGCGCCTTGGGCGGGCGCAGCGACGTGCAATTTACCATGTATCCCGGCCTCAGCCACCTCTTTATGCCCGTAGAAGGCGGGCAAAAGGCCACTCCCGCCACCTACACCGTGGCTGGTCATGTGGCTGAAGAGGTGGTGAATGAGATTGGAAGTTGGATCAAGCGGATCTCAAGACTCCCCCCGACATAAGTTGAACAGCAGGGAGAGAAGATGGTGGGAGCATGGTCTTGATTCCTCTTGAAGCTCCTCGGTCAATTTTTTATGGCTACGGGTGGCATCCAGACGGGTGGCATCCAATGGGTGCCGTGCCAGAGATGAGGACCGGCAGGAGACTCGTCACAAGGATCATCACCAGCACTCCAATCAGGACCAGCCTGGCCTGAGGATGGCCAAAATTCAGGGTCCACCCGAGGCCGAAGCGCTTAGGGACAAAAAGAGCAGGATCGTCGGGATTGTTGTAAAAGACGCCTCCAGACCAGTACTGGTCATCATCGCGGAAAACGGCGTCGGTGCTCCCGCGATCAGCGGATGTGCTCGTTTTTGTCCGGGAACGCTGAGGATTCCAGAACAGGGCGAGGACGAGGACAATCAGGAGTCCACACATCAGCGAGAGAAAGAGCCACACGTTCATAGATGTTCCTCCTTCAAGGGAGAGCGATGGTGAGAGTACAGCGTCTCACTATGGGAAACGCATACCTTCGGCCATTCCCAAATTACGAGGAAGTTCCGCTTGTGTCAATCGCCATCCTGGTCAGGCCGGAACTGCGTGTGACTTGTGGGAGCAGACTGTGACTTTGTTGGAGACCATTCCCTCAGCGTCTGGGAATCATGGGAGTCCTTGTCGAGTCGGTGTGCGGGCGCGGATCTCCGACCTCCCGAGCGGCAGCCATCGGGATATCCGCATCTCCGTCGAGGGGGGAGGGGGCGCCGGCTGGGCCCGTGGGGGCCCAGCCGGCGGATGGTCAGTTGACGGCGGCGCGCTTCTGCCCCGCGGACGGAGACTGCAGTCAGGGCGTCGGCGAAGAGGCCGCCGGCAGTCAGAGTCAGGCTGAGCGCCGCTCTCACGGTCGCACTAGCCCAGTACTCAATGCGCGTCTTTAGAAGAGCCGATACGACCCGATCACCGTCAACTGTTCGGAGATGGGCGGCTCGGCAATCCAATTCTTGAGGTTCTCTACCAGTTCTGGCTGCCCGCCACCTGCCTGGTGGTGGCGTTGAGGCGGTTGAAGAGGTTGGTCGTGGCGAGCATGAGGATCAAGGCCGCGAGTCCCTGCTCGTCGTAGTGCCGGGCGGCCTCGTCCCAGATCGCGTCTGGGACCGGGTCGGCCCGGTCGCTGAGCCGGGTGACGGCCTCGGTGAGCGCCAGCGCGGCGCGTTCGGCGTCGGTGAAGTAGGGTGCCTCCCGCCAGGCCGCCACGGCGAAGAGGCGCTCGTCTGTTTCGCCTGCCTGCTTGGCGCTGCGTGCGCCCGCGTCAACGCAGAAGCTACAGCCATTGATCTGGCTCGCGCGCAGGTGGACAAGCTCAAGCACAGCCTGCGGCACGCCGCCCTTTCTCGTGGCCTTGAGCAGGGCTTGTATGGCATGTGTGGCGTCAGGAAGGATCGCTGCTGGGTTGCGCATTCGTGTTTGCATGATACATCTCCTTTAGGTGTCGGAACTTCACCAGGATGCTCTCACATCCAGGCAAAGACATCACACATTTCTTACTGATAAGTTTGATCTTGACGGGGTCGGCCATCCGGCGCTTCAATAGGAGTTGGTCTCCCTGTCACATCGGGTGGGTTCCCCTCGTCACTACTATGACGGAACACGATGAAGGAATGTGACCGATGGACGAAGTTGAGTCTCGCTCGTCACTACATGTGGGAACAATACGCACTCGTCTCAGTTTTTGTATGCACGGACAAAGCCTGCTCCTGGGAAAGCAGAGAAGCGTGGGGGCTGCATCTCCTCCGTTTCCACCTGCGAGAAACCGGCGTCCGAGACGAGGGCTGCCAGATCTTGCATGCTG